>Ga0073360_104_pt1 | contig 392684 bp, 364 predicted proteins | sample YelNatPosite1Avi_FD_63906 | JGI IMG/M metagenome (GOLD analysis project Ga0073360, IMG submission 63906) | Hot spring thermophilic microbial communities from Obsidian Pool, Yellowstone National Park, USA - site 1 Avi (version 2) (version 2) | ecosystem: Environmental > Aquatic > Thermal springs >... | reverse complement strand
ACTATTACCCTGACGCCCTTCATACAACCACCATTAAAGGGTTTCATAAATATCCGAAAATTCTATGTTTATTTTTTCAACTAACGCATTTACATTGTTGCATCCTTCACAGGAATTCTCAACCAATCTTACAGGAATTTCAATAAAAAATTTTGTCCCTTTTCCCTTTTTGCTTTCTATCCAAATGATACCGCCGTGCATCTCAACTAATCTTTTAACAAGAGAAAGTCCAAGACCTGTTCCTTCGTTTTCTTTATAATTCTTTTTAAGCTGTTTAAACTTATTAAATGCCTCATCTGCTTCCTTCTTAGTCATTCCTACTCCATTATCCTGGACTATAATTTGAACTTTACTTCCTAAATCGTTAATCTTAATCCTTATCCTTCCTCCATAGGGGGTAAATTTAATGGAATTAGAGAGCAAATTTAGCATAATCCTTTCCATCTTATCGGGATCAAAGGCAAGTAACTTTTCGGAAACGTTTGAACAAAAGTGAACTTCAATTCCCTTTGTAGATGCATAGTCCTTTACAGAACTTGTGATGTTCTTAATAAGGCTAACTATGTCCAAGTTTACTAAATGGATATTAAAAAGATCCGCCTCGATTTTAGTGACATCAAGAACATTATTTACAAGCCTTATAAGTCTATAGCTGTTTTGCTTTAAGACCTTCAAATATCTTTTTATTATCGTATTGTCTTGATATAGTTTACCGCTTGCTTCATAAAGTTCTAATATCTGAAGAGAACTTAAGATTATATTTAAGGGCGTTTTAAGATCATGAAAAATACTATTAAACGTATCTAATAGCTCATAAGGGCAATTTTCGCTTAAACAGTCATCCCCCTGCTGCCTTCTGCATGTGCATTTATCCCTCAACCCATCCATCACCATCACCTGTTTATTCAGTTTTATAATTATATTATTCTACAAAAAATTCAAATTTCCTTTTATTACTAATTAAAATATGAATTTTTTATTAAAAATTTCAGACTGTTGAAAAAGTTATTTTTTGATAAGCCCCGTGAAGGATTTCCCTGGCATTCGCTCATTTCGCTAAGCAATTCTAAGCTTTTCTTTGTTTTCAAAAGTCCTACCCTCGTGAGCCGACATCCATGTCGGCCACTCGGCTCTGCACGTCCATGTGCAGAATTACGGACTTTTGAAAAGTCGAAAAGCAAGATTTGCTAAAGCTTATGAGAGATGCCTTTTCTAATCCTTCCGGGGCTCTTGCAAAGTATAAACATCAAAGAACGTTTGTCTACAATCTGGAATTTTTTATTAAAAATTTATTTGTAACCATTTAATTTGATTTTGCATAGGCTATATTAGAAAACCTAATGAAAGCGAGGGTGGATAGATGGATTATGGTAGCTTACTTTCAACTTTGAACTTTGATGGTAGAAGCGATAACTTGTTAACAACTTTAATTATACTTGGGATAATATTCTTCTTTGGTAAGGATCAAGGTGGATTTGGCTTTGGATGTGGATGTGGACATGACGACTGCTGCTGTAAGCATAAGCATAAACACCACAAACATCGCTGCTGCCGCTGCTGCTGTGGTAAAAATGATGACAGCTTCTTTATAATCCTTTTGATTGCTTTAGTTCTTCTTTTAAGCCAAAACCCAAAGGATGATAAATGCTAAAAATTAAATTTAAGGAGGGATATATATGTCAAAGAAATGTGGCTGCTACAAGGGATCAGACTTTTATAATTTACTTGCCCTACTTTTAATAATCTTACAATTTGGTAAAAGACCAGACCACAGTGGAAGCCATCATGATGGAGGAGACCTTCTTGACAACAGCTTGTTATTCGTAATCTCACTCTTCTTAATCGTTTGCGGCTGCTGTGGCTTCAAGAGAGGATGCACTGCTGATTAACTAGGTATGGGCAGAGCAAAACTATCAAGTTCTTGATGGTTTTGCTCTGTCCATATAACTAATTTAAGGAGGGAACAAAATGTCTCACGAGAGAAAGGACAAAAAGGATATGTCAGATGAGTTTAAAAACATTCCAGATTTATTGCCTGAAGAATTTAATTTAGAAAACTTTTTATCCCGTGTTGATCAAGAGAAGATATTTCAACTAATTAATACCATCAGTCAAAATTTAAATAAAAGGGATAAAAGGATAGAAGTTTTATCCATGTTAAAGGAATTCCTACCAGAAGAAAGATGCAAAATAGTTGACATGTTTATTACAGCATTAGGTGGAAAGGTTAACTAGTCAAAGGAATATTATGATATTTCATAATTAAAAGTCCAACGACGGAAACCAAATTAAACAAAAAATGATTGAAAACAGCCGCTTTATATCCAAACTTATCATACAGATAGCAATTAAACACTCCTACCATAAAAAAGGATACAGCCCCTGCAATATTATAGTGTAAAAGCATAAAAAGAAGGCTTGTAAATATAGCTGAAAATGTTTTGTTAATCTTTGCAAGATTTCTATAAAAAATATGCCTGAATATGAATTCTTCTAAAATTGGAGCTGCAATCACGGTCATTAAGGAAAGATAAATCACTGCTGGCCAAGGTTTTTCTAAAAATAGCTTCATTACCTCCTGTGGCTGAGGTTTAAGCCCAAATTTCATAAGCAAGGCAACATAAATCCCGTTAACTATTGTAACCGCTATTCTAAAAACTATTGAAATGCCAATTAAATAAGGAATCTTTCCCCTAATTGGTCTAAAATAATAAAGTTCCCCTTCATCACCTTGATTTTTTATAAAATAAAGGGTTATCAAAACAGCAAAAAAGGGGACAATGTTCTGGGTATAGGTTACTGCAACAATATAAGGAATAAATGCTAAAATCCAAATCATCCTTCTTGCCCTTCTATTTCTAAATCTTTTTATCATTGAAAACCAGGGCGGCAAACTCAAAAGCAATAAAATCGATAAGTATTGGATAATTCTTATTATTTTACCATCAAGCATATAATCTCTCCTTTTAAAAGAGGCATGCAGTGTGCATGCCTATAAATTTTCTTCAAATACCTTCCAAAGCTCCTCTTTTCCTATTTTTTTTAATGATGAGAAAGGAATAAAATAATCTTGATCTGTTAGCTGCAATTCTCTTTTTAACATATTTATATTCTTAATAAGCTCACTTCTTGACAATTTATCGATTTTAGTTGCAATGACTACAAGTTTCTTGCCGCTATGTCTTATAAAATTTAGCATCAACTTATCGTCCTCAGTTGGTGCATGCCTTGAATCCACCAAAAGTGCGATTAATTTTAACTCTTCTCTTCCGTTTAAATAATCCTCAATCATCTTTCCCCATTTTTTCTTTTCTTCCTTAGAAACCTTAGCATATCCATATCCTGGAAGGTCAACAAGATAAAAGGAATCGTTTATATTAAAAAAATTTATAGTCCTTGTTTTTCCTGGGGAACTACTCGTCCTTGCCAATGATTTTATATTCACAAGTGTATTGATTAATGATGACTTACCTACATTAGAACGGCCTGCAAGGGCAATTTCAGGCCGTCCAGTATTAGGATACTGATCAGGATGAACTGCAACCTTTTCAAGCTCTGCCTTTTTTATCTTCATTTTTCTTCACCCTTTACAAGAGCATTTTCTAAAACTTCTTCGATTCTTTCAACAAATATAAAGTTAATCTTTTTTCTTATATTTTCAGGAACCTTTTCAATATCCCTTTTGTTTTCTAAAGGCAGAATTATATTTCTTATTCCTGCCCTATAGGCTGCAAGGGATTTTTCTTTTACACCACCTATTGCAAGAACTCTTCCCGTTAGAGTGATTTCTCCCGTCATTGCAATATCGCTTCTTACTGGCTTTTTAGAAAGGGCTGAAACCATGGCTGTAACCATCGTAATTCCTGCCGAAGGTCCATCCTTTGGAACTGCTCCCTCTGGAACATGAATATGAAGGTCTGTTGATTCATAAAACTTTGGATCAATTCCAAACTTTTCGGCATTTCCTCTAATAAAGCTAAATCCTGCCCTTGCAGATTCCTTCATAACATCTCCAAGTTGGCCGGTAAGCTCTAAGTTTCCCTTTCCTGGCATCGGCATAACTTCAACAGGAAGGGTATCACCACCATAAGGTGTCCATGCAAGCCCCATTGCAACTCCAATTTGATCCTTCCTATCCCTTTCATCCTGTTTAAACTTTGGAATTCCAAGGTATTTTTCAAGGTTTTGTGAAGTTATCTTCACCTTTTTATCCGGCTTCTTAACAACCTCTATAGCAACCTTTCTACAGATTGATCCTATCTTTCTTTCAAGGTTTCTGACACCAGATTCCCTTGTATAAAGATTAATAATATCCTTTATAACGCCTTCAGATATTGATATATTTTCCTCTTTAAGGCCGTTTTCCTTTATCTGCCTTGGAAGAAGGTATCTGCTGCAAATCTTCACCTTTTCCTCATCCGTATATCCTGATATTTCGATTACTTCCATTCTGTCAAGAAGTGGTCTTGGAATAGTATCTATAGTATTTGCTGTTGTTATAAATAAAACCTTAGAAAGATCAAAGGAAAGCTCAATATAATGGTCTCTAAAACTGTGATTTTGTTCAGCATCTAAAACCTCCAAAAGGGCATCAGCAGGATCCCCTCTAAAATCTGAACTTAATTTATCTATTTCATCCAATAGGAACACAGGATTTTTAGAACCTGCCTGCTTCATTCCGTAAATTATTCTTCCTGGAATTGCCCCGATGTAAGTTCTTCTATGCCCTCTAATCTCTGCCTCATCCCTAACTCCGCCTAATGAGATCCTTACAAAATTTCTATTTAAAGCATTGGCAATTGACCTTGCAATAGAAGTTTTTCCAACCCCAGGTGGCCCAACAAGGCAAAGGATTGGTCCCTTCATGCTCTTATTTAGTTTTCTTACAGCTAAAAATTCCAAAATCCTTTCCTTAACCTCTTCAAGGCCATAATGTTCCTTTTCTAAAACCTCTCTTACCTTTTCAAGGTCCTGTGTATCCTTAGTTTCCTTCGCCCAAGGAAGCTCCACTATCCAATCAAGATAAGTCCTAATAACTCCGCTCTCAGGAGAATTAGGCCCTATTCTTTCTAATCTTTTTAATTCATAGGTTGCCTTTTCCTTTGCTTCTTTGGGAAGCTTTGCCTTTTCAATCTTTTTCTTATATTCCTCTATCTCCTCCTGTATTCCATCCCTATCTCCAAGTTCCTCTTGAATTACCTTTAGCTGCTCCCTTAGATAGTATTCCTTTTGCATCTTGTCTATTTTTCTTTTTACCTTCATTCCTATCCTTTTTTCTATCTTTAAAATATCTATTTCCCTTGCAAGTATCTCAAGGAGCTTTCTTAGCCTTTCAACTGGATCAATTGCCTCCAATAGTTCCTGCCTTTTATCCTGCTTTATTGCAAGATAAGAAGTTATTATATCGGCAAGTTTTCCTGGCTCATCAATATCCTCAACGGTGCCTAATATCTCATCTGGAATAGTGTTGTTCTGATTTACATACTCCTCAAAGGCCTTAATTGCCTGCCTCATTAAAGCTTCGACTTCTGCAGTTTTTTCAACAATTTCCTCTTTAAATATTTTTATTTTAGCTGCAAAAAATGGTTCTTTTTGAGTTAATTCTTCTATTTCTGCCCTATGTAATCCTTCAACTAAAACTCTTATATTATCTCCAGGAAGTTTTAAGATCTGCTTTATTTTAGACACTGTTCCTATTTTATATATATCATCTATTTCAGGATCTTCAACTTTAGGATCTCTTTGGGTGACTAAGAAAATAAGCTGTTCATTAACCATTGCCTCTTCAAGGGCTAAAATCGACTTTTGCCTTCCAACATCAAAGTGAAGAACCATATGGGGGAATATACTGACACCCCTTAAGGCTATAAGAGGCAGAAGGTTCTCCTTTAATTCCTCCATCTATATCAACTCCTTTCAATATGAGTATTTCCCATTTAGACTAATATATTATACCTTAATTATCCATATATTTTCAACACGGATATTATAACAATTGGCACCCTAAGGGTGCCAATTATGCTGTGCTCTTTTTAAGAAGAGTCCTCTTATCTACAAGCGCCTCACACAAAACCTCCTCTATCCTCTCAACCGGAATAATCTCTATGTCCATTTCTTTAAAGTTCTCCTGATAATTTTCCTTTGGAATCAAAACCTTTTTTGCACCGGCCTTTCTTGCAGCTTCAATCTTTGCAAGGATTCCTCCAACTGGTTTTACAAATCCCCTGATTGAAACCTCACCAGTCATTGCAACTTCGTTATCAACTGGAATTTCAGTTATAGCACTATATATCGCAGTTGTTATTGTAACCCCTGCAGAAGGACCATCTATTGGCATTCCACCGGGGAAATTTACATGTATATCATAGTCCCTCGTATCTATATCTAAGTATTGCCTTAAAACCGTTAAAACGTTTTCAACGGATCCCTTTGATGTGCTTTTCCTTCTAAGTTTTCTTCCAAAGGTTCCGGTTTCCTCTTCATCTATAATACCTGTTATAGTTAATTTTCCACTTCCCTTTTCAACCTTTATAGCTGTAGCTTCAACTTCTAGTAAAACTCCAAGATTTGCACCAACAACAGCAAGGCCATTAACGCATCCTACCTGAGGTTCCTTTGTAATCTTCTTATCCGGTCTTGGGCTATAGTGCCCGCTTTCTATAACGTATTCAACATCATTTACTGTTATATTCCATCTTTTTTCATTAATTGCAATTCCACCTGCAATCTGCACTATGTTAACGGCTTCCCTACCGTTTGTAGCATACTTTGCAACCGTCGATACAGCATCCTCATCTATTGTAAATCCGCCCTTCTTTGCCGCATTCCTTGCTATAATTTCAATTTCGTCCGGTGTTAGAGCCCTAAAAAATATTTCAACGCATCTTGATCTTATAGCGGGGGGGATTTCCTCTGGACTTCTTGTTGTTGCACCTACAAGTCTAAAATCTGCTGGAAGCCCATTTTCAAATATATCCTTAATGTGGGTTGGTATATTGGGATCCTCTGAAGAATAATAGACGCTATCCAAAAATACCTTTCTATCCTCCAAAACCTTCAAAAGCTTATTCATTTGTATTGGATGAAGCTCCCCTATTTCATCTAAAAATAGTATTCCTCCATGGGCCTTAGTTACAGCTCCTGGCTTTGGCTGAGGTATCCCTGCAACCCCTAATGGCCCTGCCCCCTGGTAGATAGGATCATGGACAGAACCTATTAAGGGATCCGCAATACCTCTATCATCAAATCTTACCGTTGCCGCATCAACTTCTATAAACTTTGCGTTGCTCTTAAAGGGTGAAATAGGATTTTTCTTGGCTTCCTCCAAAACAAGTCTTGCTGCAGCGGTCTTGCCTACACCAGGTGGCCCATAAATTATAACATGCTGAGGATTTGGTCCGCAAAGGGCTGCCTTAAGTGCTTTAATCCCCATCTCCTGACCTATTATTTCATCAAAGGATGATGGTCTTGTTTTTTCAGAAAGCGGCTCAGTAAGGCTTATAGATCTTAACTTGTTCAACTTTTCTAATTCCTTTTTACTTTCCTTTTCAATGTAAACCTTTGTGCTCTGCTGCCCCTTTAAAAGGTTATAAAAGTAAATGGCAATTATGGCTGTAAAGATTAAATTTAAAATCACCAAAAACTGACTTGCAATCATAAATTCCCCTCCCTTTCTATTTCAAACTTATTATTTCCCTTTTAAAGCTCATTATTCAGGGAGGAGAAATAAAAAAGAGGCTTAAAAAAGCCTCATGATACGCTCTGTGTCTTTAGTTTAGCCCTTTTTGCGCTCTGAGAAGATTTTTTCTTTTTTAATGATTCGCCAATTATAAGCTTTGGAGGCTGTTTATTAACAACCGTATCCAAAGTGATTATACATTTTGCAACATCTTCCCTTGATGGAATTTCGAACATAACATCCATCATAAGCTCTTCCATTATCGCCCTTAAACCTCTTGCCCCTGTCTTTCTCTTTAGTGCTTCATCTGCGATAGCTTCAAGGGCTTCCCTTTCGAATTCTAATTCTACACCGTCCATTTCAAAAAGTTTAGCATATTGCTTTGTAAGGGCATTTTTAGGTTCAGTTAAAATGTTTATAAGAGCGTCCTTATCAAGCTGATTTAAAGTAACTACAATAGGAACTCTTCCTACAAATTCCGGTATCATACCAAATTTTAAAAGATCTTCTGGAAGTATGTGCTTTAGAATTTCACCTACATTTCTTTCATTTTTACTCTTTATTTCAGCACCAAATCCTATTGAATTTTTGTGAAGCCTCTTTTCTATAATTTTGTCAATTCCTTCAAAGGCTCCCCCACATATAAACAGAATATTTGTAGTATCTATCTGTAAAAATTCCTGATGAGGATGTTTTCTGCCACCCTGAGGTGGGACATTAGCAACTGTTCCTTCTAATATCTTTAAAAGTGCCTGTTGAACACCTTCGCCAGAAACATCCCTTGTTATTGAAGGATTTTCAGATTTTCTTGCTATCTTATCGATCTCGTCTATATAAATAATTCCCTTTTCTGCCCTTTCAATATCATAATCGGCATTTTGAATAAGCCTTAGAAGTATATTTTCAACGTCTTCTCCAACGTAACCTGCCTCAGTCAACGTTGTAGCATCGGCTATTGCAAAGGGAACGTTAAGCATCTTTGCAAGTGTTTGGGCAAGCAAAGTCTTTCCTGAACCTGTAGGCCCTAAAAGAAGTATATTGCTTTTTTGAAGTTCAACATCATCTCTTCTGCTCTTTGGTGCATTTATTCTTTTATAGTGATTGTAAACCGCAACTGCAAGTGCCTTTTTGGCATCATCCTGGCCAACTACATATTGATCAAGATATTCCTTTATTTCCTTTGGTTTTGGAAGATCTCCTGTTTCATAATCCTGTTCGTATTCTAATTCTTCAGTTATAATTTCAGAACAAAGTTCAATGCACTCATCGCAAATATATACACCAGGACCTGCGATAAGCCTTTTAACTTGGTCCTGAGGTTTTCCACAGAAGGAACATTTTAATTTCTTTTCATCTAGTTTTGACATTGTGACACCCCACAATTATTTAGTAATTTTCTTGGTAATAACATCGTCTATAAGACCATATTCCTTTGCTTCAAGTGCTGTCATAAAGTTATCTCTGTCTGTATCCTTTTCAATTCTTTCTATTGGCTGACCTGTTCTTTCACTTAAAATTTCATTTAACCTTTTCTTTAACTTTAATATATGCTCCGCATGAATTGCTATATCTGTTGCCTGACCCCTTGCCCCACCAAGTGGTTGATGTATCATTATTTCGCTGTTAGGTAGAGCAAATCTTTTTCCCTTAGCACCAGCAGCTAAAAGAACCGCCGCCATCGAAGCTGCCATACCAACGCATATAGTTGAAACGTCCGGCTTTATATACTGCATAGTATCATAAATTGCAAGGCCTGCTGATATTACTCCTCCCGGACTGTTTATATAAAGATATATATCCTTATCTGGATCCTCCGATTCTAAAAATAAAAGCTGTGCAATAACAAGGTTTGCAGTTTGATCGTTTATTTCATCCCCAAGGAAAATAATTCTTTCCTTTAAAAGCCTTGAATAAATATCGTAGGATCTTTCACCTCTTGCGGTTTGTTCAACAACTATTGGAACCAAACTCATAACTATCCCTCCTTTAATTTAAGTTAAAGCAATTGCTAAAAAGCAATTGCTTTAACAAATTAACCTATTATATTGCTTTGGCTAACAACAAAGTCTATAACTTTATTGTTCACTATTTCTTCAGCAATTAATGCCCTTTGTGAATCTAAAATAGCCTGCTTCATTCTTTCAATATCCTTAACCCCATAACGCTTTGCAAGTTCTTCTGCTCTACTTTCAATTTCCTCTTCAGTTGCTGTAATATTTTCTGCCTTTGCTATTGCTTCTAATACAAGGCTAGTTTTAACTCTGTTAGTTGCAACTTCCTTAAGATCATTTCTTAAAGTTTCCATAGTGATTCCCATCATTTCGATGTATTGATCTATATTTAATCCTTGGTATCTTAATCTATAGTCCATATCCTTTACCATATAATCGATTTCTTGATTTATCATTGCCTCTGGAATTTCAACCTCTGATGCACTAACAACTTTTCCTATAAGTTGATCTTCAAGTTCCATCTTTGCCCTTTTATCGTTTTCTTCTTGGATTCTCTTTCTAATATCAGCCTTTAATTCCTCTAATGTTTCAAATTCTGAAACATCCTTTGCAAATTCATCATCGACTACAGGGTATTCCTTTACCTTTATATCCTTTATAGTAACCTTAAATAAAGCTGGCTTTCCCTTAAGATTTTCTGCATGATAATCTTCTGGGAATGTAACATTAACATCAACAGTTTCTCCAACCTTTGCACCTACTAATTGATCTTCAAATCCTGGGATGAATGTTCCTGAACCTATAACAAGCTCGTAATTTTCAGCCTTTCCACCTTCAAATGGTGTATCATCTATAAATCCTTCGAAATCTATAACAGCAATATCTCCTTTTTCTATTGTTCCATTTTCCTTATTTATGATTCTAGCATTTTTTTCTTTTAACATGTTGATTTCAGCTTCAACATCTTCATCTGTTACTAAATAGCTTATTTTTGTAGCTTCAAGTCCCTTGTATTGACCAAGCTTAACTTCTGGCTTTACTGTAACTCTTGCAGTATAGATAAAGTCAACGTCCTTACCTATTTGAACTATATCTAATTCTGGGTAATCAACTGGATGAATATCGTTTTCTTCAACAGCCTTTGGATATGTTTCTTCTACTATGAAGTTAATAGCATCTTCATAGAAAACGCCTTCTCCATAGAATTTTTCAATAATAGCCATTGGAGCCTTTCCCTTTCTGAATCCTGGAACGCTAAATCTTGATACATTCTTTTCATATGACTTTTTAAGAGCCTCTTTGAAATTTTCAGCAGGAACAGTAACTTCAATTTTAACTACATTGTTTTCTATTCTTTCTACCTTTGTGTTCATTGAAAAATCCTCCATTCTATATTCAATTTTAATTTTTTACATATCTTAAAACCTTACAAATATGCACTATAATGATAACATACAATATTTTTACATTCAAGTGTAATTATCTATATAATTCTATCTTTTGCCCATCAAGTAAAAATATTATCGTCCCATCAATATCTGTCCTTAAAATGTTTATATTGTTTTTCTTAAGAATACTTAAAGTTTCCCTATGGGGATGGCCATAATCGTTATTTTTCCCACAGGAGATAACTGCATAGGAAGGGTTAACTTTATTTAAAAATCTGCTTCCAGTTGAGGATGAGCTTCCATGATGTCCAACCTTTAAAATGTCAGCCTTAACATCAAATTTTTTAATAATCTCATCCTCAGAAAGTTTTTCTGCATCACCCATGAGCAAAATCTTGTTTTTGTCATAGCTTACCATCAATACTGCACTATAATTATTTAAATCTTCATAATGATTTCTATTAGGGGCTAAAAATTTAAATTCAACTCCATCTAAGTGAAAATTTACCCCTGCCTTTGCTGTGTTTATTTTAAGACCTTTTTCCTTAATAGCTTCCATTACATTTTCAAAAGATTTAGTATTTGAAGTAACCTTAGGCATATAAACCTTCTTAACATCAAAATTTTTGATAATATAATCCATGTTGCCTATATGATCTTCATGGGGATGGGTTACAACAACATAGTCTATCCTTCTTATATTATACTCATTTAAAAAGTATTTTAATTTATTTTCTTCATTTTGTGAACCGGAATCTATCATTACATAATTATCCCCTGGTGTTTTAATAAGTAGGCAATCTCCCTGACCAACATCAACAGTAAAAAAAACTAACTTTCCATTAAAGGTTGATATATCTGGACTTTGAATACTACAGGCATTAATAAGAAATAATGATAATATCAAAAGAACAAACCAAATAAATTTTTTCATACAATTCCTCCAAAATTTTTATCAGAATGTATAATAATTATAATTAAGGATAAAATATTAAATGGGTGCATAATTAAATATAATTAAAAAGGCAATCCCTTCTCCTGTTTTGTTCCTGTTCCTGTTTCAGTGCTGCCGCCTCATATTGTTTCCGTGGGGGTTGCCTTTTTATTTTGTCCCTCATACATGCTGCATGCCTTAAATTTATCGGTTGTAGTTCCATGTCTTTTGCATAGCCCTTCACCATCAAAAAACCTACAGGAAGCACAGTATAAATATTTAATATTATCATAGGGCTTTTCTTGCAACCTATTGAAAAAATTCATAAGATTATCATAATATTTATATGGATTAGAACTAATATTTTTATTGTCATTATCTACTTTAATATTTCCTTTTATCAAAATTGCTTGTTTTAAAAAATTTATTGCATTTAAAATATTTTTTCTCCTACTTTCCATAGCCATAATTTCATAGGCATTATAGGTGCATCTATCGAAAATGATGGTTTCTTCAGTTTCTTTTTCTGCCTCTTTAAACAATTTTAATCTACTGTCCAAAATCATATCAGTAGTCCTTTGAAAATTATTATCATCCTTTAAAAGCATGTAAATATGGCTTTTAAGGAGCCAAATCTGCTCGATCCAGGAAACATGATAGACTCCCATCTCGTCTCCTAACAAAATATCTCTAGTCCAATTTTTTTCTGCCCTTTCGATGAAATTCATAGCCCTTTCAAAGGAACATTCTTCTATAAATTCATGAGCTAATACATACAAATTCCAAACAAGCAAATTTCTTTCAATAAGATTTGAGGTATCATCTTTTATTGTATCTACAATTTCCAGAGCCATTATAATTCCTTCATGTCTCAATCCAAAGGTCCTATGAATTCCTGCCATAATCGACGACAATAAAAGATTTGTATAGTTTTTCTTATAATCCTCCAAAAGAGTGCTTGATACAAACTTTTCTATGTCGTCTATTCTGTGGAACTTGAGCATATAATCACCATAAAGATTGCTTAATATAATTATATGTTTAAAATGTTCAATTGATAATGTGTTATAACTTAACTAATTTATAATTATCTTTTTTTAAAATATAATAATCAGTCCCTACTTTTATTTTTACTCCATTTTCATCATAACCTATAAACTCAATCAAATTAATATCCTTTATATTAAGATCTGTTATTCTTTTTATCTGCTTTGATTTTAAATCTATATACCAAAGATGAATACTACCGTCCTTTTTAAAATAAGGAAGCTCTGATAAAAACAAAATCCTCTCATCATAAGCGATATACGGCTTCGCTGCCCATATATAATCAGGATTTGATGTTAAAATATCCTTTCTATAAAAATTTTTATTTAGTTTTGATGATCTATAATAATCCCTTGTCAGCTCCTTAACATTACCCTGTGAATCTAAAAAAAGAATTTTACCTGCCTTAATATCGTCAAAAACAGCAAACTTTTTATTTTGAGAAATAATATAATTCGTTTCTCCCTTTAAATCCTTAATCTCAACTATTTCACCTTTAACCGTATCTATGTAAAATTCAATTATAGCTCCATCGCTTTTTTTGTATTTTTCAACTTTTATATTTTTAACTTCCTGTTGTGACTCTTTTACGCTTTCCTTAGTCGTTGGTTCTTGTGTTTTTTTATCTTCAATCTTTTTTTCTATCTTCAACTTTTCAAAAAAAGCAAAATTGAATTTTTTCAAAAAGTCCAATTTAATAAATCTATCTCCAAAAAAATAAACAACGCTTATTATAATCAAAATTATCAAAGTAATGTTTATTCTTCTTCTTCGCATCATCTTTTCATAATCCTTGCTGAATATGCTGGGTTTTCCCATCCTTTCACCTCCCTTATTTCTCAATAAGGATTATACACTAATATGTAAAAAAAATAAAGGATAAATAAAAAAACCACCTTTTTGGTGGTTTCTTGGTGGGCCATCGGGGACTCGAACCCAGGACACCCTGATTAAGAGTCAGGTGCTCTACCAACTGAGCTAATGGCCCGCATTCTAACTGGTGCGCCCAGTAGGACTCGAACCTACGACCTCCAGATTCGAAGTCTGTAACTCTATCCAGCTGAGCTATGGGCGCTCACATATTAACTTATGTAAGCAAAATTAATGGTGGGCCATCGGGGACTCGAACCCAGGACACCCTGATTAAGAGTCAGGTGCTCTACCAACTGAGCTAATGGCCCACATTATGGTGCGCCCTGAGAGATTCGAACTCCCGACACACGGCTTAGAAGGCCGTTGCTCTATCCAACTGAGCTAAGGGCGCTTATCTGGAGCGGGTGATGGGAATCGAACCCACGTAACCGGCTTGGAAGGCCGGTGCTCTACCATTGAGCTACACCCGCATACTTGGAGCGGGAAACGGGACTCGAACCCGCGACTTTCACCTTGGCAAGGTGACGCTCTACCAACTGAGCTATTCCCGCGTAATAAATGGTGCGGGCGGAGGGACTTGAACCCCCACGCACAAGGCGCTAGATCCTAAGTCTAGTGCGTCTGCCAATTCCGCCACGCCCGCATATTTTGGTGAGCCACCGGGGAATCGAACCCCGGACACCAAGATTAAAAGTCTTGTGCTCTGCCGACTGAGCTAGTGGCTCACATGGCTGGGCAGGTAGGACTCGAACCTACGAAATGCGGGAGTCAAAGTCCCGTGCCTTACCGACTTGGCTACTGCCCAACATTTATGGGGTGGATAGTGGGATTCGAACCCACGACCTCCAGAGCCACAATCTGGCGCTCTAACCAACTGAACTATATCCACCACAATGGTGCGCCTTGAGAGATTCGAACTCCCGACACACGGCTTAGAAGGCCGTTGCTCTATCCAACTGAGCTAAAGGCGCTTATCTGGAGCGGGTGATGGGAATCGAACCCACGTAACCGGCTTGGAAGGCCGGTGCTCTACCATTGAGCTACACCCGCGCAATCGACATGTTTAATTATATCATATTTAATCATTTTGTCAAGCACTTTTTTAATCTTGGTCGGGGTGACAGGGATTGAACCTGCGACCTCATGGTCCCAAACCACGCGCGCTCCCATCTGCGCCACACCCCGACTTTTCGTCGTCGGCGTCGTCCGCCTGACGACATAATAGAGTATACAACAGAATGTGATATGTGTCAATACGTTTTTTAAAATTTTTTTAGTTAATACTCAAATTTATATGTAAGGGCTTCAAAATCGCCCTTTTCGTCGAATAGGAGTTTAATACACCCTGGACTTTTATCCCTTGGCAATGTTGTACTTCCTGGATTTATAAAAAGTATATTATTGACCCATTCAATATTTTGAACATGGGTATGACCATATAGGACTATATTTGCCTCAACCTCTAGTGCTCTAAAATAAAGTCTTTCAAGTCCAAAGTAAACGTTGTATCTGTGACCATGGGTTAACAATATTTTGTTACCCTTTATAGTGATTATCTTTTCCGTTTCCTTATATGACCAATCATTGTTTCCAGCTACATATATGATTTCAATGTTATTATATTTTTCGCTTATCTTTTTGACATCCTCTACACAGTCTCCAAGATGAATCAAAAGATCAATCTCACCCATATTTTTAATTGCCTTATCCAGCATAAAGAGATTTTTATGGGTGTCGCTTACAATTCCAACCCTCACTTCCGCTCCCCCTATAATTTATACTTTTCTTCGAATAACTTAACAAAGTTATCAAGTGCCCTTCTTCTATGACTAATTTTATTTTTTTCTTCTGAACTTAGCTGTGCAAATGTCTTGTTAAGTTCTGGATAAATAAACAACGGGTCATATCCAAATCCGTTTTCACCTTTCTCCTCAAAGGCTATTTTTCCTAATACTTCTCCTCTTGCTAAAATTTTATCCCCATCATCTGTTACAAAGGCAATCACAGTAACAAATCTGGCATCCCTTTTATCGTAAGGAACATCCTTTAAAAGCTCTAATAGTTTTTGATTGTTCTTTTTATAGTTTCCATGTTCTCCGGCAAATCTTGCTGAATATACTCCAGGCGCTCCATTTAAAGCAAACACTTCAAGCCCTGAATCATCGGCAATGCAAGGCAAATTTGTTAACTTACAAATTTCAGAAGCCTTTTTAAGGGCATTTTCCTCAAAGGTAGTTCCATCTTCTTCAACCTCTACCTCTATTCCTGCCTCCTTTAATGATAAAACTTCTATTCCATATTTATTAAGAATGGTTTTTATCTCATCAACCTTGTGCTTATTATTGCTGGCTAGTATTATCTTCTGAAACTTCAACACTAATCTCCTCCCCAATTCTATTTGCAGCACTGCCTAACTCTCTTTTTTGAATTTCGATAAGTTTTTCTATTCCCATTCCTGCAGCTTCAAGCATCATATCAAGTTCTTTTCTATTAAAAGGCGACTCCTCTCCTGTTCCTTGAATCTCTACAAAATCTCCCTTATCAGTCATAACAACATTCATATCAACCCTTGCCTTAGAATCCTCCTCATAGCAAAGATCAAGCAAGACTTCTCCGTCAAATATACCAACGCTTACGGCTGCAACATAATTTCTAATTGGATAGACAGGTAGTTTTTCAACCTCATCAAGTTTATTTATGGCATCCACAAGAGCAATAAAGGCACCTGTGATGGATGCTGTTCTAGTTCCACCATCTGCCTGAATAACATCGCAATCTATCCATATAGTTCTTTCTCCGATTTTTGTAAGATCAACCACTGATCTTAATGCCCTTCCTATTAGCCTTTGAATTTCTGCTGTCCTTCCATCTATCTTACCCTTTGCAGCCTCCCTTGGCTTTCTCTCCATAGTAGACCTTGGGAGCATCCCGTATTCACATGTAATCCATCCCTGTCCTGTTCCCTTTAAAAATTGTGGAACCTTATCATCGATGGATGCTGTGCAGATTACTTTAGTATCACCAAATTCAACTAAAACAGACCCTTCTGCGTGTTTTATGTAATTTCTTGTAACCTTAATTGGCCTTAGCTCTAAGTTATCTCGTCCGTCTACTCTCATTTTAATCCTCCTTAAAAGCTTTATATATTTCATCAGACGATGGCTCTTTTATTTCTATTTCCTTACCACCATCGTTTAATATAATATCCCTTTCTGTAATTTTTCCAATAATAGATGCATGTATTCCTTTTTCTTTAAATATATTTAAAAGTTCCTCTCCCTTTGAAGTTGAAATTAGCATGGCGCCACTTGATATGAGCCTATACGGATCTAAACCTAAAGCATTACATATTAACTTTGTTTCTTCAAGCATTGGAATTTTATCCTTATAAACATATACTCCTTTTCCGCTTGATGCTGCGACCTCCCAAATTGCTCCTAATATTCCCCCTTCAGTTGCATCGTGCATTGAATTAACCCCAAATTTGCCTGCAACAAGTCCAACCTCTAAAACGCTAATAGACGGCTGCATTTTTTTTACTTTATCTAATATATCCTTATCAACTTTAAATATAAGTTTATCATAAAGCTCATTTGCCAAAATAAAGGTTCCTTCAAGCCCTGCATAGCCTGTCATGATAAGATCATCTCCAACCTTTGCACCACCAGTTTTAACTATATTTTTCCCCTTTCCTATAGCTGTTATGGATAATACATATCTATTAACAGCGCCGGTTATTTCTGTATGACCACCTAATATATCTATATTTAAACCTTCACAGGTTTTTATTATATCATCCATTATATTTTCAATTTCTTCTATTTTAGCATTGGGCGGTGCTAAAAGCGTTACGGTTATACCTATTGGCCTTACCCCTGAAGATGCGATATCGTTGCTGTTTATTATAACGCCAATTTTACCAATATCCTTAGTTGCAGCCGTAATAGGATCCGTCGTCACAACACAGACTTCATCGTCAAATTTAATGGCAGCACAATCCTCACCAATGGATGGCGTTACTATTACATCTTTATTTATTTTTCTTATTTTTCTCAAAATTTTTTCTCTTAAAATTTCGTTTGGTAGCTTTCCTATATCCATAGCCTAACCTCCATTCCAAATATATTATATTATTTTGTAAGAAAAAATTAAATGCCTTTGTAACTTAACTTGTCCAATCATCATATTATAATAATAGAACTTTATTTGTCGGTGATTGAGGTGGATAAATTATTAGCCTTTGCTAAGCTGAAATATTATGCTCTAAATAATATTTTATGGACATTATTTTACTCAGGATGTGGAATCCCGTATTTTTTCAGTGAAAAGGAAAGAGAACATATCAACAAAATTTCCAGCGATGAGGATAAGGAACTTATAGAAAATCTTATGCCTTTGCATTGTATTTATAAGGAAGCAAAGGCAGGCTTTTCAGAGGCGCCTTCTTCAATTGTAAACCCGGGAAAATATATTTGGGATTTTAATTCCTTTAAAAAAGAAATTACGGTAAGTTCACAAGTTTTTGCAATTACTTCAATGATAAGCCTTTTAAATCAACAACCTACAACTGAAGCAAAGGATTTTATAATAAGACGACAGATTAAAAACTTTATAGAGTTTCTTACGGGTTATCTTAGAAACAAAGATGGTCTTTTTGTGGATGCAGAGGATAAAACAAAGTTTATCGGAGACAATTTAAAACTAAAGCAAAACTCAAAGGAATTTGACTTTTTAGATCAAGTGTTAGTTTTTGAGGCCTTTATGGCTTACAAAGAAACACTAAAGGAAAACTCAGAAAAGGAGAAGATGTATAAACTAGATGGGGAGAAAATATTTAAGTTCCTCTATGAAAACTTCAATCTTGCCCTAGAGTTAACAACAAGAAATCTTTCCTTAATAATATCATCGCTATATAGAGCTTCAAAATATATAAAAGATGAAGAAATATTAACCTCAATTTGCGAGCTTATTGCCTTAGGTTGTGCAGAAATAGAATCAAGAATAAAAATAACTGGTGAAATTGAAAAATCACCAAATAATTTCCTTCCTGCTTCATTAATTACCCATTTTAGAGCAGCCTCGGCCCTTTTAGAAGGATATTTAATAACAAAAATTGAAAAGTTTAAAATCTCCGCCGAAAGAATATTGAATATGCTGCTTGAAACCTTTAACGAAACTTTGGGTATATTTGCCATTGAAGATGAAGTAAAATACTCCATAAGGGATGCTGCAGAAGTTGTAAAATGTCTTTATACCTATTTCTTAATAAAAAAGGAGGATAAATTATTAGATATAATCGACTTATTTATCAGCAATACTATCGATAAACTCGTTCAGTCAACAGTTGAAAGAAAAGTAAACATCGATGGATTAGATATAGAAATAAACGAAAACATTCCTATATTCAGCGAAGTGAATTTAGCTCCAGTATTTCTAAAGTCAATTAAAATAAGCAACAATTTAATTCCTCTATCTGAAGTATCTAAAAAGGTAGACAATCAATTTTCAATCTATGCAAGCTCAATATTCATTAATTTGCACGATTTGGGAGATACTAATAACGGGAGGGAAGAGAATGACCAACATCAACTGCTCGGCTAATTGCATTTATGAAGTTGATGGTAAATGTAGCCTTGATCACATAAGTATAACTCAAAACGTTTTAAATCAAGAAACCCAGTGTGCATATTACACGCCTAGAAAAACCCCTCCTGAAAAAAATAAACCCGCAAAATAGCGGGTTTATTTTTTTATTTCTTTTCAATATATCCGTAATCGAAGTAAACGAATCCAAGAGCTGACTTATGAACATCCTTTACATAGTCCTTTATACATACAACATTTGTGTAGTAGTAAAGTGGAACAAGTGGCATATCTTCCATAAGGATGTCTTCAGCTTCATGCATAAGTTGCATTCTCTTTGCTGGATCAAATTCCTTCTTTGCAGCTTCGATTCTCTTATCATATTCTGGATTGCTATATCCTATATTGTTTTGTCCTCCATTTGTTACCCACATGTCAAGGAATGTCATTGGGTCAACGTAGTCAGCAAGCCAACCATGTCTTGCAAAGATATAGTTCTTATCGTTTCTTGTCTTTTGGAATACCTTCCATTCTTGGTTAGCAAGTTCTATATTTATTCCAAGGTTCTTCTTTAACATATCTTGTATTGCCATTGCAATTGCTTGATGGCCTTGGCTTGTGTTGTAAATTAAAGTAAGTTTTGGGAATCCTTTTCCATCTGGATATCCAGCTTCTGCAAGAAGTCTCTTCGCTTCTTCTACATTACCTTCTGCTGGGAAGTAATCCTTCTTCTTAAAGTCTGTTCCATCAGAATCTGGAATTCCAGGTGGAACATAAGATGTTGCTGGTAATTGTCCACCCTTTGTTACGTTTTCAACTAAAGCCTTTCTATCAATTGCAAGAGCAATTGCCTTTCTTACTCTAACATCCTTTATAGCCTTTGCAGCTGCTGGGTCTATCTTTTCTGCATTTGGTGAAAGGTTAAAGATGTAGAAATAAGTTCCAAGGTTTGGTAAAATTTGAGCTTCTCCTGTCTTTACCATGTTTGGAATTTCAGCCTGTGGTGGTGCTTCAATAAAGTCAAGCTGTCCAGTTCTAAAAGCAGCAAGGGCACTTGTTGCTTCTTCGAGCATCTTCATTTCGATTCTTGAGAATTTTACCTTATCTGCATTATACCAGTTTGGATTCTTTTCAAGAATTATAGCATCCTTTTGTCTCCATTCCACAAGCTTGAATGGTCCGTTTGAAATATAAGTTTCTGGTTTTGTTGCCCAACCTTGAGGATCCTTTTCAACTACATCCTTTCTTACAGGCATTAAAGTTGGGAATGCAGTTAAGGATAAGAAGTATGGTGTTGGTGCTTCAAGTGTAACTTCAAGAGTATAGTCATCAAGCGCCTTTGCTCCTAATTGATCAACAGGCATCTTTCCTTCGTTGATTGCCTGACCATTCTTTATATAGTATAACTGATAAGCATATTCTGATGCAGTAGCTGGGTCAAGAGCCCTTTGCCATGCATAAATGAAATCTTGAGCCTTAACAGGCTGACCGTCAGTCCATTTTGCATCTTTTCTTAAGTAGAACTTATAAGTTAATCCATCTGCTGATATATCCCATTTTTCAGCAATAGCTGCAACTGGTTTGTCGTTTGCATCAAGTCTTGTTAAACCGTCAAAGCAGTTAACAATAACTGTAGCACCGTCAACGGCACTATTTAATTGTGGGTCGATTGTTGCTGGTTCAGCACCTAAGTTATATCTAATTGTTTGACCAGCTCCGCCTCCCTTAGCACAGCCTGATAAAAGTGATACACCAAAGGCTAATACTAAGGCGAGGACGATAAATAATTTTGATTTTTTCATCTTCATTCCTCCCCTTTTTTATGTATATTTATCCGGCACTAAGGCCGGATATTGACATTAATATAAGTGACAAGCAACCATATGTCCTCCACCAACATCCTTAAAAACTGGATCCTGCTCTGAACAAATCGGTTTTGCATATTTACATCTTCCTTTAAATCTGCATCCAGGAGGTGGATCGATTGGTGAAGGTATTTCTCCCTCTAGAACTATTCTCTTTTTTGACATAGCCTCATCTGGGTCTGGTATCGGTATTGCAGAAAGTAGTGCCTGTGTATATGGATGAAGTGGTTTTGTATAAAGCTCATTGCTCTCTGCAAGCTCAACCATCTTACCAAGATACATAACCCCAACTCTATTGGAAATATGCTTAACCATTGAAAGGTCGTGGGCTATAAATAGGTAAGTTAATCCAAAATCTCTTTGTAGGTCCTCAAGCATATTTACAACCTGAGCTTGAATTGAAACGTCAAGGGCTGATATAGGCTCGTCACATATTATAAACTCAGGTTGAACTGCAAGGGCTCTTGCAATACCAATTCTCTGTCTTTGACCACCCGAGAACTCATGTGGGTATCTGTTTGCATGTTCGCTGTTTAATCCAACGACGTTTAAAAGATAATGAATTCTTTCCATTCTTTCTTTACCAGTCATGAGCTTATGGATGTCTATTGCTTCTCCTATTATGTCAGCAACCGTCATTCTTGGGTTTAATGATGCATATGGGTCTTGGAATATCATCTGCATCTTCTTTCTATAAGGAAGCATTTGATTTGGAGTAAACTTTGCAATATCTACCCCATCATATATTATCTCACCAGAAGTTGGTTCGTATAACTTTATTATTGTTCTTCCTGTTGTAGTTTTTCCACATCCAGACTCTCCAACAAGTCCTAATGTTTCTCCCTTCATTATTTCAAAGGAAACATCATCCACTGCCTTAACATAGCTCACTTGTCTTCCAAAAAGTCCCTTCTTTATAGGGAAATACATTTTAAGATTTTTTATGCTAATAAGTGCCTTCTTATTTTCCATCATTCATGCCTCCTTCCAACTGGTGCTTCAACTTTTGGCGCATCAGGATGGTTTAGCCAGCATGCTGCCTTGTGATTTTCTCCAACTTCAAAGAGTGGAGGCATATGAGTCATACATACCCTCATGGCATACTCACATCTTGGAGCAAATGGACATCCTGCAGGTGGCTTTAAAAGGTCTGGTGGCTGTCCATCGATTGGCTTTAATCTTTCCTTTACAAGGGTCTTTGGATTTGGAACGCTCCTTAAAAGTCCCCAAGTATATGGATGCTTTGGATTATAGAATATATCTGAAGTTTTTCCTGTTTCCACTATAAGGCCACCATACATAACATTTATTCTATTACATACGTCAGCAACAACTCCAAGGTCATGGGTTATTAGAATTATTGAAGTATTGATCTTTGACTTTAAATCCTTCATAAGCTCTAAAATCTGAGCTTGGATAGTAACGTCAAGGGCTGTTGTTGGCTCGTCGGCAATTAAAAGCTTTGGCTCATTTATAAGTGCCATTGCTATCATAACTCTTTGTCTCATACCGCCTGAAAATTCATGAGGATACTGCTTAATTCTCTTTTCTGGACTAGGAATTCCAACTAACCTTAGCATCTCAACTGCCCTTTTATATGCCTCTTCCTTTGACATCTTTTTATGCTTTAAAAGAGGCTCTGTTAGCTGATCGCCAACTGTTAATACTGGGTTTAAAGAAGTCATAGGGTCTTGGAATATCATTCCTATTTCATTACCTCTAATTTTTTGCATTTCGTTTTCTGAAAGGCTAGCAAGGTCTCTACCATCAAACCAGATTTCTCCATCAACTATTTTCCCGTTGTCAGCTAAAAGTCTCATAACTGACATCATCGTTATACTTTTACCACTACCTGACTCTCCAACTATACCAAGGGCTTCTCCTTTATCGAGGTGAAAGGATACGCCTCTTACTGCCTTTACTTCTCCAACATGTGTAAAGAATGATGTTTTTAAGTTCTTTATATCTAATAATCTTTCCATAGTGTCCCTCCTACTTACGCATCTTTGGATCTAGCGCATCTCTTAATCCATCTCCAAGGAAGTTAAATGCAAGTATCGTCAATGATATTGCAAGGGCTGGGAATAACATCTGATATGGATATATATACAATGTTTCCATAGCTTCAGATGCTAAAACTCCCCAAGAAGCCATCGGAGCTGAAACTCCAAGTCCTATAAAGCTCAAGAATGCTTCTGTAAATATCGCTGATGGAACCGATAATGTAAGTGTTACTATAATTGGTCCCATGCTGTTTGGAATAAGGTGTCTTAATATAATTCTCATGTGTGGTGCACCTAATGTCTTTGCAGCAAGAACGAATTCCTGTTGCTTTAATGAAAGAACCTGAGCTCTAACTATTCTTGCCATTGATAGCCAATATGCAATCGCTAAAGCAAAAATTATACTCTTTAATCCTGCACCTATAACAACCATTATAAGAATTACGTAAAGAAGCATTGGTATTGCATAAAGTGTATCAACAATTCTCATCATTATGTTGTCAACTCTACCGCCAAAGTAGCCTGAAATACCACCGTATAAAATACCAATTGTAAGGTTTAATATACTTGCAGCGTAACCAACTATAAGAGAAATTCTGGCCCCGTATAAAATTCTTGTAAATATATCTCTTCCGAAGGGATCAGTTCCAAACCAGTGGGCTGAACTTGGTCCTTGGTTTGCAATTGAAAAGTCCTGTGAATAATAGTTATATGGTGATAAATATGGTCCTACTATTGCAACCAAAGTTATAAATATTACGAAGAAAAGTCCGCCCATAGCAAGCTTATTCTTTTTTAATCTTCTCCAAACGTCCTGCCAATAGGTTTCGCTCGGCCTTACAATTTCGTTTATATTCTTTTCTTCCTTTGGAACCTTTTCAAACATATCCTTTGTTAACTGAAGGTTTGTATATTCCATATCGTCTCCTCCTTACGCTTCTAGCTTAATTCTTGGGTCTATTACTGCATATAATAAGTCAACTATAAAGTTAAATGTGATAAGCAAGAAGCTGTCGAATACCGTAAGACCCATTATCATCGAATAATCTCTGTTGTATATTCCTGTAACAAACTCTCTACCAAGACCTGGTATACCAAACACCTTTTCTATAACGAAACTTCCTGTTAAAATACCTGCCATTAAAGGTCCTAAATAAGTAACTATTGGAATAAGTGCGTTTCTTAATGCATGCTTATATATAACAACATTTCTTGACAATCCCTTTGCCTTTGCTGTTCTTATATAGTCCTGTCTTATAACATCAAGAAGGCTTGACCTAGTTAATCTTGCTATAAATGATAATGAGTATCCACCAAGAGCTAAAACTGGCATTACATAGTTTGCTGGCCCTTCAAAGCCTACAGCTGGAAGAATTTGAAGCTTAACAGCAAAAATTAAAATTAAAAATGTTGCCATAACGAAACTTGGAACAGTAACTCCTAATGTTGCAATAACCATAACAAGCTGGTCCTGCCATTTTCCTTGATTTAAGGCTGCTGTAACTCCAAGATAAGTTCCAAATATAAGTGAAACAATAACAGTTACAACGCCTAGCTTAGCTGATGTTGGGAAGGAATAAGCAATAATATCATTTACTGTTCTTCCTTCATACTTTAATGATGGTCCAAGATCTCCCTTTAAAAGGTTTTTCATATAAATCATGTATTGTTCAGAAATAGGCTTGTTTAGCCCAAACTTTTCCTCGAGATTTGCCTTAATCTGAGGTGGAAGCGGCTTTTCGCTATCAAATGGACCTCCAGGGATAGCATGCATTAAGAAAAATGTTGCTGTTGCTATTACCCAAAGAGTTACAATACTGGCCACGAGTCTTTTGATGATGTAATTTAGCATACGATCTCTCCCCTCTTTTTTACGTTTGTTAACTTTATTTTAATTTGTTTTAAATTTTTTAACAAATTAAAAAAATTTAATTTTCGTTAAATTTTTAATATATTTCTCTCGATTTTTCGTTATTTATTGGATTTTCGAATACATTCTGATATTGCCTTCAGTTTTTAAAAAAATTTAAAAATAATTTAAACTACGAAATTAATTATAATTCAAATAAAATTTTAATTCAAGATAAAATTTTTGAATTAAAATATGTGTTATTGTTTCACGAAAAAGAATTTTTATGCAAATATCCACTAATAAACTAATGATTTTATTTATATTTATAAATTGTTATTTTTTAATCATATTTAACATTCTTTTTTCATAATATTTTTTATATTGAATAATATTTTTTTATTAATTTTAATAATTTTTTGAATAATTTTTATTTTGAAGGCATTTGCCCAAAAATAATAGCGCATGCAATTAGCACGCGCTACCTTTTTAAAAGCTCTTCTTCTACTAATTTATTAACCATCTGAGGATTTGCCTTACCCTTTGAGGCCTTCATAGCCTGACCTACTATAAATCCAACCGCCTTTGTCTTTCCATTTTTAAAGTCTGTCACAGATTGTGGATTTTCGTCGAGAACTTTATTAACTATTTCCCTTATTGCAGCTTCATCTGTAATTTGAACAAGTCCTTTTTCTTCGACAATTTTTTCAGGATCCTTACCCGTATCAAACATTTCGACAAAAACCTTCTTTGCAATTGTATTTGATATTGTTCCCTTTTCCACTAAGGAAATCAATTTTACAAGGTCCTTTGCAGTGAATTTTACATCCGTAATTTCCATTTCCCTGTCATTAAGTATTCTTAAAACTTCACCCATAATCCAGTTGCTTATTGTCTTTGGATTTCCGCCTATATTTACAGCTTCTTCAAAGAAGGCTGCAAGTTCCTTTGAAGTTGTAATTATATTTGCATCGTATTCTGGAAGGCCAAATTCTTCTATATATCTTTTTTTCTTTTCATCTGGAAGCTCTGGCATTGTCTTTCTTATATCTTCAATCCATTCATCATCAAGCTTTAAATAAACCATATCAGGTTCAGGGAAATATCTATAATCATGAGCCTCTTCTTTGCTCCTCATAACTATAGTCTGACCCTTTGCCTCATCCCATCTTCTAGTTTCCTGAACTATTCTTTCTCCCTTTTTAATTGCATTTATCTGTCTTTCAATTTCATACTCAAGGGCCTTTTCAAGGGCTTTAAATGAATTCATATTCTTGATCTCTGTTTTTACTCCAAACTCGGTTGAACCCTTTGGCCTTACTGAAACGTTAGCATCGCACCTTAAGGAACCTTCCTGCATCTTGCAGTCGGAAACTTCTGTGTATAAAAGGATTGATCTTAACTTTTCAAAGAACATCCTTGCCTCTTTTGGACTTCTCATATCCGGCTTTGTAACTATCTCAATTAATGGCACACCGGATCTATTAAAATCTATAAGTGAATTTTCCCCCTCATGAAGGGCCTTTCCTGCGTCCTCTTCAATATGTATTCTTTGAATTCCAATTCTTTTTACTCCTTCATCGGTTTCAATTTCAATATATCCTTCACTGCAGAGGGGAGTTTCATGCTGAGTAATCTGATAATTCTTTGGTGCATCCGGATAAAAATAGTTTTTTCTTGCCATATATGTATCTTTATTTATTTTGCAGTTTAATGCAAGACCTGCCTTTATAGCAAAGTCTACAACTGATTTATTTAAAACTGGTAACGCTCCAGGAAGTCCAAGGCAAACAGGGCAGCAATGGGTATTTGCATCTCCACCAAATTCAGTAGTGCAGGAGCAGAATATCTTTGATTTTGTTGAAAGCTCTGCATGTATCTCAAGACCGATAACTGCTTCAAAATCCATATTAGCACCTCCTATAGATTAGGCCTTAAGTTAAGGGATAGAGCCTTTTCAATTCCATGGGCAAGGCTTATAATCTCCCCTTCTTTAAAGTAATTTCCTATAATCTGAAGCCCTACAGGTAAGTTGTCTGATAAACCTGCTGGAATGGATACTGCAGGAAGTCCTGCAATATTAACAGGAACTGTGCAGATGTCTGATAAATACATCTTTAGTGGATCATCAGCCTTTTCTCCAAATTTGAAGGCAACCGATGGTGATGTTGGAGAAATTATTAAATTAACATCCTCAAAGGCCTTCTTAAATTCATTGATAATTAAAGTTTTAACCTTTAGAGCTTTTTTGTAATATGCATCGTAATATCCAGATGATAGTGCATAGGTTCCAAGCATAATTCTTCTTTTAACTTCGCTTCCAAAGCCTTGGCTTCTTGATTTAACATAAAGGTCAACAACATCCTCAAAGTCCTTTGCCCTAACTCCATATCTTATGCCATCGAATCTTGCAAGGTTTGAACTAGCCTCTGAACTTGAAAGAATATAGTAAACCGCAAGAGCATATTGGGACATAGGAAGATTTATTTCCTTAATTTCAGCACCTAAATCCTTTAAAAGGGCAATGGCCTTTTCTATTTCCTTTTTAACTCCATCATCTATACCCTCTCCGAAGTATTCCTTTGGAAGACCAACCTTAACTCCCTTAAGGGATTTATTCAAATATGTAGTAAAGTCCTCTACCTTAACATCTGCTGAGGTTGAATCCCTGTTATCCTTTCCACATATTGCATTTAAGACTAAAGCAGCATCCTCCACATCCCTTGTAAAAGGTCCTATCTGATCTAGGGATGATGCAAAGGCAACAAGTCCATATCTTGAAACCCTGCCGTAGGTAGGCTTAAATCCAACAACACCACAAAGTGACGCCGGCTGCCTTATGGAACCTCCTGTATCGGAACCTAAAGTATAATATGCCTCGCCTGCTGCAACTGCTGCTGCAGAACCACCTGAGGATCCCCCTGGCACCCTTTCTAAATCGTATGGATTTCTTGTCTTTTTAAAGGCAGAGTTTTCTGTTGATGAGCCCATTGCAAACTCATCCATATTAAGCCTTCCAACGATTACTGCTCCGTTATCCTTTAGCCTTTCTACAACAGTTGCATCGTATGGTGATACGAAGTTTTCCAATATCTTTGATGCACAGGTTGTTTTTCTGCCCTTCATGCAGATGTTATCCTTAATAGCCATTGGAATTCCTGCAAGGTCCTTTACATCTTCCCCTTGTGCTATTTTTTTATCAATTTTCTTTGCGGTCTCTATTGCATCTTCAAAAACTTCTAAGTATGCGTTAACCTTATTATCAACCTCATTTATTCTTTCTAATGTTTTTCTTGTAACCTCTTCTGCTGTAACTTCCCTTTTTCTTAAAAGATCCCTAACCTCATGTGCTGACAAGTAATGCATCCTTATCCCTCCTAATCAACAACTTTAGGAACCCTAAAGTATCCATTTTCTTTATCTGGCGCATTTAAAAGAACTTCATCAAGGCTCAAGGATGGCTTAACCTCGTCCTCCCTTAAGGCGTTAAACATAGGATATGATGATATGCTTATTTCAACGTTTTCTGTGTCAATTTCATTAAGCTTTTCAACAAACTGCAAAATCTTATTAAAATCCCCTACAAACTTTTCCTTTTCCTCTTCGCTAAACTCAAGCCTTGCAAGTTTAGCAACATAGTCAACTTGACTTTTATCTACTGCCATAATAACCTTCCTTTCCCTTTAAGTTTATCTTTATTCATTATAGCAGAATATGGAATTTTTCTAAATATTTTCAGCCTCCTTTATCATTTCTAAAAATTCTGCCTCGTTTACAATCTTTATATTAAGTTCCTGTGCCTTTTTAAGTTTGCTTCCAGGGCTTTCACCAACTAAAACAAAGCTTGTTTTTTTAGAAACGCTTCCTGAAACCTTTCCGCCTAACCTTTCAATTAGTGATTCTACTTCATCCCTTGTAAATTTTTCTAAAGTTCCAGTTACAACTATCGTTTTGCCTTCAAATATTTGAGGTACTGCAGAACCTTCTTTTAGTGTAGCCATATTTACTCCTGCAAGTTTGAATTTTTCAATAAGCTCAAGGTTATGCTCCTCCTTGAAAAATTCAAAAATGCTTCTTGCAATTTTTTCTCCTATTTCTTCAACCTGCATTAAATCCTCAATGCCTGCCTTTATTATATTATCAAGGGTTTTAAAATGCTTTGTTAAATTTTTAGCAGACTTTAAACCTACAAATCTTATTCCAAGTCCAAATAGGAATCTTTCTAAATCATTTTCTTTGCTTTTTTGAATGGCTTGAATTAGCTTTGCAGCAGACTTCTTCCCAAACCTTGGAAGATTTACAAGGTCCTCCTCCTTTAAAAAGTAAAGGTCAGCAGCATCCTTAATAAGGTTATTATCTAAAAGTAGATTTACGACTTGTGGACCTAATCCTTCTATATTCATGGCATCCCTTGACGCAAAGTGAACTATGCTTCTTTTTATCTGGGCAGGGCAGGACATATTGGTGCATCTTAAAACTGCCTCTCCTTCCTCCCTTACAGCCAAACCGCCGCATACAGGGCAATTCTTTGGCATTTCGAAGGCAACTTCGCTTCCATCCCTTTCTTCAAAAACAACCTCGACAACTTCAGGGATTATTTCCCCTGCCTTTTGGATAATTACTGTATCTCCGATTTTTATATCCTTTTCCCTAATATAGTCTTCATTATGTAAAGTTGCCCTTGAAACCGTCGTCCCTGCAATTCTAACCGGCTCTAAAATTGCAGTTGGAGTTATAGCTCCGGTCCTTCCAACCTGAAGGATAATATCCTTTAACTTTGTTTTTTTCTTTTCTGCTGGATATTTATAGGCAACTGCCCATCTTGGGGTTTTTGCCGTTTGACCTAATATGTCCCTTTTATCAAGCTCATTAACCTTAACTACAACCCCATCTATATCGTAGGGCAGATCTCCCCTTGTCTCTCCTAATTCCTGAATTTTTTCTATAACTTCATCTATATCTTTACATACATATCTTACTGGGCTTACCTTAAACCCAAGCTCCTTTAAATATTCAAGTCCGTCCTTGTGCTTTTCAATTTTAGGTCCTGAATATCTTTGGATGTTGAATATAAATATGTCAAGTTTCCTCTCTGCTGTAATTTTGGGATCAAGCTGCCTTATTGAGCCTGCTGCTGCATTTCTCGGATTTGCAAATAGGGGAAGCTCTAATATTTCACGCTCTTCATTTAGCCTTTCAAATTCTTTTTTAGGCATATAAACTTCACCACGAACCTCTAAAAGGTTCTTATCCTTGATCCTTAGAGGGAGAGATTTTATAGTTTTTACGTTTTGAGTAACATCCTCTCCTATATTTCCATCTCCCCTTGTTGCTGCCCTTACAAGCTCTCCATTTTCATAAAGAATTGAAACGGAAAGTCCATCTATCTTTAATTCCACCACATATTCAACCTCACCAACTGCCGATACTACCCTATTGTGCCAATCCTTTAGCTCTTCAAAGGAAAAAACATCCTGCAAAGAGAGCATTGGGACAGCATGCTGAACTTGTTGAAATTCTTTAAGGGGTTTTCCCCCAACCCTTTCGGTGGGGGAATTTGGTGATTTAAACTGAGGGTATTCCTCCTCAAGCTTTTTAAGTTCCCTCATCAGCATATCGTATTCATAGTCGCTTATTTCGGGATTATCCTCAACATAGTATTTATGGTTGTGGTATTCTATAATCTCCCTAAGCTCTTCTATCCTCTTTTTTATATCCTCCATCCTATCCCTCCTAAACAACCTCAAGGGGTGCTGTTGATAAAAGTAAAGTTTTAACTCCTGCCTTTTCAAAGCTAACCGTAACCTGAAGATCTCCCTTAGAATCCTTTATGGCAATCACGATTCCAATTCCAAATATCTTATGCTTTACCCTATCGCCAAGCTTAACTTGAATATTATTCTTCTTTTTAGGCTCCTCAATTTTTACTTTGCTATCAACAGTATAGGCAAGCTGAGTCTTAGGCTTTAGGTCTTCATAGATAAACCTTGATGGCTTTGATGTCTTCCTCGATAGATCCTCCAAAAGGTCCTCTGGAATTTCATCTATAAAGGAGGATACCGGGTTAAAGGAGGTTCTTCCAAAAATTAGCCTCTGTTTTGCACATGTAAGGTACAATATTTCCTTTGCCCTTGTAATTCCAACATAGCAGAGTCTTCTTTCTTCCTCCATTTCATCATCGTCCTCAAGGGCTGAAAAATGAGGGAATATTCCATCCTCCATGCCGGCAATAAATACAACTGGAAACTCAAGCCCCTTTGCTGCATGCAGCGTCATCAATGTCACTGATGTTTTTCCTTCTATCGTATCTTGGTCTGATACAAGGGATATCCTTTCAAGATAAGCCTCAAGGGTTTTTTCCTCCGAAGTTTGTTCAAATTCAACTGCAGATGAATAAAGTTCCTTTAGGTTTTCAATTCTTGCATCCGCCTCAGGGGAGCCCTCCCTTTGAAGCTCCTCTAGATATCCTGTTTTTTCAAGTATTTCGTTTATAAGTTCTGAAACCTTTATTTGATTTTTTATGCTTATAAAGTAATTCATTAGGGACGTAAACTTTCTTATTGCCGACTCTGCCCTTCCTGATATTCCAACTAAAGCTAAATTATTCAAGGCATCAAAGAAGGATATGGACATCCTTTCTGCTACCTGCCTTATTTTATCTAAAGTAGCATCGCCAATGCCCCTTTTGGGTGTATTTATAATCCTTTCAAGGCTCAGGGTATCCTGCGGGTTGTTTATAAATTTCAAATAGGAAATAATATCCTTAATTTCCTTTCTGTCGTAGAACTTAAAGGCACCAACAACCCTATATGGGATTCCCTGCCTTACAAAGGCCTCTTCTAAAATACGTGACATAGCGTTGGTTCTATAAAGAACAGCAAAATCCCTATGGGAATAACCGTCCCTCAAGAGCTTTTCAACCTCATAGGCTATAAACCTTGCCTCTTCTTGATCTGTTTCCGCCCTGAAAAACTTTATATTATCCCCAAGTTTATTCTGCGTCCATAGCCTTTTTGCCTTTCTATTTTCATTGTTTGCAATAACATAGTTTGCTGCTTCAAGTATCCTCTTTGTGCATCTATAGTTTTGCTCTAATTTAACAACCTTAGCCTCAGGAAAGTCCTTTTCAAAATCTAAAATGTTTCTAATATCAGCACCACGCCATCCATAAATTGAGTTATGGACCACTACATCGCTACATACATACTGTCTTAAATGCTCCACCGATAAATCAAAAACAAAACCTTTATATTCTTCAAATTCTACTTCCTCTATTATGTCCTCTACAATTTTGTTCCCTTCCCTTACTGCAATTGACATTGTAGGCCTTAAGTGGGCAAATGGCATAAACCTAAAGGCTTCGTTCTCTGTAAGTCTTGCTCTTCTCAGGACCTCAAAGGAGCTATCCTCCTTTTGAATACTCTTAACATAATCCTCCGCTTCATCGTATTCCTTTCGTGATGTTTCTATTCTCCATGTTTCTCTTTTGCCATTCCTTACCGGGAATCCCTTCACCTTAAATTTTTCTCTTAATTCATCTCCTGTTGTGTTAAGTGATATCCTGTGTCCATGATAACCTTCTTTATAGAACCTATCCTCAGAGAAGAAGGTCAGGTTTATAATCCTCCTTACAGAGTTTCCCCTAATAACAGCATTAGGAATATGATGAGGATATTCTTCATATATAAAATTTTCCTCCATAAGCTTTGCCGCTCTTTCGTGTGTATCTATTTTTTCATAAAGCTCATCGACTTGTTCTTGAGTCATAGCTATTTTTCTTCCAATAGTATTGAATACTGTTGTTGGGATTCCATATTTTATTGAAAAGTATTGCTCAAAGAAGGAAGCCTCCGTTTTATCCTTACAAATCCTAAGTATCCAAACCTTATCGGCATGTTCCTGATTAATCCTTACCATAAGTCCATTTACTATTTCTCCATCCCTTGAGGCAACCCCTTGGGTTTGACCTATTCTATAGCCCTTTCCTCTTTTATACATTAAATATACATAGTAAATTCCCTGACTTGGGTTTATCTTTGCAAAGGTAATGTGGTTAGGAGTTGCTTTAATTGTTTTTCCACCCTTTGTTTTAACCTTTACAACTACTCCATCATATTCCTTTTTAATAATCTTATTTACAATACCAAAGGTAGTCTTCCCAAAACCTGCAGCAGAAAGAACCCTATCCCCTTCCTTTATATTTTCAATTTCTACAAATCCATTTTCCGTTAAAACCCTTTGGCCTTCTATGAGGCACTGATCATCGTCCCCTACGACACAAAGGTTTCTGTGCTCCTTTGCAAGAAGATTTACAAGCTCATACTGAGCCCTGTTGGTATCCTGATACTCGTCAACAAGGATGTATTTAAACTTCTTTTGATAATGTTTTAAAACATCTTCGTGATTTTTAAAAAGCTCAATTGTCTTAAAAATAATATCATCAAAATCAAGGGCGTTGTTTATTTTAAGTTTCCTTTGATATAAGGAATATATTTCAGCTATTTTTTTGCTTCTAAAGTCATTACTCATCCTCAAATATTCTTTTGGATCAATTAACTGATCCTTTAAGCTTCCTATTTTGCCTAGCATCTCCTTTGGAGGATATACCTTTTCGCTAAGATCAAGCTCCTTTAAAACCTGTTTTATTATCTTTTCCTGGTCAGATGTATCGTATATTACAAAATTTTTGCCATAACCTAATCTTTCTATATCGTTTCTAAGTATCCTTACACAGGCTGAATGGAAGGTGCTAATCCACATGTGCTGGGCCTTATCCCCAACAAGGGACATTACCCTTTCCTTCATCTCATCTGCAGCCTTATTTGTAAATGTTATGGCAAGTATTGAATAAGGGCTAACTCCCCTTTCTATTAAATATGCTATCCTATAGGTTAAAACCCTTGTTTTACCAGAACCTGCCCCTGCCAAAATCAAAAGGGGGCCTTCTGTTGTAGTTACCGCCTCATATTGTTCCTTATTTAACTTGCTAAGATCCAGCATCTTTTCCACCTCTAAAACAAAATTCCTTAATATTATATCATTCCCCATAAATCATTGACAACAAAGTAGAACTACTCCTTGGACCTTATAGCCTCCCTTAAGAGCTCAACTTCCTCATCCGTCAGCTCCCTATACTCGCCTAATTCTAAATCTTCATCAAGCTTTAATGGGCCAAATTCTATTCTTTTTAAGTATATAACCTTTTTACCAACCGCCTCAAACATCCTTTTTACCTGATGATACTTTCCTTCATATATAACAAGCTCAATTTCAGAAACTTCGCCTGAAACTAAAATTTCAAGATCCGAAGGCAAAGTCCTATAACCATCGTCAAGGACAACCCCCTTTTTAAACTTTTTAACATCATCTTCAGTTACCCTTCCTAAAACCTTTGCGTAGTATTTCTTTGGAACGTGTCTTTTGGGGGATAAAAGAAAATGATTAAGTTCACCATCATTGGTTAAAATCAAAAGCCCCTCAGTATCCTTATCAAGCCTTCCAACCGGCGATGGGGAAAACACCTTGTATTCATCGTCTATAAGATCAAGGACGGTTTTTTCAACATCATCGTATGTAGCCGTAATTACCCCTTTAGGCTTATTGAGCATAAGGTATATAAATTCTCTGTAAAATACTTTTTCACCATCAACTAAAATTTCATCCTTTTCCGGATCCACATGGATGGAGCTATCCTTTACTACTTTCCCATTCACTTCAACAAGTCCATCCTTTACCATCATCTTAACTTCTTTTCTTGTTCCATATCCTAAATTTGAAAGTATCTTATCAAGCCTTTCTCTTTTCATGCTATCTCCTCCACCATTTTCATTAATATGATTTTAACCTCAAAAAAGAAAAAAGGCAATTCCAAAGGAACTGCCAAACTAATCTACTGCCTTTTCTCTTTGAACTTGTTCCCTCTCAAGCAATAGGGCAATTAGCATATTTGATATTGCAATCTTTGGAAAGGCCATAGCAATAAATCTTCTCATCCTTTTTACCTTTTCATCCTTTTCTTCTATATTAGCATCATAGGATATTAAATATTTTTTATCAAAGGCATTTTTCAAAAGCTCCTTGTCAAATTCAAGTTGAGTCCTTGCAAGTAAAAGCCTATTTATCCATGGCATATTCTCTTTATAGTTTTCGCTTTCTATAATTTTATTATATTCTTCTAATATTCTCTCGGATAGTTCCTTTAGGGTATAAACCCTCTTTCTTTCTATTCCAAGCTGCTCTGCTGCTATTTCAAGCATCGCAGGAAAAACTCCCTCTAAAGAAAGTTTTCCATTTGAATACTGCTGAATGGTCCTTATTATCTTATCCAAAATAATTTTATTTGCTGCACTTTTTCTAACCCCTATATCAAGTCCTAAAAAGGCATACATCCTTTTTAGGTAATTTATATCAAGGCTTTTTATAAACTCCTTTCCCTCATCAAATTCCTTGTTTGGAATAAAGTAGTATTTGTGTCCTTTTAATTTTCCAAAAACCCTTAAAGTATCAAGATAACCTAGTTCAATATTTTCCTTTGACCTTTCTCCATCGAATTCTAATGTTCCCCCAAGATCCTCAGAGTTTTTTATCTCTATTATATTAACTCCCCTTTTATTTACCCTTTTGACAAATCCAACTCCTGAAATATCAACAGTTATTATGTTTTTTATATCCTTTTTTAACATTAAGCTCAAAGGGATATTATCATAAATTCCACCATCTATAAACTTTTTATTGTCTATCTCGTGGGGTTTAAAGGCTGGAAAACAAGCACTTGCAAGAAGATAATCAACAAGCTTTCCCTCAGGAATTTCATCCTTAAAAACCTCAACTGGTTTAAAATCCGTAAGGGAAAAGGTAACTATTCCAAGGTCTATTGGGGATTTTCTTATCTTTTCCTCATCTATAACTTTATTTAGCATCTCCTTAAGGGGGGAAACATCAAGTCCTCCATTGGTTATTAAATTTTTTATGGTATTTATAAGAGGTATAGTCTTTCTACTGCCTTCCCCAGCTGCCACAATTTCCTTTTCAACATTTATTACATTTTCGATGCTTATCGTAGTCCAAAGTTCATAAGCAACATCAAAATCCCCTTGAACTATTATGGCACCATTTAGAGCACCAACAGAAGTCCCTGCCACAGCCTTTATAGGGACATCAAGTTCCCTAAGGGCCTTCCAAACACCTATTTCATATGCCCCTTTGGCCCCTCCACCTCCAAGGACCAAACCAAAACCATCCATCTTCCATCCCCCTCTTTAAGGCTTAAACCCTTTCTTCAATAGATTTATATTTCTCATAATATTTCATAACCTTCTTGACATAATTTACAGTCTCATCAGGCATTTTATTTATCTCTTCTACTGTATCTACGCCTCTTTTTTGCATCCTTCCAATTCCACCGTTATATGCAGCAAGGGCAAGATATTTATTGCCGTTAAATCTATTTATAAGCCCCTTTAGATATTTAACTCCGCCTTCAATATTCTCAACAGGATCAAAGGGATTAACCCCAAGGGATTCTGCCGTCTTAGGCATTAGCTGCATAAGGCCTATTGCACCTGCCCTTGATATGGCATTTGGATTAAAACCTGACTCCTGCTTAATAACTGCCTTAATGAGGGCCTCCTCAACCCCAAATTTTCTCGAAGCCTCTTTAATGGCAGCTTCAATTGAGATCCCCTTTTCTAACCCTTCTATTTCTCCTTCATAATCTCCATTTGATGTATTTTTATTCATATCTTCATTTGTTTTTGCGCCCTCTTGATTTAAACTTGACTTTAAAATATTCTCTAAAACTGTTTGAAAGAGCATTTGCCCTTCAATGCTAGTCGACGCTGTCCCTTGCATAATATAAAGCTGTAAAAGTTTTGCAACATCATCTACTCTCACGGCTACCACCTCGACTTTATTATAGCACATTGTTTTTTGTTTTTTTACTTATTTTTTCTGTATTTTTTCCCAAAAAATCACACAAAATAATATAAAAATTTTTATATTTTTACATTATTTTATTCCAAAATCAAAAAGGGGTGATAAAATGACCTGCCCAAGGAAAAAGGATGTAGATCTTCAAAACATCGACGATAAGGAATTTGATATTTACACTCCCGACGGACTTGATTATCCAATAATAGAAAAAACAAACAACGCCCTTTTATGGCCCGACTCACCCAAAAGCGGCATAGACATCGAAGACTTTTTAGATGAAACAAACGTCCCCGAACACCCAAACAAGCCCCTAAAAGACATGGATATCCCATTTTAAAACCCGTCCTATCTGGACGGGTCTTTAAAATTGAGTATCGTTAATGCTATTGCAAATCTATGCGGATTTTGGGGAATTTCTTTATATATTGCATCATTTATCTTTTCAAAGTCAATAGATATTTTTCTCAAATAATACATAAGTTTCACCTTTCAATTTTTATTATATTGATATTTTTCCACATGCAATGTTATTATATATACTACACAACCTATTTATAGAAAGGAGTGCAAATATGATAAAAGATATTAAAATAATAAATGATTATTACCTCGAACTTAGTGAAAATGCTCTTGAACAAATAAAAAAATATCCAAAACTAGTTGAAGTGCTAGAAAATAATTTCGACTATTCAGAAGATGATTTATACATAAGCGATTTAATAGAAGCATCCGAAGAAGCAAATGTTGATTTTCAGCAATTCCTACAAATTGAAAAAGTAATAGAAGTAACACTAGACAACAATGATAAAATCTACATCAATAATATAGACATAGCACAAATCTGGAATTGGAATGAAAGCTGCGAATATATGTTTTGTAATTGGTTTAATAATTGGGTTTATCTAATTTTAACTGATGCTAACGGTCAAAATGGATTAGTAGCAATTTACGATGTTTTAAATAAAGATTGGGCTTGGTATGATGATTGGGAATATCTATTATGGATCACATATTTACCTGAGATAGATAGAATTTTAGCCTTCTATGAAACTTTATCATGGAGTAACCATGATTTAGGCTTAACTATAATCGATCCAAAAAGATCTTTTGAAAATTTTACTTTGTCAATAAAATCACCTAATATAATTAATGTAGGAAATGGAATAAATATAAAAATTAACACTGAGGGCGAACACAAACTAGATAATAAAACACTCGAAGAAAAGTTTGTTACTTTATTTGATGATGAAGATATACATTCATATGCATATTGGGACCCTCAAAAAAAAGTATTATATATAATTCATAACGATAATTCTTTTGTTTGTGAGTTTATTATTAATAATAATTACTAAATCACTTTTAATAAACATCTAAAATATTTTATTTTTGAAAGTTAACAAAAACCTCTTTCTTGATTTATTCTTTTATATTTAACAAGAAAGAGGTTTTTTATCATTTTTTATTCATAATTTTTTAAATCTTCAAAATGTGGAAGAAAAATTTATTGATTAAGCACAAATTTTGTGGTAAAAAATTTCCTATATTTATCTTTAATTTTTTCGTTTTAAATTAAATAAATGTTATAACATGGCATTAAGCAATTGAAGACATCGTATTTTATCATCATATTCTAAATCTTTAAATAATTCTATAACACCTTCTATTTTACATTCTTTAATTCTTTTTCTTAATTTATTTTTTATATTTTCTAATTCATCTATCGTAGTTTGACTTAAATATAATGGATAGTTTTCTATTTCATTTATTAATCTAATGCATTGTTGCACATTAAGTTTATCAAGTTTAGTATATACCTCATTAATATAATTTTGTTTCCAAGAAAGTTCTTTTTGATTCAATTCATCTTTTAGCTCTTTTTCAATTTTATTAATTAATTTTGTAAAAATAATATGTTCTCGTCTAATTTTTTCAAATGTCGTTTCTATATAATATCTATCATTTTTGTTTGAATATACAGAAAGGATGGCAGATTCTAGATCTTGAATCTTATTAACTACTTGTATAAGTTCTTCTTTTTTATCATCTGGAATTTCTAAATAAATTAATTTATTAATTTTATTCTTTATTTCTTTTAAATCTTTTAATTCATCTACTGTTTTAATTTCTTCAAACACTAATTTAATTTCTTCTAAAATTTCCTTTATTTTGTTTTCAACAATATTTTTTAGAATTATTAAATGCTGATATTTATCATTTATATAATTAACAAGTTTATAGCCTTCTATAATTAATATTTTCTCTTTTATATTTTTTATCAAGCTAACTAAATCACGATAATTTTTGTTTTCAATATTTTTATTTAAATTAATAAAAATATCAATTTCTGTTATAAACTTTTCATATTTTACCCTTAATTGAATTTCATCAATTATTTTATTTAATCTATTTTCAAGTGATATAGCTATTTCATTAAATTTATTCTTCTTTAATTCTTCAATAACATTTATATAATTTCTTTTGAATTCACTTAAACTATACAAATTTTTGCAAGTTAAATTATTAATGAACTCTTCCGCGTTATTATTTATTTCATTTGAAATTTCTTCATAAATAGTTTTACAAAACTCATAATACTCATAATCAATATTAAAGTTAAAATTAGATTTATATTTTATATTATCTAAATTAACGTATTTTAAAATTTGTGCTGCAGTAACTAAAGAAAATTTATCTTTAAATTTATTATATAAATCTTTTATAGTTTCCATTTGTTTATTTTGTTTTTCATATAAATCTTGAGCTTCTTTTATTTTTGCTTCAACAAACTTATACATCTCACTTTGTTCAGGACTTAGTTCATTATCTTCAATAAATTCATCGATCTTTTGCTTGTAAAATAGACAATCTGAAACACTTGTTGTATTTACTATATTATGAATAAGTTCATTAAAAACACTTTTATTTTCGTCATCATTCTCAAATACATACTCATACTTAAAAAATTCTTCACAACAACTTTTAATATTAAATTTCTTATCAGCAAGCAATTCTTCAATTATATCATTAATTTTTTTTCTCTCTCCTTTATGTCTTATTTTTATACACTTCTTATTGAGAGAAATAAAAGAAACAATTAATAATAATAAAATATATCCATTCAAACCATATGGAACATCTATATATTTTTTAAATAAATCTACTCCTTTTATACTTTTATTATTTTTGAGTTTATCAAATAATTCATTATATATTTCCCTAACACTTTTCTCATAAGGCTCATGGAATGTATTGTAATTATCCATCATTTTCCAAGAACCTGCACTATTCATAAAAAACAAAGCAATTATTCTATTAATAAAGTCTCTCTCTTCTGCTATTTCCCACTTTTCTGTTTCATATCCATTAGTTAATATAAACCTAATTAACTTTAAGTATAATTTTTTAGTTTGTGTAGATAATTTTTTTTGAAAACCATCAAATACAAATGGTATTGTTTTATTATAACATTTAGCAAAAACATCTGTGCAATATTTACTTAATCGACCTTCATAGAATTCTCTACCATTCTCTGTAATTATAATCCTATTTAAAGCTAAATCGTTAAATTTTTGTTTGATTTTCTTAATATTATTTTCAAGTTCTTTTGATATATATTTTTTAAATTTCTCGCGTTCATATAAATCAAACTTTTTTAAAGCTTGTCTATATTTTAATGCCTCAAATAATTCTCCATCAGCATCATTAATTAATTGAAAAATTATAGGATATTTATTAACGGCTAGCTCTTCTATTAGTAAACTCAATCTATTAATATTTTCTTTTGAAGCATCATTTGTATAAATCCAAACAAGTTTCCCTCTTGCTCCATCTACATCCCAAGCTGTATTTTTACTCTCATGTATTAAATAATTAATATACTCCTTTGTAATGTTGTTTAACTCTATAACTACTTGGCTAAATTTCCATTCATCTGAATAATTATTAGTATTAAGTGAAAAAGCCGTTTCTATATAATTTGATATATTTAATTCATTTAATAATTCTTCATCGAACATATCTTCAATTTTACAATTTTTTATCATTAATTGCTTTTTTAGTAATTCTTTTTTAAATTCAATTAATCCATTTGTTTCTATTAAAAACTCAAATTTTTTGTTTACATCATTATATGTTATAATACCTAAAATATTTTCTAGACTATTAATAGATATTTTTATATCTTCTTCATCGTAGATTCCTGATAAATATTTAAGTGCTGCAATTGTATCATTTTTATCAAAGGTATTTAATTTCAATAAATTTATTAACAATATTGCTTGTAATATTTTTTTGTCAGTTTCACTAAGATTTTGGCTATATTTTGAAATAATTTGTTTATAATTTATACAATATTGACTTGGTTGTCTTCCTTTTTCTTCAGCATTATATAATTCTTCAAAATACTCCGAATTAATAAGTTCTATAGGATAAATATAAGGCATATTATTAAACAATATGTCTCTTTCATAATTATTTTCAATCATCCTATTAACAAAAACTAATGATGATCTCTGTTGCATCCATGTGCTTAATTTACTAAGCATCCATATTGTTAAAGGATGAAATGGAAAACATCCGTTTAGTAAGATCTTCTTATACATTGAATAATCAGACCATATGTTTTTATCTTTAAAATTATTGGCCCATCTATTAATATTTTCAAAAATTATTTTATTTAGTCCATCATTACTTTCATTAAATTTCTCAATATAATCTTTAAATAAATTTTCATTAACTTTTAATAATAAATTAGCTATAATTGTTTCTAAATTCGAAGTAAGATAATATTTATCGCTAGATTCATATCTTCCTAAATATCTAATTATATTTGTTGCTTTTTCTATTCTAGCTAAATAAGCACTTAAATCAGACTGAATAAAACCTATAAATAAAATTTTATTTTCAGCATTTTGAACAGCTTCAAAAATTTGCTGTAATGCAGATTCACCAGCAATAGTTGGATTAGTTGCTGCATATTCAATATACCTTCCAAACTCATCAAAAATAACAACTACATTTTTAAATAGTTTTCTTTTATCACATAATTCTCTTTTAACTTTTAATAAAATATCACCTGCAGAAATCCCCTCATCCCAACGTATATAATTTCCGTTAACTTCTTTATATACTCTATTAATTATTTCAAATGCTTCTATGTCTTTTTCAAGATTTTCAAGTATCTTATTTTTTAAGTCTTCAAATTCATATAATTTATAATTTTGAGTCTTACTTGAATAATAATAAAATTTTTCATAAAAGAAACCAAAATTATTATTTATAAAATATCTTGCAATTTCATATGCTTTTGATATTTCTTTTAAAAAATTATCTTCTAATCCATGGAAATTTAAAGATTGTTTTACAGTTCTTAAAATTTCATAATTTAAATTAAAATCTTTCATCCCATTTAGAACAACTACAAAATTAGGCTTATTAATTGTCTCATACAAATAATTTGATGCATCTTTATCTATTAATGCGATATTCTTAATAATTTCATTAAATTCATGATCGTTTTTAGTATATGATAAAAGTGATGCCAGTGTAACCGCTAAATGCGATTTTCCCAATCCATAGCCAGCTATTGCTAAGACAAATTTATTGCTATCTTCATCTTTATAAATTCTATCAACAATATTTTTTGTAAAAGTAATTGTATCAATTAATAAATTCTTTTTATTTTTTACTTCTTCATCTAATACACCAAAATATTTAGATGAGTGAAACATATAGCTTTTAGAAACTAAGTTTCTATAATTATCATTATAAAACCAATCTGCCTGAACTGCTCCATTAAAAAAACTTTCTTTTTTAAATCTTATTATGTCTTTTATCTTTGGCATTTTAAACCACCTCTTCTATATAAGAAGTGAATATATCATATTTAATATTTCATTTGCAGAGACATTTTTAATAATTGTTACAGGAGTTAGTTGTTTATTAATTGTAATATAGTTATATCTTTGTAGTTCAGCTAATATCTCATCCAATTCAAATATTTCAAAACCAAAAGCTTTAGTAAATGATATATCATTCTCTAATATATCCATTGTGATTTCTTTAACATTTTGAGATAATGTATTCTCCCAACTCTTTAAAAGACAATATGCATACATAAAAATAAATTCAATTTGTATTTTACTTTTTCTAAAAATTATTGATTGATCCTCTTGTTCTTCTATTAATTTTAATGATCCTAATGAATCATCTTTTAAATAAGTATTTTTAACTACTCCTAATTCAATTTCTTTTCCAAAATGTAATTTTGCCTTATCTTTTATATATTTTAAGCTGATTTTTTCATTAAGATTATGTTCAAATTCTCTAAAGAAGAAGCTCCATTGAGGAGCCCCTCGTCTTTTATCAGTCAGCATATAATGAATTAAATACTTAGTTAAGTTTTCTAGCAAATACTTATCTTCCATATAAACTAATTTACCTAAATCTGTCAAGCAAAGATAATAATTTGAATCTTTTATATCGTAATCAATTAGTCCCATATATTTTGCATATTTAATATGAGGTCTTACTTTTCCACTCGCATTTCCTGTGGGAATTCCAGTTTCATAACTAATATTTTCTTTAGTTCCTATAAACTTCTTTGATCCTAATTCTAAAATTCTTGATATATATTCAATATTTGGATAAAAAGTTTCATGAAAGTTAAAGTTAAAATTATTCTCCATTTAATCTTTCCTCCATTGAAGTAATTTTTAATATTTTAGGTTCATATTTACTTAATTGATTATTCTTATCTAATCCATATCCTACTGCTACACATTCACCTTTTTTCAAAGTTTTAATTTTTTCTATCCAAATATCATATTTATCTTTTTTATTGATAACATATTGAGCTATTTCATTGATTTCTGCTTCAGGAGGACTGAAATATAGTTTTTGTCCTGCTTGTTGTAATCTTTGAATTTCATCATCTTTTAATTGTTTCTTTAAAAACTGTGTAGCAAACCAGCCACTCAAGCCAAATTTTCTACCTTCAGTTAATATTTTAGCCGTAGGAGATTTTTCACTATGATCGAGATTTTGTGCTTCATCGAGAATTATTGGTATAGGTTTACTTTCATCTCCATATTTTAACGCATAATTCCATATATCCCAAAGTATAAATTCAGTAATTAATAATTGAGTATCTCTATTAAATGGATTCAATTGTATAATATAAACTATTCCATCTGATTCTATAATATCATTCCAACTAAAACTGTTGTTGTAATCAAAAGGTTCAGAATCTACAAAAGGTCTTATTTTATTTACTATCGTCTTAGCATAGTTTGAAGCATCTTGTTCCAGTTCTTCAATCATTTTTTCTAAAGTAATATAATCGCCATATTTTTTATAACAACTCAAAATTGCACTATAAAGTGTTCCTAATTGTTGATCTCCAAAATCATATATAGCTTTAAATATGTTTGATACTCTTATTGCGGCATCAGAATCTTTCTCTAAGATTTTTTCATCCCCTATAGCCTGTTCCATCTTTTTAAATGGATTTAATGGAAATTTTTCTTTATATACAACTTTTTCTTTTAATTTATTACCTAAGATTTCAACAAACTTCTTATCTAACTTAGTTTTAGAAAACCCATTAGTATAATCAAAAACTATACTAGAGATTCCTTGTTTTGACAATTCATATAATAACATTTGTATACAATATGTTTTTCCAGAACCAGAATTGCCAGATATTAGTAAGTGCCTATTGTTTAATTGTTTGTTTCCAAATTCCCAATAGATTTTTTCGTTTGTTTTCAAATCTTTTCCAATTAAAACTCTTATACTTGTCAAATCTTTATTATTAATTTTTTCTTTTAACGAATCTTTTAAATCAAGTTCATTTTTATCATCTAACATAATTTCATCTGTTAGTTCTTTTTTATCATTTTCAGCAACTTTTAATTTGCTTTCAAATTTAATCATTATTTTATCCTCATTTTTAGCTTTTTCTTCATCTTTAAATTTATCACTATTATTATATTTAAAAATAGTTTTTCCATTGTCATCATCATTTTCAATTTCTTGGTCAACCATCTCATTTTCTAAATTGATAATTTCGAATTCAAAATTATTTGTTCTTTCATTTTCTGGCATTAACATTTTTTGAATATATATTTGACCAAATTTATGGACTTTAATTTTATCTACACCAATTTCTTTTAATTCTTCTCTTGTATCAACAAAATCTTCTCCAATAAATTCCCCGGGAAAATTCAAATCATAAATATATACTTCTCCATTCCAATCAATAATAAATTGCCCAAATAAAATATTGTGAATTTTTTTATGTAAAATTTTATATTCTAAAGAATTTTCATTTAAATTCGTTTTTGAAAACACTAATGCTCTATATAACTGACCAAACCAATATCGGCAATCAACATTTGTATTAGAGCTTGTCCAGCGCCTAGCTAAAATTTCTATGCCACTTTCTACTTGATCAATAGCTTTATTTTCATTTATTTTTTCGCTTTGTATAGACATCTTACATTCAATTGATGTAACTTTTATTTTTAAAGGTTTATTAATATCCATATTTTCATCATCCATAATTATTTCTAAAAGAACTAAATCTGGTCTTTTTGAATTTTGTTTATCTTTATCATTAATATCATTATAAAACCAATGATTATAAAAATCTGCACTAATAATAGTTCTAATTGCTGTTTTACTGTTTTTGGAATTAATGTTTTGTAGAGTCAAAATATAAGATAAAAAATTATAAATCTGATAATCAAATGGATTTAATGCTTTTAGTAATCTACTATTCTCTATTTCTTGAGCAATTCTAATACAATTATAAGCAGCTGTTTTAATCCTCATATCATCCCAACTTTTAAAAATTTTCCTTAATCTTTTTTCCAAATCTTTTGCTATATCTTCAACAAAACTTTCCTTAGAAGAGAGAGTAATATTTAAATCTCCATTGTCTCCTTCTCCTGTTGTAAAGCTTATAATTCTTTTTTTACCATCTTTTAAAAATACATCGCGATTTAATGCTTCATCAATACATAATACCCACACAGAATAATCATGAATTATATCAATTATTTCTTGTGTAAAATCTTTCATTTGCAATTCTTTAACTAATCTGTATTCAATATCTTTTCGAATATTATTCTCCTTCAATAGATACATAGCTTGTGTAAAATTCCTAGCTAATTCAAATTGAGGTTGAGATATAGAAATTTGAACAGAATTCATTGAATTAGTTACTGGTTCTGGCACTTTAATCATTGGAAATTTATATTTCAGATTATTATTATTATAAAAATCTTCTTTTAATATAATCTTTGCTTCTGAAAATAAATCGAAAATAATTGTTATATCAACTTTGCTGATATCTTCTTTTATTTCATTTTCAAACTTTTTACTGTTTAAATTAAAAACTTTAATATATGTTTTAATATTTATTGCTTCATCTTCATCAAAATAATTGTCTAACCAATATCTTAAGTATTCAATTGTATTAACTTTATAATCAGATATTATTACAAATAATTCTATATTTAGTGTTAGTTCATTCTTTCTGTAATAATCTATAACTTCATGCAGTCCAGTTACAATACTTTGAATCTCTTTAGGATTTATCATTAATATCCTTAAGCAATCTTTACGTGCTGGAAATACTCTTAAATATTCTTTAATATTAATTTCGATAATTTTAGAAATAGCAGAAGTATTATTAAGCTTATCCTCTATGTCTTCATCATCATCTAATAATAAATCTTCTGTAGTCAGGCTACTTTCCATAACTATTGATTCTTTTTCAATATAAATTCCATATAGACCATGCATATTATGTGTTAATATATAATTTAGTAATCTATTCGGCAAAAACTCTAGTCCGTCAGTTATTTGTGATAATTGAATATATTTATTGATTAATGACTCTATTCTTGCATCAGATGTAAATTTCTTCTCTTTTAATATTTCAAAAATCTCTACTAATGCTTCCCCTAAGAAATCTGTTTGATATAGATACTTTTCAAGTATAACTGGATGATATGGCGGTGCAATTGCTTCTTTAATCTCTAAATTATCAAATGCACCATTATCTCCTAATATTAAAAACATGTTTAAAAAATAATGCAAATGTGATTTTTGAATTGAGTCATATTTTTCAAAGTTTTCTCTTATATATTTTATCATTTTGTTATAATTATCAATAAAATTAATTGCCTCTTTATTAATTATTGAATTAAACCATCCATCATTATTAATTGATTTTATAAACTCTTTAAAACTTACTAGAACATTTTGATAATGTTGTTTTGTAAACGAATCAAACAAATTATTAATTTTATTATTTATTTGTTTGTATAATGAATGTATATATATATTATCTATTTTTACAAAAAATTCTTTGTCATTACTACAATTCACATATCTTTCAATATCATCTGCAACCAAATAAATTGGTAAATTATCATTTAGATATTCTTCGTCATAATCATTAAATAGTATAAAATTTTTCAACCAATAATCATAAGGTGAAAATTTCCATGTGTATTTATATTTTTTATCATTGGCTTCTATTATAAATTTAATTTTGCATAAATCGTTTAAATTACTTGTAGAGTTTATATCTAAATAATCAAAGAAATCCATATCGAATACATCTTTATTATTTTTATATTGAATATTGATTATTTCTCCTTCAATATTAAGATTTTTATTATTAATATATCCTACGATGCCTTTTAAATTGGTTACTAATTTTCTAAACATTTCTTTTTTATCTTCATCAGTAACAACATTTGATAATTTAATTTCATCTACAATAATTGTTAATTGATTCGGAAATTCTTTTATTTCATTATAATATTTATTAATCGATAAAATAATCATTTTTTCATAAACTTCTAAGGGTGATCCTTTTATAGTTACTTCTTCTTTTTTACTCTTTTCTTTTTTTATTTTTATATTTAAAATATCACTGATAATTGCAAAATCTAATTTCATTAATTTTTCCCTGTTTTTCTTTATATCCTTTCCATTAATAAAATCAATTACACTTTCACTAAATTCATAATAATTGTTAAACAAAGAAAAACTTTCAGGAAAATGATCATCTAATTTAATTCTATTTTCACTTGCATAATTATTAAATTTATCTATTAAATCCTTTTCCTTTTTTTCTGTTAGAATATCTTTAAAATTTTTTCTATCAATAAAAATTGCTGCTTCTTCAATAATTTTTAATGAACTATTTCTTTTGTCTCTTATAATATTTTTAGCTAAAGGAATTTTATGTTCGCTTCTAATAGGCGGTAAATCCCAATATTCGTTTAATGTGTTAAATATTTTTTCTATAAGATCATCAATAGTTCTTATATTTTTTCCAATATTATCTACAAAAAAGCTTAACTTTAAAAGATCTATATTCCTATATTTAAAAATAGTTTTGTAAATTTCATTAATAGCTTTATTTCTTTCATCATCTATTTCATCAAATATTTCGTCAAAAAATTTGCTATAATTATTACCTAATTTCTGAATTATATATTCCATATTTACTGTAAAAAAATCTTCCAAGCTACCTTTATCTTGTATCAACTCAGTTCCCATAAAAATCACAGCATCATTAGAATTAGTCTGTAAATATTGAGCTGCTTCATTTCTTAATTTTGTTAATGAGTCATTTGAAATACAATTATATTTTTTTATATTTTGTAAAAAATTGAAATTCTTTGGATTTTTATTGAATTCGTTATATTTTTCTATAGATAATCTAGCTAAAATCTTAAATTTCTTAAATCTATCTTCATTAAATAAACTTTCAATTAAAATAGAATAAATTTCTGCTGATTCAAATCCTTCCAATTTTATTAATACAGGTTTTTGATTGTTTTCAATTATTTTATATAGTTCATCTAATAATAACTGCATAAATTTTTTCATTAAATCAACTCCTCATCATAAGGATTTTCTACAATCGATGTCGCATCCGAAAGATCTCTCACAAATCCACATTCTTTTAAAACCTCAATAAATCTTTTTTTGTTAGCATCAAACATTGATAAATCAGAAATATCTTTTAATAATCCTTCATTTATTGCTTTTTTATATGTATTTCTATCAATAATTATCCTATAATGTTCATATAATTTGTCTAAAAAACTATCAATCCTAAGCATTTTACCTGGTTTTATTAATGACATTACTAAAAATTTTAACAATTCTTCTGAAAGTGACATTCTCATGCCTGGACCATTTATTGGTATTATTAATCCTATCTCTTTGCCTAATTTTCTTATCAATTTATAACTATTATCCGACGCTTCTTTTATTATTTGTTTTTTAGATTTTTCATATCTTTCTTCATCTGCATATTTATTTATAACTTCTAAAAATCTATTTTCTAGATCGTTAAAATTTTCTATAGCTATTTTCTTCATCTCATTACCTACATTACTATTAGAGCACATATCAATAATCCATGGATTTACTTTACCATTATATAAAATTCCTACTTGTTCATGCATCAGTCTTATTATGTGGAGAACAATTCCATATGCTAATATTTTCATCTTTTCAAATGTATGGATATTAGATGATAAAAAATTTTCTAACTCTATTATTGTATATTTACTCCTTCTATCATAATTAATTGGTATCGTCCCCAAGCTTTTTTTAATTTTTTTATTATATTCTAATTCGTCATCAAAAAAACTTCTATCTAAACTATTTTTTAAAAGTTCTTGATAGCGTTCTAACCAATTATTATATATAAAGTTACTTAATTCAGAAAACTGCCAAAAGCTATTTATTAAATTATCAAAACCTTTTTCAATTTTTTCTTTGACTTCTTTTGAAGATAATAAAATACCTCTTAGAACGTGCAGATAGTAAACCTCTCCCCCTCTAGCCATAAAATTATAATTATGATATTCAAAAGCATTTTCCATGTCTATATAATATTTAAATAAGTCTTCATCTTTTTTTATTTTTTTTCTTTTACTTTTTTTGCCCATTGATTCAGGTAAAATAACTTCTTTACATACCGGTAAAAGACTCATCGCAAACCATGATCTATTTTTAGTAACTGCACTAATGCCATAAAATAACTTTTGTATTATTTTTAGTATATCATCTTGATCATATCTTTCATCTATTTCAATTTTTATTTTATTTTTTAGTTGTTCTTTGCATTCGAAATATGCTTCATCATCTATCTTAAATTTACTATCAATTTTACTTTCTGGATAAAAAACAAACCTTTTTAAGCCCACTCGTGAAATTGGGCTAAATTTTAATTGACACTTTTCAATATCTTCAAATACAGGAAAGTATTCATTAAATGTTCTTTCTCTTATATCTTCTACAATTTTTTCTGATATCATGACTTGCAAAAATTCAATCATGTATTCATATAAAGTTTGATCTTTTTTAATTCTATGTCCAAACAAAATACTCTGAAGCGTATAATCATCTTTTAATTGTATTTTAGGAAAATGATTTTCTATACCTATCATATTTACTTCATTCATATTGATCCCCCTAATATATACTAGCAAATATTTTATTATTAGTTTCTATTTCAATTTTTAATTTATCAATATTATTAAAATTATTAATAATCAACCTTATAATTTTATCATTATCATATCTACATATATCTAATAATTTTGATTCTAGATTCGATATTCCATGTGTTAAAGATGGATTTATTTTGGTATCTATTTTTCCCTTTATAATCTTTTCAAAATACATCAATAATGGTAAGTTAAGTTCATAAATTAATTTATTCTCATATGATAAATAAATTTTATATTTACATAAATAATCTTCAAAATTTATATTAACAGGAATTTGTTTTATATTTAATTTTTCAACATCTATATCACCTAATAATACAAAAACATTTTGATAATTATAGCCATTTCTTCTTAATGTTATATAAACTTTTTCTAATGATTTTTCTAAATTTGTCATTCCTAAATTTAATCTATTTAATCCATCAACTAAAATTGCTTTTATTTTCTTTTTATCAGAATTTCCCAATTCTTCAATCACCATCTTAGAATAAATTAAAAAAACATCACCAAATAATATTTTTATTATTTCTTCTGAAGTCCTCTTAAAGGAATAAAATATATAGATCCTCTTAATCATTTTTCGTATCAACGATAACTTATATTCCAACTTATTTTCAATTTCATTATTAACTGAATAATATTTTAAATATTTCTTTTCCCAATATTCATATAATAAACTTTGTATAGTGTAATCAAAATGAGAAAAATCATTCTTAATAAATATTTCATAATCATCATACATTGGTAAGCCATCAAGATTTAATCTGTCAAGCTCTCTGATTATTTTAATTTGCTCTGCATCTTGATTTTTTTCTTCCCCAACATAACCAAAAAATAAGTTTGAAAAATTGTATTTTATTATTGTAAATTTATTATTATTTAATTTTTTAACGTCTTCACAAGATAAATTCCCAGTAATAGCAAAAGTTAAATGAGCTAAAATTTGTCTAATAGTCATTCTTTTATCATGCTCATAAAAATACCTATATATATATTCAATAATTTCACTAACTTTATTATAATTATTTTTTATGAATGTAACATTCCTATATATTGGACAATTATCTTTTAAATTACAATTACATTTATCCCAAAAATTAATGTTTATTAACTTTTCCAATATTTTCTTAGAAAAAATTACATTATCTACTCTTGCAATATTAATCAAATAAAACGTGTATCCTTCAATTTCTATTTTTTCTTCCTTATTTTGATCTAGTTGTTTTAAGAGTTTCATTTCAATCTCATATTTATTTTCAAAAATTTCTTCAAATGCTTCTATTAATGGTCCAGTGTTACTTATTAAAATAGAAGCTTGTCCTCTTTTAGGTGCTTCTAAGGCTTCTACTAAATACTTTGTTTGTTTCTGTTTAGTTAACTCACTCATATCTTTTATATAAAGAATTTCTCCATATGGACTTAACTTTATATCTTTTTCTTTTAACTTTTCTGTTTTTGATAATAAATTCAATGATTTTAATATTTGAACCAGTATACTTGTTTTCCCATCTCCTGCATGACCAGTTAATATAAAAGTAGATTTTTCACCTGATTTTATCTTTTTAATTATATACTGACCTATTTTTCTATCAATCTGAATTTCATCATAATAATTGTTATTAACTTGTGATTCTGCCAAAGCATTTATATTATTAGCATTTGCATTATTCATAGAATTTAGATAATTAACAAAATCATTCATTTTTTCACCCCTAAAACATTTCGAAATTTAAAACATTATACAAATAATCTATTTCTTCTTTAGTATTAAAATAGCTTAAGCTTATTCTTACTGTCCCTTGAATATTTGGATAATAATTTAAATCTGAAAAAACATCTATATCTTGACCTGCAATAAACGAGTGAACTCTTGGAGAACAATGGTATCCAGTTCTAACTGCAATATCATGATCTGCAAGTATTAAACCTATTTGTTCAGCTGTAATTCCTTTAATATTAAACGATATAATTCCAATATGATTATCCATATTATCAGGTAAATATAGCTCTATATCATCAATATCTTTTAATTTATCCATTAAATATAAAGTTAAATCCTTTTTCTTTTTATAAATTTTCTCTATTGTTATTTCTTTAATCCATTCTATTGCTGCATTTAATCCAGCTATTGCAACAATATTTTGAGAACCAATTTCATATTTACTATTAATTTCTTCATGAGGCATTAATAGATTTAAAGAATCAGCTCCATTTCCGCCAGCATATACATTTAATAAATTCACTCCGCTAATATTTATAAATCCACTTGCACCAAAAGGTCCATATAAGGTTTTATGCCCTGCAAAAACTATGATATCAACATTTAACTTATTAATATCTATGGGGACAAGCCCCATAGATTGTGCACAATCGAGTATTATTATCGCATTATATTTCTTAGCAATATTACATATCTTTTCTATTGGTAGAATATATCCTGTTACATTACTAACATGACTCAATAGAACATAAGTTGGTTTTTTGGTTGCAAATAAATAATTTAATTTATTTTCATCTAGCTCAAATGATTTATTATCAAAAGGTATTTCAATAAATTTTGAATTATATTTCAATTGAATTTGTTTTAATGGTCTTAAAATAGCATTATGCTCAAATGGAGTATAATAACAATTAGTAAATTCATCCCATTTAAGTCCATATAACACTGTATTTAATGCATAAGTTGCTGATGGTTGAAAAAACACTCTATTATAATCATTGAGCTTAATTAAATCCGCTATATTTTTCCTTGTTTTTTCAATTATCTCGTATGCATCTCTTGATAATTTATATGATGCTCTACCAACATTAACTGATAAATTTCTATTAATTTTATCCATCATTTCATAAACAACTTCTGGTTTTTTAAATGTTGTTGCTGCATTATCAAAATAAATCAATTTAGCCACTCCTCAATCATAAGTATTTTTTTAACACTTCAATAAGAACATTTCTCTTCTCATCAGCATCAATTGAATCAGAAAACTCTTCAATAATTTCTTCTATTTCATTAAAAAGTGATTTACCTAAATAAGATAGCTGAACCTGTTTTATCTTTTTATTAATAACCTGATTTTTATCAATATATTCTATCTTATAATAATTATCATTGTTTAAATTTGTTATAGCGTTGTTTTTTAATATATCAAAATAATTTATAATTTCTTTTAGTTTTTCAAAATATAAATAATAATGTTCATCATTCCAGTCTTCAATATGAAAATTCGTTAATATAAAAGCTAAATCATTAACTATTTCATAACTATTAAATGTCTTTAATTCTGATAAGTACTTTAAAAAATTATTAATATATATATCATGAGATATCTCCTTCACAGATTCATCTAAATTTCTATACCAGTTATATAAGAGCGTAGCTAATTCTCCCTCGTAATTATTATTAATTACTTCTATTGTCTTTTTAATAACAAAATTCTTTACATTACTTATATGCTCATCAAGAATAAATTTCAAACTTGTTAATTTTTTTATAGTTTTATCAAAATCATTTTTTGAATTCATTAGCTTTGGCAATTTTTCTACAATAAATTCTCTTGGATTTAAATCTGGTTTTACAATTTCCTTTCTAAATTTTTTTATTTCGCTTGATATTTCTTTATAATCATCATATATAAATGAATCAAACTCTTTTGTATTCTTAGGTAAGCTAAAATACCATCTTTTTATACTATCAAGGGTAAATTTATAACTATCAGAATAATTTTTATTATCATGATCTGGATTGAATAATTCAACTAATTTATTAATATAATCATTTCTTTCTACGCTGCTTTTTTCAATCAAAATGAAATAATTATCAACATTTTTTTCTATTTCATCAAATATATCATAGTCTACTTTAATTTCCTTATCGTTATAATATAAAATAAAATGATAATTATTTCGTAATAGAACATATGATATATAAATAGGAATCGGACCTTTTCTAACTCCATAAGGAGGAGAAATTAACTTATCATATAAATGTCTTAATGGTTGTTTTGTATCTATGCATGTTTCTAAAAATGATTTAATTTCATTTATAAAAACATTTATTGAATTGTTTTTTGAATCGTTAGCATCTAATAATCCATTATTAACAATAGTAGATTTATATATCGTAACTTCTGGTCCATTTCCAAGCATTTCTTCATATAATTTATTTTCTAATAAATACTTAATAATTTTTTGTCTTGCTCTTTTTATTTGAGGAGTTAAATTATTTTTATTTATTAATTCATTATTGATTATTGGATAATTATAATAAACTGTCTCACAAATTTCTGATATATATCTATTTAAAATAACATCTGATTCAAATTTTTTATATTCACCATTATGAATTATAATATTATTCTCTATTGAATAAACTTCACTTAGTTTCTTTTTTATAAATTCATACAAGTCCTCTTCATAATTATTTATTTCTTCAATAATTTGTTCATCATCTAAGTGTTTATTTTTTAATATTTCAATTGCTAATAGCGATAAAATATCATCTTTTAAGTCAAAAGGCTTCTTAGTAACATTAAATAATAATCTTTTATCTTTAATCAATTTTAGCTTCTCAATTATTTTTTCTTGATCGTTATCATTAAAATAAACTATATTAAACAATATTCCATCTGATTGGTATTTATTTAATAATATAGTCTCAGTTGAATTTAATAGTTCATCATAGTCAATAAAAGCTACTTTAAAATATCTAATTATTTCAAATTTATCATTATATCTTTTTGGATATATATAGCCTAAAGGAAACTTTTGGTTTAAATAATCTGAATAGTTAACATTTTTTACTTTTGTTTCTTTTAAAATTTTTATTTCCTTTTCTATATCAATATAAGATGATTCTAATATATCTAAAAATCCATTTATTTTTTTCCTTATGATTATTCTATTAACTAATAAATTTTCTAAAGCTTCTTCAAATTCTTCATTTTCTAGATAAACACCTAATTTAATACTTTCATTTGTTGGCGGTAAAACATCGAATTGATTTACAATATTAATAATAGTAATAGCTTTAATAATTTTATTTTCCCTTTCGTTTTTAGCCTTATTTAAAGCTTTTTTAGATTTTAACCAATTAAAATAAACATTTTGATTAAAAGTTTCTTTTTTAAACAATATTTCAAAATAATCATATAATTTATCTAAGCCGATTAAATCATATCCAAAATTATGTGTTTTTATAAAATGAGTAAGACTTCCTGGTTCATCTTTTGATATAAACGTAAAAAGTGTTCTCTCATTTTGTGCTACTTTCTCACTTATTATGGGCAAACAATAAGCTGCAATTGGGTTGAGTGGAAAACATTTTTTATAAACATCATTTTCAAAATCCGAAACATATTCAAAACACTTCAACTTACTAAATTTTCTAATGTCGTTACTATAATTTTCATTAAAATTTTCAATAAACTTATTAAATAAAACTTCATCCTTGACAATAGCATTACCTACTAAATCATAGTTCTGTTGCATTGAAGAAATAAAATAAATTTCTTTAAACCTTCCCTCAACAGCTCTCCAACTATTAATTAATTCATTCGGCAATTTATGAGTATAATCATTGATACTTTTATGAGTTATACAAATAAAATGTATCTGATTTTCTCCGCTCCTATTAGCAACTTCAGCTAGGTCTTGTAATAATTTTAAATTCTTATTTTCAGTAATATTTATTTTATCTTCTAAAAATTTACTAAACTCATCAAAAACAATGTAAATACCAGAATAGCCATATTCATTACATAACTTACGATTAACATCCATAAACATATCAATAACATCTGAATTTATTAGTGGATTGAATTCTATGCCTTTAGAAAGATCAAAATAAATATCTTTAAATAAATCATAATACTTTTTATTATATCGTTTTATTTCAACTATAAATTTTTCATATCTTATTCCTTGATCAAATAATTTATTTTTAAACTTATCAAACGTATCACTATAAGACTGTTTCCATTTTTCAATTATTTCAACAACTGAATCAAAATATGTGTTCGGAATTAGGTTATGTAAATTCTTTTTTTCAAGTGCTTCTTTTAGTGCTAATCTAAATGCCTGCTCTAATGAATTATTATTTCCATTAACTATAATTGGTAAGAATTTATAAGTGCTAATTATTTCCTTTACTAATTTATAGGCATCTTTATCTACTCTTTTAATTTTTTCCGCCAAAATTTCTTTTAAAATAATATCATCAGAAGCTAATATTGTTAATAGCACTAGCATTAAGTGTGACTTTCCTTTGCCATAAGGCCCGATTAATACTTTAGCTCTATCACTATTTTTATAATAAACTGATTTTAAAAAATCTTTTAATATTTCTATAGAATCTTTTACAGGAATATAATGTTCTATTTTGCTTTTATCATCTATATCAAATTTTAGATTTATTGAATATTGAAATGCTTTATCCGTTTTTATAAAATCACTATATTTTAGCATCATCTCAATCATCCTTTTTATAAGTTTGTATAATATTTTTCTATTATTGATAATTCATTATTAATAATTTCATCATTTTTAATGTAAATTTTATTTAATCCCGCTGTTCTATTTACTTCAATTATTCCTAAATTATGTAATATCTCGATGTATTCATTTACCATATTAATATCCATATTGAATATTTTACCAATATTGCATTCGCCATAAATCAAATGATTAAAGTCTAGTTGTTTTTTTTCTTTATCCATATTTTTAATAATTACATAGAGGATCGCAAAAGGATGAAGATTTCTTATATCAGGTTTATTTTTAAAATAATACCCATTTTTATAATATATTAAATTTAAGCTAGCTAGTGGACTAATTAAATTATCTTCAGGGGAAGTTTCTTCAGAATGATCAAAATAATAACTTCTTAATAGACAATTTATATCATCTTTTAAAGAACTCTCTGAAAAATTACCTGAACCAACTATTTTCTCCAATTCACTTTTAAAAATTATAAATAAATCATCTTTATTAAATTTTTCTATCTCTAATAAATTATAAAAGAGATACCAAACAGTTGCATCTTGAAAATTAGAAGAAATATTAAAATGTATTATCCACCAAGTAAAAATATCTTCAAAATAAGGATCATACTTATTTATAATTTCTCCTAACTTCGTTAGCTCATAATATGTTTTATTTTTATTTTTGGCATCTTTAACTAAACCTGATGCTTTTAACCAATATTTAATTGATTTTACCATATTGACTCCAACACCTAAAATTTCTGCTGCATCCTTTCTAGTGAAAACTGTATTATCAATCAAAATATTTTTAATTCCTTTTCTCAGCCATCCGTCTCTTATAAAGAAACTTTCATTGCCCTTCAATCTAACTTTTTTCTTTTCATTAACAACCACACCTATTCGCTCCTTTTTATTGTTAAAACTTTTCTAATATAACAACCACCATCAAAATAATTAACGCATTCCATACAATTTATACATTTTTTTTCATCAATATAATAAATATATTGTTGATCATTATTTGTAGATTTTTTTATACTTATAGCATTATATTTACAAATACTTTCGCAAGCTAAGCATCCTACGCACATTTGATATTTTGTAATTTGGCAGTCAATTTTTTGCTTAATAAGATTAACTTTTGTATTCTTTAAAATACTAATTTTTAATTCTTTAGAACCAATTTTGCCTTGTAATTTAATTATCGGATTATTCTTTTTATCTAAAATATAAACTTCACCAAGTTTTTCATTTCCTAATTCTTTATTAACTTTGCCAAAGGGTTTGAATAATTCATATAATTGATCTGTTATTTCTCTTTTTAATTCATAACTAAACGAATTATTTTCTAATAAACATGGTTTATATTCAATTAATGAATTATTACTTAATTCAATACCATTTCCACCTTGACGAGCTTTCCATTTTCCATCATCAACATATGCTTCTGGATCAGGTTTGCCAATTTTTTTTGCAAAAGAAATAAGATAATTCCTCCATTTTTCATGTTGATCTATTAAATATATACTAGATAAATATTGCGACCACATACTATTATTAGGGCAACACCAACAACCAACTCTAGAATATCCTAATCTATACGCATCATTAAAATCAATACCTGTAGTTAATATATAAAGCCATATATCAAAATCAAGCCAATCTATAATTGGCGAAACTACCTTTTGTTTTAATATTTTGGGACTTTCTGAAATTTTATCATATTTGCTTCTACTATTTGACTCAATTCTTCTTATACCATAAAAAGTTAGAATTTTATTTTTATCTTTTAATAAAGAATTCATTTTTCTTGTTATTGCACCAGTTTTAAATACTGTGCAACACCATCTCATAACTCTACTAGGAGGGCCTACAATATCGCACATTTGAAAAAAATCTTTTTCTTTATTCTTTGCTACTATTACAGGTGAGAAATTATTTTGTTTTCTAAATCTATTTATATATTCTAACGTCATTGGAAATTCTAAAGTAGTATCACCAAATAAATGAATTAATTTAGGATTTCCTAATGACCTTACAACTAAATCTCTAGTAACAGTAGAATCTTTACCTCCACTAAAAGAAATAATCATTTCATCAGGTTCATATGTTTTAGAAACTTCTTTTATAAAGTCTATTGCCTCAGAAGTTATGTAATTATACCTATCTCTATTTGCATTAATAAAACTTTTTATATTTTCATTAAAAAACCTATAATTATTTTTACTCTTTAACTCTTGTAATTTCTCCCTAATCAAAATATTAGATTTTTCCATTAACTTTTTTAATGATATATTTAATTTTTCACCATCAATTATATATTTATTTCCTGAAGCATTCCAAACAGAAGAATTAATATAAGCTAGTGGTTTATCAATCAGAATTTCTATTAATAATCTTTCTTCAGGAAAAACCGGCCTTATATCTGTCGATATATATTCGCCCTCTTGTCCACATTGACTACAATATTTATCAAAAATTGGAATGTTACAATTTTTACACCAATAAATCTTTGACTCTTCTATCTCTGTTCTTTCATTACATTCCGGGCACAAACTAGTTTCAGTTTGTATTCCACATTTTGAACATTTATACTTTATCATTTGCATCATCCTTTTTATTCTTTTACTTCTTATTTTATAAAAAAAGTTACAAAAATTAAACAAACAATTTTTACTTAAATTATTAATATTTTGTTTATAATAATAATTTATAACAAAACAAACTTTAAATTTCTCTCCAATGCTCCAATTTTCCCTCATTTTTAATCAGCATTATCTCGCTTATTATGGATAGGGCGATTTCGGGTGGGGTGTTGCCGCCAAGCTTTAGGCCGATGGGGGCGTAGACTCTTTTTAGGGCTTCTTCGTAGCCTTCTTTTTTTAGGTTACTAAAGATGTAGTTTACTTTGTTTTTGCTGCCAATCATTCCTATGTATTTCGCATCCCTTGTTATTACTTCCCTTAAGGCAGCTTCGTCATATTCGTGTCCCCTTGTTACTATTACAATAAAGCATCTATCGTCAATTGGATAATTTTTAAGATTAGTGACTATATCTCCGAGGACAATTTCGTCAGCTTCAGGAAATCTTTCTCTGCTTCCGAATTCTTCTCTGTCTTCAAAGATTACAACATAAAGGTTTAAGAGCTTTGCAAATTTATAAAGTTCAAGGGCAACGTGGCCGCCACCGACTATGAGCAATTTTTCTCTGCTTCCAATAACCTTCATAAAAACATCAACCTTGCCACCGCATTTTGATTTTAAATCGGTATCGTTAAGGGTATAGGTAAAGGTCTTTGATGTGCCTTTTTTTATCGTTTCAAGGGCATCCTCTGTAATCTTTGCCTCAAGAATTCCTCCCCCAACCGTTCCAAAGGATGTGCCATCTTCAAAAACAAGCATCATAAAGCCCTCTTTCCCTGGTGAAGAACCGTAGGTGTTTGTTATGGTGCAAAGGGCCATCCTTTTATTTTCCTTTAAACCTTCTAAAACCTTTTCAAAAATCAAATTTTCCATCAAAATCCCCCCAACATAAAAATAGCTTCTAAAACGCCTCCTGCAACAGCAAGGGCTTTATCTGAAACGGTATAACAGTGATCTTTATTTCCCCTTGGGTCTATATCTCCAATTTTCATATTCTCATAAACTTCATATCCATCCATGATTAGTCCACGGATAACGCCATCTATAGAAGCTGTAACTAATACATCGTCAACATAAAGAATTTCATCACCCTTTTTTACATAATCGCCTATATCCTTAATTAGCTTAACTTTTCCTCCTTTAGGTGATCTTATAACCCTCTCTTCCCGATATCCTAAAACATCCCCTGGAATCCCTGTATTCTCTTCTGCCCTTCCCTTAAGATAAACCCTTCCAAGGTAATGACCTCTGTTTGTCTCAACCACAGCATTTACATCAACTCCAGCCTCAAAACCTGGGCCAAGTCCTATTGTTATTGGTGCCATGTCTATTTTTGTCCCTAAATTTTTCTTTGCAAGAACTGCATCTACTAAAACGTCTACATTAAGATGATTTAATACGCTTAAATTTTCGTCTATTAAAACAGGAATCTTGTCCTCCCTCCACGCCCTTTCTATATCAGTTAACTTTTCTACTAAAATTCCCTCTGTGTCCTCAACCTTTATGCTTTTTTCATAAACGCAGGAGGCAAAGGCAACCCTTCTTCTTATAACCGAAGGCCTTTCAATTTCCGTCATAATTATTTTAAACCCACACCTTTTAAGCCTAAGTGCAACGCCTGATGCTATATCCCCTGCACCTTTAATTAAAACTATCCTTTTATCTAAATCTTTAAGGTCTTTTTCTACATCAACATCTTGAAATATTTTTACGTCTTTAAAATGGACCTCTTTAATTGAATGAGAAAAATCCTTTAAAAATGTTTTTCCGCCTCTATCGCCTTGAAGGTCAAAAAATTTTTCCGAAAATCTAAAGGGGAAAATTATGGGCGATCTGAACTCAAAAAGACAGGTTGGAATAATAATCTTTTTTTCCCTTTCATATTCATCTATTAATCTATCTATATCCTCCCCTTTAAAAAGGGGCATATCACCAGGTAAAAACATTACTCCATCCTTTAATTCAATTTCCCTTAATCCAAGCTTTATTCCTTCGCTCTGTCCAAGGTGGGCATTAGGGTTAAATATGCATTTTGCTTTGTATTTTGTTGCAATTTCCTTTACCCTTTCATCCCTATATACTACTATTATTTCCCCCGCCTTTGATTTTGCTGCGTTTTTGATGGTCCATTCAATTAAGGGAAGGTCTTTATATTTTAAAAGGAGCTTGTCCTTATTCATCCTCCTTGAAAATCCTGACGCTAGAATTACAATAGAAACCATAAAATCATCTCCATTTTTCAAATATACCAAACTTTACTGATGAAATTGCAAATTCATATTGGACTAAATCAAATATTTTTTTTGCTAAGGCCTTCTTTTCCTCATCATCCACTTTGTTTATGACAACAATTTTCCTGATGTCATCTGGGGCACCCTTAAAAAGGCCCTCCTTTGAGATAATGAGTTTTGCAATTTTATATTCATCTAGAATGTCTCCAATCTTTGATCCTGTAATGGTGCAAAACCTTTCTAGCCTGAATATGTTTTGTTGGTTTATTGTTTTATAAAGGGAATCTATTCCTATAACTCCTATTACAATGCTTGAAGAGGAAGGAATTACAGGCTCGTGCTTTTCAGGTGCCTTTATTGGAAGTCCCCTTGAACCGTCCCCTTCTATAAGGACAATGTCAAAATATTCCCTTATGGTCTTTATTTTTTCCTCCTCAAGGCCTATAATTTTGTTTTCGTCATTTATTCCGTTTCCCATTACAGTTATCCCCTTCATCTTTTTAAAGGGAAATTCTACATAATTATAATAGTAATCGTATTGATCATCTAAAGGGTAATATATTTTCGTGGTCGTAGTCACTAAAACTTTTTTTAGCCTTAGCTCCTTTGCAATGCTAAACATTAGGCTTGTTTTTCCGCCAGCCCCAACTAAGGTTACAACGTCATCTTTTATTCTAAGTTTTTTAGCTATATCCATGCTAATCCCTACTTTTTAAAAAGGTTTTTAGAATATCAACTTGGTAGTTTTCCCTAACCTTTTCTAAAAGTCTAATCCCCTCTTTGCAGTAAAACTCTAAATCCTCCTTAAGGAAATCCTCAAATTCCCTTCTTACTCTTTCGTTATACTCCATATTATTTTTAATCTCTGCCTTTATTCTTAGAAGGATTCCATTTTCATAGGGGCTTTTCAGCTTTTGAACAAAGGTATCAGCCCTTTTAAGGTGTTCCATAGCACTTTGGTATTTCCCCTGCTTAATCAACGTTAAAGATAAATATCCTTCAGCAACTGACCTTAACCAATATGCATCAATTTTCTCGTATATTTCAACAGCCCTTGTTAAATAGTCCCTTGCCTTGAGGTAATCTCCCATCTCATAGGAAGCATGCCCTGCGTTTGTTAAGAATACCGTAATTCCAGTCATTATTTTTGAATTTAAACACATCTCTATTGCCTGGTTGTAGTAGATTAATGCTCCTTTAAAATCCACATTTAACCTTTTTATATTTCCCAGGTAATTTAAGGCTGCAGCTATGTTTAAAACTTGGCTGCCATCATTATTAAGCCCTTCTAATATCATGAGGGAGTGTTTCAAGGAATCCTCTGCCCTTTCAAATTTTTCATGCATTATATAGTTTAATCCCTTGAGCCTTAAAAGAACTGCTATTTCTTTTTTGTTTTTGTGCTTAGTTGCAATTTTAAAGGATTCATCTATATATTCTCCCATCGCCTCAACATCGTGAACCTGTATTGTATAATTTATCATCTGCCTTAGGGATTTTAAGAGCATTTCATCATCTTTAAGATGTCTTGATATTTCTATTGCCCTTTGAATAAAACTTGTCCCCTTTGTATATTCTCCTTCCCAAATGTAATATCTTCCCTTTAGGTAACAGAATAGCAGCAAAAGCCTTGGATATTCCTCATCAGATGATTTTATTTTCTCAAGGTCCTCCTCTATTTCATCAAGCTTTTTAAATATCGTTTTTTGACCTTCTTTATCAAAGGACTTTATATCGCTGCCCTCTGGGAAAAGTTCATTTGTGTAGTTTAAATATTCGCATAAGTTTTTGAGCTTATACTTTACTGCCTTTAATCTCTCTCCTGCACCTTCAAAGTGGTAAATCAAACCTTCATAATAGTAGGCATCCTTCTTATCTCCCTTTAATTTAGCTTCAATAAGGTTGGCTATTTTAAGATGAAGTATCCTCTTTTTAGCCTCCGACAGATTTTCATAAACAAAGTCCCTTAGCTTTTGGTGGGTAAATTTATAAAATATATCTTCTTTTTTTGTTTCGGTCAAAATGAATTTGTAAATAAGCTCATCTAAAATATCTAGTAGCTCATCGTCCTCCATATTGGATAAAAGTTTAATATATTCATAGGGTGCCTTATCGTAAAACATGGATATTATATCTAATACCCTTTGAGCTCCCTTGGATATCCCTAAAAATCTTGTATTAAGTATTTCCTTTAATTTTACATTAAAGCTTTCTAAATTTTTTCCGTTCTTCAAAAGGTTTACATATTCTACAATAAAAAATGTGTTGCCTTCCGTTTCAATGTAGATGTTCTGTAAAATTTCATCGGGAACTTCCTGTGAAAGGGCCTTTAGGACAAAATTTTTGGTATCTTCCTTGTTAAACCTTAAAAGCTCAATTTTTTCTATCCTGTCGTATTTTACGATTTCAGAATAGAAATTATTTATCTTTTTATCATATCTTGCAGTTAGAAAAAAGGAAAGGTTTTTTCTATCTATGGTTAATAGCTTTTTTAGTATTGAAAGGCTGATATTGTCCATCCAATGCAGATCCTCAAATATAAAAAGGAGTTTATGTTTGTTTGATAGGTTTAAAATAATGCTCATAACAATTTCTTCAATGAGTTTATACTTGTTGGTATCGTAATTTATTGCTTCGTCGATTTTAAAAACTTTTTCTAAGGAAGGGAAAAAGGATGATAGGGCTATTTTCCAAGATCTTGGAATGTCCTCCATCTTAAGTTCTTCACCAAGGGAATTTAAAATATCACCCCAGGGTTTTAAAATATAGCTCTCCTCCGCTGCATAGCAGTTTACCTTTATTATTTTGCATCCTTTGAAGGAGTCCACAAATTCTTCAACCAGCCTTGTTTTACCTATTCCTGCTTCGCCTACTATTAATATATTTTTAAAGTTTGAGCCATCAGTAAAACTAGAAAAGTTTTGCAATAGTTTTGAATATTCTAAATCTCTTCCATAAAAAAATTTTTTCTCTTCTTTTCTTTCTAAAATTATTTTATCATAAAGATTTTTAGTTTTTGTCTCAGGAGTTATTCCAAGCTCCCTTGACAGCTTTTCCTGAAAATTTTTATAAAGCTCAACAGCTTTATTTATCTCACCGTTTTTTGCATAAACTTGCATTAAAATCCTTATAGCCCTTTCATCAAATTCATCTACAAGGAGTATCTTTTTAGCATAATCCTTTGCTTCGTTAATTTTATGTTCCTTAATAAATAGGTTTATTTTGTAATATAGCCTTTTTTTGTATATTTCCTTTAACTCTTCTCTTTTTTGCATTACAAATTCCTCAAAGGGCTCACAATCTTTAATGCAAAACCCCTCTAAAAAATCACCTTTATATTCTTCTATCGAATCACTGTTTAAAAAATTTATAACATCGCAGTTTATATTAAGTTCAGGGTTTAAAGTAAGGTTGGATTTACCGTAAGATATGAAAACTTCTATGTTAAAGGCTTTTTTTACAGAGTATATTGCGTTTCTTAAATTTTTTCTACCCGTCTCCTCGTCCTGGTCAGCCCAAAAAAGGCTAATTAGCTCTTCCCTTGTTGCATCCCTTTTAAGAAGCATATAGTAAAAAAGAGCCTCAGCCTTTTTAAATGGAAATGTTATCGTTTTATTATTAAAAGTAACTAAAGGACTTCCAAACAGTTTAACCCTCACCATCATAACCCCTCTTAAAAAATTTGACATTTAGTTAACTTATTTATTATTATACACCTTTTCTTTTAAAAAGAATATAATTTGTGTAAAACAAAGCATAAACCCCCATATTTATTTAATATGGAGGTTTTGAATGTAAAAGTATATTAAATGATTTTATCTAAAATTTTTCAAATAAACCGATGCGGATCTATTCATTTCCTTTGCAAAATTTGAGGCATATTTTCGGTTATGAATCGCTTTAATCTCTTCTATTGCATCTTTTCCTTCTAAGCCAGCCTTTTTAAACCTTCTTTCATGCATTTTTATATGATCTTCTTTTGTTAGTCTTTTGTATTTATTTTCAAACGCCAAAAATTCCTTATCAAATCTTGCTGGTTTTTTTCTATTTTTTTGAGCTTCAGTAGGATATCCATATACAACCATTGCAGCAGGTATAACAAATTCTGGAAGTTCAAGTATTTTTCTAACCTCTTCACAGTTTTCTAAAATATCTCCAATATAGCAGGAGCCTATACCAAAGGATTCTGCTGCAATGACTGTATTTTGAGCTGCAATTAATGCATCGGCACATGCAAGAAGTATGTCTCCTTCTCCTGGTTTTCTTGGTTTGCATTCTGCATAGCTGTAGGCATCATACCACCTTTGATAATCCGCAAGAAATATTAATACTAAAGGCGCCTTTGCTATAAATGGCTGGTTGTCACATAATATCGAAAGCTTTTCCTTTAAATCATTATCCGTAATTTCAATTATGCTGTAGAGCATCATGGCACCTGCGGTTGGAGCTTCAAAAGCTGCATTTAATATCTCTTCTTTTATTTCCTCAGGAATTTTTTTATCCTCAAAAACTCTTACAGATTTTCTGTTTTTTATAAGCTTTATTACATCGTTCATAGTAACCCCCCAAAAATTATTTAAAAGCACCCTACCATTTAGTAGGGTGCAAATTTTACAGTTCAACCTTTGCTAGGATTTCTTTTTCTAATTTATGTGCCCTTTCTTCAAGTTCTGCAACTTCCTTTGAAACTTTGTTTACAAATTCTTCATCCTTGATTGATGCAAGATTTATCTTTACGTTTAATAGGGCTGAAAGGATTGCTGTTCTTGCCATCATGCAGGATACAGCGCCGTCAGTTACAGCATTTTTGTTTCCCTTTACTATAACTTTCTCAGCAAGATCAAATATCTTTTCAGCATCCTTTGCAACTTCAAGGGGAACAAGGGCAGCTTCTTTAAGGGCACTTTGAATCGCTTCTTTTCTTCTTTCCTTTTCTTCATCTGTATCCTTTGGCATCTTAAAGGCATCCATAACTTTGTCAAAGGCCTTTGAGTCCTTGTCTATATCTTCTAATAATTTATCCTTAAGCTCCTTTGCCCTTTCTAATATTTCCTTCATTTCCTCTTGAACTTCTTCATATCCTCTTTTGCCAATAGTTAGATTTGCAACCATACCTGAAAGGGCAGCAGCAAGTGACCCTGCAAGGGCTGCAACGCTTCCGCCACCAGGAACTGGTGATGGACTAAAGGTTTCTTCTACAAATCCTCTAACTGTTTTTTCTATAAGCATATCTATCATCCCTCTCCTTATCGTATATTAATTTTCCATTCTTAAATACCTTTTCAACTATGCTAACCCCAATATGATAGGGGATAAATTTATATGATGGATGTTCTAATATGATTATATCTGCCTTTTTGCCTACATCAATGCTTCCTATTTCCTTTTCCCTTCCTACTGCTGCTGCTGCATTTATCGTAACAGCGGTTATTGCCTCCTCTAAGGACATATTCATATAAAGTGTTGCAAGGGCAATCACAAGAGATAAGTTTTCAGTAAAGCAGCTTCCTGGGTTAAAATCGCTGGCAAGGGCAACAGCTAGTCCACTATCTATCATATATCTCGCTCTTGCGAAATTTTCCTTTAAGCTAAAGGCTGTTGCAGGAAGAAGCGTTGCTATAACTCCCCTTTTAGCCATCATCTCAATTCCTTTATCGCTTGCCTGCAATAGGTGATCCGCAGAAACCGCTTCAACCTCTGCAGCAAGTTCAGCACCGCCAAGGGATACTATCTCATCGGCATGGAGCTTTAACTTAAATCCCATCGTTTTTGCAGCAAGTAGAAGCTTTCTTGATTCATCCACAGAAAATACATTTTTTTCGCAAAAGACATCCACAAATTGTGCAAGATTCTTTTCTTTTATATAGGGTAATACTTTTTCTATTATAAAATCTATATATTCCATGTTTCTGCATCTGTATTCCCTTGGAATTGAATGGGCACCAAGAAAGGTTGGAACTATGTCAATTGGATGAATATCATTTAATTCTTCATAAACCTCTAGCTGCTTTATTTCCGTATCAAAGTCAAGGCCATATCCTGATTTTCCTTCAACAGTTGTAACCCCAAAGCTTAGCATAGAGTCAAGCCTCTTTTTGCCAAGCTCAATTAGCTCCTCTTTGCTTGCCCTTCTTGTGGCCTCAACTGAGTTTATTATCCCTCCACCCTTTTCCATTATCTCCATATATGTGGCACCCTTGAGCCTTAAGTAATATTCATCGGCTCTGTAGCCGCCAAATACAAAATGGGTGTGGGAGTCTATAAATCCAGGCAAAACTGCCTTGCCCTTTGCATCATAAACTTCATATTCCCTTTCATTTATTTCCTTTAATATTTCTTCAGTTTTTCCAACTTTTTTAATTATTCCTTCTTCTACTAATACTGCACCATTTTCGATTATATTTAGCTCCCTCATATCTTCCCCTTTTTTGGGAGCAGTGCCGCTACAGGTTACAAGTTCACTGGCATTTTTTATTAAGATTTTCATATTATCACTCCATAATTCTGTTTTCAAGAATCTGGTCCATTGAGAAATCTTCTACTCCAAGGTAATAAACTGCAGTATCGATTAAAGCTTCCATAGGAACAAGGCCTATTATTTCGCTGCCTATAACAGGAACGCCATATCTTCTTGCCTCAACCTTTATAAGTTCAAAGGCTCTATAAAGGGCTGTCTTTGTATAGTCGGTCATGTTCATTGAAACTTGAACAATACCTCTATCTTTAAGCTCTACTCCTATGGCTTTACAGTATCTTAATCCTCCATTTAGGAAACGGACATTTCTTGCAATCTTGTTAGCAATTTCTATGTTGTTTGTTCCAAGATTTACGTTAAAGGCAACAAGGGGCATTCTTGCACCAACTGCAGTAACTCCAGCTGTTGGATGCACCTCTTGAGGTCCAAAATCAGGCTTCCATTCAGGCTGCTTTATCTTTTCAAACATTCCTTCAAATTCGCCCTTTCTAATGTTTGCAAGGTTTTCCCTATCAGGACTTGTTGCTGACTTTTCATAAAGGAAGATTGGAAGGTTATATTTTTCTGAAGCTTCCCTTGCAAATTCCTTTGAAAGTTCAACGGCTTCAGTCATAGTCATATTTTTCACAGGTATAAATGGAACAACATCTACTGCACCCATTCTTGGATGTTCTCCCTTGTGGTTTCTCATATCTATAACTTCAATTGCAACTCCCATCGCCTCAAGCATAGCCTCTTTAACCGCCTGTGGTTCGCCAACTACAGTTACAACAACTCTATTGTGGTCAACGTCTCTGCTGTAATCAAGTAGTTTAACTCCTTCTTTTCCTCTAAAAGGATTAACTATTTTTTCAATTTTATCAAGATCCCTTCCTTCGCTAAAATTTGGAACACATTCAACTATCTTTGTCATTGCCATAATGATTGCTCCTTTCCTTTAAATATTGGATGGGCCAATGGCCCATCCTATTATCTTTCTATTCCATGCTTTTTAAATGCAAAGTCAACTACTTCCTTTACAAGGCCATCGTCTGCAAGATAAGGGAGTGTAATATGGTCTGTTGTGCTCTTTTTGTTGTGTTCCATTGAAACTTCAATTGCATGTTCGTTTCTCGCCCAAGCTCTTCTTGCAACTCCTCCCATAACGTCCCACATCATAGCGCTCTTTATTATCTCATCTACTCTTAAGCTTCCATCAAGCACAAGGCCAAATCCACCGTTTATGGACTTTCCAATTCCAACGCCGCCACCGTTGTGGAGGGCAACAAGGCTCATTCCTCTTGCTGCATTTCCTGCAAAGCAGTGGGTTGCCATATCAGCCATTATGTTGCTGCCATCCTTAATGTTAGCTGTTTCTCTAAATGGTGAGTCAGTTCCTGATACATCGTGGTGGTCACGGCCGAGCATTATAGGACCTACTTCTCCCTTTCTTACCATTTCGTTAAACTTAAGGGCTATTCTTGTTCTTCCTTCTGCGTCTTGGTATAGGATTCTTGCCTTTGTTCCAACAACAAGCCTATTCTTTTCTGCATCCCTGATCCATATCCAGTTGTCTCTATCCTGTGGTCTTCTGTTTGGATCTATGCATTCCATAGCAGCTCTGTCGGTCTTTCTTAGGTCTTCTTCACTGCCGCTTAGGCATACCCATCTGAATGGTCCATAGCCATAGTCAAAGAGCATTGGTCCCATTATGTCTTCAACATAGGATGGGAATATAAATCCATTCTTTGGATCGCCACCCCTTGCAATTTCCTTAACTCCAGCGTCATAAACTGCCTTCATGAAGGAGTTACCATAGTCAAAGAAGTAGGTTCCCCTTTCAACAAGTATTTTTATAAGTTCATAATGTCTTCTAAGGCTTCTATCTACTAATTCTTTAAACTTTTCTCTGTCGGTTTCAAGAAGCTTTGTTCTTTCTTCAAATGTAAGTCCCTGTGGGCAATATCCTCCCTCATATACCGCATGGCAGGAGGTTTGGTCTGATAATAGGTCAACGTGGATGTTGTTCTTTACTATATATTCAAGAAGGTCAACTACATTTCCATAGTATGCAATTGATATAGGTTCTTTTTTATCAAGATGTTCCTTTGCAACCCTAAATACTTCATCAAGATCTGATGAGATATATTTTACCCAGCCTTGGTTGTATCTTGTCATTATTCTTGAGTAGTCAACTTCAGCTATTATTCCAACTCCGTTTGCAATTTCAACTGCCTTTGGCTGTGCACCTGACATTCCTCCAAGACCTGAGGACACGAAAAGTCTTCCTCTAAGGTCTGCATCATGGCCAAGGCCAAGCTTTAATCTTCCTGCATTAAGTATTGTATTGTATGTTCCATGAACTATGCCTTGAGGTCCTATATACATCCATCCGCCGGCAGTCATCTGGCCGTAGTTAGCAACGCCCATCTCTTCAGCAATTTCCCAATCATGTGGATTGTCAAACATACCAACCATAAGGGCGTTTGTTATAATTACCCTCGGGGCATCTGGCTTTGATCTAAAAAGCCCAACAGGATGTCCTGATGCAACAACAAGTGTTTGGTCTTGAGTCATAACCTCAAGATATTTTTTAATTAATCTATACTGCATCCAGTTGTGGCATACAGATCCTGTTTCACCGTATGTTACAAGCTCATATGGATAAAGTGCCACATCAAAGTCGAGGTTGTTATCTATCATAACTTGGAAGGCCTTACCTTCTATACAGTTTCCTTTATATTCATGGATTGGCTTTGCCTTTATGTTGCCTTCCGGTCTAAATCTATATCCGTAAATCCTTCCTCTTGTTAATAATTCTTCCATAAACTCTGGTGCAAGCATTTCATGGTATTCTTCTGGAATGTATCTTAGGGCATTTTTAAGGGCGATTTCAGTCTGTTCCCTTGTTAGCCTAAATCCTCTACTTGGAGCTCTTCTTATGCCTTCAACAAATTTAGGATATTCAGGTATTTCGTCGAGTTTTATTTTCATTGCGCTTTTTATGTCCAAGTTTGTTATCATTGTATCACCTCTCAAAATCTTAATTTTAGGTGCCTGGCACCTTAGTTTAAGTTTCTAAATGTAAAAATCTTAAATCTTAAGTGCCTGGCACTTTAAAATAATCCTACTATATTGCCGTTTTCGTCTATATCGATCTTTTCAGCTGCAGGAACCTTTGGAAGTCCTGGCATTGTCATAATATCCCCTGTTAGAACAACTATAAATCCTGCACCGGCAGATAATCTAACTTCTTTAACTGTTATATCAAAATCCTTTGGTGCACCAAGTAATGAAGGATTATCTGAGAAGGAATATTGAGTTTTTGCCATACAAATTGGTAGCTTATCAAGTCCAAGTTCCTCTATCTTTTGAACCTGTTTTATTGCTTGTGCTGTAAATGTTGCGCCATTTGCTCTGTAAATTTCCTTTGCAATCTTATTTACTTTTTCAACTATTGAAAGATTAATATCATATAAATAATTGAAGTTAGGCTTGTTGTTTTCAACAAGATTTACTAATTTATTTGCCATGTCAATTCCGCCTTCGCCACCCTTTGCCCAAACTTCGTTTAGGGAAACTTCTACATTAATCTTTTGGCATAATTTATGAAGAAGTTCAATTTCAGCCTCTGTATCGCTTACAAATCTGTTTATCGCAACTAAAACAGGAAGACCAAATTTTCTTACGTTTTCAACGTGTCTTTCAAGGTTTTCAAATCCCTTTTCAAGAGCTTCTAAGTTTTCTTTTGAAAGATCTTGCTTTGCAACTCCACCATGCATCTTAAGAGCCCTTATTGTTGCAACTATTACAACTGCATCTGGTCTAAAGCCAGCATAGCGGCAAACTATGTCAAAGAATTTTTCTGCACCAAGGTCAGCACCAAAGCCTGCCTCTGTTACAAGATAATCTGCAAGTTTTAATCCAAGCTTTGTTGCTATTATACTGTTTGTTCCATGGGCTATGTTTGCAAAAGGTCCTCCATGAATTAGGGCTGGTGTATTTTCTAATGTCTGAACAAGGTTTGGCTTTATCGCATCCTTCATCAAAACTGCCATTGCTCCCTGAACATTTAAGTCTCTTATTGTAACCGGCTTTCCATCGTATGTATAGGCAACAACCATTCTTGCAAATCTTTCCTTTAAGTCCATAAGATCACTTGCAAGACAAAGGGCTGCCATAACTTCTGATGCAACAGTAATCATAAATCCGTCTTCCCTTGGGAATCCATTTGCCTTTCCCCCAAGGCCAACAACGATTTGCCTTAGTGCTCTATCATTCATATCAAGAACCCTTTTCCATACTATTTGTCTTGGGTCTATTCCAAGGGCATTTCCTTGATGGATGTGGTTATCTATAGCAGCTGAAACCAAGTTATGAGCTGCAGTTATAGCGTGCATATCGCCTGTAAAATGTAAGTTTATATCCTCCATTGGAACAACCTGTGCGTATCCTCCACCTGCTGCACCTCCCTTTACACCAAAAACTGGGCCTAAGGAGGGTTCTCTTAAGGCTATTATTGCCTTTTTGCCTATCTTGTTAAGGGCCTGACCAAGTCCTACAGTAGTTGTTGACTTTCCTTCTCCAGCTGGAGTTGGATTTATCGCTGTAACTAGAATCAATTTTCCATTTGGTTTATCCTTTAATCTCTTAAAAATATCAAGAGAAATTTTTGCCTTATATTTTCCATAAAGCTCTACTTCGTCCTCTTCTATTCCCCACTCTTTTGCTATGTCCATTATGGGTTTTAACTTTGCACTTTGTGCAATTTCAATATCACTTGGAACTCTAACTTCCATAACCCTACCCCTTTCTTTTATTTCTTTATTTATTTCTTTATTTATATTTTACATTTTAAGTGTCTAAAAATCGTCTAAAGATTATTTTAAGATTATGAATTAATTATGAAGTAAAATTTATTTTTAATATTTATTAAAATATCATTTTAAGATTTAAGGCAAAAATATTTTAATTTTGTTTTTTCAAAAAAAAGACATCATTTTATTTTTTATAGTGCATTTTTTATTCTAAACAATATAATTGCTCACTTTTTAAGCTTTATTTTGATAACACGTTCCTATTTTATACCATTCGTCTAAATTTATTAAATTTACAGAATTTTATTACTTTTTGTAGAATTATTGATTTTATTGTCGATTTCGGTATAATGTTTACTTGTGAACAAAATGTAAAAAAGGGGAGGTTTTATAATGTCACACGGTCCAAATAAAGGCCAAAAGTTAACACTGGTATCATTAATTCTTATGATCTTTACTTCCGTGTATGGCTTTAACAACATTCCAAGATCCTTCTACAAGATGGGATACGCTGCTATTCCATGGTACATTCTTTCAGCTATAACATTCTTCGTTCCATTCGCTCTTATGATGGCAGAATTCGGTGCTGCCTTCAAAGATGAAAAGGGTGGAATTTATTCATGGATGGAAAAGTCAGTAGGACCTAAGTTTGCATTCGTTGGAACCTTCATGTGGTATGCTTCATACATCATCTGGATGGTTAACGTATCATCAGGTATTTGGGTTCCACTTTCAAACGCTATTTTTGGTAAGGACACTACTAAGAGCTGGGCATTCCTTGGCTTACAAGGACCAAAGCTTCTTGGTGTTTTAGGTATTCTATGGATACTTTTCGTAACTTACCTTTCATCAAAGGGACTTGAAAAGATTAAGAAGGTAACTTCAATTGGTGGATCAGCAGTTGCTGCATTAAACATCTTACTTTGGGTAGGTGCGCTACTTGTTCTTATATTAAATAAAGGACATCTTGCTGAACCAATAGTTGGACTTTCAACATTTACTCAATCACCAAATCCAAAGTATGCTGGAAATGTCTTAGCTGGACTTGCATTCGTAGTTTATGCTATATTTGCTTATGGTGGAATTGAAGTTGCAAGTGGTCTTGTCGACCAAACTGAAAATCCAGAAAAAACTCTACCAAAGGGAATTGCAATTTCAGCTGCTATAATTTCAGTTGGTTATTCATTAGGTATTTTCCTTGTTGGTATATTCACTAACTGGGCAAAGGTTATAAACGTTGATGGAGTTCACCTTGGAAATGCAAGCTACGTTATAATGGGTAACCTTGGTTACCAAATTGGTATAGCATTAGGCACAAGCGAAGCTACAGCAATTGCAATGGGACAATGGATTGCTAGATTCATAGGACTTTCAGTATTCCTTTCAATAACTGGTGCATTCTTCACATTAACTTACGCACCACTTAAGCAAATGATCGAAGGAACTCCTGCAGAACTTTGGCCAGGAAGATTTGGCGAAGTTAAAGATGGAATGCCAAAGTTTGCTATGTGGGTTCAAGGAATCACAGTTGCTGTAATGATAGCACTTGTTTCCTTCGGTGGAGATTCAATGGCAAAATTCTTCGATATTCTTGTTGCTATGACTAACGTAGGTATGACATTGCCATATATGTTCATATCAGCAGCATTTGCTCCATTTAAGAAGAATACTAATATTCATAAGCCATTTGAAGTATTCAAGAGCTACAACAGCGCATTATTCTGGACAGTAATCGTTACTTTAACAGTTGGTTTTGCTAACTTCTTTACTGTTCTTGAACCAGCGCTTGAAGGAGATAAGCTAACAACATTCTGGTCAGTAGCAGGACCAATCTTCTTCTCAATCGTTGCACTTGCAATATATGGAAGATATGAAAAGAAGGTAGCTAATAAGGCTGATAAAGCTGCATAATAAAAAAGTCCGGCTGTGCCGGACTTTTTTATTTCAATAGGTTTTTATCTTAATAGGGGTAACCCCTGTATAATAGTTATCAATAATTGTGTATTGACTTAATGGGAGGTCTTAATATGCGAAAAATATTATCAAAATCATTTGTTTTCATTCTAATTTTAACATTATCTCTTGTTTTTAACCAACAATTCATATTTGCAGCAACAACATTAGGTTCCAACGATCATTTAAAATGTGCTTTCTTTTCTCATCTTGTTTACTATAATCTTGATAACTATACTAACAAAAAATTGATAGATATTAATTTTTTTGGGGATAAAAATATAGCAGAATTCTCAAATGGATTTATAGATGCAATCATGGATAAAGAAACATACGAAGGAAAAAAACTATCAATTTATTTGAAACAAAATAATTTGATTAGTGCAAGTAATAGATCAAAAAATGTAAATTTAATGAATAATATTATGAAAAATATATTGATTAACCAAGGGCTTGACCAATGGGTTATAAGTTCTGTTTATAATTTGGATACATATTATGATAATACTAAAAAAATTAAATTATCCTTTTACAGCGCAGTATTCAGGAATTTAAAAACCAACGAGATCATAATTGCCTACCGCGGAACCGATAGCTTTGATGACGTTAAATATTATAAAGAAATTGTAAGCACACAAAAGTATGGTCAAGGTTCTTTTGCTTTGCAAGTTTTTGATAAAACCTATTCCTTATATCCAAAATCTAAAATATATTTAACTGGACATTCTCTTGGTGGATTTTTATCAACATATGTCTTTATGAATAATACAAAAAACAGCTCTAATAGCTCAAAGCCTATTTATAGTTTAAATAACGTATATTGTTATGCTTTTGATGCTCCCCATTCAACAGATCTTTTAGATAGAATAAAACAAAATAAAAACTCATTTATGGGTAGGCTTAACAATTATTATACTTCATATGATACAAGGAAAGATTTTACTTACTCAATAATGAAGGAAAAACAATCCTACTTTGATGCTAATATCCTAGATTATAAAAAAGAAAGTCAATTAATCTATACTTTAGATCCTTCAAATTTAATAAGACAAAATTACATAAATATGGAAAAAAACATAAAAACTTTAGAAACATTAAAATATGAAATCCAGCAATCTGCATATAGAAGCTTAAAAACCGAAACTGAAGCAAATTTAAACCTAACATTACATAAAGTAACGAATTTTTACTTATATTTATATAAATAACATCTTGTATTACTATCTATAATTAGCTTAAAAAAAGTTTTGGCCCCACCTTATCTATAAAAAGGTGGGGTTTTATTTTAGTTATGTAATCCTCTTCGCTTATTTCTCCATTTACAAGCATTAAGTCAAGCTTTTCACTTGCAGAGGAAAAACTTGCAAAATGGTTTTTACATAAATAAACTAAAGCTACAATTATCAAAATGTCTAATAAAAACATTTTAAACACTCCTTTCATATTTCTTGATTATTATTTTAATGCCTATTTGTGTCAATTCTGTGGCAATAATTATGAATAAACTGCAAACAAAAAGCATTTAGGCGAAGCCTAAATGCTTTTTGCAATTATATCTAAAAATTCCTGAGGCGTTACTACTATTCTATCCTTTGTAAAATGTTTTTTATTACCTGTAACTAAATTAGCATCTGCTGACATTGCAACTTCATAAAATATTTTATCATCCTCATCTTCAAATTCTATTGATAATGATTGTGGGACAATTGATATGCCCTTTAATTCAATAAAATCAATAATTCTTCTTACAAGTTTTTGGTCAAAATTAAATTTAGGTCGTGCTAAAACTTCTCTGTATTCAGAAATAATATTACTATCGTAGCAGACCACTACATTACCTAAAATCACATGATTTAGAACTTTGGCAGGGGCACCATTGGAGGTTAATAATGCTGAAACCAATACGTTAGTATCTATTACTGCCCTAATCATCTTTTTCTCTCCTTACGCACCGCTTTTATTTCCTCTTCTATTTCTACCAGGCTCATTTTATCTAATCCTTTTTCCCTTGCTTGCATACGAATCTGATTTAAAGCCCTCATAGCCATTGCTTGCCTTAAACTATTTAAAATATCTTCGACGTTTTCCTCATCAACTTCTATCATTAACGCAGTTGGTTTTCCATTGTTAGTTATAATAATCTCCCTTGATTCTGAAAGTTTTTTCCATATTTCTTTAGGATGTGTTCTAAGATCCCTTACACTATAAAAATTCATCGTTACACCTCCTTTGAATTCTTTATAATATTATATACATTTGTCACTCAATTGTCTACACATTTGTTCCTATTTTAGCAAAAAAGCATTTAGGCGGAGCCTAAATGCTTTTTTATACTTCAAATGTAAAATTAATTACATTAAATAGTCCCATATCGGTTAATTTTAGCTCTGGTATTACAGGCAGAGCTAAAAAGGCAAGGGTCATTACAGGGTCAAAATCCCGAGATACATTAAGCCTTTCATAGGCTATTTTTATAATCTCCGATAATTTTTGGTTTACCGTTTCTATATCATCATCGCTCATGAGCCCTGCAATTGGAAGGGGTAATGTCGATAAAACTTCTCCCTTTGAAACTACCGTTACTCCACCCTTTACCCTTTGAATCTCTAAGGCTGCAGTAACCATATCCCTATCGTTATCGCCGATTATAATCAAATTATGTGAATCGTGGGCTATAGTTGTAGCGATGGCACCACCTTTTAGTCCAAATCCCTCAACAATGCCAAGTCCTACATTACCTGTTCCTTTGTGCCTTTCAATTACTGCAAGTTTTAAAAGACCTTCATTATCTTCACATCTAAACTCTTTATTCCTTAAAAGGACCTTCTTTTTGACCTTTTTTGTTACAAGGCTAAAGGGCAATAGCTTTATTATATTTGCAACGTCCTCCTTAAGCTTTAGCCTAAACATATCTTCATTAATATCCTTTATTTTTATCCTATTTAAAACGCTGCTGTCTACAACCTTTTTAACATCAAATAACGGTCTTCCATCCTTTGCAACAAGTTTTCCATTTTTAAATACCATTATCGGCTCAAAGGATTCAAGATCTTTAAATAAAACTATATCAGCATCATACCCTATAGATATAGCTCCTTTTCCCTTAAGGTCATAGCATTCCGCCGCATTTAATGTAGCCATGGTAATTGCAGAAATTGGATCTAAGCCATTTTTAACAGCAACCTTAAGATTATTATTAATATGTCCATCTTTAATTATATCTTCAGGATGCCTATCGTCGGTACAGAAAAGGCATCTTCTTAAATTGTATGGGTTTACCGCCTTTATAAGTTCAGAAAGGTTTCTTGCTGCAGACCCCTCCCTAATTAAAATATACATTCCAAGCCTTAATCTATCTAAAAGTTCCTTTGTAGTTGAACATTCGTGCTCAGTTTTTACCCCTGCTGCCACATAGGCTGCAAGTTCTTTATCTTCAATGGAAGGTCCGTGTCCGTCTATAATTTTCCCCCTTGCGGCATTTATCTTTTTAAGGACCTTTTCATTACAGCCTATTACCGATGGATAATCCATAAGCTCCCCAAGGCCTAATATCCTATCATTATCTATAAGGGCTTTTATATCCTCATCTGAAAGGACAGCCCCAGAAGTTTCAAATTGAGTTGCTGGAACACATGATGGGAACATTAAAAAGACATCTAAAGGAAGATTCTCACTTGCCATTAACATATATTCTATTCCGCTTATCCCACAAACGTTGGCTATCTCATGGGGGTCTGCAATTATACAGGTAGTTCCTTTAGGAACTACTGCCTTTGCAAATTCACCTGGAGTTACAAGAGACGATTCTATATGAACATGCCCATCAATAAGGCCTGGAGATGCATATAGTCCTTTTCCATCGATTTCCTCTTTTCCAACATAATTTCCTATCGCAACTATTTTCCCATCTTCTATGGCGATGTCTCCCTCTATAATTTCATGGGAAAATACGTTTACTATTTTTAAGTTCTTTAAAACCAGCTCTGCCCTTTCCTTTCCCTTTGCTATTTCTATCCTTCTTTTTAAATCTAACATCAAATCACCCTTTACTTTGAAGTGCTAATAATACCCTTTCAGGGGTTACGGGGATCTCATAAAATCTTACTCCAATAGCATCATATATTGCATTTAAAATAGCTGGTGCAACAGGAATCATAACAGGTTCTCCAATTCCCTTTGCACCATAGGGTGCAGTATCCTCAGGGTATTCTATAAGAACCTTTTCAATTTCAGGGATATCTAAGGATGTTGGAATAATATATTTTTCAAAGCTTCCATTGGTCATTTTGCCATCTTTAAGGCCTATATCCTCCATAAGGGCATATCCAACCCCCATTGCAAATCCTCCATCAATTTGACCTTCTACAAGGGATGGGTTAACCGCTCTGCCTACATCTAAAACATGTTTTACCCTTAATATCGAAACCTCCCCTGTTTCAGTATCCACCTCAACCTCAACAGCACAGGATGCAAAGGTATATGGCCAATAGGGAGCTCCCTGTCCATTTTCATCCATCTGGGTAGTATGGGCTGTAAAAACTCCTTCTGCCTGAAGATCTTTATCAAGCTTACCAATTTCCTTAAAGCTTACCTTTTTTGAAGGATATGATTTAACATAAATTAATCCGTCCTTCATACACAAACCAACTTTAGTATTAACTCCTAATATTTTAGCAGCCTCTTCTAATATTTTTTCTTTTAAATTTTCGCAGGCAATCTTTACTGCATTTCCAGTATTATAGGTTTGTCTTGATGCAGCTGCAGTTCCTGCATCTGGGGTTTTAGATGTGTCTTCATTTATCAATACTATATCTTTATCTAAAAGGCCTAACGTTTCTGCAGCAATCTGAACCATTACAGTTTTGGCACCTTGCCCTACATCCGTTGCACCAACGGATATTTCAACTCTTCCATCTTCTAATAGCCTTGCATAAGCCCTTGATACATCAGGGAATCCATTGCCATAACCTGTTCCATAAAATATACACGCAATGCCCTTTCCTCTTTTTTTCAAGATATCACCACCTAAAAGGACTTTAATTCTTCAATACATCTTTCAAGAGGGATAAATCCCTCAAGAACTTGTCCTGTCGCAGTTTCAGAACCTTCTCTAAAGCAATTTTTAAGCCTTATTTCAATGGGTGTTAAGCCTAGTTTCTCCGCCAAAATATCCATCTGCTGTTCATAGGCTATAGGAACCTGTGTTGCACCAAATCCCCTCATGGCACCTGTAAAGGGATTATTTGTGTAAACTGCAAAGCTGTCTACTTTTACATTTGGAATATAATATGGCCCCGTTGCATGGACCGCTGACTTTCTTAAAACATTCATAGCCCATGAAGCATATGCACCAGAATCCCCTATAATTTTTGCTTCTAAAGCTAAAAGGGTTCCATCCTTAAGAGCCCCGGTTTTATAATACATTTTCATTGCATGCCTTTTTGAGTGGGCCAGGAAGGATTCTTCCCTTGAGTAAACTGTTTTAACTGGTCTTTTTAAAGTTAAGGCTGCAATAGCAAGATGAATTTGAACAGTTATGTCCTCCCTTCCTCCAAAGGCACCGCCAACCGCTGGCGTTAAAACTCTTACCATTTCTTTATTAACTCCTAAGCTTTCTGCAATTTCCTCCTGATCAAAGTGGGGATATTGTGTTGATGCAATAACTACCACTCTACCATCCTCATCTAAAAATGCAACCCCGGCCTCAGGCTGTAAAAAGGCATGGTCTACCATTGGAACTTTGTATACGTTTTCAACTATAACGTCGCATTCCTTAAAGGCCTTTTCTACATCGCCACGCCTTATTTTAAAATGATAAAACACGTTATCCCTATCATGAAACTTTGGACTATCTTCCTTCATTGCCTCTTCAGGGTCAAAAACAGCGGGAATATCTTCGTATTCAACTTTTATAAAGTTTTTTGCATATTCGGCTATTTCCTTTGTTTCTGCCACTATGAAGGCTATTGGATCTCCTATTCTTCTTACCTTTTTACTTGCAAATACTTCATGATCCTTTAAAACTACACCATGATGGTTTTTCCCTGGAACATCCTTATACGTAAATACTTTTATAACCCCGTCGATTTTTTCCGCCTCTTTTGTATCCACCTTTATAAAAGCATGGGGTCTTGTGGATCTTATTGTAACTCCATATGCCATATTTTCTAAATAAATATCCTGAGGATATATTGCCCTGCCATCGACTTTATCCTTTGCATCAATCTTATTAATGCTCTTTCCTACTATTTTAAGATCATTCACCATCCCCACCCCTTTTAAGCTTGGCTGCTTTTTTTACTGCACTTACTATCTTATTGTAGCCTGTGCACCTGCAAAGGTTTCCTGAGATAGCTTCCCTAATTTCTTCTTCCGTAGGATTTAAATTTTTATCAAGAAGGCTCTTTGCTGCGAGCACCATTCCTGGGGTGCAAAATCCACATTGAACTGCACCTTCCTCTATAAAGGAATTTTTAATTACATCATCTTCCTCTATCCCTTCGATTGTAATTATCCTGCTTTTGTCCGCTTGGAAGGCAAGAACAAGACATGAATTTACAATCTTCCCATCCATTATAACTGTGCAGGCGCCGCATTCTCCTTCACCGCAGCCTTCCTTAGTTCCTGTTAATTTCAGTTTGTCCCTTAAAAGGTCAATAAGCCTTAAATTTTCCTCCACATCAAGGCAGTAATCCCTTCCATTTATATTAACTTCTATTTTTTTCAAAATCATTCACCCCTTTGCAAAGATAAAGGGCATTTAAAAGGGCCTTTTTAAAGACTCCCTTTGCTGCCATGCTCTTAAACTTTGCCGTTTGTCTTCCCTTTAATCTTTCGAATATAACCCTTTCTAGAAGAGTCTCAGCCTCTTCTATTGTATTTTCATTTATGATTCTTCCAGTAAGATACTCTTCAACTTCTAATTCCCTCATAGGGAATTTTCCTATTGCACCGCTGGCAATTCTAACAATTTCTATTCTATTCATCTCATCGATTTCTAAAAATACAGCAAAACTCAACCTTGAAATTGCAAGGGCTTTTCTAAGGCCTAATTTATAAAAGCCAAGTCCTTGATTTTTTAAAGGATTTTTAAATTTAATTTTAGTTAATATCTCGTCACCTTCAAGTTCTGTTTTTCCTTTGTCTTTAAAAAAATCCTTAAGATAAATTTCTCTTTTTTTGCCTTTTCCTTCTATCACAAGAATGCTGTCAAGGGCAAGAAGCGGCGGAACAGTGTCTGCAGCTGGAGAAGCATTGCATATATTTCCGCCTACTGTTCCTCTATTTCTAATTTGAGGTGAGCCAACGCTTCTTGCAGCATCCTTAAGTCCCTTAAGGTTTTTGTTTAACAGGATACATTCACAAATTTCAGTAAAGGTGGTTGCAGGACCTATTTCAATGTATTCTAAAGTCTCTCTAATTCCTTTTAGCTCATTAAGGGAGCTTATATCTATAAGGGCCTTAGGATTTTCCTCGCCTTTTCTAATTTTGATAATAAGATCCGTCCCCCCGGCAATTATCTTTGCATCACCCTTATATTTGCTTTTATACTCCAATACCTCTTCTAGGCTTTTAGGTTTTATAGCTTCCATAATGTTATCCCCCTAAATTAAGCTAACCTGTTTTTTGATTATTCTATTTACATCCTCCTTGAGGGAATTTTCATCTATTGTAAGAAGTTTTCTATCCTTCATTAAAATCTTTCCATCCACAATTGTTGTCTCAACATCCTCTGCCTTTGCTGAATAAACTATTTGTGATATTATATCAACTTCCTCCGTTGGCATGTTGTGAAGCTTATTAAGATTTAAGATAATAATATCAGCAAGTTTGCCCTCTTCAATGCTTCCTAACTTATCCTCCATGCACATAGCCTTTGCACCATTTATTGTGGCCATCTCTAGCACCTTCATCGCCGGCATAACCGTTGGGCTTAAAAGTCTTGCCTTTTGAATTAGAGCTGCTGTTCTCATCTCTATGAATATGTCAAGGTTATTATTGCAGGGTGCACCATCTGCTCCTATCGATACATTAGCTCCCATATCCAAAAGTTCAGGAATCTTTGCTATACCTGAAGCAAGCTTTAAATTTGAGCTTGGGCAGTGGGCTATCTTAGTCCCTGTATCTGCAAGTATTTTCATCTCCTCATCATCAAGCCAAATACAGTGGGCAAGAACAACCTTTTCACCAGTAAGTCCTAACTTATGAAGGTAAAGTATATTTCTCATCCCCCTATCCATTTCAACAAATTCAATTTCCCCTCTGTTCTCAGATGCATGGGTATGCACTAAGCAATCGTATTCCTTTGCAAGATCCCTAACCTTTAATAAAAGATCTTCTGTGCAGGAAACTGCAAATCTTGGATTAAAGGCATATTGTATCCTTCCAGCCTTTCCGTGCCATTTTTTAAGAAGTCTTACGCTCTCTTTTATTGAATCCTCTGCATTTTCCATTAATGTCTTTGGAACTTCACTTCCATAGTCCATCATACATTTGCCTGCAACTGCTCTAAAACCTGTTTCATATATTGCCTCAAAGGCACTATCAGTATGGTGAACTGTTTCCATATCTATGATAGAGGTTGTTCCGCACTTTATAAGTTCCGCAATTCCAAGCTTTGCAGAGATATAATTGGACTCCTCTGTATGTCCACCTTCAAGGGGCCATATTTTTTTCTTTAACCAATCTAGAAGTTCAAGATCATCGGCCTGACCTCTAAATAGGGTTTGGGTAAGATGAATGTGGGTTTGAATGAATCCAGGCAAAACCACCTTGCCTTCTGCATCTATAACTTCATCAGCTTCAACGCTTATATTTTCTTTTATTTCCTTAATTTTATTGTCTTCAATTAAAATATCAGCCTTTAAAATTTCTCTATTTTTATTCATTGTAACTATTAATCCATTTTTTATTAAAATTCTTTGCATCTTTATCCCCCCATTAGATTAAGGATGAGGTCTAGGCCTCATCCTGATTATAGAATACTCTTTAATATGAATAGGATAGCCAATATATACATCGTAACAGAAATATCCTTTGTCTTTCCTGATATGAGTTTTAATACAACGTATGATACTATACCAAATACTAAACCTTCTGCGATGCTGTAAGTAAATGGCATCATTATTATTGTCAAGAAGGCTGGAATTGCTTCTGTATAATCTTCAAAGTTAATCTTAAATATAGGTGATAACATGAATAAACCGATGATTATTAAAGCTGGTGCTGTAGCTGCCGCTGGAACTATTGTAAGTATTGGTGCAAACAATAGTGAAAGAAGCATTAAAACAGCAACTGTTAATGCTGTAAGACCAGTTCTTCCACCTTCTGCAACACCTGCTGCACTTTCAACGTAGGTTGTAACTGTGCTTGTTCCAACTATTGCACCAAAGGTTGTTCCTATCGCATCTGCTAAAAGAGCTTGTTTTGCTCTTGGAAGTTTTCCATCTTTATCGAGCATGTCAGCCTTTGATGCAACCCCAACTAATGTCCCAACTGTATCAAACATATCAACAAATAAGAATGTAAACATTACAACTAAGAATTCACCAGTAAAGACCTTACTAAAGTCAAACTTAAATAATATTGGTGAAAGTGATGGTGGTGCACTTATTATTGATGATGGCATTGGAGTAACCTTTAAAGGAATTCCTAAAACTGTTGTAATCAAAATACCGATTAAAAGTGCTCCCTTAACTCCCTTTGCAAGAAGATATCCAGTTATTATTAAACCTATAATAGCTAAGATAACTTCTGGACTTTTTAAGTTTCCTAATGTAACTCCTGTGGCTTCGGAGTTAACAACAAGTCCTGCACTTCTTGCACCAATGAAGGCTATAAAAAGTCCTATACCAACACTAACCGCATGCTTAATTGAAAGTGGTATAGCATTAACTATTGCTTCACGAACAGGTGTCACTGAAAGTATTATAAATATAATACCTTCTATAAGAATCGCTGCGAGGGCAACCTCCCATGAATATTTCATCCCAAGAACTACCGTAAATGCAAAGAAGGCATTAAGCCCCATTCCTGGTGCAAGAGCAAAAGGATAATTTGCATGGAAGGCCATAACTAAAGTTGCAACTGCAGCTGAAAGAGCTGTTGCTGTAAATAAAGCCCCCTTATCCATTCCTGTATTGCTAAGTATCTGTGGGTTAACTATTAAGATGTAAGCCATTGTCATAAAAGTAGTAAATCCTGCGATAATTTCTGTTCTAACATCGGTCTTATGTTCCTTGAGCTTAAATATCCTTTCTGCCCAAGCTGCAAATGCCGAATTAGTTTTTACTGTTTCCGGTTTGGTTGACATAAAAACCCCCCCTATTCAATTATTGGACTTAAAATTTTAAAATTATTTACGTCGATAAGACCTTTGTCGGTAATCTTCCATTTTGGACTTGTCGTTAAAGACAAGAAGGAAAGATGCATAAATGGTGCATGAACTTTGCATCCTAAGACGTTTCTTGTTATGTCTTCTAATTTCTTAATCTTTTCTGCCACCTCATGTCCGTCAAGTTCATCTGTAATTAGTCCACCAACTGGAAGTCTTAGCTCTTCTAAAATTTTTCCTCTGTTTGATATTGCAATACCACCTCCCATTTCAATTACTCTATTTACTGCAATTACTATATCTTTAATATTGCAGCCAACAGCGATAATATTGTGGGCATCATGGGAGACGCTCTCTGCAAAGGCGCCCTCTTTAAGTCCAAAGCCTTTAACAAACGCCTTACCTATTCCATTAGTTCTTCCGTATCTTTCAACGCAGACTATTTCTAATGTATCCTTTGAGGTATCCGGTAAAGCTATGCCTCCACTTACCCTTAATTCTTCTTCAAAAGCATCAGTTAAATTTTGATCTGGAATAAGACCAATGCACCTTACCTTTTCGTAAGATTTATTGCTCCTTATTGCAATATCTTCTTCGGTAACCTTTGAACATTTAACTGACCTTTTTACTTCATCTGGATATGTATATTTTGGAAGATCAATAATAAGTCTTCCCTTAACAGCAACAAGCTTTCCTTCTATAAATACCGCCTCAACCCTCATGCTTTCTAGATCATCAATAATCGCAATGTCAGCAAGGTATCCTGGTAAAAGCGCACCTCTATCTTTAAAACCAAAATATTCTGAAGGATTAATAGTTGCCATCTGAATAGCTTTAACAGGTTCAACGCCCTCTTTAATAGTTCTTCTTATTATTTCATTCATATGGCCTAGAGTTTCTAAATCTGCTGCAACCATATCATCAGTCGCAAGGATTAGTCTTCTTGTATCTAAATTTTCCTCGGTATATGCCCTTATACATTCTGCCATGTTCTTTTGGGTTGAGCCTTCCCTCATAAATACATATACACCCTGTCTTAGCTTTTCAATGCACTCTTCCTTTGTTGTCGTTTCATGGCAGGAACATCTTGTTCCTGTTGCTATTATGTGGGCAGCAAGTTCAGAGCCAAAAAGCTCTGGCGCATTTCCATCTACGACCTTGCCTATCGATTTGGCATATGTAGTTGAAGCTAAAAGGTCATCAATAATCTCCGGTGTATTTCTATAAACATGTTTTGCATTGCTAAAACCCTGAAGTTCTCCTATTCCAATTATGTTTTTATAGTTTAAAAGGTCCTCCATGTCCTTTGATGTTATGTCGTATCCTGCAGTTTCAAGTTTAGGGCAATCAGGAGTTAAAGATGGAATAACAAGATGGACATGATTAGGAACGTTAGATATTTCATCTGCCATAGCCTTAATGCCTATGGGACCTAATGCATTTCCTATTTCATGGGGATCTGCTACTAATGTTGTTGTTCCAGATGGGATTGAAAGTCTTGAAAATTCCGTTATTGTTAGCATGCTGCTCTCAAAGTGCATGTGGGAGTCTATAAATCCCGGCGATATATATTTCCCCTTAACATCAATCACTAAAGTGTTATCTCCTATTAGCTTATCAGCGTCCCCAACCATTAAAATATATTTTCCCTTTATTGCAACATCAGCTTCGTAAATTTCCCCTGAAACCACATTAATAACATTTCCTCTATGTAAAACTATATCTGCATGCCCATTCCCCATTAGGATATCAATAAGTTGTCTATATTCTATTGCCCTTTTAACGTTTTCAAGTTTCAATATGCCACCTCCTTATCCTATGTCAACCCTATCTACTATTCCTACGATGGCAATATCGATTGGAGCCTCCATCCTTCTTGCTGCAAGTCTAGCTGCTGTTCCTGATGTTGTATAGATTACAATTTCACCTATTCCTGCACCTACTGTATCTACTGCGATAAATGGGTTTCCAAAGGGTTTATATTTGTAATCAACCGGCTGCGTTATAAGAAGCTTGCAACCGGTTAATCTTTCGTCTTTTCTTGTTGCTACAACTGTTCCGATGACCTTTCCAAGGTTCATATATTTAACCTCCTTATACTGCTGCAGAAAAGATTTGTAAGGAATATAGTCAAAGTTTAATTTTCTTTGACTATAATGATTCCCTTTTTCCTTGCAGCATCCTTTGCAAGGGGAGTGAGAATTGCGTCATGTGGCAAAAGGAGCTTTTCAACATTCATGTTTAAAATATCATTTTCAGTTAAAACAACCCTTTTACCATTATGATGGTTTAATTTTTGTTCTGTTGCGGTTTCTGTTTTTTTGTCTTTATCTTGATTTAAAAAGCTTTCTAAAGTAACGTAAGATATCTTTTTGCTCCCCTGTTTTTTCCCCTTTAATCTATCCGTCAGATCCTTTAAGATGGAATCTGCAAAATCCTTTTTATCCATCATATTCACCCTTAAATTTTTTCAAAGTTGAAAAAATTGAGAACCGTCCCTATTGTTCACTCTTTAGGATAACCCTTTCAACTTCTGCGTGTGGTCTTGGTATTACATGAACAGCATGAAGTTCTCCAACTTGTCTTGCAGCCTCAGCACCAGCATCAACTGCAGCCTTAACCGCACCAACATCTCCTCTTACCATTACAGTAACAAGACCAAATCCTATCTTTTCATATCCTACTAAAGTAACATTTGCAGCCTTTACCATAGCATCTGCAGCCTCGATTGCTGCTGTTAATCCCTTAGTTTCAACTAAACCTAAAGCTTGACCCATAAAGCTTACCTCCTATTCAATATTTTTTATGTTTTTCTTTAGCTCATTTAATATCTTATCAAGTTCCTCATGAGGTCTTGGAATGACCTTATAATATGCAACTTTTCCAACTCTATTTGCTGCCTCTACCGCAGCATCTACAGCAGCCTGAACTGCTGCAACTTCCCCTTCAAAATGAATTGAAACTCCAACGGCTTTGTTTACACCAATGACTCTATCCATTCCCACAAGATTAACATCTGCAGCCTTTGCTGCTGCATCCATTGCAGCAACAGCTGCACTAAATCCTACAGTTTCCACAATTCCTAGTGCCCTTCTCAATGCTACACCCCCTCATCACTTTAGTAGCTTCTCAAGGTCATCGATTGTTATGTAACCACGGGATGATACCTTTAATTCCTTTGCTGTATTAGTGCTGAATCCATTTTTATATAAAATCTCCTTTAATATTCTTTCTTCCTTCTCTCCTAAATTTCCTGCCCATTTTTCTGAAATTTCCAAATTTTTATCTGCCAATGTTTTTTCAATAAAGTTGTTAAAGGCAACCCTATTTAGCATTTAATCACCCCTTAAAACATCCTATCAACTTCATCATGGGGTCTTGGAATTACATTGAAGGAAATAACTTCAGAGATCTCTTCTGCAACTTTTTTGCCGTTTTCAACAGCCGCTTTAACAGCTGCAACTTCTCCACTTACCGTTATTGAAACCAAGCCTGAACCTACTACTTGATAGTTCATTATTTTGACATTTGCAGTTTTAACCATCGTATCGGCAGCTTGAATAGCAGCAACAAGACCTCTGGTTTCAACAATACCTATAGCTTCCCTCATCCTATCACCTCAATTAAACTTTAGGAATTTTGCATCTTTCAAATCTTTCATTGTTAAGGGGCTTTGTCGCATCAAGGCCTAACTTATCTGTAACTCCCCTTAATGTATGGGATGGATCCAATGTTGTTCCACAGGCATCCTGAATCACAACAAGATCCTTTGACGCCTGAAATCTTGTTGCAATTGCAAGCTCAACATCCTCCATGTCGAATATATCTATATCATCATCAACGATAACAACATGCTTTAAATCCTTTATGCTGCTTAAAGCTCCAATTATTGCAGTTTTTCCATCCCCCTCTTGTTTTTTCTTTATGGAGGCTACTGCATGGAATCTATAACCTCCAGCTAATGTGACATGAACATCCTTAACATCTACAAGCCTTTTTAAGGAATAATAAAGCTCAACTTCCCTTAAAAGACCATTTGCAAGATGTTCCTCTCTACATGGAAAGGCTGTTTGATAAATTGGATTATTCCTATGCATTATAGCTTTAATCTCTATTATCGGATGCATTCCCTGCTGTCCATAATATCCCATAAGCTCCCCAAAGGGGCCTTCCTTTTCCCTCCTATTTGGAACCATAATTCCTTCTAGAACTATTTCAGCATGGGCTGGAACTTCTAAATCCACAGTTTTACATTTTACAATTTCTAACGCTTCTCCCCTTATTGCACTATCGATCTCGTATTTATCAACTCCATATAGTTCGCTACTAACCTGTGATGCAAGTAAAAACGGAACATCATATCCTAAAACAATAGCAACCTCTAATGGCTTATTCTGTTTTTCCATTTCTAAAAACTGATTTGTAAGATAAGGGGATGCTATAAGGGCACTTATTTTATTTTTGTCTATCACTTGGAACCTTCTAATTGATGTATATCTTTTTCCAGTCTTTATGTCCCTTACAACTAACATGCCAGCCGTTATGTATGTAGAAGAATCCTTTTCATGAAAATATGGATTAGGAAGTGTTCTCACATCCACATTCCCTGTAATTATGTTTTCCATAACAGGCCCGTAGTTTATAAGCTTTACAGGCTTTGGGTTTGCTATTGCCTCCATAAGTTTAAAAATTCTTTCTTCATGTTTTATTCCTATAAGCTTATATAAAACTTCTCTATCGGTATAAAGGGCTCCGCATACAGGCATCTTATGTCCCTTTACCTTGTTAAATATAATAGGCCTTCTGTTTTTATATTTTTTAAGTATACTTCCAAGCTCAAACCTGGGATCCACTTCATTATTAACTTCCATCAAAAGTCCCATTTGTTTTATTTTATTAAGTTCGTATCTCAACATCTGCCTATCCATTTTGTTCACCCCATCTTATAAAGAGGCTATGCTCTATATCTAATTGATCGAGTATCCTTCCAACCATAAATGCAACAAGGTCGCTAATGGATATTGGATTATTATAAAAGGCTGGAGAGGCAGGCATTATTTTAACTCCTATTCTTGAGAGCTTTAGCATGTTCTCAAGATGAATAGGACTCAAGGGCGTTTCCCTTGGAACAAGAATTAATTTTCTTCCTTCTTTTATACAAACATCAGCAGCCCTTGTCAAAAGACTTTCTGAATATCCATTGGCAACCGCTGATAAAGTCTTCATGGAACACGGCACAATAATCATGCCATCAGTTTTAAAGGAACCACTGGCAATTGCTGCCCCTAAATCCTTGTTATCATATGAGTAGCTTGCAAGCTTTCTTACATCTTCTAATTTATATCCACACTCATGTTCTAAAACATATTCCCCCATCGTGGATACCACAAGGTGGGTTTCGATGTTTAGCTCCTTTAAAACCTTTAAAAGACCTACTCCATATATTGCACAGCTTCCACCTGAAATACCAACTATAAGCCTCATAAGCACCACTCTTTACTTAAATATTGGACAAAGGGGCAGATTGCCCTGCCCCATTATTCAACTTTATTTTCCCTATCTCCAGCACCTGTCCATGGGTCTATGCCCTTTTCCCATGCATCGATATATTCATCGATTGTCATTATTTTTGAGAAAAGGCTAAGATCCCTCAGTCCTGATTCATGCATTTCTTGAGTCTTTGATTGAGTTCCATCTGATAAAACAATAACCTTGTATGCATGGTGAAGAGCATCTGATGCTGTGCTTCTTACGCACACATTTGTCCAAACTCCTGTTAAAACAACAGTGTCAATGTTTTCTTCCCTTAAATATAAATCAAGATCTGTGTAGGCAAAGCCTGAATGTCTTCTCTTTTGAACTATATATTCATCTCCCTCTGGCTTTAATTCTTCTATAAAATCTGAACCCCAAGTTCCCTTAACAGCATGAACTGGTCTTACCCTAAAATCTGCATCGTTCTTTCTGTGGGCTTCTTGGATATGAACAAGCTGAACTTCATCCTTTCCGTTTGCCCTTCTTTCTCTAACCCACTTAAAGAGCTTTTGAAGATTTGGCACTATAATGTCTGCACCTGGGCATCTTAAAGTTGCCTTTTCACCAACGAAGTCATTTAACATATCTATAACCAAAATCGCATGTCTTGGCATACTAATCCCCCTTAGAATTTAATTATTCTATCAAGTTTTTGAATGCTTTGTCTCTTTATCCATTTACCATATCCTGGCTTTCCAACTATACCCTTTTCATCATCATAAACTAATGTTCCACGAACTATTGTCTTAACAACTTTACCCTTCAATTTCATTCCGTCAAATGGAGTGTATTTATTGAGGCATTGCATCTTTTCCTTTTCAATTACCCATTCTTTGTTAAGGTCAATAATTGTAAAGTCAGCATCTGAACCGATCATTAAAGCACCCTTCTTTGGATAGAGTCCGTAGTGCTTTGCTGCATTAGTTGATAATATCTCAACCAATCTTGAAAGGGATATTCTTCCCTTGTTATATCCTTCGCTAACTATAATTGGAACCATAGTCTCTGTTCCTGGAATTCCTGGGAATGCAGTCCAAATTGTCATGCCTGGTGCATCCTTTTCAGTTGGAATTTCGTAAGGTGCGTGGTCTGTTGCAATAAAGTCAACGCTGCCATCTTGAAGACCTTGCCATAATTCTTCGTTGTCCTTCTTTGTTCTTATTGGAGGTGCTATTTTTACAAACTGCTTAAACTTAGTCATGTGCTCTTGATAGTTTAATGTAAGGTAATGTGGGCAAGTTTCTGATGTAACATCAAGTCCCTTCATCTTTGCTTCCTTAACAAGTTTTGCTCCTATTCCTGTTGACATATGAACCACGTGGAATCTTGCTCCTGTTTCCTCTGCATAGCTTATACAAAGCTGAATTGCAACCTTTTCAGCAAGTTCCATTCTTGCCTCTGCCCAAGCTGGACCATCCATTCTTCCTTCTTCCTGGAATTTTTTAACCATGTAATCGCAGATTGCAAAGTTTTCAGCATGAACTCCAACTGGAAGGCCTGTCTTTGCAACGGCTCTAAATATTTCAAGCATCTCTGGATCAGTAACCCTTGGATATGTTGGAACTGATGGAGTCATATAAATCTTAAATGCTACAACACCCTCAGCTGCCTGTTCTTCAACTATGTTTAGCTTCTTATTTCTAACGTCCTCTCCTGTAACTCCACCCCACATAGCATAGTCAACTATAGCCTTATCCTTTATTGCGTTTATCTTGTTATGAAGTTCTGCAACTCCTCTTACTGATGGAACTGAACAGCATGGCATATCGATTATAGTTGTAACTCCGCCAACTGCCGCACCGCTTGTTCCTGTTAAGAAGTTTTCTCTGTGGGTAAATCCTGGATCCATGTAGTGGGTATGGGAGTCGATACATCCTGGTAATGTTAAATGTCCTTCTGCATCGATTATGTTGTCAGCTTCAATCCCCGCAATATTGTCAACAAAGCCTGCAATTTTCTCATCCTTAACAAGTATGTTTGTCATTACTGTTTCGTCACCATAAGGTATTCTTGCATTTTTAACAATTAGATCATACCTCATAATTTATCCTCCTTTAATCCATTAAATGATATTCAATAATTTGTTCCTTTCTAAAGTTTTCAAGGCCTAAGAAATATTCAAGGGAATTTAAAAGATAATCAAGCTTAACTGGTCCTACTATTTCTGAACCGGTAACCTGCACTCCATATCTTGCAGCCTCTGACTTTATAAAGTTATATGCCCTATAAAGTGGAGTCAAACCGCAGTCGAACATATTCATTGAAACAACAACACCGCTTCTTTCTGGGAATTTGATTCCAACTGCCCTAACAGTTGAGAACCCACCACTTGGCCCTCTTACTGCCTTTGCTATTTTCTTTGCGATATCTAAATCTTCAGTTGCAAGGAATACGTTGTATGCAGTTAATCCTTCATAGTCAGCGCTTACTATTGTTGCACCAGCTGTAGGATGGAGGGCTGCAGGTCCAATATCTGGTCGTCTTTCCTCTGTATGAGCAACCTTCTTTAATCCTTCGTATTGTCCTTCCCTTATATTTGATATTGATTTTCTAAATTCATTTCTTGCATTTTTCCCTGAGAAGTAAACAGGAACTTTATATCTTTCATAGATTTCCTTTCCTATTTCTTCTGCAAGTTGAATAACCTCTTCAATAGTAATATTTCTAAATGGGAAAAGAGGAATTGTATCCTGAGCACCTATCCTTGGGTGTGTTCCCTGTTGCTCTTCCATATTAATAAGCTCATAAGCCTTTCCTGCCATATTAAGTAGCGCTTCCTTTAAAGGTTCTGGCTCACCAATTACTGTCACAACAGTTCTGTTAAAGTCATATTCAGGTTCGTAGCTTATAAGCTTTACACCCTCAACATTTCTTACTTGATCAACAATGGCTTCAATAACTTCCTTTCTTCTTCCTTCACTAAAGTTTGGAACGGCTAATACATATTTCTTTTCAGCCAATTTAATCCCCCCTTCAAAATACATGTTTATTAAAGTTTTCAACAAATATTAGCAAAAACCTTTATATAGTTTTTATAATATCCTTGTCGATTTTTACAAATTTCTTCTTGTATTTTTGTGTAATATTTATAATTGAAAGGAGTATAATTAAAATTAAATTCATTTTTGGGGGGTGTTTTTATTGCCGTTTAAAGTAATAGATTTATCTCAGGAGATATATCAAGGCATGTCAGTATTTCCAATGCATCAAAAGACATTTATAATGGTTAATATGACACACGAAGAGAATATGAAACAGACAGGAAGCAAAACATTAGGTTTTTCAGCAAGAAATTTACTTATAAGTGAGCATGGCGGAACCCACTGCGACGCTGTTTGGGAATATAAACCTACAGGGGCAACAATTGAAAAGATGCCACTTGAGTATTTCTTTGGTAGTGCCGTTTGTATAGACGTATCCTTTGTTCCTGCATCAAGATACATAGAAGTTAAAGACCTTCAAATGGCAATAAAAAATTCAGGACAGGAAATCAAACGTGGAGATATAGTTCTTTTATATACAGGACATTATGATAGAAACTTTGGAACAGAAAAGTGGCAGACTGAATATACAGGCCTTAGCTATGATGCTGCAAAATACCTTGCTGAACTTGGAGTTGTAAACATAGGAGTTGATTCCCCATCAATAGATCACCCTGATGATTTAGATTTTTCAGGCCACCTTGTATGCGGAGAATATAATATAACCAATACAGAAAACCTTTGTAATCTTGATAAAGTTGTTAACAAAAGATTTTTATACTTTGGTCTTCCGCTTAAAATAAGGGACGGTTCTGGATCACCAATAAGGGCAATAGCACTTTTAGAAGAATAGGAAACCCATTAGGGTTTCTTCAGACTGTTGAAAAAGTTGTTTTTTGATAAGCCCCGTGAAGGATTTCCCTGGCATTCGCTCATTTCGCTAAGCAATTCTAAGCTTTTCTTTGTTTTCAAAAGTCCTACCCTCGTGAGCCGACATCCGTGTCGGCCACTCGGCTCTGCACGTCCATGTGCAGAATTACGGACTTTTGAAAAGTCGAAAAGCAAGAATTGCTAGAGCTCATGAGAGATGCCTTTTTGAAATCCATTCACGGGGCTCTTGCAAAGTCTAAACACTAAAGAGGGTTTGTCTACAATCTGAGGAAACCCATTAGGGTTTCTTTTTTTTGTTAGTTTATGTAGCAGTAAGTAGAATAACTACATAATGTAATAGTAGGTTAGTAAAATTTTTTCAATTGGAGGGAAAGTTATGACATGTAATAAGTGCATGGGTGATAACTACTTTGACTGGTGTTTTAAATGGCTTTGCAAAGAGGAAGAAGTTGAAAATGGAAATGGGAATGGACAAGTTCCTACTTGTGATGCTGGGTATATTTATAGGCTAGAGGGAAGCGATTTTGTTAATTTTGATGAAGGTTCAGCTATTGAGTTTCAAGGGGCAGTTTTAAGGGGTGGGATAGGCTTTCAAGCTTCTTCACCTACAGATATAACGATAAGTTCTCCTGGACTTTATAAGGTGACATTTTATTTGAATTGCCAAAGCAGATCCATCGTTGGTCTACAGCTTGTAGTTAACAATACTCCTCAACCCGTTTTACCTCAATATACCTACAAAAACAATGCAGCCAGCCAATTTATATATGGTCAGGCCTTAATTGAAATTACAGCACCTAATACAATTTTAAGAATATTTGTTTTAAAAGACGTTACATTGGATAAAACTCAACAAAATGAACCACAGAGTGTTAATGCATCCGTTCTTATAAAAAAGGTATGCCAAAGCTAATAGAGATAAATAAAATAATAATAAGGAGGAATATGTATGTCCCAAAATAGTATTCCAGATGAAATATTAACTCAATTTGAGAGCATCGATGCTATTGCTGAAGCTGAATCAGGTATTTTAACTTGTTTAAGTAACCTTTTATATAAACCGACATCCTCGGAAGATCCTACTCCAAGCTCACCCTCTTTGATTTTTAACATTTATAAGCTACTAACTGATGACTATAACAATGTTTTGCCATTAACTTCTGAAATTGCATCTTTAATCAAGAAAATACTTTTAGCTTATGCCTGCAAAGAATTCGCAATAGCTGAGATAGTAAATGCCCTTGCATGTAAGCTGGGTTTGGTAAAGGGACTAGTGCCGGATGAAAAGGAAAAATGCTGCTGTTAATTTAGGATAGCTAAATTTTATAAAATGGAGGGAATAATATGCCTGCAATAGAACCAAACAATCTAGACCTTGAGTCAATGGAGGTTATAATGGCTGCAATCGCCAATGAGCTTAAGGGACTTGCTTGGCTATTTTGTAATGTTTTAAAACCGTCCCTTGAGAAGACAGTTACAGATCCTAGAGATATAAATCAAATCAAAGAACAACTTTCCTTGTTAAAAGTTATTCTCTGCGGTTATACCGTAAAGGGAAAGGCTATTGCCGATATAATTAAAGCTGTTGCTAAAAAGGAAGCTGCTGATTTAGGAGTAAGTCCCCATAAAGTATGTGAATGTCTAAAGTGTAAAAATTAGCTGCCCGTAAGGGCAGCCTACATAATCAATTAAAGGGAGTTATTAATATGGGAATGGATTATCCTTTTGAATCGAAGGAATGTAAAATAAATGAATCTGTAGAGAGCATTTTAAAATCAGAGGCTGAGATAGCTCAATGCCTTAGCTGTCTTTTTTGTAATATTTCAGATGAGTTAAAAGATGTTTATCCCATCGAAAAAAGGATTATTTTAGCAAAACAATTAGTAAATGCCTACGCCTGCAAGGAAAAGGCAATGGCCGATTTGATAAAATCCCTAGGCTGCTTTAGCATAATTTCTAAAAAGCCATGCAAAAGAAGGGTTGATTTAGATAGAATTCTTTCAGTTTTAATATTTTTATTCATTCTTAGAAGAATCTTTTATTGCTGCTAATCACTTTTTAATTTTTAATGACATCTCTTATTTTAAGTGCTAAATGCAGGCAAAGTCTATCATTTTCCTTTTCAACATCAAGGCCTGTAATTTCTTTTATCCTCTGAAGCCTGTAAAGTATAGTATTATAATGCGTATATAAAACCTCTGACATCCTTTTTAAATTTCCATTACATTCAAAATATGTCTTTAAAGTCTTTACAAATTCAGTGGATTTTTTGCTATCATAATCGTCTAAAACTTCTATTGTGCTTCTGTAAAAATCCATTATTTCATCTTTTATTTCTTCATTGCAAAGAAGTTTATATACCCCAAGATTATCATATAAAACAATATTTCTGTCGTTTAAAATATCAACCGCCCTAATAGATTTTTGTGCTTCCTTAAAGCTCTTTTCAATATTTTTTATTCCCCTTAAACATCTTCCAACCCCTATTTTATATTCTAAAAAAATTTTTTTGTTAAAAAGGTCTAATACTTCATCCTTAAAGACATTTATTCTTCTTTTTACATCCTCATCCCTTTTAAAACAAAGCAATATATCGATTTGATCCTTTCGACCTACCACCAAACCGTTTAGCTTTAATTTTGATAGTATTTCTTCTAATATATTCGAAAGATAAATATTGTCACTATATAAATTCAAATCAGTTTTTTTATAGCTTCTTTTTATTTTTACTATTATATAACAGAAAATATCCTCTGGGCCAAAATTGTAAATGCTAAAGCTTCCTTCAGCCTTTTTCTTTCTTTTTTCGTCATTAGAGCAGAGATCTTCAATAAATTCAATTTTATGAGTATTTTCTGCCTCCCTTAAGGATAAAAGCTTTAATATTTCTACAGCCATAGTGGTTGCAGCGATCTCCAAAACTGAAAGATCAAATCCACCAAGAGGTGTATTTATTGCCCAGGAAAAAATATGGCCGTAAATTGTATTTTTAACTACAATAGGCATAACCATTCTTGAAACATTTTTCCCTTGAATTTTTTCTACCGATTCATAGAATTTCTTTTCTAATGTCCCTTTGTTTTTGGTGTAAAACTCTTCAAAGTTTTTCTTTAGCTTCTCCTTTGTATCCTCTTCTACTCCATCAAGCTTTAAAATACTTTTTTCTGGGTAATTTAGTTTAAGAATTACGGGGTTTTTTATGTTTTCATATACTACATTTATAATCTCTTCAATACTTCCTCCCTTTAGAATGATATTCATCATACTCTCATGAACATTTTCTAGTCTTTGCAAGAGTATCGTCTGCTTGTTGAAAATCTCTTTAAATATGGGAGTAATTATTTCTGAAAAGGGAGTTGCATAATAAAGGTCTATTATAGGAAACGAAATACTATTTGCAAGCTCTATAACAGATTCATCTAATTTTTCTATGTAGGGATAAATTTTAATCCCAAGACCTGAAAGTTTCTTTTGGCTGCAGGATAATATAAATTTTTTTTGAAATTCTACATCATTTGTTAAGGCATATGCCGTTGTAAGTAAAAGCTCTCCTTCGCTAACCCAATTCAAAATATCCGGATCCGCCATTATATTTACCCTTGAAACTGTATTTTTTATTCCCCCAAACCCTGCGATTATTTTGCTTCTTTGCATACATTCCATCTTTAAAATATCTTCTATAGTAATTCCATTTTGCCTTGCCATACCCATCCCCCTAAAAATTTTCTTCATTTAATTAATCAATAAAAATCCATAAAGTAAAAATCCAATTCCTATAATAAACATAATAGTTATCATGGCCTTTTCTGTCCCTTTATCATTTCCTTCTATAAATCTTCTAAATCCCTTTAGCGCTAAAATGTTTAAGACAATAAACCATGCTGCCATACCCATTGTCAAAAACACCAAAAAGGAATAATATATAAATGGTCCGTTATCACTAAATCTATGGATAATAGTTCCGCTAACAGTTATCCAAAAGGAGTGAGTCATCGGATTAAAAAAGGCAAGAAAAAATCCCTTTAAAAATGGCATTGACTCATATTTTTTTATAAAATTATTATTAGGTGCTTTTTTTAAATCTAAAATTGCAAATACTATAATTAAAAGTCCGCATATTATAAAAAACATTGCTTCTAACCTTTTATTATCGTTAAAAAGGCTAAAAAGCCCTACATTTATTAAAATTAAATCTAAAGCATCCGCGCTTACGGCGCCAAGGGCAACTTTTATTCCCTCTTTTATTCCCTTTTTCAATGTTAGTTTTATCGATTCAAGCCCAGCAGGACCTAATGGAAGTGCAAAAAATATTCCCGTTATAAATCCAGTTATTATAGTCGTAATAAGCTTAAAAATCTGCTGCATTTTACCACATTCCTTACTTTAAATTTTTATTTTCATTATAATTATAATATATTTTACTATTTAGGTAAAAAATAATTCTTGACAAAAAAAATAGAAGATTTATAATCAATTTCGTCGAATAAATTTTTGAAAACGAGGGGATGAAATTGGCAAAGGAAAATAATGGTAAAATCAAACTATACGGCTTCAACAACCTAACAAAATCATTAAGCTTTAATATTTACGATGTCTGCTATACAAAAAACGATGACGAAAGAAAAAGATACATCGAATATATTGATGAACAATATAACTCAGATAGATTGACAAAAATCTTAACAGACGTTACAGAAATGATAGGGGCAAACGTTTTAAACATCGCAAAGCAGGATTATGACCCTCAAGGTGCAAGTGTTACTATACTTATTTCCGAAGAGGAAGTTCCACTATATGTTCTTGATCCAAGCTGCAATAAGGGTATTTTAACTCCAACAAGGGAAAACATTGTAGCTCACCTTGATAAGAGCCATGTTACTGTTCATACTTACCCTGAGAGCCATCCAAAAAGAGATATTTGCACCTTTAGAGTGGATATAGATGTTTCAACTTGTGGAACAATATCCCCATTAAATGCGTTAAATTATCTAATAAAAAGCTTTGATTCTGATATAATCACCATTGATTATAGAGTTAGGGGTTTTACAAGGGACATCGATGGCAGAAAACATTTTATAGATCACGAAATTTTCTCCATCCAGGACTATATTGAAGAAGATATTTTAAGAAGATATGACCTTATCGACATGAACGTTTATCAATCAAATATATTCCATACAAAGATGAAGGTTAAAAACCTTGACCTTTCAAATTACCTATTCGATATTGATGAAAACAGCTTGTCAGAAGAAGAAAAATCAGAAATCCTTAAGAAATTAAATAGAGAGATGACTGAAATATTCTATGGTATAAACATAAATAACGTTTGATCTACGGGCACAATATTTTATATTGTGCCTGTTAATTTTTTATAAATATTTAACACTTTCAAGATATTGAATTCCCTTTATTTTTTCCTTTTCATCCTTTATAACAAATTTTACGACATGTTTTTTTGTTAATAAATTACAAACAATTTCATTTAAACTTTAAGTGAAAATTTTTTACTTATGAGGGGGGTATTATATGGGTGAGATTGTTAATCAAACGACAATCAAAAGGAACGAAATAATTTATAAGGTTGATGACAGACCTCCACTACCTTTAAGCATCGTCCTTGCTCTTCAGCACATCTTGGCTGCCTTTGGAGGAATTGTTGCAGTTCCTTTGATTGTCGGACAAGCAATTGGAGTAAAAATCGACGACCTTTCTTATCTTGTTAGTGCTGCAATTTTTATGGCAGGTCTTGCAACGTTTATTCAAGCAAGAGGAATTGGAAAATGTGGTGCAAGGGTTTCTTGTATGATGGGAACGGACTTTTCATTTGTAAGCGCCGGAATTTTAGTAGGTCAAAGCATGGGACTTGCAGGGTATTTTGGTGCAACAATTTTAGGTTCCTTTGTAGAAATTATATTAAGTAGATTCATTAAGCCTTTGATGAAATATTTCCCACCAGTAGTCACAGGAACTGTTGTTACCTTAATAGGACTTACCCTTTTGCCAGTATCCATAGACTGGGCAGCCGGTGGATATGGCGCTCCTGATTATGGAAGTCTTCAAAACATTTGAACCTCCCACGACTAAAGTCGCGGGATTCCTGCTTCATCGACCTTTTTACCTACTATCTCCACAGGCGTTAATTCGGGTAGTCCCTACCCTACTGTTTTTACTTATGCTATGCCTAATATCCTCTTTCCTTCTTTTAATATATTTTTACTTGCATTTACATCTCTATCATGGACTGTCCTACATATTGGACACTCCCACTCCCTTACGTTTAAGTATTTTACTTCTTCATTTCTATAACCACATACACTACATATTTGACTTGATGGATAAAACATATCTACTTTTACTATTGTTCTTCCATACCATAATGCTTTATATTCAAGCATATTTACAAATTTTGACCATGCTACATCTGATATGGACTTTGATAGTTTGTTATTTCTTAACATATTCTTAACCTTTAAGTCCTCCAAAATTATAACTTGGTTTTCGTTTATAATTTTAGAGGACAGCTTTTGCAAAAATCTTCCCTTTGGTTTCTTATCTTCTCATGTATTTTTGCTACTTTCTTAGCTTGTTTTTTATAGTTACTACTGCCTAATTGTTTTTTAGAAAGCTTCCTTTGTTCCTTAATAAGTCTTTTTTCTAACTTTATAAGATATTTAGGATTGGATATTTTGTTGCCTTCACTATCTATCAGAAAATGTTTTACTCCTAAATCTATACCTATTACTTTGTTAGTTTTAGACTTTTCTGTAGTTTTTTCTATCCTACAGCAAATTGAAACAAAATATTTCCCTGTTGGAGTTCTACTTATAGTTGCATTTAGTATTTTACCCTCTACTTCCATTGATTTTACAAACTTTACCCAGCCTAATTTGGGTAGTTTGATCTTGTTTCCTTTAATTTCAATGTTGTTATTTGTAAATGTTGTTCTATAGCTTTGGTATTTACATTTCTTTGACTTAAACTTTGGATAATTTGCTCTGCCTTCAAAAAAATTCTTAAATGCTTTGTCTAAGTCTTTGAGCAAATTTTGAAGTGCAAACTTATCTGCTTCTTTTAGCCATATATTAGTTTGTTTAAGTTTAGTTAAATCAGCAGAGCAATCCTTATAATTAAATGTTATACCTTGAGTTTTATATATTTCTTCTCGTTTTGCAAGATAATAGTTATATACAAACCTAACACAACCAAAGGTTTTATTTATAAGCTCTATTTGTTGTTTATTAGGATAAAGCCTAAATTTAAAAGCTTTTTCCATATTTACACCTACTTTTCTTTTTGAGATAAAATATATTGTTTAATTTGTTCTTTTGTATTTTCACTAACAGTTACAACAAAATATGATGGGTTCCACAAATGTCCATCCCATAATTTTTGTTTAAGTTCTGGAAACTCTTTTAACAATAATCTTGAACTAACACCTTTTAAAGCTTTTATCATATTGGGAATATAATGCTGTGGTGAACATTCTACTAATAAATGAACATGATCTAAATCTGTATTCATAAGAAGTATTTTGAATTTATTATCTTCAGCTATATAATTAAGTATTTCTTTTAACCTTTTTTCTATTTTGTCTGTTATAATTTTATGTCTATATTTAACGCACCAAACTATATGATATTGTATATAATATACATAACCTCTACCATGATAAACATTAGCCATATTTTCACCTCATAGTTATTATAACATATGTTGTTACACAAAACAAACTTTTAACTTATATAAGTTATGATACACAAATAACATTTGTCATTATTAAAGCGTCCTTACTCATGACTAAAGTCACGAGTGTGCGGATGCTTTTTTAATCAATACTTCTTATGCTACTTGGTATATTCCCAAAAATTGGTGCTTTAATTGCAATAATGCCAAACCCTGTATTAGGCGGCGCAGGTATTGTAATGTTCGGAATGGTAGCAGCTGCAGGAATTAAAACCCTTTCAAGATGTGAACTAACTACAAGGAATCTTTTAATACTTGCAGTTTCCATAGGCTTAGGTCTTGGTGTTACTGTAAGACCTGACGTTATATCCCATCTTCCACAGGCTCTTAAGATGTTCTTTGGTTCAGGTATAAGCACAGGAACTATAACAGCCTTCTTATTAAACATAGTTTTAAAGGATGAATAAAAGGTTGCCACAGGGCAACCTTTTATTCGCTTAATAATCTTTTTTCCCCCTCAAGTTCCTTTATTGGTTTGATATTTTGTGTAACTTCTAATGTCCCTAAATACTCTCCCTTTTCATCCCTTACTGCAAAGTATCGAATATATACATATAAATTCCCCATCCTTATCCAAAAATCTTCATGGTCTTTTTTGCCCGATTTGAAATCGCTAAGCATTTTTTCAACTATATGAACGCTTGCAGGTGGATGGCAGTTTTGAACCTTTCTCCCTATAACAGCCTTTGTCCTTGCAAAAATTCTTTCCTTCCCTTGAGAGAAGTATTTAACTACGTCATCTTTATCGATAAAAGTTATATCAAAGGGTAAAGTGTTTAATATATTTGAAAGTTCTTTTGTGCTCAAAAATCCCGTTTCAAATTTGATGTATCCTTTTTGAATATCTTCTTTTTCTTCCTTTACAACATTAACCCTTTCTGGAACCCATCTTGCTATTGGCTCTACTAGGCAGTATCCTATTTCATCAGACTCTTGCATAATTTTAATCCATTCATCTTCTGTAAAAGTATCAACAGTCATTGGAAATAGTATATTTTCTTCTTTGAAAATCATTTCTGCTACTTTATTTATTGTTTCTTCAATTTTACTAATTATTTCATCCTTTTCGCCATTGTAGTTCAATAGCATTTTTTTATTTTCTTTAATAAGATCCCTTATTTCATCATCGACTCCCCACATTACTTTCGGTGGTGCAGTTATCCCGTATTTTTCAAGGTATGGAAATATTAAATTTTCTTTTCTTGAATAGTGCTTATCTATATCCCATAGCTCGTTAAATAAAGTTACTAGTTTTAGTGCGTTTTCCTTTGAATCATTGTGCTTAAAATTCTCCATTTCTTTTCTAATTTTATCTAAAAGCTTTTCTATGGCTCTGTTTTCATTAAAGAAGGTATTAACAGGGTGCCCAGGTATATCTTTGGGGTCAGTTGGCCTATGAATTTCCTCTATTGACCCCTTAAACATAGCTGCATGAACATCGCAGAGCCTCTGAACCTCTGTTACCGGCATACCTTCCATTATAAGAGCCTGCTCTAGTTCTGAAATTTCCTTTGCTGAAACTCCTGAGAAAATCCTTTCAAACTTAGATTTAACTTCGTCAAAGGGCTTACCATCATGAAGCTCCATTATAAGTTCCTTTAACACCTTTTGTCTATATTCTCTGTTGTTTATTACCTCGCTCATAATTACCCTTCCTTTCTGGAATTTTTATACTTTTATTTTAACCATATATTAGAAAACAATATGTAACATATGTCACAAACTAAAAAATTTTTAATTAGCACTACTATTATTTTATCCAAATTTAAAAAAATCTGCCCAGGCGGGCAGATTATCTTAATTTTGCTTCTACAATTTTCTCGCACCTTTTTATAAAATACTCCGGGTTTAATTTTTCACCTGTTATCTTTTCTATAAGCTCTGATGGTGTGTATAAAGAACCATATCTGTGAATATTTTGATTTAACCATAACTTTATACTTAAAAAGTCACCGTTTTCTATTCTTTCATAAAGGTCTGGAATATCTTTATGCATTTTATTTAATATTTGGGCACCATAAAGGTTTCCTAGTGCATAGGATGGGAAATATCCTATCATCCCTCCTGACCAGTGAACATCCTGCAATATTCCTTCACTATAGTTTTGCACTTCAACGCCAAGATAATCCTTATATTTTTGATTCCATATCTTTGGTAGCTCGTCAACATCGATATCTTCGTCCATCATAAGCTTTTCCATCTCATATCTTATAATTATATGCAAACTATATGTTATCTCATCAGCATCAACCCTAATTAGGGATGGCTTTATGGAGTTTACTGCATCGTAAATATCATCTACAGAAAGCCTCTTTAGCTCTGGAAAAAGATTTGTAACATCAGGGTAGATATTTTTCCAAAATTCCTTTGACCTTCCTATTATGTTTTCATAAAATCTTGATTGGGATTCGTGGATACCCATCGAGGTTCCAGTCATCAAAAGTGTTCCTTTTAAATCCTGAGATATATTTTGTTCATATATTGCATGTCCTATTTCATGTATATTGGATAAAAGGCCTGTTATAAAGTTTTCTTCATCATATCTTGTTGTTATTCTTATATCATTTACCCCTAATTCTATAGTAAAAGGATGTGCACTTTCATCTATTCTACCTGAGGATAAGTCATATCCTAATTTTTCTGCTATTATCCTTGCAAATTCCCTTTGCTTTGTTATCGGATAATGTCCTTTTAATATATGGTCTTTAGGTTCATAGTTGGCTTCCTTTAACTTCTTTAATAAATTTATTATGGCATCCTTAAGGGGCATAAATATCCTATCAAGCTCCTCTTCCGTCATTCCCATTTCGTAGTTATCAAGAAGGGCATCATATCTTTTTTTCTTATATCCATAAAGTTCAGCAAATTGTTTGTTGTAATTTATTATCTTTTCAAGGTAGGGCTTAAAAAGGTTAAAATCCCCCTTTTTCTTTGCCTCCTCCCATACGCTCTCTGCAACTGATACTAAATTTACGAACTCTACATAGAGTTTTTCTGGGATTTTCATAGTCCTATCATATTCTTTTTTTAGCTTTCTTATTGATGCACTTGTTATTTCATCAAGATTTTCACATGTTGAAAAATATTCTATAAATTCCTTAACTTTGTCCGATGTGATGAGCTTATAATGCTCTCCTGCTAAAAATCCAGCAACTTCCCCTCTATAATTGACAGCATTTTGAGGAATGTTTACCCTCATATCCCAATGCACAAGACCTAATAGGCTATTGAGATACTCAATCTTAGTTAAATATTCTCTAAGTTCCTGCTTTTTTGCATCTAAACTTTCCACATTATCCCCCCTAAAATTTTACAGTATATATTTTAATTATGCCTGTTAATATTTTCTAGGTCAAGAAGGAAATAAGCTTATTTCTAAAATTGAATATTTATTGTATAATAAAAATAGCTCTTTGGAGGTGAAGGATTAATGGAAAAAATATTAAATTTGATATTAGAAAAACTCGATAAAATAGAAAATGTTCAAGCTCAAATGCAAAGTGACATCGCTGATCTTAAAGTTAACCAAACACAAATTCAAAACGACATTGCCGATCTTAAGGCTAATCAAATACAAATGCAAAGCGACATCGCTGACCTTAAGGCTAACCAAGCTCAAATGCAAAAAGACATTAACGATCTTAAGGCTAATCAAACACAAATGCAAAGCGACATCGCTGATCTTAAAGCTAACCAAATAAAATTAGAGAAAAGAGTAGAAAATGTAGAAGTTCAACTTACAAAAGTCATTGAAAAACTCGATAATATTGAAAAGAAAATTAATGACATAGAAGCCATAAACGCTACGAGACATACTGAAATTTATATGAAGCTGGAAAATATGAATGAAGATATAATTTTCCTTAAGCATAAAGAACATCAAACTGAAGAAGACCTATTTAAACTAAAGCTTAAAATTGCAAAATAATTTTAAAAAGGGTTGTCTCAAAATCTTGAAACAACCCTTTTTTAAATGATTATTGCAAAATCACTATAAGAAGCATTTTAAACCTTTCCTTTGCAAAGAGGGCATGGGGAATATTGGCTGGCATTACTATTGTTTGGCCCTTCTTTAAGTAAAACTTTTCATCTCCTATTGTAATTTCTGCTTCACCATCTAAAACATATACAAGGGCATCTCCCGGAGCAGAATGGGCTGAAATTTCCTCACCCTTGTCAAAGGCAAATAAAGTAACACTGTGGGCTTTGCTTTGGGCTAAGGTTCTACTAACAACCGTTCCCTCTTGATATTGAACAAGACTTTCCATTTCAAGTATCGCTTTATGCTCAATGTTTTTTATAAATTGTTCACTCAGTGAACTACCCCCACTTATAGAAGTGGTGGCTTCGTGGTCAAGGTAACTTCTGTTACCAGATTACCCACGCTCAAAGGGCTGTTCCTTCCCCATATATACCAATCACATTGTTAAACAGCACATTATTCCATCTAAAAATCAATTCAAAAATGCAAATTATTTTAACCTCGCATGTTTCTAAAGGATGAAATAAATTGCATTCTTTCAAGTCAAATTTCTTTATCCTCAACAATGCATAATTTTTAGTTTTTTACAAATAATCATATTAAACTGAACAACAAAAATATAGGGGAAAAGCCAAATTCTCAATCACCGCTTTTCCCCTAAATCTGAAATTTTGTTGTTCTTTAATTATGATTATATCCAAATTTTCTAACTTTATTCATCAATATTTGTTTTTAGGGGAAGCATCTTTCTATCCAACTCAATATGGCTGTAAAAATTGTGGCTATATGGGTAAACTCCATAGGCATGGATACTATTATCGTAACGTTATTACCGTATTTGGAACTTACAAAATCAAAGTATTACGTGTTAAATGTCCATCTTGTAAAAAAACTCATGCTCTTTTACCTCACTTTCTTGTCCCATATTTTCAATACTCTTTTTATACTATTCTTTTTCTTCTGTTCCTTAAGTTTGTTCTTGGTTCTTCATATAGTGAAATTCTTTCTCAGGTTAAAAAATTTAACTCCCTCTGTGCTCTTAATACTGCTTCTTTAAGTAGATTCCACAAAAGATTTATCTCTAAATTTAATGAAATTAAAGCCTTCTTTGCTTATTCTACTGATATTTATCCTGAGGCTGATTTTAATAACTTTGGTATTTTAATTAAATACATCATCTCTTTTGAAAGAAGAAATATATCCTTCAATACTTCATATTTTAGTTCAATGCCTTCATATTTCTTTTCTCCTTGATGAGCAGTCGTGTAATTAGGGGAAGTGTCCTTTTTTTTGCTTTTTTAAGTCCTTTTTCAATTTATTTAAGCATTTTTTGAACCTTTTAAGTCCCGCTTTACATTATTTTGTTTTCATATCAACCATCTATTTCCATTTTATTCTCATCCTAAACATCCCACATAATTTAATAGGGATATGCTCCTAACAATTTGTCCATAATTTTAGTATAACTTAAAAAGGAGGTTTTGTTATGGATGAGGATTTAAGGCAAAAGATCGCTCTTTTTCGTTATTCTCTCATTGCACCTGTTATCACCAATACATATACTCAGTCTTCAGTAAAAGAATATTTTCAAGAAATTTGTGCTAAACAGTATGATACTCCCACTGGGAAAAAAGAATTCGCTCCTTCTACTGTTAAGGATTGGCTTCGCTTGTATAGAAAGTATGGTATTAATGGTCTTTATCCTAAGTTTAGAAAGGATAAGGGTAATTTCAGAAAATTATCTAATGAAGCTAAGGAATTTATTTTGTCTTGTAAGGCCGAATTCCCTTCTCGTTCTGCTAAGTCCATTTATTTTGAATTAATTGCTCGTGGCTATTTTTCTATAGGTGAAATTTCTCTGTCAACCGTTCAAAGATTTTTAAGCAAAAATTCTTTGCCCTTAGAGAATAAATCTTCCGAAAGAAGGGCCTTTGAATTTGAATATCCTAACGACTGCTGGCAATCGGATATTTCTTCTGGTCCATACTTAACTATCGATGGTAAAAAACACAAAACATATATCGTTGCTTTTTTAGATGATGCTTCAAGATTAGTCGTTAGTTGCAAAGCTTTTTTTGAGGATAATTTTGTATCTTTGTTATCAGTCTTTAAAGATGCTGTATCTAAAAGAGGTATTCCTAAGAAAATATTCGTTGATAACGGCAAGGTTTACAAGTCTGAACAAATGGAGTTTATCTGTGCTTCCTTAGGAACTATTCTCTGTTTTGCAAAACCATACTCCCCCCAATCAAAGGGCAAAATCGAAAGGTGGTTTAAAACTCTTCAGGAGCAATGGCTTGGTAGTATCGATTGGTCTAACTTTTCTTCCATCGATGAGTTAAATCTATATTTGCAGGAGTATGTTGAGGGTGTTTACAATGTCAGTTATCATTCATCTATTAAACAAAAGCCTATTGAAAAATATATGAAGCATATTGAAAAGATAAAATTTGTCCCTTCTAAACAAGAGATTGATTATTTATTCCTCTATCGTGTTACTCGCAAGGTTAGAAATGATTGCACTATTCAACTACAGAATATTTCCTTTGAAGTCCCTTTTAAGTATGTCGGTGAAAGAATTAATGTTCGTTATGACCCTTCTTCTTTAGATAAAGCATATATTTTTTCTGATGATAACCATATTTTAGACACTATTTACCCGGTTAACAAAATTGACAATTCCAAAGTAAAAAGACAAAGAAATATTAAACCTATTGATTTTTCAAGTTTTTCTACAAATTCAAAGGAGGTTTGATTATGTTTACTGCTTTTTATGGTCTTTCTTTTGATCCTTTTCAAAAGGATATAGATACAAAATTCTTCTTCAAATCTAATGACTTTAATCAGGCCATTTCACGACTCGACTTCTTAAAAAATGTTAAGGGTTTTGGTCTTTTAACTGGAGAGCCCGGCTCTGGTAAATCATCTCTTTTGAGATATTTTGTTAATTCTCTGAATCCTAATCTTTTTAAATGTGTATATATTCCTCTATCTACTTTAACTGTTATGGATTTTTACAAGGCCCTTTGTGATGGTCTTGGCATTATTCCATCATTTAAAAAGGTTTCTATGTTCAAGCAGATACAAGAATCAATATACACATATTATCATAGCAAAAACATAACTCCTATTATCATATTAGATGAAGCTCAATTCCTTAAAAATTCAATACTTGACGATCTAAGAATAATTTTTAACTTTCAAATGGACTCTAAAGATTGTGCTGTTCTTATTCTTTCCGGTCAAACTCAATTTATATCTCAAATTCAAAGGCAACCGCATGAAGCACTAAGACAAAGAATTGTTGTTAATTACTCTTTAAAAGGATTAACCTTAGATGAAGTAAAGCTGTATATCCCATATATGCTTAAAATTGCTGGTTGCACTGAGCCAATATTCACTGATGATGCACTGGAACTTCTTTATTCAAGCTCTAATGGGCTTTTAAGGCCACTAAACGCAATTGCAAGAATGAGCTTGATTGCTGGAGCTAACAAAAACACAAGAGTTATTGATAGTGAGCTTATTTACGAAGCTCAGACTGAAGTAAATATTTCAGCTTAACCATGAGGGGTTACCCCTCTTTTTTTATGTTCATTAAGGATTAAACATTTTGACTTTTTTTCTGTTTTTTTGTGGTGCAAATTATTTCATCCTTGCATTTTTAGCTATTTTAAATCCTTTTTAGGTTAAATTAATTTGAATTTTTTGAGATGAAATAATTTGCCGAATAACATCACATGGCTAATTTTAGCAAATTCTTGCTTGCATTTATATCTCTATCATGAACTGCACCACACTTTGGACATTTCCATTCTCTCAATGCTAAATTCTTTACATCAGGATTTTTATATCCACATTCACTGCATGTTTGACTTGATGCATAATTTTGTGGTGCTATTATTATTTCTCTGCCATACCATCTTGCTTTATATTCTAACATCCTTCTAAATTCTGCCCATGATACTTCTGTTATTGCTTTGGCTAATTTATGATTTTGTTGCATATTCTTTACCTGTAAATCTTCTAAAACTATCACTTGGTTTTCGTGTATAATTTTAGAAGATAATTTGTGAAGAAAATCTTTTCTTTGATTTGATATTTTTTCGTGTAGTTTTGCAAGTTTTTGTCTTGTCCTTTCATAGTTTTTACTTTGCTTTTGCTTTCTTGATAATGATTTTTGTATAATTTTAATTCTTTTTTCTGTTTTTCTTAACCATTTTGGATTTTCTACCTTTGTTCCATCAGATAAAATAGCAAATTCTTTAATTCCTAAATCTATACCTACTTTTTTATCTATTTTAGGTAATTCTTTAATTTCTTCTTCTACAAGTATAGAAGCATAATATTTACCTGTTGGCGTTTTTGATATAGTTACGGATTTAATTCTTCCTTCAAATTGTCTGTGTTGTTTTATTTTTATTTTTGTCTTTAACTTTGGAACTTTTAGATAACTACCTTCAAGTGTTACTATCCCATTTTGATTATTTGTAGTATAAGACTGGTAACCTTTCTTTTTCTTGAACTTTGGAAAGGCTGTTTTTTTATCTCTAAAGAATTTTTTATATGCTTTTTCTAAATTAAGTTGTGCGTTGGAAAGTGCAAGACTATCTACTTCTTTTAGAAAAGAATATTCTTTTTTATATTGTGCAGGTGTATTGTTTAGCATTTCTCCTGTTTTTTTATAGTATTCTATTTTGTCATGTAGCATTTTGTTGTATATAAATCTTACACAACCAAATACTTTAGCAAAATATTCTTCTTGTTCTTTTGTTGGATATATCCTGTATTTATAAGCCTTTAGCAAAATTACACCTCCTTCCTGTAATACTGATTATATCATAAAAAAGAATTTATCAATCAACATTCATCACCCACTTATAGAAGTGGGCGACTTCTGTTACTCTTTAGTTAAAATAATCCCCTAACAAATATCACTAATATCAAAATCGGTGTTATAAATTTTAAAACGAATAATACGCCCTTGATGTAAATTATGTTTTTATTCCCATTTCCTTTTGACATTTCTAAAAAAACTTCTTCAGATCTTGCAAAATATCCAACAAAAACAGAAATCAAAATTCCACCTAATGGTAAGAGAATGTTAGAGGATAAATAGTCGAATATATCAAATATAGTCCTTCCTAAAAGCTTTACATTTGATAAAACATTTCCTTCAACCGAAAGGGCTGCTAAACTTCCAAATAATGCAATAAAGATTGTAACCATCAAAACACTTTTTCTTCTATCTATTTTTTTAACTTCTATAAGATATGCAACTGAAACTTCAACTAAGGAGAGCATTGCAGTTGTTGCCGCAATAGACGTTAATAAGAAAAACATAAATAAAAGAACGTTCCCAAAGGGTAATTTTGAAAAAATAAGCGGAATTGTTATAAACAATAGCCCTGGACCATAGGATGGTTCCATTTTAAAAGCAAAAACTGTTGGAAATATCGCAAGCCCTGCAAGAAGGGAAATTAATGTATCTGATAATGCAACCTTTAAAGCTGTTGACATTAAATCATTATCATCAGTAAAGTAACTTGCATAGGTTATCATTGCCCCCACACCTAAAGATAGCTTAAAAAAAGAAAGTCCTAAGGCAGTTAATATGCTGCTTGACTTGAGCTTTGAAAAATCTAAGGCAAACAAAAATTTAATTCCCTCGTATGAATTTTCTAAAGTCAATGCTCTTATGTCACAAATTAAAATCAGGATAAATAGGACAGGCATTAATAATTTTGTTGCCCTTTCTATTCCTCCTTTGACTCCCATTGCAAGTATTAAGGCAACCACTAAAAGAGCAGTTAATTGCCATAGGATAACGTCTTTAGGGCTTGTTATCATATTTATAAATATATCCCTTGAGGATTCTAATGTAACTCCATTAAATTTTCCAATCAAACTTTTGAATGTATAGGAATAAACCCATCCCGCAACAGCACTATAGAAAAACATAATTAAAAGGGAAGCTATAATTCCCATGTAGCCTACTATTCTCCATTTCCTTCCTCCAAGCTTTTCAAAGGCTAAAACAGGATTTAATCTTGTTTTTCTTCCTATGAAAAATTCGCTTATCATAACAGGGATTCCAACTATTAAAACGCATATCAAATAAACAAATAAAAATGCTCCCCCTCCATTCATTCCGATAATATATGGGAACCTCCATATATTACCTAAACCTATAGCAGAACCTAATGTAGCCAAAAAAACCGCCAAACTTGATGAAAACTTTTCCCTTTTCATAATTGACCCCCCTATAAAAAATTAAAGGCACTTAACCCTTTTTAGGGCGAAGTGCCTTCGCGGTGCCACCTAAATTGAGCAAAATGCTCATCTTTTTCGGATGCCAACACATCCTATCCCTGTAACGTGGGAAATCCGGCGCGGGCTACTTTATTTCACCCTGCATCTTGTGAACCCATTCAGCATAATGGATCGTATCGGGCTTCCACCATCCCCAACTCGCTGTAACTACCAACCATGCCTACTTCTTTCACGCATTGATTTTGGCTTTTATATAATTTGAAATTAATAATAATACGATTTTAGCCCAAAGTCAATTAAATTTTTTTAATTTTTCAAAAATTAATATTTAAAAGGGCAGCACCAATTGCACCAGAATTTTGGCCAAGTTCTGCCTTTACAATTTTGCAGGCTTTAAAACTTGCCTTATAACATCTTTCCTCTACTGTTTTAATCATTATAGGGTAAAGTATATTAAAACCATTAGATACTCCCCCACCTACTGCTAAAACCTCTGGATTGTAATTCATAATTATATTTGCAATTCCAACACCAAGATAAAAGGCTTCCCTTTCAATAAGCTCCCTTGATAAATTATCCCCCATTTTGTAGCCTTCAAAAACATCCTTTGCAGTTATTTTTCTATCCTTTGCAATATCTTTTATAACGCTTTCTCTTCCCTTTTCTATTTCTCCCTCTGCAAATTTTGCAAGGGCTGTTCCTGATGCATACATTTCAAAACAACCATAGTTTCCGCAGTGGCACCTTTCACCGTCAAAATTTATACTTGCATGTCCAAATTCTGCTGCGTTGGAGTTTGCCCCATCATATAGTTTACCATCTACTATTGCTCCTCCGCCTATTCCTGTGCTTACAGTTATATACACAAAATTTTTTGTCCCCTTGCCAGCACCAAAAAAGTATTCAGCTAGAGCAGCACAATTGGCATCGTTTTGAAGCTTTATAGGTCTTTTAAACTCATCCTCTAATAATTTGACTAATGGAATATCAATCCATCTTGGTAGATTTGGAGGATTTAAAACAATTCCCTTTTTTGCATCTAACGGTCCCGGCGATGCCACCCCTATACCTTCTAAATCTGAAATATTAATTTCAGCATCTTCTAATACTTTATATACCGTATCCTTCATTCTTTGAATAACTTTCTCAGGACCTTCATGGGCTAATGTTGGCAGGGTATAGGTGGAAATTATTTCCCCTTCATTAGTCATTAATATAGTATTTATTTTGGTTCCCCCAAGGTCAATACCACATAAATATTTCCCCATATCCTTCACCTTCTATAAAATTTAAAATTTATCTATTTAATATTTTCTACATTAACTAATTTTTCCCTTTAAACATTTTTATTGTTTATTTAAAATATTATTATCTAAAGTATTTTAATAAATCTTAATTTTTAATTAGGGGGATAAAAATGTTAAGCAATGAAGATTATCAAAAAATTGTAAATAAGCTTATAAACATTCTGGGTAAAAATATAAATATTATGGATACATCGGGAATAATTATTGCATCTGGTGATTCAAGTAGGATTGGAACAATTCATGAAGGTGCAAAAATTGCAGCATTAAAAAAAATCGATGTTATAATTGATGATAAAAATATCGATTTTTATAAAGGAACAAAAAAAGGAATTAATATACCAATATTTTATAATAACGAAGTAATTGTAGTAGTTGGTATAACAGGCGAACCTAATGAAATAATAGGATATGGAAAAATAATAAAAGAATTGGTTGAACTTATGATTCAAGAATATGAAAACAAAAAATATGAAACATTACACTTTAGAGCAATTGTAAGTTTTATTAAAGAATTAATTAATAATAAAAACATAAAAGAAGATGAACTTGAAATACTTAAAGGTCGTGCAGAATTGATTGGATTTGATATTAATAGAGAAAAAACATTAATTGTTGCTGATATAATTGGATTTAGCGAATTTATTTACACTAATACCTTAAAAGAAGTAGAGGTTCAAGAATTAAAGGAAAATATAGTTGATTTTTTAAGAAAAAAACTTGAAATTAATGATGTAGTTTTCAACTTTAACGAGGATAGATTTTTAATAGTTTCTAGTCATAAAGATGCTTATTCTTTTTGTAAATATGTGCAAAGTGAAATGATATCAAAATTCAAGCTTAAGTTTATTTTTGGCATTGGACCAACTTGCAATAGTCTTTCAGATTATTATGTGTCATTTTTAATTGCAAACAAATTAATCGATATAGGAAGAAAAATCAACAAAGAAATATTAAGTTATAATAATTATTCTATTGAGCTATTATTAAATGATTTAAATGAAATGAACAAAAATTTATACTTAAAAGATTATACTAATATTTTAAATGATAAACACAAAGAATTAATTAAAACAGTTAAGATATATTTTGAAAGTGGAATGAATATTGATAAAACTTCTAAAAATTTATATGTTCACAGAAATACCGTTATATATAGAATAAATAAGATTAAAGATGAATTTGACATTGACATAACAATTCCAAGCGAATGTATGAAATTATATATAGCTATAATGATATATGAATTATCCCCATAAGGGGATTTTGTTATATTAGTCTAAAATAAATAAAACTTTTAGCTTACAATATTATGCTTTTTGAATATTTTAAAAAAATAAATTTTTAAATACAATATATTACGGTGGTGGTAGTATGCGTATATTAATAGCTCCCGATAAATTTAAAGGAAGTTTGTCTGCATTAAAAGTTGCTGAAAATATTGAAAAAGGAATATTGAAAGTTTATCCTGAAGCAAAAATCGAAAAGGTTCCTATGGCTGATGGTGGCGAAGGAACAGTTGAATCTTTAGTAGACGCAACAGGCGGAAAAATAATTAAAACAATTGCTAAAGATCCTTTAATGCGTGATATAGAAAGTTTTTATGGAATATTAGGAGATGCAAAAACAGCAGTAATTGAAATGGCTGCAGCTTCAGGATTGTATCTTTTGAATCAAGAAGAAAGAAATCCAATGTTAACAACAACATATGGAACAGGTCAGCTTATAAAAGACGCACTTGATAAAGGATGCAGAAAATTTATTATCGGTATCGGTGGCAGTGCTACTAACGATGGTGGAATAGGTATGGCTATGGCTCTTGGAGTTAAATTTTATGACAAATTTAATCATGAAATTGAATTCGGCGGTAAGGAATTAATTAAAATATACTCAATAGATGATACTAATATTGATGAAAGAATAAAAGAATGTGAATTTGTAGTAGCTTGTGATGTTAATAATCCTTTAATTGGGGATAAAGGAGCATCAAGAGTGTTTGGCCCTCAAAAAGGTGCAACAAAAGAAATGATTGAAATTTTGGATTCTGGACTAAAATCATATGGAATTTTGTTAGAAAAAAAATACAACAAAAAAATTATAGACATACCTGGTTCTGGTGCTGCAGGCGGACTTGGTGCTGGACTTTTAGCTTTTTTAAACGCTAAGCTTAAACGTGGTGTTGAAATTGTTATTGAAACACTTCAACTAGAAGAAAAAATAAAACAAAGTGATATTGTTATTTCAGGTGAAGGTAAGATAGATTATCAGACAGCATTTGGCAAAACAATTGCCGGAGTTGCAAAATTGTGTCAAAAATATAATAAACCTTTAATTGTTATAGCTGGTTCAGTTGAAGATAATCAAGAATTATATAGCATGGGGATTAATAGTATTTTTTCAATTATTGATAAACCAATGAAACTTGATGATGCACTTATAACAGCACCTGAATTATTAATTAAAACATCTGAAAGGATTTTTAGGTTAATTAAAGCCGTTAAGGCTTAAAAATAAAGGGGGGTTTTTAATGTCAGGTCCGTATTTAGTATTCATCCTTTTTCTAGCTATCTTGTTTATTGTAATCACAACAGCAAAGTTCAAGCTCAATCCATTTCTTTCTCTTATTCTCGCATCATATCTTTTGGCATTTGCAGCATTTATACCATCAGATAAAATCGCAGCAATTATAACCCAAGGATTTGGTAACACATTAACAAACATAGGAATAGTAATCATTGCTGGTGTTATCATTGGAACAATTCTTGAAAAATCAGGAGCAGCAATTAAAATGGCAGAGATAATTATAAAACTCGTTGGTGAAAAAAGACCTACAATTGCTATGAGCATCATTGGCTATATTGTTTCAATTCCTGTTTTCTGTGATAGCGGATTTGTTATACTTTCATCATTAAATAAAGCTTTGGCTAAAAAGACTAAAACCTCACTAGTTGCTATGTCAATAGCTCTATCAACCGGATTGTATGCAACTCATGTATTAGTTCCTCCAACACCTGGACCAATTGCAGCAGCGTCTAATTTGAAACTCGATAATTTATTAGTAGTAATTATAATAGGTATGCTTGTCGCTATCCCTGCAATGATTACTGGTAATATTTTTGCAAATAAAGTGGCATCAAAATATAAAGCAAATATTGAAGAAGATATAAATTACGAAGAAGTTATGAAAAAATTTGGCATACTTCCAAGTGCTTGGAAATCATTTGCACCCATTGTTGTTCCAATAATATTAATGGCTCTTGGTTCAGTTGCTAAGTTTCCAGGTGAACCATTCGGGCAAGGTTTTATTTTTAAGTTATTTGTTTTCCTTGGAACACCAGTAAACGCTTTACTTATTGGTATGTTCTTTGCATTCTTATTATTACCTAATTTAAATTCTGAAACTTTAAATAAATGGATTGGAGAAGCAATGAAAGATTCAGCTATAATTTTAATAATTACAGCAGCTGGAGGTTCTTTAGGAAATGTTATTAAAGAAATAAAAGTTGGTGATTATTTAGGACAAACCTTAGCAGGGTTAAATCTTGGGATATTTCTTCCATTTATAATTGCAGCTGCAATTAAGACAGCACAAGGATCATCTACGGTATCTTTATTAACAACATCAGCCTTAATGCTACCTTTATTACCTTCACTTGGTTTTACTTCCGACATTGCTAAAACCTTAGTTGTTATGGCAATAGGGGCGGGCGCTATGACTGTAAGCCATGCAAATGATAGTTACTTCTGGGTAGTGTCGCAATTTGGTGGAATGGATGTTAAGACAGCTTATAAAACTCAAACAATTGCAACACTTTTGATGGGCATTGTTACAATAATTACAGTTTTTATCTTATCACTTTTCTTAATATAACACTGATATTTTAAGGCACCTTTAAGGTGCCTTAAAAAATTCTAAAATATCCCTTAAATCTTCTATTACAAAGTCTGGTTCAAAGTTTAAAAGTTCCTCTAAATCTAACATAGTATATTTAACAAGACAGGTTTTTGCTCCCGCATTTTTACCACATAGGATATCGAAATGGGAATCTCCAACGAATAAAACATCCTTAGGCTCAAGTCTTAACTTTTCACATGCCTTTAAAATTGGCTGAGGATCTGGCTTGTGTTTTACTGTATCCTCTGGGGTTATTACAACATCTAAATAATCCAAAAGGTTAAATAACCTAAGCCCCCTTTCTGCCATTATCCTTCTTTTAGATGTTACAACTCCAAGAAGTATCCCTCTTCTATTTAGCTCCTCCAATGTTTCCCTTGCATAGTCCATCTCCTTAACCATGCTGTCGTGATTAATTTCATTGTATTCCACATACGTTTTATACATTTCTTCAAATCTTTCGCTATCGAACCTAGATAGGGTAATCTTTAAGGGTTCGCCAAAATATTTTACTATTTCCTTATCATCAGGAATATAATCTAAATGCTTCTTGAAGGTATGCTTATAGGACTCTAGAATCAGATTATTTGTATCGATTAAAGTTCCATCAAGATCAAACAAGACTGCCTTAAACAATTCTTTTTCCTCCTATATAAGTTTTCTCACAATAAACATAATAAAATAAAGAGGTTGAAACTTCAACCTCTAAAATAGATATACCCTTGCCTCATAGGGCTTAAAGAGCATCTTTTCCTTCAATTTTTCTTCATCATAATTGCTGATTAAAAGTTTCATATCCTTTTCTAAAAATTCCTTTGGAAGATTTATTTCAACCTCGTCCTTTGAAAAATTCATTAAAACTAAAAGATTTTGACCTTCAAAATGCCTTGTATAGGCAAATATTTTCTCATCATCTTCAAATAAAAGGTTTATGTCACCATAGACTATTACAGGATACTTTTTCCTAAGTTCAATTAGCCTTTTATAGTAATAAAAAATCGAATTTTTATCTTCAAGGGCTTTTTTAACGTTTATCTCCTTATAGTTTGGATTAACTTTAATCCAAGGTGTTCCTTTTGTAAAACCTGCATTCTCGCTGTCATCCCACTGCATAGGAGTTCTTGAGTTGTCTCTTCCCTTTTTATAGATAGCTTCTAAGAGCTCTTTTGGATGATGCCCCTTTTGAAGCATTTCTTTATACCAATTTAATGTTTCTATATCCCTGTAATCCTCTATTGATGGGAATCTTACATTTGTCATTCCTATTTCTTCACCTTGATAAATATAGGGCGTTCCCTGCCAAGTATGGATAAAGGTTGCAAGAAGCTTTGCAGACTCTACCCTATACTCTTTATCGTCACCAAACCTTGAAACCAGCCTTGGCTGGTCATGATTGTTTAAATAAACTGAATTCCATCCCTTTTCCTTAAGCCCTTTATACCATTTATACATTATCCTTTTGAAATCAGTAAGCTTCCATGGCTTTACGTCCCATTTGTTTTTCCCTGAGTCTATATCCATAAGCTCAAACTGAAAAATCATATTAAGCTCATTTCTGTCATAATCCACATAAAGCCTTCCAACCTCTGGAGTAACCCCAGGAGTTTCACCGACAGTCATTATATCGTATTTTGATAAAACTTCCCGATTCATCTCCTGTAGGTATTCATGAACCTTAGGTCCGTTGGCGTAATACTTAAATCCTGGTTGTTCTCCTTTTTCTTCTGCTTCATAATCATAAGGGAGCCCCTCAACCTTTGAGATAAAGTTTATAACATCCATTCTAAATCCATCTATTCCCTTATCAAGCCACCACTTCATCATTTTGTATACTTCTTTTCTTACATTTTCATTATCCCAATTAAGGTCCGGCTGCTTTACTGCAAATAGATGAAGATAATATTCATCGGTGTTTTCATCATACTGCCACGCAGAACCTGAAAAGGCTGATGTCCAGTTGTTTGGCGGATTGCCGTCTTTCCCTTTTCTCCATATGTAAAAATCTCTATAGGGATTATCCTTTGATTTTCTAGATTCTATAAACCATATATGTTCATCTGAAGTATGATTTACAACAAGGTCCATAATAATTTTAATTCCCCTTTTATGGGCCTCATCAAGGAGCTTATCAAAATCCTCCATCGTTCCAAACTCATCCATAATATCGTAATAATCGCTTATATCATATCCATTATCGGCGTTTGGGGATTTGTAAATTGGATTTAGCCAAATTATGTCCACCCCAAGTTCCTTAAGATAATCAAGCTTTTCAATTATCCCCTTTAAATCTCCAATTCCATCCCCATTTGAATCATAAAAACTTCTTGGATAGATTTGATAAACAACGCCTTCCTTCCACCATTTTCTCTCCATATTAGTCCTCCTTTAGTTGTCATTATTTCTATATTCCTGCTCCCTTAAAACATCCCTGACAGCCCTTTTTATGCTATCCTCCATGTTTATTAGGTTTTCTTCAATTGCGCGTTTAACTGCTTGATAAATTACAAAATATAGGATTGCGATGTTTATAAGGAAAAATATAAGGCTTATTATTGGGTTTAAAAACATTAAAATCATCCCCTTTATAAACTTTTATTCAAATTATCTCATAGATAACAATATTTTGTAAATATTATAAATAACCAAACTTTTATGGCAAAATAACTTAAGTAAAGTTGCTATTGCTGTATCGCTTATATATAATATTGTATATACAGATGTAAAGGAAGGTGTAATGATGATAGAGGAAATAAAGAAACTAAAGGAAGAAAAGGATGCTCTAATCCTTGCCCATAACTATCAAAGGCCTGAGGTTATAGATATTGCCGATTTCGTTGGCGATTCCTTTTACCTTAGCCAGGTGGCAAAGGATTCAGATAAAGGGACAATAGTATTTTGCGGCGTTGATTTTATGGCTGAGAGTGCTAAAATTCTATCACCTGACAAGAAAATCCTTCTTCCCGTTAAAGATGCAGGATGCCCTTTAGCTGAGATGGTGGATGTTGATGAATTAAAAAGATTTAAAGAAAAGCATTCAGATGCAACATTTGTCTGCTATATAAATACAAGCGCTGAGGTTAAGGCCCTTTGTGATGTTGTTGTAACATCGTCAAATGCTGTTAGGATAATAAAAAGGATAGAAAATAAAAAAATAGTTTTTCTTCCTGATAAAAACCTTGGGGAATTTGTAAAAGAACAGGTTCCAGAAAAGGAAATAATCCTTTGGACTGGTTTTTGCCCAACCCACCGTAAAATTTCTAAAGAGCATATCCTTTCTATGAAGGAAGAAATTAAAGATTTAGTAGTTCTCACTCACCCTGAATGTGAAAGGAAGGTTAGGGAAATATCTGATTTTATAGGCAGTACAAAAGAAATAATAGATTATGCTACTAAAACAAACTACAAAAACTACCTTATTGCAACCGAAGAAGGAGTTATCCATACATTGAAAAAGCTAAACCCAGACAAAAACTTCTACATTCCAGGCCTTACGGCAACCTGCCCTAACATGAAAAAGACAAGACTTATAGATGTTTATGAGAGCCTTTTATATTCAAGATATGAAATCCATGTTGACGAGGAAATTGCAAAGGGAGCTAAAAAAGCCCTTGAAAATATGCTAATGCTTGCAAGGTGATATGATGATAAATTGTGATGTTTTAATAGTCGGAAGTGGAGTCGCCGGACTATATGCAGCGTTAAATTTAAGAAGAGATCTTAATATAATATTAGTTTCCAAAACTACTTTAAAGGAAACCAACACCTACCTTGCCCAGGGTGGTATTTCAACTGCAAAGAACGAGGAGGATATAGAATCTTTCATTGAGGATACTTTAAGGGCTGGAAATTACAAAAACAATTTAGAGGCAGTAAAGGTTTTGGCAAAAGAGTCGATGGAAAATATAAAAAGGCTCATCGATTTTGGCGTTGAGTTTGACAATATCGATGGAAGGCTTTTATTTACAAAGGAAGGTGCCCACAGCACCAATAGGATAGTTCATGTTAAGGATTGGACAGGTAAAGGCGTTGCAAAAACCCTTATCAAAAATATATTAAAGAGAAAAAATATCAAGGTTTATGAAAACACAAAATTAATAGACCTTATATCTGAGAATAACAGGTGCCTTGGCGGGATATTTATAAAGGATGGAAAGAGCTTTAATATCTATTCAAAGGTTACAATCCTTGCAACCGGTGGCATTGGAGGCCTTTTTAAAAATTCAACCAATCAAAGGATTTTAACGGGAGATGGCCTTTCCGTTGCTATAAGGCATGGTGTTAAAATAAAAGATATCGAGTTTATCCAATTTCACCCTACCGCCCTTTACGAGGGAAAGGATGAAAGAAGATTTTTAATTTCGGAAAGTCTAAGGGGAGAAGGTGCAGTCCTTTTAAACCACAAGGGTGAAAGATTCGTTGACGAGCTTTTACCAAGGGACGAGGTTTCTTTAAGGATATTAGAGGAAATAAAAAGGTCAATGAAGCCCTACGTTCTTTTAAGTGCAAGGCATCTTAACAGCTCCTACTTAAGGGACAGATTCCCTACTATATACAACGAATGTTTAAAAAGGGGAATAGATATAACTAAGGATTTAGTCCCTGTCGCACCAGCTCAGCATTATTTTATGGGAGGAATTGAAGTCGACCTTTTTTCAAAAACATCAATGGATAACCTTTATGCCGTAGGTGAGGTATCCTGCACAGGAGTCCACGGCGAAAATAGGCTTGCCAGCAATTCCCTGCTTGAGGGGCTTGTTTTTTCAAGAAGGGCTGCGGAGGATATAAATAAAAATATAGATGGTATTAGTCTGATAAAGACTTGTAAAAATAGCCTAATTAACATCGATGAAATAGAAAGGGAAAATAAAAGGCTTGTTATAAAAGAACTTAAAAAGAAAAGGTGGGATCTTAAGGATGAATTTATCGATGATTGATAAACTAATACAGGGTGCTTTAAATGAAGATGTTACCTATGAGGATATAACAACTGAGGCGATAATCCCTGACGACCTTTTATCTACAGCAAACCTTATTGCAAAGGAGGATGGAGTATTAGCAGGGCTATTCGTTTTTAAAAGGGTATTTGAGCTTTTAGGCGAAGTTGAAATTGAAGGCTTTAAAAGGGACGGAGAAGAAGTTGAAAAAGGAGATATAATATGCACCCTTAAAGGGAAAACTAAAAACATTTTAATAGGTGAAAGGACCGCCCTAAATTTTATCCAAAGGATGTCTGGTATTGCAACCCTTACAAGGGAATTTGTAAAAAGGCTTGAGGGAACAAAGGCAGTTTTGCTTGATACCAGGAAAACAACGCCAAATCTTAGGATATTAGAAAAATACGCAACCAGGATGGGCGGTGCAGTAAACCACAGATTCAACCTTTCCGATGGGATTTTAATTAAAGATAATCACATCAAAGCTGCAGGAAGTATAACAAAGGCTGTAGAACTTGTAAGAAGAAGATACTCCAATTTAAAAAAGATTGAAGTTGAAACGGAAAATTTAGATATGGTAAAGGAAGCCCTAAGCTGCAACGCTGATATAATAATGCTTGACAATATGAATCTTGACCTTATAAAGGAAGCAGTAAAACTTATAAATGGAAGAGCTCTAATAGAGGTTTCTGGAAACGTCAATCTTAACACAATAGGCGACATCGCCAAAACAGGCGTCGATTTTATTTCAACAGGCGCAATAACCCATTCATATAAATCGCTGGATTTGAGTTTGAGGATAGTTTAAAAATAGGGACGGTTAAAAATTAATGAACCGTCCCCGTTTCATGCAAATCATTTACCGATACTGTAAGATGCATTCCATTGTCAAGCCTTCTTACTTTCGCTACGTTTCTTATATCGTCAACTTCTTCAATCCACACAGGCTTATTTTCATATTGAACTTCAATGCTTTTTGTTGAATTTAGAATTTCCTTTACTCTATTTTTATCCATCATCTCACCTCAAGGTTAGTATGCAACCTTTTTATATAATTATTCATTCATCATTTTTATTCATTCTAAATCTAAAAAAATGGTCAATAGGTCCAACACCGTGTCCAATGCTGAAGGAATTTTCAATTGCCCCTTGAATATATTCTTTACTCCTTTTAACTGCATCGACTATTGAATAACCTAATGCTAAATTACAAGCTATGGCAGATGATAAAGTGCAGCCTGTGCCATGGGTATTTTTACTTATGATCCTTTTACCTTTAAAATATGTAAAATCCTTTCCATCATATAAAACATCAATAGGTTCACCATCAAGATGTCCACCCTTTATAAGGACGTTCTCTGCTCCAAGTTCATATATTCTTTGACAAGCCCTTTCCACATCTTCGATGTTTTTTATCTTAATTCCAGCCATCAAACTTGCTTCATCTATATTAGGAGTAATTATAGTGCATATAGGAATTAAATCCTCTACTAGTGTGCTTATGGCTTCATCCTTTAAAAGCTTAAATCCACTTTTAGAAACCATTACAGGGTCTAAAACTATGTTTTTTGCATTGTAGTAGGTTAAAGCCTTCGCTACTGTTTTTATGATTTCACTTGAGGATAGCATGCCTATTTTAACTGCATCCACATCTATATCTTCATATATTGCTCTAATTTGCATTTCTATAAATTCCTTTGGTAAATCAAAGGCTGCCAAAACACCTTTTGTATTTTGTGCAGTAACTGACGTAATAACACTCATGCCGTAAACAAGATGGGCTGAAAATGTTTTTATGTCCGCTTGAACTCCTGCTCCTCCTGAGCTATCCGAACCTGCAATCGTCAAAACCTTTTTCATGTTTACACCCCCAAAAAAAATTAACTTTATATTCAAGCAAAATCATTTGTCATTTATCATTTTAATCACATAATTTAATACTGTATCGTAGGGATTTATCACATCAAAATGATTTTCTTTGTATTTAACATATTCAACAAAATCATCAAACCTTTGTTCCACATAAATATCTGGCTGTGTATGATATTCCTCATTTGGGGTTCCATCGGGATTTAATCCCATTTCAAGGGGGAACCTAATTAAAAGTCCAGAGTTAGGCAAAGAAACAATCGCAGGGTCCATTCCTATTCCATCGCCACCTGTTGTTGTCCCTACTAGGGTTGCAAATTTTGTTGCTTTGCAAAAAGCCGCAAAGGCCTCGGCAGATGAATAAACATAATCGTCAACCAGCAAAAATATTTTTCCTTTAAATCCAACTGGATTCTTTGGTCTTATTTCATCCTTTGAGTCTAAAAAGCTTTTAAATAATCTTTTGGTTTCTTCTGGATAATTTAATTCATCCGGAAGTTTTTCTATTGGTTTTGTCCTTATTTTTCTTGACTTTAAAAAGGGTTTTATATAATTTCCTCCCCTATAAAGGCAATAAAATTGAGTGAATAAAGGTTTCTCTATTAGTGCTGGGACAATATTTTCCATATAATAGCCTTCGCTTCCACCACCATTGCCCCTTATGTCTATTATGAGGTATGGGTAATCCTTTATGCTCTTTAAAAATGAATATATACCCTCCTTATCCTTTTCAACATGTTCATATGAAAAGGACCAAACCTTTAAATAGGCTATTTTGTCCTTTTGAATTATTTTTGTTTCATAAACTTTATCAGTATTTATGTTATATTTATTGGTATTTTCAACTTGTATCCCAGTTAACTTCTTTTTAATTATCTTCCCATCTAAAGTTTTAAATCGTAATTCTTTCCTTTCATTATCATTACAAGTTATAAATAGGTTATTGGTTTTAAGTTTGTTTCTTTTAAAATCATAGGTTAGATACATTTTATTCATGTTATTTTTTATATATTCATCTATTTTAATACCATCTATACTAATTAAAGTTGAAAACCTTGGAATATCATATTGTTTTAAAAAATCTTTATCGCCTAAGTTTGAATATATTATATATTTACCTTCCACATACTTAAAATCAATAGGAATAATCCTTTTACTTTTAGGCAATATCATAGTCCATTTTTTATATTTAGCTTCAACATCTTTATTGTTTATTACCCTATCCCAGGAATAATTTCCTGATCCCTTATAAAACTCCCTATACATATCATATCTATCAGGGCCTATTATATTTGTATGGGCATTTTGTAAAAGATGTAAAATCTCATCGATGGCAAAATAAAATTCAACATTGTTTTTTGTTTTAGCAATTGTCCCTTTAAACTCCTCCCTTTTTTCAAGCCAGTCAAAACCAGTTTTTCTTTTTGAAACTTCTAAATAAGGATAGTTATCCTTTAAAACATTATATAAATAATCGAAATCCTCTAATTTTTCATCAATACTAAGTTCAGGTAAATCCTTATTATGTGCCTTTAATAAAACATCTTGTATGTGATGGTGAAATGAAATCCCAATTAATAATACAAAAAATAAAGCTCCGATAATAAATAAACTTAATTTAACTTTTTTTATCACCATAACCCCACCTCATAAACTTTAGATTAGTCATTTTTGTTATATTATACCAAATATAAAAAATCAATTATAGTGCCAGTTGACAAAAGAAATAGAAAATTATAGAATACAAATGATAATAATTATCACTTATCATTAAATTAGTTTATTAATTGCATGGGGGTGCCTTGTATGATTAAATGGAGGGAAGATTATTCAATAGGAGTAGAAAGTATTGACCAGCAGCATAGGCATTTGATTGAAATCGCCGGCAGAGTCTATGATACTCTTAAAAATCAATTTTATGTGGGCAAGTATGACAAAATAGTAGAAATTTTAAAGGAACTTGAGGATTATACTATCTATCATTTTGGAGAAGAAGAAAAATTTATGAAGGAAATAGGATATGAAGGATATTTTATGCACAAAATAGAACATCAAAAATTCATTGAAAAAATTCAAAGTATAGACCTTGAAAATATAGATGGGGAGCAAGATAAATACCTTCTTGATATTTTCAACTTCATCGCCGACTGGCTTGTAAATCATATATTAGAAAAAGATAAAGCCATAATAAAATAAAGTGCAGCAGAGCTGCACTTTATTCCCATTCAATTGTTGCAGGTGGCTTTGAAGTTATATCATATACAACTCTATTTACTCCCTTAACTTCGTTTACTATCCTTGAGGATACCCTTGCAAGCACCTCATAGGGGATTCTGAACCAGTCGGAGGTCATGCCGTCTACACTCTCAACAGCCCTTAGGGCTATCGTATAGGCATAAGTTCTTTCATCCCCCATAACTCCAACGCTTTTTATATCAGGTAAAACGGCAAAATACTGCCATATATCTCTGTGAAGTCCTGCCTTTTTTATTTCTTCTCTAAATATAAAATCCGCCTGCCTTAAAATGTTTAATTTATCCTCAGTAACTTCACCTAAAACTCTTATTGCAAGGCCTGGACCTGGGAAGGGCTGCCTTGATATTAAATCCTCTGGAATTCCAAGCTGCCTTCCAACTTCCCTAACCTCATCCTTAAAAAGCTCCCTTAAGGGTTCAACAAGGTCAAACTTAAGGTCCTCCGGAAGACCTCCAACGTTGTGGTGGCTCTTTATTGTAGCTGAAGTTTTCGTTCCGCTTTCAACAACATCGGGATATATCGTCCCTTGAACTAAAAATTCAGCTCCCTTAATTTTATTTGACTCCTCCTCAAAGACCCTTATAAATTCTTCGCCTATAATCTTTCTTTTTCTTTCCGGATCTGAAACTCCCTTTAATCTTTCTAAAAATCTATCCTTTGCATTTACCATTATAAGGTTCATGTTAAACTTTTCCTTAAATGTTTTATAAACCTCCTCGGCTTCATTGAGCCTTAAAAGACCGTGGTCTACAAAAATACAGGTTAAGTTATCTCCTATTGCCCTGTGGACCAAAACAGCTGCAACTGATGAATCTACTCCTCCCGACAGGGCACAAATTGCCCTTTTGTCACCTATTCTTTCTTTGATTTCTTTAATCTTATCATCTACAAATGATGACATTGTCCAGCTTCCACTTAAGTTGCAGATATTAAAAAGGAAATTATTAATTATTTCCCTTCCAAATTGGGTATGATGAACCTCAGGGTGGAATTGAAGGCCAAATATTTTTCTCTTTTCATCCTCCATCGCAGCGATAGAGCAATTTTCACTTGATGCTATTACTCTAAAACCTTCAGGAAGTTTTACTATCTGGTCGGTGTGACTCATCCAGCATATAGCCTTTTCCTGTAAGCCTTTAAAAAGATTAGAAGATAAATTAAACTTTATTAACGTATTCCCATATTCCCTAACCTCTGCTCTATCAACCTTACCTCCAAGGCTCTCTGCTATAAGCTGATCCCCATAACATATACCTAAAATGGGGATATTTAATTCAAATATTTCTTTATCTATTTTAGGTGCCCTTTCATCATAAACGCTATTTGGTCCTCCTGAAAAAATTATTCCCTTTGGTTTTGCCTTTTTTATCCTTTCAACAGCTTCATCATAGGGAACTATTTCGCAGTAAACCCTGCTTTCCCTAACTCTTCTTGCAATAAGCTGGGCATATTGCCCTCCAAAATCAACTATAATTACAAGTTCCTTTTCCATAATCTCCTCCTAATAATTTGGTAATTTATAGAAATGTCAAAAAGTCAAAATGTCAAGTGGCAGGCACTAAAGTGTTGTATAATTAGGTGATTCCTTTGTTATTTGGACATCATGGGGATGGCTCTCCCTAAGTCCTGCTGATGTTTGAACAACAAATACTGCCTTTTCATGAAGTTCTCTTATATTTTTTGCACCGCAGTAGCCCATCCCTGCCCTAAGGCCTCCAACAAGCTGATATATTGTATCACCTACAGGCCCTTTATAGGCGACCCTTCCTTCAACTCCTTCAGGAACTAATTTCTTGCTATCCTCTTGGAAATATCTATCCTTGCTTCCTTTTTGCATTGCACCTAAAGAGCCCATTCCACGATAAACCTTGTATCTTCTTCCTTGATATATTTCCTCTTCACCCGGGCTTTCGGCACATCCTGCAAGCAAAGACCCTAGCATTACAACATCAGCACCTGCAGCAAGGGCCTTTACTATGTCTCCAGAGTATTTGATTCCTCCATCTGCTATTATTGGAACCCCATATTTTTTCGCTTCTTCTGCACAGTCCATAACAGCAGTAAGCTGCGGAACTCCAACTCCTGCTACAACCCTTGTTGTGCATATTGAACCCGGACCTATTCCAACCTTTACGCAATCAGCCCCTGCCAGGATAAGGTCCCTTGTTGCCTCGGCTGTTGCAACATTTCCTGCTATTATTTGTAGCTCTGGGTATTGATTTTTAATATTGTAAACTGCATCTAAGACCCCCTTTGAATGTCCATGGGCTGTGTCTATCACAATTACATCAACCCCAGCCTCATATAGGGCCTTTACTCTGTCCATCATATCCTTTGAAACTCCAACGGCTGCCCCTACAAGTAGCCTTCCCTTTTCATCCTTTGCTGCATTAGGGAACTTCTCTGCCTTTTCGATATCCTTTATTGTAATAAGGCCTTTAAGATTAAATTCCTCATCTACCAAAGGAAGCTTTTCTATCTTGTGTTTTCTTAATATTTCTTCTGCCTCCTTAAGGCTTGTTCCAACAGGGGCAGTTATAAGGTTATCCTTTGTCATAACTTCCTTTATCTTTTTTGTATAATCCTTTTCAAATCTAATATCCCTGTTTGTAATTATTCCAACAAACCTTCTGCCAACAACTATCGGAACACCTGATATTCTATATCTTGCCATTAGATTATCAGCATCTTGAATCGTATCCTCAGGAGATAAGAAGAAGGGATCTGTTATTACGCCGTGTTCTGATCTTTTTACTTTGTCCACCTCAAGGGCTTGTTCTTCAACGGACATATTTTTATGGATTATTCCAATACCGCCTTCCCTTGCCATAGCAATGGCCATTTTAGCTTCAGTAACCGTATCCATACCTGCACTCATTATTGGAATATTTAATTTAATTTTTTTAGTAAGATAAGTTGATGTATCAACATCCTTTGGTAGAACCTCTGACTTTTGTGGAACTAATAAAACATCATCAAATGTATAGGCTTCTTTTATTATTCTTGCCATATTATCCCCCTTTTCAAATGGTTTTTAATTATTATTTACATAAAACAAAAAGGCATACTACGAGTAAAGCGTAGTATGCCAAAAAAAGCATATTAAGCGTTACTCATAGTCGGGTAGTTTACGGCCACCCGGTAGAGACTCCAAGGCCATATTCCTTGGATTATATGAGCAGGTAATGTCAAAATATATCGTTTTTTAGTATTATATTATTAAAAAAACGTTGCGTCAAGGTTCAGATACAAAAATTGTGATTATTTTATGATAATGTCATGTTGTAGAGTAATATGATAAAATGTCACTATGAGGAACGAGGTGTTTTATTCAATGTCACAAAAACAAATTAATAGGTATGTTGTCATTCAAAAATCCCTTGAGGGTTTATTAACTGTCAAGGAGGCAGCAAAGGTTTTAGGCCTTAGCGAACGTCAAGTTATTAGATTAAGAAAGGGTGTGATGCAAAGCGGGGTTTCTGCTCTTATTCATAAAAACAAAGGCCGTAAACCTTCTCATGCTGTTTCCGATGAACTTAAAGGTAAAATTATATCTCTTAAATTGTCTGATAACTACAAAAATGCTAACTTCAAACATTTTAACGAGCTTCTTGAAAGATTCCATGGCATTAAGCTAAGTTACTCTACCATCTACAATATCCTTAACTCTACCGGTATTAAAAGCCCTAAAAAGCGTCGTAGATTTAAACCCCATACAAGACGAAAAAGAAAACCACAGATGGGCCTTCTAGTTCAGATGGATTCCTCTCCATTTGATTGGCTGGGTATTGGCTGTAACTATTCTATCCATGGTGCTATCGACGATGCTACTGGCAAAGTTCTCGGTCTTTATATGACTAAAAATGAATGCCTTCAAGGATATTTTGAAGTCGCTCGCTTTATGCTCGAAAACTTTGGTATCCCTGCTAGTATCTATAGCGATAGGCATGCTATCTTCCTTTCTACTAAAGCTTCTAAACTCTCTATTGAAGATCAGCTTGAAGGCAAGGTTTGTAACGATACTCAGTTCTCTAGAGCTATGCGGGAACTTGGCATCACCATAATAACTGCACATTCCCCTCAGGCTAAAGGTAGGGTAGAACGACTTTGGAATACTTTGCAATCGCGTTTGCCCGTTGAATTTAAAATAGCTGGAATTAAAACTATTGATGAAGCTAATGAATTTTTAAGAAAATATGTCTTTGAATTCAATAGCATATTTTCTGTTGAGCCTTTATCTGATGAATCTGCTTTAAGACCACTTAGTAGTGACATAAACCTTAATTCTATTCTCTGCGTGAAAGAAAAAAGAAAGGTCGATAATGGCGGCGTTTTCTCCTACTACGGAAAACAGTTCAAAATCCTTCAAAAGAACAATCAGCCTCCAATACCGACCCGAGCAACTATTAATGTATTCATTAATAGTTTAACAGGTGTTCAGGTCGAATACAAGGGGGTAATTTACGATACAGAAATATTTTCAAAGCCTAAAAAATCTTCTACTGATTCCGTTAAGAAGGAGAAAAACACCTACAGGCCGCCAGAAGACCATTATTACAAATATGGACGTAATTTAGTTAAGCCCATCGTCTATGATGAAAGCGATCAAGAAATTTTAAGTATGCTTGAGGAAATTTTCCTCGGTAAAGATAATTTTGTTGACAGATACAAAAATTTAGGGTAAATGTTAGCTTTTGATAATAGGACTGTTAGTCGGGTGATGTCAAGGCACCGTGGAATAAATGGGAGGGGCCCACTTGTGGGAGGGCGCCCGTTTATGCCGCGAAAGGCCTTGACATCAGGCGGCATAGTATCCTATTGCCTTTTAGGGGCAGTTTAATCTGCCCCTCTGCCTTCCGGCGAGGATGGGGGTTCTAGGGGGCAAAGCCCCCTAATTTTTACCCATCTAAATGACATTTTCATACGATAATTAACTTTATTTTAAATTATTTTTAGGTGACATTTTCAAAAGATATTGACAGGTTCAGATACAAAAATTATATATTCATTGATATTGTATCTACAAATCTTTTTATATCCTTAAGATTGTTTTGCAGAACATTATAAATTGTTTCGTTATCCACTTCTATATACATATGAACTATCCTATTTCTAAACTTTGCCATTAAGAAATAAGTTTCAATGTCGTTTTTGTCAATAATTCTATTTTGATGCAATATTTCAAAAGAATCTCTATTACTTTCAACCTTCCCCCATCTATTTCTTGCAATAATATGGTTTGCAATATCAAGCATTGCCTCAATAGATGTTTGTAAAAGATACTTTGCACTATCAACATTCCTAAAATCATTTAAAAATTCTTCCTTTGTAAAATTCCTTAACTCTTCAAGTTTTTTAAGGTTTTCCTGGATAAACAAAAGCTTATTCCTAACTTTGTCGTAATCTATATTTAAAATCATCCGTTAACACCTCTATTTTTAAAGTTTGAAAAGAAATCTCTGTTAAAGGAATCAATAAAATATTTTGCATCTCTGTATTTTTTATAAACTAATTCAATAAAATCGCTAAGCTTTATAGAATCAGCAACATAAATTTCTCTTCCCTCATTAATTGCTTTAACTTGAAGTGTCAAGGGAGCCTTATTTAGGTTTACAATATCTACATTATCAAATTTTAATATTTCTGTAATTTTACAAGCTATCTTTGTTTCTTCAATAAAATCAATATCATCTTCAAATAAAACCGCAAAGTCTATATCGCTATCTTCCCTTTGATATTCCGTTCCATATGAACCTATTATATAAACGGCAATTACTCTCTTATCTTCATTAAAATAATTAACTAAAGCAGGAATTTTATCCTCTATAGATATCATTAAATCAACCCCTAAAGCTTGGTTCTCCTTACAAAATTATAAACATCCTTCAAAGGGAGTCCCCTCTCCATTGAAATCCTTTTTAAATCCTCGAATTCAGGGGATATGTTTACAATTTCACCGTCGTATTTTGAAATTTTAAAATCGACTTTACCAAATTCCGTCTCCACCCTTTTGATTTCCCTTTGAAGTTCATATCTTTTTATTTTAAATTTTCTTATTCCTATTGTCGTTGTTTCTTTAAATAGAACCTCAATTATGGATTTTTCCTTGTTTTCATGGACAAGAACTGATATTACAATTCCAGGCCTATTTTTTTTCATATAAACCGGAGTAAGATAAACATCAAGGGCACCCTTTTCAAATAGTTTATCCATAACATATCCGTAAAACTGAGGATTCATATCATCTATGGTGGTTTCAAGTAAAACAACTTCCTCCTTATCCTCCTCACCAAGGACAACCCTTAAAACATTAGGCTTTTCTGTGTTCTTTTTACCACAACCATACCCCACTGCCTTTACCTTCATGTTTATACCCTCAACAAATTCAGAGCAAAGCCCCTTTAAAATAGCTGCTCCCGTTGGAGTTGTAAGCTCAAATTTTCTTTCATCAGAATAAATAGGAACATCTTTTAATATATTCATGGTTGCCGGTGCCGGAACAGGTAAAATCCCGTGCTGGCATTTTACAAATCCGCTTCCTGTATTTACATATGAAGAAATTATTTTATCAGGTTTTAAATAATCTATACAAACAGCAACTCCAACAATGTCAATTATCGAATCCACCGCTCCAACCTCATGGAAATGAACCTCATCTATGCTTTTTCCGTGGACCTTTGCCTCCGCCTCTGCTATTATATTGAAAATCCTTTTTGCAATATTTTTGGCACCATCTGTAATCCTGCTTTTATCTATAATGCTTATTATATCCTTTAAATTTCTTTCATGATGATGGATATTTTCCTCTTTTAAAAAAACATAAAAGTCCGTTCCTTCTATGCCGTTTTTATTGCTCTTTCTGATTTCTATTTGATATTCTTCATCTATATTTAAACTTTTTAAATTCTCAATTAAATAATCCTTAGGAACGCCAAGATCTAAAAGAGCACCTACAGCCATATCACCGCTAATTCCTGAAAAACAGTCAAAATAAAGTATCATTTTACCACTCCGTTTCTAAAAAATCCTTTGTTTATCATAGAAGCGATATATCCTGCACCAAATCCGTTGTCGATATTAACAACGGAAATACCAGCAGCACAAGAGTTTAGCATAGTTAAAAGAGCCGAAAGCCCCCTAAAATTTGCCCCATATCCTACGCTTGTTGGGACAGCAATAACAGGAACATCCACAAGTCCAGCAAGGACGGAAGGAAGGGCCCCCTCCATTCCAGCAACTGCAACAATGCAGCTTGAATCCTTAATTTTATCCATATTAGAAAACAATCTATGTATTCCTGCAACCCCTACATCAAAAATCCTTACAACATTATTTCCAAAGGCCTCAAGGGTTACTGCTGCCTCTTCTGCCACAGGGATATCTGCCGTTCCCCCTGTGACAACAGCAACCTTACCTACCTTTTCAACATCCTTTGGATTTACTATGAGTATCCTTGCAAGCTCATGATATACCATATTTTCAGAAATATCCTTTACTCTTTCATAAACCTCCTTTGACATCCTTGTTGCAAGGACATTGGCATCTCTGTTTATCATATCTAAAAGAATTCCCCTCAAATGATTAATATCTTTACCTTCAGTAAAAACAACCTCTGGATAACCAACCCTTATGCCCCTATGGTAATCAAGCTTTGCAAAGTCCAAATCCTTAAAGGGAACATCCTTTAATGCATCAAGAGCCTTCTCTACATCCAGCTCTCCTTCTTTAACTTTAGTTAGTATCTCCTTTAGCGTATTCCTGTCCATTACTTTACCCCCACATTTAAACTTCCTGTTTTATAACCCGTAAGATCTAATGAAACATATTTAAAGCCTATTTCCTTTAGCTTTTTTTCAACTTCATCTATAAGTTCCATGCTAAAAAACTTTTTAAAATCATCCTTTGGAACTTCTATCCTTGCAATATCCCCATGACATCTTACCCTTACATTTTTAAAACCCTTGTTTATTAGAAAAACTTCAGCATCATCAATCATCTTTAGTTTTATTTTGTTTATCTCATCCCCATAGGGAATCCTTGTTGCAAGGCAAGCAAAGGAGGGTTTATCATAAAATTTAAGTCCCATTTCCTTTGCTAATAATCTTATATCCTCCTTTGTAAGACCTGCCATAAGTAAGGGGCTTTTAACTTTTAGCTCTTCTATTGCTCTAAGCCCTGGTCTATAATCCTTTAAATCATCGGCATTAGTTCCATCCACAACATAGTCTATTCCAACTTCGTTGGCAAAGGAAATTAGCTTTGAAAAAACAGTCCTTTTACAGATGTAGCATCTATCTATTGGGTTATTTTTAAAACCTAAAACATCCCTTAAGGGATCAAACTCAATCTCCACATGCTCAACACCTAATTCCTTTGCAAATTCCCTTGCCTCATTGATTTCCCACGAAGGGTATATGTAGGATATAGCTGTGGCTGCTACTGCTCTATTTCCTAATACATCCTTAGATACCTTTAATAAAAAGGAGCTATCTATTCCCCCAGACAAAGCAACTAAGACGCTTCCCATATCCTCTAATATGTTTTTAAGTTCATTAAGTTTTGTAAAACTATCCATAAGTAACCTCCTTTTAAATTAAAAAGCCCTTTTGGGCTTAGACAATTTCCTTAGTTAACTCTAAAAATTCTTGATAAGAGTATTTTCTTGCCTCCGGTAGCATATAACCAACCCCTAAAACATATTCATACTTTTATTATAGTTTAATTGATAATTTTTACAAGTGAAAAGAAAATACAGTATAAAAATATAACTTGTTAAAATTTTATCAGAAACTATTGATTTTTTGCTTACAAAAGCTTATAATTAAATTGTGAAATAAATAACAATCAAGCAGAACATTGACAGCTAAATATTATCAAGCATTTTAATCATTTATTATATCAATAAAACCTTTATCTATAAAGAAAATATTATTTTTTATAATATTGTTTGTTAATTTTATATCAAAGAGAGGTGTTTTGTATGTTAATTACGAACAACGACGAATTAATGCAAAGGATTAATCAAGTAAGACAGGCTCAAGAAATTTATGCAACTTTCCCACAGGAAAAGGTTGACGAGATTTTTAGAGCTGCTGCAATGGCTGCAAATGAGGCAAGAATTTATCTTGCAAAAATGGCCGTTGAAGAAACAGGAATGGGGATCGTCGAAGATAAGGTTATTAAAAACCACTTTGCTTCAGAATATATATACAACAAATACAAGGATGAAAAGACCTGTGGAGTTATTGAAAAGGATGAATCTTCAGGTATTGTTAAAATCGCAGAACCAATTGGCGTTATAGCAGCAATTGTCCCTACAACAAACCCAACATCAACAGCTATATTTAAAGCCCTCCTTGCGCTAAAAACAAGAAACGGTATAATATTCTCCCCACACCCAAGGGCTAAAAATTCAACAATAGAGGCCGCAAGAATAATTTTAAAGGCCGCTGTTAAAGCAGGAGCTCCTGAAAACATCATCGCTTGGATAGACGAGCCTTCTGTTGAACTTTCACAGCTTCTTATGAGCCAATGCGACTTTATCCTTGCAACCGGCGGTCCTGGAATGGTAAAGGCAGCCTACTCATCAGGAAAACCAGCTATAGGTGTTGGTTCAGGTAATACACCAGCCATTATAGATGAAACAGCTCATATAAAGATGGCAGTAAACTCAATTATTCTTTCAAAAAGCTTTGACAACGGAGTTATATGTGCATCAGAACAGGCTGTTATAGTTTTAGATGAAGTTTACGATGAAGTTAAAAAGGAATTCATGGAGAGAGGTTCCTATTTCTTAAAGGATGATGAAATAGATAAGGTAAGAAAAATAATTCTTGTAAATGGCTCTATAAACGCAAAAATAGTTGGACAAAGCCCCCAAAGAATCGCTGAAATGGCAGGAATTACAATCCCTGAAAATACAAGAATAATCATCGGTGAAGTTGAAAAGGTTGGACTTTCTGAACCCTTCTCCTTTGAAAAACTATCACCAATCCTTGCAATGTATAGAGCAAAAAGCTTTGATGAAGCTCTAAACCTTGCCGTTGAGCTTGTAAAACACGGTGGATTTGGTCATACATCCGTTCTTTACACAGATACAATAAAGTGCAAGGATAGAGTTGAAAAGTTCAGCGCTGCTATGAAAACAGGAAGAATAATAATAAACATGCCATCATCACAAGGGGCAATTGGTGATATATATAACTTTAGATTAGAGCCTTCTCTAACTCTTGGCTGCGGTTCCTGGGGCGGAAACTCAGTTTCAGAAAACGTAGGAGTTAAACATCTATTGAACATCAAAAACGTAGCTGAGAGGAGAGAAAATATGCTCTGGTTTAGAGTTCCTGAAAAAATTTACTTTAAATATGGAAGTCTTTCAACAGCCCTTAAGGAATTAAGGGATATGAACAAGAAAAAGGCCTTCATTGTAACTGATAAGGTGTTGTTTGATCTTGGATTTACAAATAAAGTCACTGATTTATTAGATGAGCTTGGAATTCAGCACAGCGTATTCTTTGAAGTTGAACCAGACCCAACATTATCTTGTGCTAAAAAGGGTGCTGAGCTTATGAAATCCTTCTCTCCTGATGTTATAATAGCCCTTGGTGGCGGCTCACCAATGGATGCTGCAAAGATTATGTGGGTAATGTATGAACATCCTGAAGTTAGATTTGAGGACCTTGCTTTAAGATTTATGGATATTAGAAAAAGAATCTATAGATTCCCTGAACTAGGTAAAAAGGCCATGATGGTTGCTATCCCAACAACAGCCGGAACAGGATCTGAAGTGACACCATTTGCCGTTATAACAGATGAAAAAACTGGAATCAAATACCCACTTGCTGACTACGAATTAACACCTGATATGGCCATCGTTGATCCTGAGCTTATGATGAATATGCCAAAGGGACTTACTGCAGCGTCAGGTATAGATGCCCTAACCCATGCAATAGAAGCCTATGTTTCTGTTCTTGCATCTGAATTTACTAATGGACTTGCCCTTGAAGCGATAAGGCTAATATTTAAATATCTACCAGCAGCTTACAATGAAGGGGCTAAAAATCAAAAGGCAAGGGAAAAGATGGCTTACGCTTCAACAATAGCAGGAATGGCCTTTGCAAATGCCTTCCTTGGAATATGCCACTCTATGGCCCATAAACTCGGTGCTGCCTTCAATATTCCACACGGCGTTGCAAATGGACTTTTGATAAGCGAAGTTATAAGATTCAATGCAGTAGATAACCCAAGAAAGCAAACTGCCTTCCCACAATACAAATACCCAAATACAAAATGGAGATACGCACAAATTGCCGACTATCTAAAACTTGGTGGAAAAGATGAAGATGAAAAGGTTGAACTATTAATAAAGGCAATAGAAGATTTAAAGGAAAAGGTAGGTATTCCAAAATCAATTAAAGAAGCCGGAGTATCTGAAAAGAAGTTCTATGCACAACTTGATGAACTTGCAGAACAAGCCTTTGATGATCAGTGCACAGGAGCTAACCCAAGATATCCTTTAATCAGCGAAATAAAGGAAATCTATATTAGGGCATTTGAAGGAAGATAATTTAAAGGGCTATCTCATATTCGAGGTAGCCCTATTGTTTTAGTAATAAAAGAACATTAAGAAGGGTTACGACAATCCCTATAATCCATAGCAAAATATTTGTTTTTAAATCATTTTTAAATTTACCCATAACATATTTTGAACTTGTTAAATATATTAAAAGAAAAATTGTAAAGGGAAGCTGAATGCTTAAAACTATCTGGGATATTAAAAGGCCTTTAAAGGTATCGCTAATCAACATAATTATTAAAAGTGCACAGATTATAGTCATAGTTATACCTATTTTTGTTTCTTTATCTTTTATATCATAGGTTTTGTTATAGATTCCTGAATAAATTACCCCTCCAGAAATCCCTGCCGTAATGCTTGAAGAAATTCCTGAAAACAAAAGAGCAAGGGCAAAAACAAAGGATGCTAAGTTTCCAAGGATTGGTCTTAATAGAACTTGTGCCTGTTGCAGTTCTTGAACTATTATCCCGTTTTTATAAAAGGTAGCAGCTGCAACTATTATCATTGCACTGTTTATTCCCCAGCCTATTATCATAGAAAAAAGAGTATCTAAAAATTCAAACCTTACTTGCCTTTTTAACTTAATTTCATCCGTCCTGTCAAAATGTTTGTTTTGAATTATTTCTGAGTGTAAAAAAAGATTATGGGGCATTACAACAGCGCCTAAAACGCTCATTATTATAGGCATTGATCCCTTAGGAATGGCGGGAACAGTTGAGCTAAAAATAGCCTTCCCCCATTCAACATCGACAAGAGCAAGCTCAAATACAAAGCAAAAACCAATAATCGATACAAAGCATATTATCCATTTCTCTATTTTATTATAGGAGTTAGTCAATATCATAAATAATGAAAAGGTTGCTATTAAAACTGCCGCCAATTTAATTGGAATAGAAAAGAGCATATAAAGGGCTATTGCTCCACCTAAAATTTCTGCAAGGGCTGTAGATATTGAAGCAAAATAGGCACTTGACAAAATTAATTTGCTTATAATAGGTTTAGTATAAGAGGTTGCCGCTTCAGATAGGCTCTTTCCCGTAATAATTCCAAGTCTTGCAGCTGTATGCTGCAGCACAATAAGCATCAAAGTAGATAAAGTAACCATCCATAAAAGCCTATAGCCATATTGAGAACCTGCCGCAACATTTGATGCCCAATTGCCGGGGTCTATAAATCCTACAGTTATTAGAAGTCCTGGCCCAATATATTTAATGAATTCCCTAACCATTATGTTTCCCCCTTAAGGCTTTAACATCATTCTTGTGGGAGACATGCCCCCACAAGATTTTCCTTTTACCCCCTATATATATGCCAAAGGGCATTATCAGTTCCCCTTGCAAATACATCTATTCTATTTGGTCCCCAGGATACTGCTGCCGGTTCTGAAGTCAATTGCCCTCCAAGGTCCATCCAATCACTCCATCCTGCTTGTGTTGTCATTTAATATTTTCCAAAGTAAATTTTATAAGATCTCTAATTATTTCATTTGTCCTACGGGCTGGAACTCTAAAACCTATAAATGTTGCAAAAATCCAAGGCATATCTCTTCTTAAGCTTATGAATAATGCATCCGTCTTTTGATTAATATTTCCTGTATAGTTTTTAGCATTTCTTACAACGTAGTTAACAATTGCCCTGAATAAAAGTCGAGTAATATTCCTTGACATTCCATATCTTCTTAGCTCAGCATATACATTTGCAAATTCTGTATCAACAAGCCTCATTATTCTATTTACCTCTTGAGTAATTTGCCTTACTAATTCATCCTCTTCGTATTCCAATTCCAAATCATCATCCCTGTAGTTATCATCATAATCTTCATATTCCCTCCAATACTGCCACATCCAAAAGTATGGACAATACAAAATAAAAACCCCCAAATTAATACTTACATTAATATAATATAGTTCTTATATGCTTGATGTTACAAAGTAAGAAGGTAAAAATAATTTATATTTATTAAATACTAATCACCATTTTAAATTATTTACATATATTATTTATTGTGAGTAATAATTGAAGGCTCATAGCTGAATTTTTGCTTCATGATATGTTTGAATTATTTACTAATTTTAAGGATTTATTAGACTAATCAATATAGATGGAGGGAGTTTATGTATCATCACATGTTTATGTGTCCTTTTTATCACTATATGATGCCAATGATGGGAATGGAAAAAATGCAAAACATGCCTTATATGATGCAAATGCCGATGATGCACATGCCTATGATGGGGACGCCAATGATGCAAATGATGCCTATGCTTATCGATATGGATGATGACGATGATTATGAAGATAGGGAAGAGGACAGAGTTTCTGTTGAGGAGATTTTAAACAAGATTGAGAAAAACGATCCTCAAATATTTGCAATCTTAAGGGCCTATGGAATCCCAATGCCGGTTGCAAGAAGGTTAGTTAGAAGAATAATCCGTTTGACCTTGAAATATTCAAAATAAGCCAGGCTCAGATTGTTGACAACCCCTCTTTGGTGTTCAGACTTTGCAAGAGCCCCGTGAATGGATTTCAAAGAGGCATCTCTCATGAGCCCTAGCAATTAGAATTGCTTAGCGAAATGAGCGAATGCCAGGGAAATCCTTCACGGGGCTTATCAAAAAATAACTTTTAAACAGTCTGAGCCTGGCTTATTTGTTTTTAATCATCTAAAGGTCTATTTAAAATTATAAAATCTCCTAAATACTTTGTTTCAAACTCTACAGTCTTATCTTTAAGTCTAGAAGGAACATATACAAATGTAGAACCATTAAAATAATAAACATATGCGTTATTAAATTTCTTTTTATCTATCTCTATCTTTGTTTTGAATACAGTATTATATAAAGTTTCAATGTTTGAAGAAATGTTAAATCCTATAAAATCCCTTCCTCTAATCTTATTAAGCTTAGCTGATTTAATATTTGAAATATTTAATTCAAAATAATCATTTATATTTCTTAGAATATCCTTTGCTTTATAAATTACCTCTATATTCTTGTCGCAATAACTTAATAATAAATCATTCAACGAAGCTGCATATAAAACTTCCCTTGATAATTTACCACTTACACTAAACACCTTCTCATTTTCTGTATTCAAAAGCGACCTGATTAGCTTGAACTCTTCCGCATCATTTTTATGCATTATCCTTTTTTCTACAACGAAATTTGGATCATAAGCAGGTTTTAAACTTTCTCCATCAATCGCTATATTCGTTACTTTATTTACTAATATTACTCCTGACTTTTCATTTAAATTTAAATTGATATTTCCGTTTAAAACTATAATTTCTTGCCCTGAAATTAAATCTACAAACTTTGTTCCGTTTTCATAAGGAACATTGAAACTCACGCTCTTTGAATCTCCCCTGTTTATAACTATGATAGCCTTATCTGAAGCCTTTTCTCTTACATATGCCAAAACATCTTTATGGGCTAATATCGGTTTAATTTCACCAGTTCTTAATACCTCATAGTTATTTCTTATATTTGCAAGTTTCGCATACCACTCAACAAGTTCCCTATCACCCTTACCCCATGGGAAGGCTCTTCTGTTATCCGGGTCATCTGCACCGTATTGCCCTGCTTCATCTCCGTAATATATAACGGGTGCACCGGGATAAGTCATCTGCATCAATGCTGCAAGCTTTAAAAGTTTCTTTGCATTTTCACTTGGAGGATTTGCTATATCCTTAACGCTCTTTTGATAACCATCGAAGGCAGAAATTGCCCTTTGGGTATCATGGGAATCTATTAAGTTAAACATAGCATAGAAGGCTTCCCTTGGATATTGTTCTCTAATTAGTTCTAACGTTTCCATTACCTTTTCTGAATCCTTCTGTCCCATAAGAAAGTCTAATAGTGCTCCTCTAAATCTATAATTCATAACAGAATCATACATATCTCCTAAAAGATATCTTGTAGCATCATCCCATATTTCACCTATTATTACATTGTCTCCTTCTTCCTTTACCACTCTTCTAAAGTTAACCCATGTTTCATCCGAAACCTCATTTGCAACATCAAGTCTCCAGCCGCTGGCACCTTTTCTTAACCAATATCTTGTATGGGAATCTTCACCATCAATAACTTCTTCAGCCCAAGATTTAACTTGATATTCAGAACCATTAAGTGCCTGAATAACAGGCATCGAGTCGAATCCCCACCATCCTTCATAGTAATAGTGCTCAGTTGGTTTTCCAACATCCACCTTCCTATTTTCTATTCTAAACCAGTCTTTGTAATGGAAATCAGTGATTCCAATGCTTCTAAAGTATTCCTGAACTCTATTTTCTGCCTCTAATTGACTTAATCCCTCAAGGTTCATCAAATCGTAAACCCTTGACCAATATTGATAAGCCCCAAGGGGTTTGCCTTTTGTCATGTATTTGCCATACCTGTCAAAATAAATTGAGTCATCAGAAACATGATTTAATACTCCATCAAGGATTATTTTCATTCCTCTCTTTTTAGCTTCCTTAACAAGTCTTACAAAATCATCCATAGAACCAAGTAGCGGGTCAAGTTCCTTATAATCAGTTGCATCGTATCTGTGGTTGGATATGGATTTAGAAATAGGATTAAAGTATATTACATTTATTCCAAGGGCCTTCAAATAATCTAGTCTCTTTATAACTCCTTCGATATCTCCACCATACATTTCGTTACACCATTCTTTATCTCCCCTTGTTCCCTTGTAGTCTTCTCTGTCCTCTAAGGATGGAACTTCAGGGATTGCGTACCAATCATCATAAAATTCGTAAAGGACACTTCCCCTTGCAAATTTTTGGGAGTAGTCGTTTTTCTTATCTCCATTATAGAACCTGTCGGGGAAAATATGATATATCACCGCATTTTTCATCCAATCAGGCGTCTTAAAATCAGGAAGATATACGTTTAATCCATAATATAAAACCTTGCCTAAATCATCGGCCTTTCCTTTGCCATATAATCCATCATCGTCACCAAATGCCTTTACTTCTGAACCATTGGAAATTATAAAATAATACTGATACATTCCCTTTTCCTTTGGTGTATAATTAGTGCTCCAAATATAGTTATCTTCTGCAAGAGTTTTTGTCATATCTATGCTTTCTTTACCATTTGGAGTTAATACAACAAGCTTAACTTGTGAAACATCCTGTCCCGTTCTTATTCTAAATTTTACATTTTCATCTATCTTAACAGCACCAAAGGGCTCTTTAAAGCTTAAATCCCTTGAATCATAATAAATTTTGCTGGTGTCTATATTTCTTTGTGAAGCGTTGTTGAATATTAAACCTGTTACATAATCGTAGCTGAATGTAACTTCTCTATCTTCGTTTAAAACAATCTCTGGATATTCATAATCATCATTTCCTAAAAGAACCCTTATTCCTCTATATGTTCCTGCCCTTAGATAAACAGAAACTGAATATACTCCCGTTAACCTTAAATCCTTCATAACATATTCTTTGTCAAGGCCTACTAACTTTGGTCTATTCTCTCCAAGAAGTGGAACATATTTTGTAGAATCGGTTATTATATGACTTGCGTCTGAATAATAGAAGGTTATATCCTGCTTTTTTGTAACTTGCATCTGAATATTAGCTCCGTCCCTTGTTCCATCCTTCCCGTAATTTTCATTCCAGGAACCCATAGCAACTTTATATTCATATATTCCAGGCGGAACATCCTTTATTGTAAATTTATAAAGGCCATCTCCTATATGCTTCATCCTTGTAATTTGTGATGATGGATCCCAATCATTTGCACCAACAAGGTGTTGAACGGTTCCAACTAAAACCACCAATCTTCCTTCTGGAACTTCTGAAGCTTCCCTTACAACTTGAACTTCCTTTGAAACCTGAGCATTTGAAGCTTTATCCTTTGCTGATATCTTAATTTTTATTGTATCTTCGCCCTCTGGAAGTTGCCCTAATGTTAAAACTCCTTCATCGCTTAATGATGCTATTTGATTTGGATTATCTATTAAGGACCACTCTACATTTTGATAATCCTCTAAAGCACCATCCTCCTTCATGGATTTTGCAATAAGCTTTATTGAAGTATTTTGTTCCACCTCAAAGGGCACATATATATCAACAAGTCCTGGAACATATAAAACAGAGTTATCAAAGGGTGGATTGCCTTCCTTTCGTGGATTTTGTGGGTCCGTCATCCAATTGCCATCTACAATAAATTTATAAAGATACTTACCAGGTTTTAACTGTAGGCTAATGGACCAAACATTGTCTTCTCCTTTAGTCATCAAAAGTTTTCCGTCTCCCCAATTTGTCATAGAACCCGCAAGGTAAACTTCCCTTGCTTTTCCGGTTAAATCTAAATAGTTAAATATCACCTTATTACCTTCTATTACAGGGCTACTAACCTTTGATGGAACAACAAGTTTAGAATTTTTACCACCATATCCATCGTCAACTACATTTGAATTTGATGGATCATTTACCCAATATTCATTTCCATTTTCTGTTACAACAAATTTATACTGATATTCACCTGGATTGAGGATTAAAACTAAAGTCCACAGTCCATTTTCCTTTATCATAGGATTTGCATTTTTATCCCATCCGTTAAAGCTTCCTGCAACTGAAACCTTCTCTGCCCTATCGTTTTTGTATCTGAATATAACCTTACCATCTAAAGTTATTTCTGGGCTTATTATCGGATTTTCCAATCCTAAAATTTCAGCAACCTTGTCATAGTCGTTAAGACTGTCATAAAGCGCTACATTTTTTACATCCGCTATGAATATAACATATTTACCGCCTTCTGGAATATTTAAAACCTTATTGCCGCTCCTTGGTATTCCACCGCTATCCCATGAATAGTTTTCACAAGCCTTATACTCGTATCTTCCTGCATTTAAAAAGCTTCTATAAATAAATTTTCCATCGCCATCTAAATAATCAAATTCATAACCCCTTGTTGAAACATCCCAAGTATTGCCTTCTCTAACCTGTCCTATAATTGAAACTACAGTATTTATCCACGGATTGTTAATTGAATCAACACAAAGGTTAAGGTATGGATTTGCAAGGAAAGTTACATCTGACTCTGATGTAATTTGAACTTCCCTATTTTGTCCCACTTCACCATTGGACCACTTATGGTCATAGGCTACTTTGTATTCAAACTTAGTATTTTGAGTCTTTGGTGAAAGTTTAAAGGTTCCTTTAAAAAATCCTCCTCCGATATAACTTAAATCAAAATTGGCATCTTCAGGGTTCCAAAATTGGCCATTTTCAACAAAATCGTTGAGGTTTCCAACCAATGTTGCCGATAGTTTAAATTCCTGCGGTTCATTTACTGAATCGATAATTCTCTTATTTTTATTATCAAATCTAAATATAACTCTTTTAGGTTCAGTTAAATTAAGCTGCCTATTTTGTGACGGATAATTTTCATCCCAGCTTTTGTTAAGTGCAACCTTGTATTCATAGCTACCGGCCTCTTTAAAATCCACAACAGCCTCATAGATTCCATTTCCAAAGGGTTTCATAAAATTATTCTTATCATCGGGTTTCCAATTGTTTTCTACTTTGGTTCCCTCTAAAGTAAAGTTTCCAACCAGTGCAACTATGTCATCTACCCTAGATGAGGCCCTTACTTGTAAAGTCAGATTTAATTTAGGAAAGAAATTAACTAAGAATAAGAATATAAGAATAATGCTTAGCCTTTGTTTGAACCTTTTCATCTAATCCCCCCTTATAATTGTGCAAACGTATGCATCTTAATATATTTTACTATAATTACTATTATTTTACAATATATAACAATAAAAATTCCCCTCAACCTTAAGTTGAGGGGAATTTTTTATTAATACATATCTGGCATTCCGCCTGGCATTGGGTTATCCTTCTTTTCTGGGATGTCTGCAACAACAGCTTCAGTTGTTAAGAATGTTGCAGCAACTGATGCAGCGTTTTGAAGTGCTGATCTTGTAACCTTAGTTGGGTCAACTATACCAGCTTCTATCATGTTGATATACTTTTCATGTAGAGCATCGAATCCGATTCCTCTTTCGCTTGCCTTAACCTTTTCAACAACTACAGCTCCGTCGTATCCAGCGTTTTCTGCTATTTGTCTTAATGGTTCTTCAAGAGCTCTCTTCACTATGCTGATACCAACCTTAACATCAGCTTCTGTTTCCTTTGCTTCAAGTTCAGCAACAGCAGGAATTACATTGATGTAAGCTGTTCCACCACCTGGAACTATACCTTCTTCTACTGCTGCCTTTGTAGCGTTTAGAGCATCTTCTATTCTTAATTTCTTTTCCTTTAATTCTGTTTCTGTTGCAGCACCAACCTTTATAACTGCAACTCCACCAGCAAGCTTTGCAAGTCTTTCTTGTAATTTTTCTCTATCGAAATCTGAAGTAGTTTCTTCAATTTGAGCCTTGATTTGAGCAACTCTTGCTTTGATGTCCTCCTTGTCGCCTCTTCCGTTAACTATTGTAGTATTTTCCTTTGTAACTTTTACTCTTTCTGCTCTACCGAGCATAGTTATATCAGCATCTCTTAAATCTCTTCCAAGTTCTTCGGAAATCACTTGACCACCAGTTAAGATAGCAATGTCTTGAAGCATTTCTTTTCTTCTATCGCCAAATCCAGGAGCCTTAACTGCAACACAAGTGAATGTTCCTCTTAGCTTGTTAACTACAAGTGTTGCAAGAGCTTCGCCTTCAACATCTTCAGCTATGATAAGTAGCTTTCTTCCTTGTTGAACTATTTGTTCAAGAACTGGAAGAATGTCTTGGATATTTGAAATCTTCTTGTCAGTTATAAGTATATATGGATCATCAAGAACAGCTTCCATCTTTTCAGCATCAGTTACCATATATGGGCTAATATATCCTCTATCAAATTGCATACCTTCAACAACTTCAAGCTCTGTTCCCATTGTCTTTGATTCTTCAACAGTTATAACTCCTTCGTTGCCTACCTTTTCCATAGCATCAGCGATAAGCTGACCTATTTCTTCATCAGCAGCTGATATAGCAGCAACTCTTGCTATATCTTCTCTTCCCTTTACATGTTGTGAAATCTTCTTAATTTCTTCAACTGCAACATCAACAGCCTTCTTGATACCATTTCTTACAAGCATTGGGTTAGCACCAGCTGTAACATTCTTTAAACCTTCTCTTATTATTGCTTGTGCAAGTAATGTAGCTGTTGTTGTTCCGTCACCTGCAACATCGTTAGTCTTTGTTGCAACTTCCTTTACAAGTTGAGCACCCATGTTTTCATATGGGTCTTGAAGTTCTATTTCCCTTGCGATTGAAACACCATCGTTTGTTATAAGTGGTGCACCGAATTTTTTATCAAGAACAACGTTTCTTCCCTTTGGTCCTAAAGTTATCTTAACAGTGTTAGCAAGCTTATCAACGCCTCTTTGCATCGCTCTTCTTGCTTCTTCACCGAACATTATTTCCTTTGCCATCCTAATCACCCCTTCAAGTTAATTATTCTATAACTGCAAGAATGTCGCTTAAATTTAATATAGTATATTCTTCTCCATCAAGCTTTACTTCGTTTCCTGAATACTTTGAGAAGATTACCTTATCACCAACATTTAAAACTACCTTGTCATCTCTGTTTACATCTGGACCGATGGCGATAACTTCAGCCATTTGTGGCTTTTCCTTTGCGCTTCCTGGTAAAACTATACCGCTCTTTGTAGTTTCTTCAGCTTCAATCTTCTTGATAACAACTCTGTCACCAAGTGGTCTAAGTTTCATCGATACCCCTCCTTACGTGTATTTTTATTTTAATATATTGGTTACTATGTAATCCTCTTGTTAGCACTCACTCTTATTGAGTGCTAATCACACTTTTAATATTAAAGAATTGGAATAATATTATCAAATTTCTATTATTAAGGCATTTTATTAAAATATGCTTATATAAGAAATTATATTAATTTATCTTATTATTTCACTTATTTTCTTCATTTTGCTCATTTTCTGGTAGTATTCTAATCTCATTAATTTTTGTATAGTTCCTTATAAAGCTAAAATAATCCATTAGTATAGAAAATCTTGAGTATCTAATATCTCGTTTAGTAAAGTCAATTGTAGAATTAATAATATTATTGGATATTTGATAACTAAACCCATCCCTTAGAATTACTTTCCTTGTTTTTTGATATCGCGCTAAAATATCTGAATTTAATTTATCAATGCTAATAGAAACAAAAACTTTACTTTTCCCTAACTTCAAAAGCTCCTCAATCCTATCCATGATATAGAGCCTTAATCCTTCATTTTTGTATTCTAAAAGCTCAACGGCATAGTCAAATTTTTTCCCCTTTATGCTTCTGCATATATAGTAATCTCCTAATATTAAAATGAGCAACATTATTAATATTTGCCATTTAAATTTAAAATATAAATTAAAAATTGAAGAAAAGTAAATAAAGAAAGAAAAAGGAACTAATGTTAAATTGATATTATAGTCAAAAATTTCTAAGATCCTGTTTATTCTCTCATCCTTAAAAAGTAGATGAGTAAAATTTAATATATTTGAAATTATAAAATAGTTTATTCCAAAGATGGATAAAAATAATTTGAAATCCCTTTGATGGGTAACTAAAACAATAATAAAAGAATTTATCAAGGAAAACGAAAAATCAATAATTAAGTCCTTTTTTAGTCCAACTGAATACAAAAGATATTTGTATTTTAAAATATCTGTTTGAAGGTTATATAGTAGCCATTCCTTCCCATATAAAAATTCTTTAAAGTTAAACTCATAAATCAAATCCTTATTTAATACAAAAATCTTATCATCATAAACCTGAACATCCACAAAAGCATCGAATCCAAATTTTTGAGGATAGATTACAGTAGAATTTTTCCCATCAAAATCACAAATTAATATCTTATCCTTTTTCCCCGTAATATGAAGGACAAAATTATTTTGGATAATAAAAATCTTGGCAATAATTTCATCCCTGCTTTTATAGTTAATATCCCACTCTTCAGTTCGTTTGCCAAAATAGTTTATCTTTATAACTTTAAAATTATTATCCTTATCAAAACCAGCAATGTAAAGGTAATTATCCCTAACCAAAAAGGTGCTGGTAAAAAGAAGGTCTGCAATATAAATATTCTTAACCTCATTAAGGTTTTGATTTAAAACCTTAATAACAGAAATATCCGAAACCCTTCCAAGGCAATAAAGGTAATTCCCATAAAAGTGAAAATCAAAGAATACTCCATCCAATAGAAGCCTTTTTTCTTCATCTGATTTTATGTAAACATCCGTTTTATTATCATAAACCCTATAAAATATCCTTATATTTTTTCTTACTAATCCAAAACCATCCAAAACCTCTTCTATTACTCTTTTTCCATCATCCTGACAGCAAAACAGGCCCTCATGTTTATTGGGTTTATCGAAATAATATATCTTATCTTCATAGAAATCAAAGCTGGTTGGACAAATAGAATCAATTAGTTTAATTTTTTCCATAGATAGCCCCCCTTTTGGAATGCTATCTATAATTATTAACAAACTAAAAAAAATTAAACCCTCTTTTCCCTTGCATAATAAAAAAGATATTGCTGTGCAAAACCTGCTAAATCTCCAAATTTTTGCCTTCCAAATTCTCTAATTCTTTTTAAGCTCACATCAGGGGCAAGGTAAAACCTTTGCATTATCCTTTTAACCCAAACATCGACAGGAAAGGCGTCATACTTTTGCATTGAAAAGAGCAAGACACAGTCGGCAACCTTAGGTCCAACTCCCTTAAACTGCAAAAGCTTTTCCTGCGCAGCATCCGTATCAAGGGTCATTATTTCATCTAAACTTATATTTTCTTCGTATATTCTTTTAACAGCCTCATATATGTAAACTGCTCTAAATCCAGTTCCGCACTCTTCAAGCTCATCTATGGAGGCCTTCTTTAATTCTTCTATGCTGGGGAAAGAGTAAAATTCCATATCTTTAAATATAATTTTCTTTCCAAATCTTTTAGATATATTATCAACAGCTTTTTTAATCATGGGGATTCTATTGTTTGCTGAAATTATAAAGGATATCAAGGTTTCAAAGGGCTCCTGCTTTAAAAGTCTAATACCATATCCGTGTTCAACGGCCTCTTTTAAAACCTCATCCTCCCTTAGTCTTTCCTTTATTTTCCCATAGTCCCTATCAAGGTCAAAATACTTCCTCCAAAAGTCCTCATCCTCCTTTTTTCCTCCCTCTATATAAACGTCGCAATCTTTTTTATACACAAAAGCTACCCTTCCAGATACAACTCCTATATATCCGTTTTCATATTTATTCCATCTAAAGCATTGCCCACACTCAAATATATGTTCAGGCTCAAAATCCATAGCATTTTTTATTAATAAACCATTTTTATACTCTCTTAACTCCATGTCATCACCTCTTAACCAAATTCTCCTCCCTATTATACCTTATGACAAAAAAATAAACCAGGCAAACCTGGTTTATTTTAGCTTCTCCTTTATAATATTCCAAAGGCTTCTATCCTCCCATCCAAGGCTCCATGCTCCAGAACCAGCTAAATCATACTGTCTTATAAAATCAATTCTCCAAGCCATTGAAGTTTCATCCTCAAGCCATACTATATATTTGTATCCATCTAAATTATATTCAATAACATTTTGCTTTGCCCTATCGTCAAAATAAACTTGTCCACCATACTGATTCATCAACTCATAAGCTTTTTTAGTTGTTATTGCCTGGGAGGATACCACAATATCTGTTGGTTTATTTGCGATGATCTTCATGGCATAGGATTTTGGGATATATCCTATTTTGCCGTCAGCTTCTATCTTATACCAGTTTGTAAGTTCCTCAATTAGTTTATATGAATTGCCTTTTGTTGTGGTTGCAATCTTGGTGCTACTTGTATTTGCATTAACATAAATAGGAACGTTTGTTGAAGTAATAGCTACAGTCACATAGGGATTGTTTATCGTTACAGTTTTATAAAGTCTTAAATAAAAGGGAACACCAAGTATCAACTTTTCCTTAGGGATACCCAAATTTAATAACTCCTCAATAGACGACTTAACCCAAGGGAAGGATCCTACAGAACCTGGAGTTTTTGACTCTGCAACATATTCATCATAGGCCATTAATATCATATAGTCTACATAATTGATTAAAGCTGATCTATCATACCATCTTGACCATGTATCTGAAGTTGAAATCCTCGTAACGTCCACAGAAACAGCCATATTATATTTTTTAAGTTCTAATGACAAATCCTTTACAAAGGCAGTAAAAAGGTCTTTATTTTTCATTCCTAATGCCTCAAAATCTATGTTTATCCCATCCACATCATACTGCCTTGCAAGGGATACTATACTATCTATTACTTTTTTTCTTATCGTAGGATTTGTAAATACCACATAGGCCCTTTCTGCGTTAAACTCTGCAAATCTTGGCCAAACCTCATATCCATTCTTATGGGCTCTTTTTACATATTCCAAATCAGCATTATCAGCCACATAAATGCTTGATGGATTTTTATAATCCCCTTCAATGTCAAACCAAGTCGGCGATAGGACATCAAGTCCTAATTGTGAAGATTTTATATTTACATAATCCGTATCTTCATCGTAGGTATAAATATTTTTTGATCTATTATAAACATACTGCCAAGCTAAAGTTATTTTCTTATTTGGAACATCATTTAATAATTCAACATTATCCTTATGGATATACCCTGCTAAATTTCCCATGATTATTTTAAAATAGTCGCCCTCTATTCCAAGAATTTTGTAAACTTCGTCCTTTAAAAGCATTCTATCGCTTTGAGTTCCATCGGTTTGCTTTAACATAAATATATCTTCTTTTATTTTGATATATCTCCCAACCAATGGATTTTCTTCTCTATTTGGAGTATAAACTGCAACATAATCTTTATGAATATATCCCTTATTTGTTCTTAAAAAGTCTCCTGATCTTCCTATAATCGTTACAATATTACCTCTATAATACTTCCCAACAATTGGACTATTAAGGGAAGGTAACTTCCTTATATTTAATGTTGAACTCTTAACTATTACTTTATAACTTTTAAATGCTTGTCCACTATTTGAAGAATATATTTTTATATATTTTGAACTATTATAGACATATCCTTTATTAGTCTTAACAAAACTTCCTGACTTTCCAGTAACGGTAAATACAGTGCCCTTAGTATATTTCCCTACTACCTTTGAACTTAAACTTGGGAGACTTCGAATATTGACATAATTAGAAACAACCTGCATCTGATATGGCTTAAAGGTGGCTGCTTTTATTTTTAGGTCGCTAAATTGAAAAACCATTACTACTAAAATAAGAAAAATACTAGTTGTAACCCTTAATGTTTTCAATTGCTACATCCCCCTTAAAGATGCAATTTTTCGACAATTAGTTAAGTTTATTATAAAAAAAAATTGGGCCTTAATCAACGCCCAATTTTTTCCTTAAAAAGCTCCGCCTCATTAAGCCTGTAACTTAAAGTTAACAAGCTTTCACTTAAATGAACATTTTCAACTATAACATCGTCAGGAACATTTAAGTCGGTTGGAGCAAAGTTCCATATTGCCTTAATGCCACATTTTACAAAAATATCAGCTATCTTTTGAGCCTGTTCCTTTGGAACGCATATTATTCCTATATCCACATGGTTATTCTTTAAAAATTCCTCTAGATTGTCAACATCCTGTATTATTTTATCCCTTATGCTTATTCCTATTAGTTTAGGATTTCTATCAAAAATACCAACTAGGTGAAACCCTAACCTTTCAAAATTTGTATAATTTGCAACTGCCTGGCCTATGTTTCCCGCTCCAACAATAACGGTATTATAATTTTTATTAAGCCCCAAAATTTTTCCTATCTCGTCATATAATGCCCTTACATTATATCCATAACCCTGTTGTCCAAAATCTCCAAAGTTATTAAGGTCCTGTCTTATTTGAGATGCTGTAAAACCGATTCTCTCTGAAAGTTCCTTTGATGAAATCCTTTCTACGTCATTTCTTAAAAGCTCTCCAAGATACCTGTAATATTTAGGCAATCTCCTTACTACAGCCATAGAAATCATCGTTTTTTTTCCCATATCATCACCTAACCTATTGTTTATAATTTAACACATAATTCTAAAAATTATAGCACTTTTATTTAATTATATAGCAAATTATTTAATTTGAAAAGATGCCTTATATATTGTAAAATACCTTATGAAGGTTGAGGTGAAACTATGGTTATTTTAGAAGCACAAAATATATCAAAATCCTATGGCGTTGATACTATTCTAAAAAACGTAAACTTTAAAATAGAAGATAATGAAAAAGTAGGACTTGTAGGCAAAAATGGAGCAGGTAAAACAACTTTGTTTAAAATATTATCAAAACAGCTTGAACCAGATAGCGGCTCTATTTTTATAAGCAGCGGCAAAACCATAGGACTTTTATCCCAAATCATAGATTTTGATGAGGAAAATACCGTATTTGAGGAAGCAATGAATGTTTTTGATAATATAAAGTCAATTGAAAAAAGACTAAGAGAACTTGAAGTTCTTATTTCTAAAGAAACTGATTCTCTAAAACACAATATGCTTCTTGAGGAATATGGAACTTTAATGGAAAGGTTCGAAGGTTTAAACGGATATGCTATAGACAGTGAAGTAAAAAAAGTTTTAACTGGACTTGGAATAAAACAGGAGGATTTTAATAAAAAAGTTGTTTATCTTTCTGGAGGACAAAAAACCAGACTTTCTTTAGCAAAGCTTCTACTTAAAAAACCTGACATTATGCTTCTTGATGAACCTACAAATCATCTTGATTTAGATGCCATTTCTTTTTTAGAAAATTTTTTAAAGGAATTTAAGGGAAGCTGCATAATAATTTCCCACGATAGATACTTTTTAGATGTGGTCACAAGCAAAACCTTTGAATTAATAGATGGAATCATAGAAGAATACAACGGCAATTATACATCCTTCATTAACGAAAGACAAAAACGGCTTGAAGAAAAACTTAAGGACTATGAACTTCAGCAAAAGGAAATTAGGCGCCTTGAAGAAATGATAGAAAGGTTCCGATCCTTTAACAGAGAAAAGAGCATAAAACAGGCTGAAAGTAAAGAAAAAATGTTAAACAAAATAGAAAGAATTGAAAAACCTAATTTGAAGGAAAAAAGTATAAGGTTAAAATTTGAAGTAAAAGTCCAAAGCGGCTTTGACGTTTTAACCGTTGAAAATTTAAAAAAGTCCTATGAAAAAGTTTTGTTTGAGAATATTTCCTTTAGCATCAAACGCAAAGAAAGGGTCGCCCTAATTGGTCCTAACGGTAAAGGGAAAACTACCCTTTTTAAAATAATATGTGGATTAGAAGATTATGATATGGGCTTTGTAAAACTTGGGAAAAATCTTCATATCGGATATTATGATCAGGAGCAGAATAATCTATCATTAGAAAAAACCGTCCTTGAAGAGGTTTGGGATGAATACCCTGACCTTACAACAACACAGATTAGAAATTATCTTGCAGCATTTTTATTTACAGGAGATGATGTATTCAAACCTGTTTCATCCCTATCCGGTGGTGAAAGGGCAAGGTTATCTCTTTTAAAGATTATGTTAAAAAGACCCAATTTCCTTCTTCTTGATGAGCCTACAAATCACCTTGATATATTTTCAAGGGAAGCCCTCGAAAGGGCACTTTTAGAATACGACGGAACTATATTTGCAATATCCCATGACAGATATTTTTTAAATAAAATATTCGAAAAAATCCTCGAGTTTGATGGACAATCTATTTGTGAATACTTAGGAAATTTTGATTACTATCTCCAAAAGAAAAACTCAAAAGATGAAGATATAATCTTTACTCAAGGAAAAACCAAAACACAAATAAGAGAAGAAAGAAAAAAACTCAATGAAATTAAAAGACAAAAAAGAGCTCTTGAGGAAGAATTAAAAACAATTGAATCAAAAATAGAAGAAATAGAAAATCATATAAGTAGTCTTGAAGAAATGCTATGCAAAGAAGAAATTTATTCTAATTCAGAAAAAGTAATTGAAGTTACAAAAGAATTAAACAGGAGCAAAAATACATTAAACGAACTTTATAACAAATGGGAAGAGCTTATTAATCAAATATAGGCTGTCCTAATCAATACTATCATATCGTTAGCAAACAAATAAATCTAAGCATCTTATTTTATAAGAGCTCCGTGAAAGGATTTTAAAAAGGCATCTCTCATAAGCTATAGCAATTCTTGCTTTTCGACTTTTCAAAAGTCCGTAATTCTACACATGGACGTGCAGAGCCGAGTGGCCGACACGGATGTCGGCTCACGAGGGTAGAACTTTTGAAAACAAAGAAAAGCTTAGAATTGCTTAGCAAAATGAGCGAATGCCTGAAAAATCCTTCACGGAGCTAATTAATACTAATTTTTTCTATAGCCTTTCTTAGCTCCTCAATTGAGAAGGGCTTTTGCATTATTTCATCCACATAAATTAAATCCTCTTCCTTTAATTTGCCAAGCCAACCTGTCATAAGAATAAAAAAGGTTTTAGGATATTGTTCTTTTATTCTTTTGGCTATCTCAACTCCTGTTATTCCCGGCATAGCAAGGTCACAAATAACAGCGTCAAAGCTTTTTGATTTTAGAACATGTTCTATTTCTCCGTTATCAGTTACAACTGAACAAGCATGACCTAATAGGCTTAACATCTCATTGACAGCATTGGCAACATGGACCTGATCATCAATGATTAATATCTTTAAGCTATTGCTTTCGCTACAACTCAATGTATTTTCTTTTTCCTTTACCTTAATCTCCCTTATAGGTAGTTTTATCGTAAACTCTGAACCGTAATTTTCTCTACTTTCAACCTCTATCGTTCCATCCATAGAAGTTATAATGTTATAAACAATATGAAGTCCTAAACCATTGCCCCTTTCGTTTTTAGTTGTAAAAAAGGGCTCAAATATCCTTGCTAAAACTTCTTTGCTCATTCCTATTCCATTATCTTTTACTTTAATAACAACATATTTATCCTCATTATAGGAATTTATTTCTATCTTTCCTCCGTTAGGCATTGCATCAACCGCATTTGAGATTAAATTTACAAAAACTTCCCTTACCTCCGTCACAATTCCTTCAACGAAAGCACCTGATTTTAAATCCAATAAAACATCTATTTTTTTATCTTCAACTTGAGCTTCATAGGCCCATTTAGGTTTAGTGATCTCTACTGAATGGATGATAGCCTTATCTATATCAACATATTCAACAACCTTATTTCTTCTACTTGAAAATTCCTGTATTCTTTTTACTATTTTAGCTCCATCCTTTGCGCTTTCCTCTATCATGTCTAAATACTTAATAAGCTCTTTATCGTCAATTTTATCTTTAAGAACCTGGACATATCCAAGGATAGGGGTTAAAATGTTGTTAAATTCGTGGGCAACTCCCCCCGTAAGCTCCCCTAAAGCTTGAAGTTTACTAGCAAGAAGCATACCATCTTGAATTTTTTTATAGTTTTTAAACTGAAGTATCATTTTAGCAACTGTTTCACAAACTTTATATAAAAACTCCGCATTTTCATTTAAGGTATTATTTACATCCCTCGATGCTAGCCATAAATATCCAAAATTAATATCATTATATTTTATCGGCAATATTGCACAGGTAAATATATTATATTTATTCAATATTTCCTTAAACCTTTCTTCTACATCCTCGGTATTAATTAGTATATATTTTACTTTATTAAAGTATTTTTCTATTCTACTTTTTATTTGCTGCGTATAATAAAGTTCAATCATCTTTTCAGGAACATTATAGGCTATAATATCGCTAACCTGTTCTAAACTTGGAGACAAATCAACAAGACCGAAGGAGGCATAGTTAGTATTGCATATATACTTTAGGGTGGTTTCGATTATTTCCCTTTCATCCCTTTTATAAGAAATTTCTGTGGATAAATTGCTTATAAATCCAAATATCTTATTCTCCCTTACTGATTTTTCCCTTCTTTTTAAGAAGGTATAAACTATGCCTAGGGTTTCCTCATAGGAAAAACTTACAATATCCTTATTATGAACAAATATTTCATTAATTACCTTGTATATGAAATTTGGATTTAGGTGGGTTATCGCAAAAAAGCCGTCAACACCAAATTTATCGATATTATATATTGAAAGTGCTGATACTGGATAGGATTTAAATATATCATCTAGTCTCTTTTCATAGTAATATAATTTATCCTCTGCATACTCGCTTTCAAAAAAACATTCCCGATCAGCTACAATAGCCACCCCTGAAAAACCTTCAGCTAAAGCTGATTTTATTGTTTCAACTAAAAGATGGGTATTAATGTAAACCTTTTTGTCAACAAAATAATCATAAGCAGAATCAATAACAAGCCTTCCACCTTCAACAAGGGAATTAAAATTATATCCGCACTGCTCCAAAAAAAACTCTAGCTCATTTATATTTTGATTGTGTCTATAAAAAATGCACTTTTTATTGTTTCTAAGGGCCCAATCAAAATAAAGAGCTATAATATCGACAACATTATCATCATCTGAAGAAATTAAATGATATCTAACCCCATCCTTGAAGTATTTATCCAGCTCCATAAATTCCTCCTGATTCTACAATCTTCTACAAATATTTTACTAATAATCCCCTTACCTTATCAATAGACATTTTGTACAAAACGATAAAAAATAAAAATATTATGTAAATTATCCACACAATCCACAAACTTATCCACATAATTTTGTCTTAAACTTCAAAGGTTATAGGGATATTTTCCACATTATCCACAATAAATTTTCAACAAACCTAACACCTTGTCCACAAAATTTGATATGAACTTAACAGGTTTTCTACAATCTTTCCCCAATCTTTAGATTAGGAAAGGCATTTAATGAGAGCTGCGATTGTCTGCCGCTTTTGTATGAAAAATATCCACTTGATGCTATCATAGCTGCATTGTCTGTGCATAGTATATTTGACGGATAATAAAGCTTGAATCCATTTTTCTTGCTTAAATTTTCAAGTTCTTTTCTCAATCTTGAATTTGCAGCAACTCCGCCTGCAAGGGCGATTTTATTTACATTGATTTTCTTTGCTGCCCATATCGTTTTGTTTGATAATACCTCCACCACAGACTTTTGAAAACTTGCTGCTACATCCTCCTTTTTAACTTCTATCCCCTGCATTTTCATTTTATTTAAATAGTTTAAAACAGCTGATTTTAATCCACTAAAGGAAAAATCAAAGGAATCCTCTTCTAAATAGGCCCTTGGAAAATCAATTGCATCTTCATTACCTTCTTTGGCTAATCTATCTATTAAAGGTCCACCAGGATAGCCTAAATCTAAAGCTCTTGCTATTTTGTCAAAGGCCTCTCCAGCAGCATCATCCCTTGTTTTTCCTAATATCTCATAGGAATCGTAACCCTTAACATATACAAGATGGGTGTGCCCTCCCGATACCACAAGGCATAAAAAAGGTGGTTCTAAATCCTTATGTTCTATATAATTTGCACAAATATGCCCTTCAATATGATTAACTCCAATAAACGGTTTTTTTGTCGAAAAAGAAAGTCCCTTAGCAAAGGATAATCCAACTAAAAGGGCACCAACAAGGCCTGGGCCATAGGTTGCAGCAATTAAGTTTATATCATCTAATAAAACGTTTGCCTTATCAAGGGCTTCCTTCATAATAAGACTAATTATTTCAACATGCTTTCTTGAGGCTACTTCAGGCACTACCCCTCCGAACTTTTTATGGATATCTATTTGTGAGTAAATTATATTAGATAAAACCTCCCTACCATCTTTTACCACGGCTACCGATGTTTCATCGCAGCTTGTTTCAATTCCTAAAGTCAAAAATTCCTTCATTCGACCCTCTCCTTTAATGAAAACTATATATTTTTTATATAATACTAATTTATGTCGAAAGATTTTTCTACAATTTTCGTCAAAAAAATGCTGATTTTTACAAAATCTTAACACACAAAATCAAAAATGATGCTATAATATAATTGCGGCAACAAAAAAACCCCAACCCATTTACCCAATCAACCCGGGATCCCCCCGGGATTTTTTTTATTCCTTTTCGATTATACTAGTTATATAGATACATCCTTCTTTTTCTTTGTTCGCAAGCCTCTTAAAGTTTAAATTAATGTCGAAATATCTGGCAGCAATATTTAAGTGTTGAAGGGCTATCCCTGCATCAATTCTATTCATTTCAATCATGTGGAAAATATTTTGCGAACTTTTAATATACATATCGATAACCTTTTGATCCTTATAAAATCTCCAGGGCTGGCTATTCATGGCTGAAGGTGAAAGCCTTACAGCATCCATTATAAACCTCCAGTTATTATCAAAATCCCCAAAACAAAACTTTTCTAATTCCATTCTTCTTTTAGATCCTATAATAAGTTTTATATAGTCCGTTGCATCCTTAGGATAGCCAAAAGCCACTACAATAACTGGCTGATGGCTATCCTTCATTTTAATTATCTTTTTTACATTTTTCTTATCGTATAATCCCCCAATATAACATGTTCCAAGTCCCATCTCAGTCATTTTAAGCACGATATATTCCAGGGCATAACCCACGTTTTCAAGATAGCCCTCCTTTATCTCTGACGTTGCAATTAAATAATGGGGTGCAATTATTTTGCCATAGCTTCCTATAACTCCTTTTAGTAAATCTAAAAATTGGCTTCCATCTTCAACAAGATGCAGTTCCATATCTATGTTATATAATTTTGGGTGTCTCGATATAAGCTCATAAACTTCTTCAAGCTCTGCAACTGTAATTGGTTCTTCTTGATATTTTCTTACTGATTTTCTCTTAAATATGGCCTCATATTCCCCCATAAATATCCTCCTAGATATTAATAATCTCAACATTATTTACAGCATCATCAATTAAAGATTTAATATCTAATGCCTCCTCTGATTTCTCAATATCTTGTAATCTTGGTTTTGTCTTTGGATGTTTTGGAACAAAAATAGTGCAGCAGTCCTCATAAGGAAGTATTGAGATATCATATGTTCCTATTTCCCTTGCGATATCCATAATATCCACCTTATCCATTCCAACAAGGGGTCTAAATACCGGCATCGAAACTACACTGTTTGTAACAAACATGCTCTCTAAAGTTTGGCTTGCTACCTGTCCTAAGCTCTCGCCAGTTGCAAGGCAAAGAGCTCCTTCTTTTTTTGCTATTTCCTCGGCAATACTCATCATGAATCTTCTCATTATTATTGTAAGTTCATCCTCACGACATTTTTCTATTATCTCCATTTGGATCTTTGTGAAGGGAACTACATATAATTTAAAGGAACCTGTGTATTCTGATAGTTTCTTTGCAAGGCTTATTACCTTTTCCTTTGCCCTCTCGCTTGTATATGGGTGGCTATGGTAATAAATCCCTACAAGTTCAAGACCTCTTTTGGCAAGCATGTATCCTGCAACCGGGCTGTCGATTCCTCCGGATAAAAGCAATACACCTTTGCCTGCACTTTTATAGGGCATACCCCCCTGACCTTCTAAGTAGTTTGAATAAATATATGCATCCTTTCTTATTTCTATCATTAAAGTAACTTCCGGATCATGAACATCAACGGAAATATCCTTTATATTCTTTAATATTGCTCCTCCAACTTTTTTAGAAAGTTCAAGGGAGTTTAATGGGAAACTTTTATCCTGCCTTTTGCATTCCACCTTAAAGGTTTTAAAATTAATTTTTTTCATATGATCAACTGCAGCTTCGCATATTTTTTCAACATCCTTTTCAACAACCGTTGCCTCTGCCACACCTAAAACTCCAAATACTTTTCTTAGCTTTTCTATTGTTTCATCGGTGTATTTTTCTATTATAATTCTCCCAGACTCTTTTATTATATTTGCTTCCTTTCCTATTCTTTGCCTTATATTTCTTATTAAAAGGTCCTCAAAGGTTTTCCTATTTAATCCCTTTAAGGTTATTTCACTAGAATACTTTACTAAAATCTTTTTCATCTTTTGAACCTCCTCAAAAATTTTAACAAGTTCTTTAATGCGTCGATCGTTTTATCAACCTCTTCCAATTCATTCATGTGGGAAAAGCTAAACCTTATTGTTCCTTCAACTTCTTTTTCATTAAGTCCTATTGAAGGAAGAACATAGTTTCTTTGTCCAGCCCTTTTAGCTGAGCAAGCTGAACCAGTAGAAACATAAATTTCATAATCCTCAAGGCCATGTAAGAGAACTTCCCCTCTAACCCCTAAGAAGGATACGCTAAGTATATTATCTATATGCTTTTCATCCTGTGGGCTGTTTATTCTAATATCCTCAATCTCCTTTAGCCTTTCTATAAAATATCTTTTTATTTCCTTAACCTTTTTCATGTTTTCTTCAATATTATTATATGCAATTTCAGCAGCAACACCAAACCCTGCGATACCTGGAACGTTTTCAGTTCCTGACCTTAAATCCTTTTCCTGACCTCCACCGGTTAATAGGGATTTTAATTTTAAATCTTTTCTTATGAATAAAGCTCCAACACCCTTTGGCCCATGTATTTTATGGCTACTTAAAGATAAAAAATCAACATCCAATTTTTTTACATCTATCTTTATCTTTCCTAATGCCTGAACTGCATCAAAATGAATCCTTGCCTTTTTACTCTTTGATCTTACTATCTTTATTATCTCCTCAACCGGCTGTATGGAACCTATTTCGTTATTTACATACATTATCGTAACAAGCCTTGTATTATCTTTAATTGATCTTTCAAGCTCATTAAGGTCGATTATACCATCCTTATCAACAGAAAGATATGTAGCCTCAATGCCCTCATCCTCAAGCTGTTTTACAGCCTCTTTAACGCTTTTATGTTCGATGAAGGAAGTTATAACATGGTCTCCCCTTTTTAAAAGGCCCTTTAAAACAGTATTGTTTGCCTCTGTTCCACCTGAAGTAAAATATATTTCATTAGGGTCAGCGTTAATAAGCTTTGCTACCCTCTCCCTTGCAAGGCTTATTTTTTTCTCCGCTTCAATTCCAAGTTTATGGGCAGAGGATGGATTCCCAAAGTTATTTATAAGGCAGTCTAAAACTTCATCAACAACTTCTTTATATGGCCTTGTTGTTGCACTATTATCAAAGTATATCATTAGTATACCTCCTCATTTTTGTAAATCCCTAATCAGATAAATTATTGCAAGCAATATAGGCTGATGAAGCAAATAAATCAAAAGGGAATTTTGATTTATATATTCAATTATTTTAAATTCTTTTTTAACATTTAAAGCCATTTTCCCTTTAGAATAAAAATTTTTATAGACTATTATTCCTAAAAGGAAATAAGCTAAATAAGGAAATAAAGGATAATAATCTATAGAGACAAAGCCGTTATAATAAATGCCAAGCGGCAACAACAAGAAAGTTTTAACCGTAATCTTCTTAAAGATATATCCTAAATAAGCAGAAACAATAGCAAATAAAGCCAATGTAGAAGAAGTTAATCTATTTAATAAGGGATATAGCATCATACAAATTCCCAAAAAATGCAATATACCAAATCTTACGTATTCATTTCTTATGAAAATAAAGGTTGCCAATGTAACTAACATACCAGCCAAGAATACTTTTTTACCTCGTTTAAAGGAGTTTCTGCTAAAGCCACTTGATATTCCAGCAACAAAAATAAATAAAAATCCTGAAGTTTTTCCGATTATTGTCCAAACTTGACCTTCAAAATTTATATTCTTAACTAAAAAATATTGAATATCATATCCTAAATGATAAATTACCATTAAAACAATGGCTAAAAAACGTAAAAAATCAATTTCAAAAATTCTTTTTTTCATCCTTCTCAATCCTTTAAAATTTAAAAATTTCACCTACATTTATACTAAAGTCTTCAAATATTTCCACTTTAGCTATATCTTCCTCTCCATAAATTTTAGGTTTTCCATATTCTCCGTTATTATTAAGCAAAAAAACCATAACTATTTTTTCGATGGGATTTACTATCCAATATTCCTTTACTTTAAATTTTTCATATAAGTTTAGCTTTTTAATATAGTCTATTGATGCAGTTGAAGGAGATACTATTTCTATAATCATATCCGGAGCACCCTTGCATCCCCTTTCATCAAGTTTAGATTTATCACAAATTATAGATAAATCCGGCTGAACAACAGTATCAGCCTCATCCTCCCTCTGTCCTTCTTTTATTAACCTTACATCAAAGGGTGCTGCATAAACCTTGCATTCTTTGCCCAAAAGAAAATTTGAAAATATCCTTGAAAGATTCATGGAAACTTCTTGGTGAATTCTTGATGGCGCCACCATATTATAAACATAACCATCTATAAGTTCAACTCTTTCACCCTCAGGTAAATTTAAGTATTCTTTATATGTCATCTTTGTTTCAATTCTCTTAAATACTTCACCCATAACACCAACTCCATAATCATTGTTTAATTTAATATTACATAAACAAGGTATTTTTAGCAATAGAAAAAGGGCTACCATTAATATTTAGCCCTTTAAAAACAATATTTCAATTCAAATATTAGAAAATTATATCAGCTCTTTACTGCACCTGCAGATAATCCTTCAATTATATATTTTTGAATAAATGTAAATATAATAACTATCGGTATGGCAACTAAAATTGCACCTGCTGCAAAAGTTGTAAATTTAGTATTAGCTTGTCCTGTAACCATTTCTAAGAGTCCTACTGCTAATGTTTTCTTATCAGCAGTTCTTAAAACCAATCTTTGGAAAATGAAGTCCATCCATGGTCCTGTAAAACTTGTCAATGCAAGAAAAACAATAATTGGTTTTGCAAGTGGCATTATGATCTTTGTAAAGGTTGTAAAGTTTGAAGCCCCGTCAACTCTTGCCGCTTCATCTAAACTTCTTGGAATTTGGTCAAGATATCCTTTGACTACCCATGTATTACCTGGAATTTGTGCTCCAGCATAAAATAGCACCAATCCAATGTGGGTATTTAATAGATTTAATTGCATTAATAAAACATAGATAGCAGTAAGAGTTAAGAAGCTTGGGAATACTTGCAAAACAAGTATAGTCATTAATGTTAATTTTTTTCCCTTAAATTTAAATCTTGATAATACATAGGCTGTAAGTGAAGTTAATATTACTGACAAAATCATATTCATAAAAGCAATTTTTAATGTGTTCATATACCAAATGGGATAATCTGTTTTTGTAAATAGTTCTTTATAATGAATAAAAGTAGGATTCTTAGGAAACATAGTAGAACTATATAAGCTATCTCCTGGATTTAATGAAGAACCAATCGTCCAAACAACAGGGAATAATACAACAATTGAATGTATTATTAAAAATGCATATAAAAATATTCTTAAAACCATTTTTTTAGGATTAGACTTCTTTTTATATGAAGGACTAATAAACTCCTTTTTTTCAACGCCAGAAACCATCATTGTATCAAATCCTCCTCTTTAAATGACCTTGTTCTAGTGAATGAATATGCTACGATAGGTGCTATCATTAAGAAAATTAAAATAGTAACAACCGACGCCATATGGTATTGTTGTTGATCTAAAGTCATTTTATATATCCAGGAAATCAATAAATCTGTATGCCCTGCATACCTATATTCAGGGTTTACAGGTCCTCCATCAGTTACCGCATAAATTAACATAAAGTTATTAAAATTGTATGCAAAACTCATAATAATTAATGGAGCTGTTGAATAAAAAACTAAAGGTAATGTTATATGAAAAAACTTATGAAATCCTGTTGCACCATCTATATCTGCAGACTCATATAAATCCCTAGATATATTAGTTAATATACTTGTCATAAGAGCCATAAAGTAAGGTGCACCTAACCAAAGATTAATTAATACTAACACTATTTTTGCATTTAAAGGTTCTGTTAACCAATCTATCCTTGGCAGTCCAATTTTTTCTATCATGTCATTTATTATTCCTGGTCCACTGAACATAAGCCTCATAACAAGCATTGATATTAACCCTGGAATAGCATAGGGCAATATAAAAATACTTCTCCAAAACTTTTTTATTTTAACCTCAGCAGAATTTATTAACATAGCCAAAAATAGTCCACCAAAATAACTCGTAAAAGTTGCTAAAAATGCCCAAATAATTGTCCATTTTATTGTTCCCTTAAGTGTTGTGCTCCATATATCCATACTAAAAAGATCTTTAAAATTACTGAATCCAACCCAATCAACTAAATTCCTTGGTGGTAAATGATAAGGTGCTGAAAAGTTTGTAAATGCGACAAGAACAGTAAATATTATTGGTAATAAAATTAAAAACATAAGAGACAAAAGTCCAGGAGTTAAAACAATATAGGGGAACATTCTATCTAATTTATCATGTATTGTTAGTTTTTTATATTCAATCCTTTCAGCATTAACTCCTGCATCTTTAATATTAAATAAATATAAAAATATTACTAAAAGCAATATTAGCACAGCTATTAGACCTTGTAGCATTAAAAATATTGAATGATCAAAAACAGCTTTCCCGTTAACATAATGAAACTTTACTTCACCTAAAGTATACAATCCCCAAAAAGCATTAGCAAAATTAGGGATATTAATTAAAGCTAAAATTTCAACCAACATAAAAGATATTCCTTTTATATACTGCTTATTGTATATCTGTCCTAGTCCCATGAAAAGTGCAGATAAAAGCATCGACTTTTTCTTTTTCTCCATCCTTTTCCCTCCTAAAAACAACTCCTTATTTTAAATATAAGGCATGGAAGTAAACTTCCATGCCATTAAATTTTAAATAATAAATTATTTTTGTGAAGCTATTGCGTCCTTTATAGTTTGAACAGCCTTATCAAGAGCTGCCTTTGGTTCCATCTTTCCATCCCAAATAGCTGAATATGCTGCAGCCATTGGTTCCCAAACAAGAGCCATTTGTGGTATTGATGGCATTGGAGTTGAGTTTTGTGCTTGAGCCATAAATCCTGCAACTATTGGGTCATCCTTTATCTCTGGCTTATCCATTAATGCTTTAACTGGAGGTATTTGTCTTGTCATTTCAAATCTCTTTAAAAGCATCTCATCTGAAGTTACAAAATCCAAGAAAAGTTTAGCAGCATTAGGATACTTTGTAAATGAGCTTAAGTATAATCCTCTGATTCCTGAGAATGATATTGGCTGCTTTCCATTCATTGTTGGAAGTGGAGCAACACCAAAGTTAACTCCAGCCTTTTGATATCCTGCAACTGCCCATGGTCCATTGATTATCATAGCAGCTTTCTTTGCTGCAAATTGTCCATCCATGAATTGATAGTTAGCATCCTTTTGTTTTACATCAAATATACTTCTTAATGATTTAAAATACTTAGCACCTTCAACTGCACCTTCGTTATTTAATCCGATATCGTCCTTATTTGTTCCATTATCTCCAAATACATATCCTCCAAATGCTGTTAAGAAGCAATGTGAGAAGTATGCGTTTCCAACATCCCACATTAAAGCATATTTCTTTTCCTTTGGATTGTTATAAGTCTTTGCAAATTCAACTATTTCTTCAAAAGTCTTTGGTGCTTCCTTTACTATGTCCTTGTTATAGAATAACGCATATGTTTCTATTGCTGTTGGATATCCATAAATTGTTCCTTCATAGCTTACACCGTTAATAGCTGCTTCGAGGAAGTCATTCTTAAATCTATCAGGATTATGATTTGGTTGAATTAAACCAGCTGCTACCATTTTACCAACGTGGTCATGTGGAGCTGAAATTATGTCAGCACCAACACCTGCAGGTCCATCTTGTTGTAACTTGCCTGATGTTTGAGTATGATCAACTGGTTCAAATTTAACCTTTACACCATATTTCTTTTCAAATTCTTGCGCTGCAAACTTGATAAATTCTCCTTCTGGTCCGTCGCTTTCCCAAACAACAAGGCTTGCACCTTCTTCTGGCTTTAATTCTTCTGCTTGTTGTTGTTTGCCTTGATCTTGTGTTTGGTCTGCGCCCTTCTTAGCACAGCCTGCGAAAACTGACACTACTAATGTTAGTGCCAAAATAAGGCTTAAAAGTTTTTTCATAAAGATCCCCCTTTAATTTAAATTTTAAATAAGCTTGGACAATTTTAATATTTAATTTCACAGTGCAAAAGCACTGTGAAAACGTTTGAACAATTTAATTATACACCTTTAATTCAATTTTTTCAATTCAAAAATTATTTTTAAATTCGATTTTTTTCAACAATTATGTTTCCTAAAAATCAACTATATATTAAATATATATTAATCAAAATTTTCAAAAATGATAAAGAGGTAGCAATGCTACCCCTTTACTTAGTATAAGCTTTATATATATATCCTACCTTTCCTTTGTAGTTAATCTTTAACCAATTTCCAACCTGTCCTACTACTTCAACCTTTGTTCCCTTCTTTAATGAACCAATTGCTCTTGCTTCCTTCTTGTAGGAGCTTCTTACATATAGGCTTGATGCTGTAACAGTAACATATTTCTTTGGCTGTGGCTTAATAACAGGTTTATTTTCAACTGGCTTTTCTTCTTTGACTTCCTTAACTTCATCTTTAACTGGGTCTTCACCAGCTACTAAATATCCAACCTGCACTGGTGCAATAACTTTAACATTTCTTAACTCTTCAATTAATGCTTCCCTTATTGGAATTCCTGTATCTACTACATTTTTAGCACCTTTAAAATCGTAACCGTCACCGCCCTGATACATAAAATCATTAGTAACAACCGTATAATATTTATCCATTTCGACCTTTGTTCCATCGTCTAGCCTCATAGATTTTATTCTTTCACCCTGCTTAGCGTTTGGATCATAGTAAACTTTAACACCTGCAAGTTGAACCCAACCTATTGTTTGATTCATTATACCATTTTCTATTGCTTTCTTAAGATCAGCACCTGAAAGTTCCATTTTAACAAGAGTATTATCAAAAGGCATTACTTCATACATCTTTCCAACGGTTATATCTCCCTTTGGAATTGATGTTCTTAATCCTCCACCATTTGTAATACCAATTTGAACTCCTGTCTTCTTTCTCATAACATTGCTTACCCATTCTCCAAGCAAAGATAATCCTTGATATCTATCGTGTGGCATGTCAACTTCGGTCTTTCCAACAACTTCATTTAGAATTGGTGCAAGTTCCTTATCATACTTATCATAAATTGCCTTAACTTCAACATCATCAGCTAAACTTGTGCTAACAGAAACTACTGATGGTTCAATTCCTATAAGGTATCCATAGTAATTGTATTTTAATGTAAGTTTTGCTAGTGTTCTTCCGTTGTAGTATGCTTGAACGATTGGCTTACCATTTACATATCCTGAAACTGTCATGTGACTGTGGGCTGTAATTATACCGTCAAGATATTTAACCTGTGCAAGATCAGCGCCTTCACCAGATATAACCTTCGTTGCAGAATCCTGTGCTGTTCCAAGATGAGTTAATGCAATTAAAATATCTGCCTTTCCTTCAGGAACATAACCATTCTTAATTAGATATCCCCATTCTTCAGCTGTCTTTACTGGATCTGAAAAAATAAGGTCTTTCACGTTTTCAGGTTTTGTCTTATAGGCAGTCTCCGGTGTTGCAAGGCCAAGAAAAGCTATCTTTACGCCATTTACCGTTACATACTTATATGGCTTTGCCCATGTTACAGGTTTTCCTGTGGTCTTATCAATAATATTTGCAGCTAAGAAATCAAATCCACCTTCTTCTGCCCACTTTGGTATTAAATCCAAGCCCCAATCAAATTCATGGTTACCAACAGCAGATGCAACTATTCCTAAATTCTTTAACATATCAGATACTGGTTTTCCTTTTAGTAAGTTGGACATAGCTGAACCTTGATATATATCTCCTGCTGCTACAACTATAGTATTAGGGTTATTCTTTTTAATATCCTTTATTGCAGTTGCAAGTTTTGCAGCACCTGGGTTCTTTCCTTCTGTCTTTAATGCACCATGGAAGTCGTTGAAAGATATTATTTCAATTGTTTTTGTAGTATCTGGAACTATATCCCAAGTTACAGATTTTACATTTGGTGTTCTTCCATCTGCGGAAGTTGGAAGGCTCATCTTACCGCTGTTTACAAGCTCTACAACTTTATCATGTTTTTCTTTATCCCAGCTGTAGCCTATAAGTTTCCAATTGTTGCTGCATTCTGGATAAATTACTCCACCCTTTACTTCCTTTATGTATTTTGCAATCATTTCTCTAACCTGTGGAGTATCCTTCATATCAATTTCTGAATTAAATACAACTTCAACATTTTCACCCTTAAATAGTCCTGTGTCCTTGTTTAAAAGATGCGTATTAGCTCTATAATTGTTTACAGCAAGCTTTATTATGTCGTCATCCTTAACAGGAGTATCATTCATATACCTTAAATTCTTTATTCTGTTTCCAGGTTCTGCTGAAATATCTATTTCATATTTTACTCCATAGAACATGTCATAGTTGTATATTCTTATATTTGGATTAAATGAAATTGTAAGGTCCCCTGGCTTAAATGTGTTATAATAGCTTGCTGACCATTCCATGTATTTTTTGAGTTGTTTTCCTGTTACTTTTAAAACATAAAGACTGTTATCATACTTATAAATTAGTGATGTATCGGACTTTTTGATAGGTCCTGCCTTAATATTTGATTTTGCATCAAATAAAGCTGCGGCTGAAACATCTGCTTTTCCGTAATACATCTGAACCTTGTTTATAAGCTCAAGCATTGCTGTAGGCTGAAGCTGTGACTGAGGAATTCCCTTTATTTCATCGGCTGGAGCTAGGTCCCCACCAACAAGTTCACCAATAACTGTATTTGCATCAGCAAGGGCTATTTCATGATATGGTTTTAATTTTTCATAAAGCTCTTTATCTTCATCATAAACAATAGTTGGCGATGAAGATGAGCCTGTATAAACATCAATAAGCTCAGAATTTACGTCAGTATTTCTATCTGCAATTACGTATTTTCCGTTTGCATTCTTTGTAAGCTTAATTGTAATTCTTGCAAGTTGTGCGCCGTTGCTTGTAGGCTCTGTAATTACTACGCCATTAACAACATTTTTAGCAACTTTTGCATGAGCGTGTCCTGCAACAATTGCAGCAAGTTCTGGAACTGCCTTTGCAAGCTCATCTGCACCGTCGTTGCCATACTCTGGGGTTGGACCCATGTGTTCAACTGCGATGATAACGTCAACTTGGTCTTTAATCTTATCTACTACTTTTCTTGTCTCTTCAATTGGATTTGTTACGGTATATCCTTTTAGGTTTTCTGCATCCCATTTTGTTATATGTGGGGTTACCATACCAACAATTCCAACTTTTACCCCGCCTCTTTCGACTATAGCATAGGGTGCTCCTAACGTTGTTCCATCCTGTTTATATACGTTCCCACAAAGTGCCTTTCCTTTAAATTGGGAAGCTATCTTTTCAAGAGTTGGAACACCATAGTTGAATTCATGATTTCCAAATGTCCAAGTATCGTATCCCATTTCGTTCATTGCTACGATCATTGGATGTTTTTCAGAATTGTTAAATAGCTGATTTGAGTTGCCTTGAATTGTGTCACCATTGTCTACTAAGATAGTGTTTGGATTTTGTGCTCTGAATTTTTTAACAGCAGAAAAGATCTGAGCAAGGCTACCTGTTTTACTAACTGAGTTGGTTGCATAGTCGTAGGATACAAATCTTCCATGAAGGTCGCTTGTTGCAAGGATTTGGATTTCAACTGTGTCTGAATTTGCACTGGCTTTAATAGGTCCAAGGATTGTAAAAATCATTAAAAGCGTCAAAATCCATGATGTCAATACCTTAAAATGCTTTTTCATCATATCCCCCCTAGAAGTATTTTTAGAGTGTATTAAAATTATAATCCTTTTTTAAAAGTTTGTAAATATTTCTTATGTTTCAAAAAATTTAACTTTTATGACTTTTTATAGTATAATTAAGTTAAAATTAATCTAAGGAGGTCAAAAATGGAACTTAATAAATTCATCGAATTTAAAAAAAAATTAATAAAAAATATCTCAAATATAATTGTTGGAAAGGATAAGGAAATTGAACTAATTATTACTTCCTTTATATCCTCTGGACATATATTATTAGAGGACATTCCAGGCGTTGGTAAAACAACCCTTGTTAAGGCCTTTGCAAAATCCTTAGGCTTAGAATTTAAAAGGGTCCAATTTACTCCTGACCTTTTACCATCTGATTTAACTGGAATCAATTTTTATAATCCAAAAACAAGTGAATTCCAATTTAAAAAAGGGCCATTATTTGCAAACATCGTCCTTGCCGATGAAATAAACAGAGCAACACCAAGGACTCAATCAGCCCTTTTAGAAGCAATGGAGGAGAGACAAATAACCGTCGATGGTCAAACTATTAAACTTCCTATTCCCTTCATGGTTTTAGCAACACAAAATCCTATAGAAAGCTATGGAACCTTCCCTCTTCCTGAGGCACAAATAGATAGATTTTTAATGAAAATTAGTCTTGGATATCCTGAAAGGGAGGAAGAGCTTAAAATTATTGATAAATTTGTTCAAGGGGATTTTGAAAAGGATATCGATGCTGTTGTAGATTTTGATGAAATTAAATATGTTAAAGAAAACTACACTAAAGTTAAAGCAAATAAAGATGTTCTAAACTATATATTAGATATAATAAAGGCAACAAGAAATGATAGCAGAATTGAACTTGGCGTAAGTCCCCGTGGAACGCTTGCACTTTTTAAATCTTGCCAAGCTTTTGCTGCATTAAACGGCAGGGACTTTATAATTCCAGAGGATATTAAATATCTTGCTCCCTATATACTTAGCCATAGAATATTAACTAAACAAAGCTCTAAAGAGAGCTTTTACATCATAAATAGCATACTAGAGAACACTCCCGTTCCTTTAGAAAATTTTTAGGGGTGAAATGATGTTTATATGGCTATTTATTTTAATACTATTAGGGATATATATTAATTTTTTATCTAAGAAAAACGCCTTTAAAAAACTATTTTATTCAGTAAAATTCTCTAAAGAAATTGTAGAAATAGGTGAGGAATTTGAAATTATATCAATAATAGAAAACAAAAAGATATATCCAATTACATATCTAAATATAAGCCAGGAATATCCAGAAGAATTTGAGTTTATAGAAGGAAATAATTTTAAAGGTGCATATAAAACAAAGATGTCTGTCCTGCCCTTTCAAAGGGTAAAAAGATCCTTTAGGGTTTCATGTTTAAAAAGAGGGCGATACATATTAAAAAATGCAGAGATAACCTGCGGTGACCTTTTAGGATTTGAGGCGATGACACAATTTTATGAATCCTTTGCAGAAATAGTAGCTCTCCCAAAATCCTATAGCCTAAAAAGGCTAACACCCTATGGTTCATACACCGGTGATATATCAGTAAAAAGATGGATCATTGAGGACCCTTTGGTTAACATCGGAATAAAGGAATATACAGGAAGGGAACCTTTAAAGCAAATCCATTGGCCTTCTTCTTTAAAACATCAAAAAATCATGGTTAAAGAATACGATTTCACGACTGACAACAACCTTTTAATTGCTTTAAATATTGAAACCTGCAAACCATTTTGGCAAAAAATCGACGGAGATGCAATTGAAAGATGTATATCCATAACAAGAAGCTTAGTGGATGAATTTGAAAGTCTAAAGGTGCCCTATGGTTTGATTTCAAATGCCCAAAATTTTTTAAATAGCACATTGCACAATCCAGGGCTTGGTCTTAACCATAGGTTAAAAATTTTAGAATCCCTCGGCAGAATAGATTACAGCATATTTTGCCCCTTTGAAGATATAATTAAAACAAAAAATTCTATTAAAAACACAACTATAGTAGTTATAACCCCTATAATTTTAGATGAATATGTAAGTCCAATTAATAATCTTACAAAATTTTATCAAAAAGTAGTTTTAATAACTTTAAATACTAATAATATAGAAAAATTAACCAAACAAATTGAAATATATTTCGAAGGTGAGTAAAATGAAAATTTTTTATGTAATAAACAGGCTTTCAATTTTTTACATTCTTCTTTATTCCCTTTCCTTCATATTTTACGGCTTAATTTATAGCATAAATCCCTTAATAAAATATACAATTTTAATTATTTTATCAGCTATAGTTTTAGTTTTCTCTTTTAAAGAAGAATTGTCATATTATTATTTCCTTGATAAATTTCAAATTGAAATAAAAATAATACTTGGTCTCTTTGGCTTTTTCTTGATTTTTTTTCAAATTTCCTTCTTAAACAAAATATCCGGTATATTATTTGTTTATCTAGTATCTTCAATCATACTATCAAGGAGCTTAAGGATTGAAGAAACCCTCTCGGATAATGCAGAAAGGTTAAATAAAAAAATAAATTATATTATTCTCTTAACCTCAGTAATAATTAGCATAGAAAAATTAAGACAGGCTTTATTAAGATTCTTTATCCTTATTTACAACAGAATAATAGAAGTATTTTTTTATCTTTTTTCTTGGTTTTTCGTTATTGTAGCAAAACTACTTGAAAAATTATTTAAAGGCTTAAGGATAAAAGTGGCCTCTAACGGTCAAGAAGGAATTCTACAAATAAAAGATGTAAAAAGAATTATAGAAAACAAGGAAAATAAAAATCTTTTTGTTTTTTATAAATCAATGTCTATTATATTTCAAATACTAATAATTTTACTTTTTATATACTTAATTTATAAGATTTTTTTAAGATATTATAATTCCTCTAAAGAATATGCAAAATTCAAAGAAGAAAGAGAGTTTATAAGGGATAATTTATCGATAAACAAGATATTCAAAAGAATCGCAAGAGCAAATAATAAGATTAGATTATATTATCAAAAATATTTGATTTATATAAATAAATTCAAACAGCTAAAACCCTCCGATACAACGCTTTCAATAAAACAAACAGCTGACTCTTTAATATCGCCTGACATAAACGAATTTATAAGGAATATTTATATAAAAGAAAGATATGGCGAACAAGTTTTAAATCCTGATGATAAAGATAAATTCATTAAAACCATCAAAAATATAAAAAAGCACGTAATATGATCACGTGCTTTTTCTTATTATCAGCTTAGTTTCAATAACATCCGTATCGCTGTAAAGATTTTTATCTTCAATAAGATCCAAAAGCTTTTGTGCCGCCCTTTCGCCTAAAAGTCTCATGTTTTGATCAACGGTTGTAAGTTTTGGATTTGTCATTTGTGAAAGTATTATATTGTCAAAGCCTATTATAGCGATATCTTCAGGAACCTTAAGGTTTAGTTCATAGCATCCGTTTAAAACTCCAACTGCCATAAGGTCGTTGCAGGCAAAGAAGGCAGTAATTTCTTTCCCCAATTGATATTTTGATGATAACTCAATCAAAACCCTCATCGTATTCTCAACAACGTCTATGTTGTTTCCATCTTGAACAGTAATAACTATGGGCTCTATTCCTATATTTTTCATATATTCTTTATATAAATTCTCCTTTATATCATAGGAATAACTGCTCTCTCCTCTTATAAAGGCAATATTTTTATGCCCTAATGAAATCAAATGTTCAAGGGCCTCCTTAGTTCCCTTTTCTTCATCTGATAGGACAAAATTTGTTCTAACGTTTTCATGATAACCATTAATACAAACAACAGGAATCTTTTTAGAAACCTCTTCTATAAATCCATTTTTCATATTTTCCGTTTGAGGGTCAATAAGGACTATCCCATCTACATATCTTTCTAAAAATTTGTTTATCCTTCTTTTTTCAGAATCCGCCCTGCCCCTTGAATCACTAATGTATACATCATAATCCCTGCTTCTCATAATCCTTTCAATTCCATGCACAACTTCAGTAAAGAACATATTTGTAAGTCCAGGGACTACAACCCCAATGCTATTTGTTCGTTTATTTATAAGGCTTCTTGCAAGGGGATTTGGTTGAAAATTAAGCTTTTTAATTGCAGCCTCTACCCTCTCCCTTGTCTCCTTTTTTACAGGATAATTCCCATTAATAACCCTCGAAACTGTTGTTATAGAAACACCAGCTTCCCTTGCCACATCTTCAATGGTATATTTCATAATTGTCCCTCCAAGGCAACATTTCTTAATCCGATTATACATTACTTTAGCGCTGTAGTCACCACTAAATCTCCTTTAATCGAATTAATTGGCTTGAAAAATCTCCATCTAATATAAGTTCTAACCCTACATTTTTTAAATAAGCTCCACCTTTTCTAACAATTTTATCACCGTATTTAACTTCATATATTTTATCGGCATTTAATCCCTTTAATTTAACTTTATATTGTTTTCTCCCGAATTTTTCATATAACTTAAATACAAAAACGACTGATTCTCCTTGATAAACATACTGAATAGCATGGATTTCATCTTTAATAATGGATTTAATTCTAAAAAGATCTCCCTTTTGAACTATATGCCTTATTTCTTTATACTGCTTTATCTTCTCCTTTGCCAATTCAATTTCTTCCTTTGTCCATTTATTTATATTTCCTCCAATACCAAGTGAGCCCATCATAGCAACATGAAATCTAAATTCAAGGGGAATGGTCCTTCCATTTATAAAATTTGGGCAATCTGTTACCCAGCATCTCATAGTATTTGCAGGATAAATATAGCTTACAGACTCTTGAATAAATAGCCTATCTAAAGCATCGGTATTATCACTTGCCCAAAATTCATCGAAATAATTTAAAACTCCAAAATCCATTCTCCCTCCTCCAGAGGCACAGGCCTCAATCTCTATCCCCTTATGTTTTTCCCTTAATCTTTCAATTAGATCAAACACAGCCTTAGAATGTAAGAGCCAAATCATCTTCTGTTCTTTTATGTCCAAATTAAGAGCCCCAGCCTCAGAAAAGGGCCTATTCATATCCCATTTTATATATTTTATATTGTAATTAGTAAGCAACCCATCCACCACATTAAAAATATACTCCTTTACTTCATTTAAACTTAAGTTTAATACCAGCTGATTTCTTGAAGTTGTAAGTTCCCTGTTGTTAAACCTATATACCCAATCAGGATGCTGTCTATAAAGTTCGCTATCAGGATTTACCATTTCAGGTTCTATCCATAAACCAAAATCCATGCCAAGCCTGTTAACTTCATGGATTAGCTCCTCCAGCCCATTTGGAAATTTTTCTCTATTTACCTTCCAGTCCCCTAAGCCTGCTGAATCGCTATATCTTTCTCCAAACCATCCATCATCAACAACAAACAATTCACAACCTATATCCTTTGCCTTTCTTGCCAATTCAATCTGTTCATCACATTTAACATTAAAAAGAGTTGCCTCCCAGGAATTAAACAGGACCGGCCTTAAGGAATTTCTAAGGTCAACAGGTAGAATAATATCCCTTACAAATCTATGAAGCCTATGGGACATATCTGAATATCCTTTGTCTGTATATCCAATATATGCTTTAGGCAGAATAAGTTCCTCTGATGCCTTTAATCTGTATTCAAAGTCAAAATCGTTTAACCCCATTAATACCCTCGTATAGTAATAGGGAGTGACTTCAACTAAAATTTTAAAATTACCAGTATATTCTAATGCTCCAAAATAAACCTCACCCTTATCTTCATTTGCATCAATATCTATTATAAAATATGGATTATTGTTATGTCCTGTGTTACCCTTTCTGCTTTCAAGGATTAACTTGCCACCATCTAATCTTTGTTTAAGCCTTCTTCCTTCTCCTGCCCAATGCCCCAACACATTTGTTATGTTATATCCTGTTCCATCTATATTTACTTCACATGAATATGCCTTTTCAATAAAAATATCTTCTTCTCCTAAATTTTTTATTTCTACCCATCTTGCAATAATATCGTATTCCTCATATATTTTATAATTTAAAAATATCGCTATTGGATAAAATTTATCCTTTAGCCTTATTCTTAACACATCCTCTTCAATAGCAAAACCGTCATATTCCAATACCAAATCCCTTGTCCCATCGCTAAATCTTACCTTAACAGCCGGCTCTTTATATCTTAGTCCCCCCCAAGGTGTATATTCTTCCCATGCTATATCGCAGCTGGAATCATTAGAGGATATATCCCTAATTTCAAAGTGTTCAAAGTCCTTCTCATCAGCTTTATTGCCAAAATAAATATGCCTTAAAAGGCCCTTATAAGGCCCAAAGGCATATTGAATATTCTTCCCTTCCAAAACAAATATATTATTTAATACCTTTATCATCTATATCCCCCCGACTATTTTTACTTCAAAGGGCGAAAGTGTATATTCTCCAAAAGCTTTTTCCTCTTCTGTATGGTTTATGATAAATAAATATTTTTTCCCATCATACTCCCTTTTGTATATTTCAATTCCTTCCTCCGAATTATAATGCTCTAAACTTAGCTCTTTAATAACTTCAATTGCAATTTCATCCACAATAAAGTCTTCTACTCCACCACCAATGTAATAAACCTTGCCATCTTTATATCTGTTTACGGTTACGCAGGAAAACTCCCTATAAAATTTATCGGCATATTTGTATAAGGACTTTGCATTGATTGGCCTTATAATATCCCTCCATACCTTTACCTTTGCCCTTTTGCCATTACTATTTTCTATTTCTACAAATTGTCCTTCCTGTAGTGCTTCCACCTCTAAAACTTCGATGCCTGCTAAGTTTCTGAATATCCCAGGTAAAACTTCTCCTAAGATTAAATTATTATTTCTATCCTTAATCCCAGCTCTAAAGGACAAAATTAAAACTCCACCCTTTTCAACAAATTCCTCTAACTTCTTTTTTAAATTATCATCCTGGATCATCATCACAGGTAGGAGTAGCACCTTGTATTTAGAAAAATCCTCCCTTGTTGAAATGACATCAATATTAACATTTTTCTTATAAAATGGCCTATAAAGCCTTAGGGCTTCCTTCACAAAATTAAAGGCAGTGCTTTGGGGTTGAATCCTCCATGACCAAATATTTTCAAAATCATAAATAAGGGCAATGTCGGATTTAATAGGAGATCCTAAAATTTTCTCGTATTTAATTATGTCATTAAAGAAATCCTTAACCTCATTAAATTTTCTTCCCTCTCTATTATCATGGTCAATTATTCCATAACAAAATTCCTCCGTTCCAAAGGTTGCTGCCCTATATCTAAAAAACAATATAGCCTCTGCACCATGGGCAACCGCTTGATATGCCCACATTTTTGCTTGGTTAGGTCTTGGAAGATAACCTATAATATTATGTCCTTGAGCCCCCATAAGTTCTTCTAATATCCAAAAGTTTTTCCCTTTAAGTCCCCTTACAAAGTCAAGGTTCATAGCAATTTCTTCAGGGGGTATTGGCTCCCTTAAGCCTCCCCAAACTGGATAATTGTCATAGGAGGCTATATCCATATTTTTCACAAGCTCTTGATGGTCAAACAATTTATCAAAAAATCCTCCGGCTATATTAGTCGTAATTATCTTTTTATCGCCTAAAACTCTTTTTAATATACCCACCTGAAAATTAGCATAATCAACAATAGACTTTGAACGGAATCTTGCATAATCAAGTAACAGTGAAGGATTATGAAAGGTTATAGTTTTTAGGGGCAGTGGAACTTCATCAAAATCATTATAAGTTTGACTCCAAAATACCGCCCCATAGGTTTTATTTAAGGCGTCTATTTCCTTATATTTTTCCCTTAAAAATTTTCTAAAGGCTCTAAGGCAGTTTTCACAATAACATATATCGCTTCCTTCATGGCCAAACTCGTTATCCACCTGCCATGCTATAATATTTTCCTCATGCTTATAATGCTCTGCTAAGGCCTCAACTATTTTTCTTGTATATTCATAATAAATCCCACTGTTAAAACAATACTGCCTTCTTCCACCAAAACTTCTTGCCATTAAATTTTCATCCTTTGAAAGTATTTCAGGATGTTTCTTTACAAGCCAAGCCGGTGGAGTTGCAGTTGGTGTCCCAAAAATGACCTTTATTCCATTTTTCTTTAATTTTTCAATTACCATATCAAAAAATGAAAAATCAAAATTTCCCTCTTCCTTTTCGATGATATGCCAAGCAAACTCACCAATTCTAACTACATTAGCACCAAGCTTTTTAATCCTATCTATATCCTCGTCTAAATATTCCAAAGGCCAGTGTTCTGGATAATAGTCAACACCAAGTAGCATAATAAGCCTCCTTTATTGTTTTATAGAACCTGTTATAGATTGAATAAAGTATATAAAATTGTTAAACAGCACATTATTCAATCCAAAAATCAATTCAAAAATTTGAATTATTTTAATCTAACATACTCCTAAATGATGAAACAACTTGCATTCTTTCAAGTCAAATTTCTTTATCCTCAATTTTGTTAGTGAAAAATAGTTTACCCATCCAATAGTTATTTGATTAAGTCTTTTTATCCTTTCTTCTGTGCTTATTGGTTTCCTTCGACTCGTTATATCTTTTATCTTTTTCTTGAATCTTCTTATACTCTCTTCAGCTATTCTTATATTACTTTCCCCTTTAATCATATAGAACGAAAATCCATGAAATTTCCTCTTCCATGGTCTATCAACTGCACTCTTTTCCTTGTTCACTTTTAGTTTTAGAACCTTTTCAATGTATTCTGTTATACTCTCCTTTACTCTCTTTGCTGCCCTCTCACTCTTAACAAATATGTTGCAATCGTCTGCGTATCTGCAAAATTTATGTCCTCTTCTTTCTAGTTCTTTGTCTAAATCGTCAAGTATTATATTCGCTAATGGTGGGCTCATTTGGCCTCCCTGTGGAGTGCATTCTTTGGTTTTAACCTTTATTCCGTTTAGTATTACTCCAGATTTTAGGTATGCTCTTATTAGCTTTAGCACCCTTTTATCTTTCATTTTCCTTGCTACTCGGCTCATCAGAATATCATTGTTGACTTTATCAAAGAATTTCTCAAGGTCTAGATCCACTACCCATGTATATCCTGCGTTTATATATTCATTCGCTTTCTTTACCGCATTCTTTGCACTCCTGTTTGGTTTAAATTCATAGCGCGTATCTCATGCTACTAGCCCAAACCGACTCCTAACAGTTCAGCTATCCATCACTGGATAGGTTACCACTTGGAAAGTTCATTCCTGTTGTGGTGTATCTGTTAGACCTCCCCGGTTAAGAGCAACCGCCTTCATCCCATATACTCGCCACATTTACTGCATGAGGTTCTGATAGTGTTGGACTTTTTTGTCTTACAAACTTGTCCGCCTCAAGTCAGCCTCATATGTGGTTCTTGTTCATCGAGTCAGGACTTTGCCTTCAGCTTCCTTCAGATTCCACCTCAGATGGACACCCTTGCCTTTGGCTAGTGGTTCCCACTACCAAGCCCACAGCGGACTTTCACCCCCAAGCTGTCGTCCATACCGGGCACACACTAACATGGGGCGGCATCTGAATAATTTGCCCGCCCCAACTATTAAAATAGAGCCTATTTTTTCCTTAAATATTTTCTTGTATCTATAGCAACTGCGGTTATGATTATAAGACCTTTTATAATATATTGAAGGTATGGGTTAACTCCTATAAAAGCAAGTCCGTAGTTTATAACTTGGAAAATTATAACCCCTATTATAACTCCTCCAACGGTCCCAATACCACCACTAAAGGAAACCCCACCAACGACGCAGGCAGCTATAGCATCAAGTTCATACATGTTCCCTGTGTTGTTTGTTGCAGAACCAACACGAGCAGCCTCTAAAGCACCAGCAAAACCATACAATAGACCTGCTATAATGTAAAGTGTTATTATAACCTTTGAAACGTTAACACCTGATACTGCTGCAGCCTCTGGGTTCCCTCCAATAGCATACATATTCTTCCCAAGAACCGTCTTATTCCACATAAACCAAATAATAATTGCAACTATTGTAGCATAGATTACAAGATATGGTACCATAAAGTTTCCAATATGTATGCTTCCCTGTGCAAACTTCATAAACCTTGGGTCAAGTCCACCAATCGGCTGTGCTCCGTATGGAGGTCTGTCAAAATAAATTGAGTTAACACCATAAACTATAACCATCATACCTAATGTTGCAATAAATGGAGTTACATTCAATTTTGAGATTACAACACCATTAATAAATCCAAAAATAGCGTTAACAACCATTACCAAAACTATTGGAAGTATCAGTGGAAGCTGAGGAAGGTTTGGATACATTCTATAAGCATAAGTTGGCGCTTGTAAAAGTGATGCTGAAATTACAGCGGCAAGTCCCACCTGACGTCCGGCGGAAAGATCTGTTCCTTGTGCAATCAAAAGGCCTCCAACTCCAAGAGCTATTATTATACGCGTTGAAGCCTGTGCTAATATGTTTCTAAAGTTATTTATTGAAACAAAGTCTGGAGATATGACTATTATTGCAAGAAGAAGAACCATCAAGACTAAGTATATAGCATTATTCATCATCCATTGTTTGAATTCCTTAGAATCGTTAAATTTACTTATTAAAGAGCCAAACACCTTTACCACTCCTTTACAGATACTTTGCTGAAAGCCTTAATATTTCTTCTTGGTTTGTATTCTTAGTTTCAACTATTCCTGCAACCCTTCCATTACTCATAACCAAAATCCTATCAGTTATTCCTAAAAGTTCAGGCATCTCAGATGAAATCATTATAATCGCCTTCCCCTTTTTAGCAAGATCTATCATGAGTTGATAAATTTCGTATTTAGCACCTACGTCTATACCCCTTGTAGGCTCATCAAGCATTAAAACTTCTGAATTTGTAAGCAACCATCTTCCTATAATCACCTTTTGTTGATTTCCTCCAGAAAGCGTATTAATTAAAGTCTTTTGTGAAGGAGTTTTAACGTTCATACTGTTTATAACCCACTGGGTATCTTTTTTACATTTTTCGTCGTCAACCATTCCTATTACATTGGCATATTTATCTATGTTAGCAATAGTGGAGTTAAACTTAATATCGAGCATTCCAAATATTCCTGTTGAACGCCTCTCTTCAGTAACAAGTGCAAAACCATTCTTTATAGCTTGCCTTGGATTTGAATTTTTAATTTCCTTACCGCGAAGTATTATCTTACCTGATTTTAACTGTCTAATTCCAAAAATAGCTTCAACTATATCGGTTCTCTTTGCCCCAACAAGTCCTGCAATTCCTAATATTTCCCCTTTTCTAAGTTCAAAGGAAACGTCCTGTATCGATGGCTGATGAAGTGCTGTTAAGTTTTCCACCTTTAAGATAACTTCTCCAGGAACATTGTCCTTTTTAGGGAAACGGTTAGTAAGTTCTCTACCAACCATAAGGCTTATAATTTTGTCTATCGTAAGCTCCTTTGCAGGTTGTGTTGTAACCCATTTACCGTCCCTCATTATAGTAACATCATCAGAAATTTGAAGTATTTCTTCCATCTTATGTGATATGTAAATTATTCCACAACCCTTTTCCTTAAGAGACCTTATAATCTTAAAAAGATGATTAACTTCCTTTTCAGTTAAGGATGAAGTAGGCTCGTCCATAACAATTATCTTTGAGTTATATGAAACTGCCTTTGCAATTTCAACCATCTGCATCTCTGAAACTGAAAGTTTTTCAACTTTTTCTCTCGGATCAAGGTGGATACCAAGCTCATCAAATATTCTCTTGGTTTCGTTATACATCTTTTCTTCATCCACAAACAATCCATCCTTAGGGTATCTCCCAAGCCAAATATTGTCCATTATGCTTCTTTGTCTTACAAGGTTTAATTCTTGATGTACCATCGAAACCCCATTATCAAGGGCTTGTCTTGTATTTAGAAACAAAACTTTTTTCCCCTCTAAATAAATTTCACCTTCATCAGGATGGTAAATTCCAAATAGGCATTTCATTAGTGTGGATTTTCCTGCACCGTTTTCTCCACATAGGGCATGAACAGTTCCTTTCCTAACTTTTAATTGAACTTTATCTAAGGCTTTAACTCCTGGAAATTGTTTTGATATATTAATCATCTCAAGTAGGTACTTTTCTTCTTTCACTTCTGGATTGCCCTGCATTAGTTACACCCCGCTTAAGACAAATTTTAAAACAAGGATGCATCACTGCATCCTTGTTTTTTATTATTTATATGCTTCTTCAGCAACGCTTAAGTTACCCTTTGTTATTGATACATATGGAACTCTAACTGCCTTCTTGTCATCTAATGTCCATGAAGTTCCTTCAAGAACGTCCTTTCCAAGTGCTGCGTTTATTGCAAGCTCAACTGTTGCTTTTCCTTGGTTTTTAGCATCATTAAGAACTGTTCCTACCATTGTTCCAGCCTTTATTTGTTCAAGTGCATCTGGTATAGCGTCAACGCCAAATACAGGCATAAACTTCTTTCCATCGAAGTATCCAGCAGCCTTTAATGACTGAATTGCCCCAAGTGCCATAGCGTCATTATTAGCGATAACCAATTCTATCTTGTCGCCATGCTTTGAAAGCCATGCGTCCATAAGTTCCTTACCCTTTACAGAATCCCACATACCAGTTTGAAGTTCAAGTTGTTCAAGATTTAATCCTTGCTTTTCAGCTTCTTCAACTGCATACTTTGTTCTTGCTTCTGCATCTGGATGTCCTGGTTCACCCTTTAATAATACGTATTGGATCTTTCCGTCCTTGTTCTTATCCCATTCTGGGTGAGCTTTGAAGCTTTCTGCAATCAATTGTCCTTGGATTATACCTGATTCTGCTGAGTTTGTTCCAACATACCATGCCTTGTCATAGCTTGCAAGAACGCTAGCATCCGGCTCTTTATTGAAGAATATAACTGGGAGATTTGCTGCCCTTGCCTTTTCAATTATTGTTGAAGCAGCTTGTGGGTCAACGAGGTTGATTGCAAGAGCCTTAACTCCCTTTGAAATCATCATATCAACTTGTTCATTTTGAGTTGCTTGGTTGTTTTGTGAATCGTTAAGTATAAGCTCTGCTTTGCCTTGTGCGTTAGTTTCGATAGCACGACGAACGAAGGACATAAAATTGTCGTCGAATTTGTAGATTGTTACACCGATCTTTGGAAGTGATGATTCAGAGCTTGTCTTTTTTGAGCATGAAGCTAAAGATAAGACTACTATTAATGCAAGAGCCAAAGATAGTAGCTTTTTCATAAAAGATTCCCCCTTCTTAAAATGTTTTTCAAAAGTTTTAGGGTACTTTCAACTTTAACCCCTTGATTTTATTAATTTTTTGTATAATAACTTGCTCCACACTCTTTTTTGAGGTTATTTTTTAAGTTACTACACAATTTTCTTACCAACAAAACAAAGAAAGGAGCAAGTTATCGTCATTATAATTACCAGCTTTCCAATTCATTCTGCGGCAATGAAACATACATCAAAGATAACGGCAAATGGCAATATGTTTTCTTTATGTTTGATGCTGTTAAAAAAATTATTATCTCGTATAGAGTTTCTCCTAATTGTGATACCATCTCAGCCATTAAAGTTATTAACAATATCCTTATTAAGCTTAAATCAATTCCTGATAATCTTAGAATCATTACTGATAGTAATCCTATTTATTTGCTGACTCAGCATTTCTTTGCTGGTCATGGTATCAACTTTGATGTCATTCAAGTTATTGGACTTAGTAACAATGATCCTGTGTCTAAATAATTTAGACCTCTTAAACAAATTTCCGAAAGACTCAATAGAACTTTTAAAGATAACTACAAGCCTACAACAGGTTTTTCTTTTGGCGATGGTTCTATTGCCTTCGTTACATTGTTTACAGCATGCTTTAATTTCTTGGGACCTCATAGTGCCATTGAAAAGAAAGTTCCTGTTATTATTGCTGAGCTCAAAAAATATTCTACTTTATCATGTCTTTATATCCATTCCTTTCGCCATCTTCTAAAACTAAACTAAAATTTTGATTAATTTTGTCAAGGGCAATTTTGATTATTATATTATTTTGTTGCTAATTTGTTCTTTTTAGTTGGTTTTTTATTAATTTTTTACACTACCTAAAAATTTTTAGAAAACGTTTTTCAGAAAACCTTTTCTAATATTATAATAAATTATTTAGTAAATTTTTTCAATAATTTTTTGAATTTTTAAGAAATTTTAATTAAAGTGTTTTTACCCCATCTTCAATTGAACATATATAAAATTTAGGAGTTAATGCTGTTATTAATTTATATTTTTCTTCAACAAGTTTTATAAACTTTTCCAAAAACCCGCCTTTAACAATCGCAATAGCACAACCGCCAAAGCCTGCTCCTGTCATTCTTGCACCTATGCATCCATCAACATTTAATGCCTCTTCAACTATGGTATCAAGGTAAAGTCCTGTAACCTCATAGTCATCCCTTAATGACTCATGGGATTTTATAAGAAGCTCCCCAAATCCCTTTATATTTCCTTCCTTTAATAGTTCAACGGCCCTTTTGACCCTTTCATTTTCTGTAATAACATGTCTTGCCCTTCTTTTTAGTATTTCATCGTCTATATAGTTTAAATCCTCAAGGGTTGCTTGGCAAAGGTTTTCTATATTCTTATACTTTTTTATTATATTTAAGGCCTTATCACACTCACTCCTTCGTTCGTTATATTTAGACTCTGAAAGTTCTCTTTTTTTGTTGGTATCCATAATAACTAATGTATAGCTATCTAATTTAAAGGGAACATATTCATATTCTAACGTGTTACAATCAAGGAGTATAGCATGATCCCTTTTACCCATAGCCACAGAAAATTGATCCATAATGCCGCAATTTACACCTATAAATTCGTTTTCCGCCCTTTGACAGATTAAAGATAGCCAAATTCTATCTATTTTATCCCCCAATATTGGATAAAGCATTATATAGCCAATTAAAACCTCTAATGCTGCTGAACTTGAAAGGCCAGCTCCGTCCGGCAAAGTGGATTCTAGATATATATCAGCACCTTTAAGATTATATCCCTCTTCTTGAATGTATTTAATAACTCCCTTTGGGTAGTTTCCCCATCCATCCTCTTCCTTGAACTGAATATCGTTTAAAGTAAATTCTACTTCGTTAACCATGTTTTTTGAAACTAGTCTTACTTTATCATCCTCCCTATATCCAACAGCAGCATATATCCCAATAGAAAGGGCACAGGGGAAAACTAATCCGCCGTTATAGTCTATATGCTCACCAATTAAGTTAACTCTTCCCGGTGAGAAAAAATATTGAATATCACCTCTTGTCCCAAAGTTTTTCTCAAATCCTTCCTTTAAAAGTGACTTGTCCAAGAAACTCACTCCTTTTTGCTGCCAATGAATTTTTCAAGGGCCCTTCTTAAATTTTCTGCAGCCTCCTCAACAGCCATAGTGTTTGCTGCTGCCCATGCCCCCATTTCAGATGAAGCATAAAACTTTAATTTATCCTTATCCCTAAGGGGAGGATAGAACTCTATATGGAAGTGATAATACTTTTCTGAGTCCTTGTATTCCTCTGAATTAACAGGCGTTTGATGAATACACATCATGTAGGGGAAGAGTCTATCAAATAAGGAATCAAAGGCCCCGGTTATATTCTTTAACATCTCTGCAAGGTCCCATTTTTCTTTGTCTGTAAACTCAGTAAAGTTTCCTTTATGGGCTTTGCTTACTATAAAAACACCGTAGGGATAGTCAGTAAAGAAGGGGATATAGGCTATAAAACTATCATTCTCGTAAATGATCCTTTCCTTAAAGTCAGTTTCCTCTTCATTCATCTGGCAAATCATGCATTTACCTTTTTCAAAGTAGTATTCCTTACAACTATCAAGTTCAACCTTTAGCTTTAGTGGAACAAATGGGTATGCATAAAGCTGTCCATGGGGATGGGGCATGGTAACTCCCACCTCTTCCCCTCTGTTTTCAAACTCAAAAATATACTTTATTTTTTCATCTTTAGAAAGCTCCCTAAATCTTTCAGTCCAAAGGTTAACAAGCTTATATATATGCTCTACCGAAAGTTCAGGCAGTGTTTTAGTGTGCTCAGGAGAATAAAGTATTACTTCACATTTCCCATAATTTTCAGCCACGCGATAAAGATCCGAACCATCAACATCGGGTTTATCCGGATTAAGCTTTAGCGCTGGAAAGTCGTTATCATATTTTAAAACATCATAATGCTCAGGAACCCTTCCTGAACCTGGACAAAAGGGGCACCAATCCTTTGGCATGTTTGGACGTGCTTGTCTATTTGAAGCAACCATTGTCCATGTTTTTAACAGAGGATTCCATCTTAGCTCCGACATCCTACCCCTCCTATCTAAATCACATAATTTATATTTTCATCTTATAGAGCTTTGCAAAATTTTTAGCCAATATTTACAAGCATGTATGATATTTTCTCTAACCTCTATTAGAAAACGTTTTCTATTATCATTATAAACCACTATCCTATTATTTGTCAATTATGCTATATAATTCTCCATCAAAAATTTCCCATTCTTCAATATGTTCTATATATTCATCGGGTTTTATCCTTTTTAAAGGCGATAATGTTTCCATCTCAAGCATAAAGTTGTTTGTATATGTCTCGTAGGATACTCCAAAATCAGGGTAAGCTTCTTCTTCTACATGTTGATATCTTTTTATAAAGGTTACTCCATGGTTTATATATGCTGCCCATCCAGATTGGTTGTTTAATCCTATTTTAAAGGGAACAATAGCATTTTCATCCTGCCTTATAGTTATATATTTTTCTCCCCAGGTAACTCTTTTATCGTTTAGCCTTGTATATGGCCATATTGCTATATTCATATTAGGTAAAAGTTCTGTATCCTTAGTGTTAACAGGAATTATCTCAACTCCTCCTTTGTTCATAACAGTAAGGGCCCAAACTGAAAGTTCGATATCCCATGCGTTTTTATTTATAATCCTATGGACAACCTTTACCTTGCTTTCAATTTCATCTAAAATTATCTCCATCTCTTTAATAACTTGTCTCCATTTTTCATAAACTGAAACCTTAATTCCGCCTTCTATTTTCTCATAATCAACAGGGTAATTATCTGGATAATAGGTTCTTGGGTTTGCCTCTGGAGAATGCCATAGCCTATGGCCTCCATATATATACCAATATTCATCCCCAGACTTTACTTTAAACTCTGTGTTTTCACAAAATAAATTCTCTCTTCCCTTAAAACCAAACCTTATAATCCTTGGTCCAACATCTAAAGTTACTAAAAGATCGCACTTTTCGTTTGAAAGCTCAAGGCATCGTCCAAAACTTTTGTAGCTTATTTCTTTTACTGTGATACTCATATTAATCCCCCTTTAGAAAACCTTTTCTGTTTTATTAAAAATATAAGTTCGCAGAGCGAACCTATATATTCTTCAAAATAATATCCAAAAGCTCCCTTATATCCTTATTATGCTGCTCAGAAGCTAAGGCAAAGGATATTAAAACCTTCTCAAATATATTAATATTATTCTCATCAGCAATCCATGCATAAATATTTTCTTGCTTCTTTTTCAATATCTTAAAGTATGGGCAGACATAAATCATACTTTGGTATCCTGCTGCAAGCTGCATCTGTTTTCTTTCCATTTCAATAAAATAGTCTTTATCCTCAAGAATTGCTAAAGGTAGAATCCTTTTAAATATTTTAAATTTATCAAATAAAACTTCCTCTGTTTTTTCACCTACAATAGGGAAATTATCAAGATAATTTTTGCTTTCATAAATTTCTTCTGTTAAGCTGATAATCCTTTCTATATCAGAAGTCCTTAAAAAGCCTAAATCCAATGCATATTTTATAATCACCATAAGCTCTGCAGGATACTTTTTTACCCTTTGTCCATTTCTTTCACGAATGTAAAGGTAATTATCACCCTCTAAATACTGAACTTTATAGCTATCATCGCTTTTTACCTTCGTATCATATCCAATCTGCCATTCTACATATGCACTTTCAACCTTTAAAGCCTCGTCTGGTTTTAAAAACCTTTCTCCCATGTAATTTCTTCTTTCCTTTAAGCGTATTTTAGAAGCGTTATTTTTAAGAAAAAAATTAATATGAATCTTGCCATCCTCAATAGTAATAGTAGGATTTGTCAAAATAAAACCTCCTTAATATATTATTCAACACAAAAGATAAAAATCCTTTATGTTAATTTCTCCTCCATCATCTTTGATAATTCTACTACCTTTTTATCCTTGTTTTTATCATAGATATTAGTAATTTTGTCCCAAGGGATTTTTATATCTAAAAGCTTTTGTTTTGATATATTAGGTGTTCCCGTCCCTATACAGCGCCTTTTTATTTTTTCCTTAAAATTTTTAGTTAAAAAGTATGAACAAAGGGCTATGCTATATTCTTTATTCTTAGGCCTTATAATATGGAACCAATCATCTGCGACGCTTCCCTTTGTAATTTCGTCTATAACTATGCACCTTCCCATAGTTCCCTGTCCAACTCTGCAAAATACTATGTCGCCTTTTTGAAGAATATATTTTTCATTTATTTCACCTTTAAAATATAAAATATTATCATCTAAAAAAGTTCCCCATCCAACATTTTTTGCAGTTATATAAATTCTATCAGTCTTTTCTGTCGAGATCCTTTCCTTTCTTTCTTCTTTATAAAATCCCTTTCCTGAAAAGGCTTCATCAACTAAATCTTTAAGCTTTACTCCATCGCTATCTTCATCATAGAAATAATAAATGGGATTTAAGTTGTTAATATCTAGTGATTTTTCAATATATTTTACTTCTATTGGGTTTAATTTAGTGATAAGTCCAAATTTACATATATCGTTGTTGGGATTATCCCTTTTTATCCCAATCATTATGATAGTCGATGCATTATTTTTAAAAATACCTGGTTCAAGATAAAGAATCTCTTTAAGCTGAATTTTTTCATTTAAAAAGTCCCTAACATCCTGAAGATTTGAAGCACCTGCTATACCTAAGGGCAGAATTATCCCCAAAACTCCATTTGGCTTTAAAAAGTCAATAAATTTTTCCAAAAAAAGCACTTCAATTGCTTGAGAACTCTTGCCCCTTCCAAGCTTAAATCTATTTAAGATGCTTTTATCCTTAACCCTATTATATTTTGAAGAAAAGGGAGGATTCCCAACAGCCATATCGTATTCTTCGCTTTTATCTAAAGTTAAGGCGTTAAATATTTTTACTCTATCGATAAAATCAAGAGCTAATAAATTAAAAACCTCATCATCGATGTCATATCCCTCAAAATTTAAAATCCCCTTATCCTTTAGAGAAGTTAAAAAGCTCCCATCACCACAGGCTGGGTCTATGGCCTTTATGTTACTAATTTCTCTTCCAAGGTAATATAAACATCTTTCAACAATAAAATTTGAAATTTCTAAAGGTGTAAAGTATTGCCCATATATCTTTTCCTTTTTATTAAAATGCTTTTGAATTTGATCCATTTCCATCCCTCTATTATCTTTTTACGTTACTTAAATTATATTTTTTATGTCCCTTTATGTCAAACGGTGAAGCATAACAATACAATATATTAAGGGGTGGTTTTCATGAAATTTATTAAAAAGAATTGTAAGATTTTAAGATATATATTGCTCCTTGTAATATCCATCATTCCAACATTATTTACTAGTGCTTCCTTCTATCGAATAAACATGAATACAAGCATAGAAGGAGTTGCAAAAACTTTAGAGATACTTGGAAGAAGGCAGCTTGTTTCAGTTATAGACTGGAAAAACGAATTTTTATATGACCTTAACGCCCTTGCACAATTAAGTGCCTTTCAAAACTTAAACATAAATGAATTATCAAAGATAATAGAATACATGAAATTTAATAAACCCGCCTACAGGGAAATATATGTTATAAATTCTAAAAATGAAATACTATATGGATATGCAGCCAATAAAAAAGAATTTTTAAATTCCTTTGTAATCAAAAATGCCCTGAGCGGAGTTGAAAAAATGTCGGAGGTTACAAAGGTTAATAACAAGCTTTATATTGATATCGCAGTTCCGATATTTAGCGAAGATAACTCCATTGGTGCTATATGTGCAAGGATAGACCTTGAATATTTAAACGATCTTATGAAAGCAATAGAAAAGGACGATACCATAGAATCCTTTATAGTCGATAAAAACGGCCTTTTCCTTACCGATTCAAGATACCTTCCAGATGCTGTAGGTAACCTTAAAATTGACCTTCAAAGGGTAAAAACAAGCATAGACTTTTCAAAGACTTTACCTTATAAAGATTATAGGGGGATAGATGTTTACGGATGCTACTTTAACGTTAATGACACAGGATGGACATTAATAGTTCAAAAAGATGCAGACTCTGTAAAAAAACAAAATCAAACCATAATAGATATAGGTAAATACACCTCATTATTTCAGCTTTTAGGACTTTTAGCCCTTAGAAAATTAAAGGAGGATAACGCTATATCAAAAGAAATGGCGGATTTGATTGAGGATAATATAAAAAATAAACAGTCCTAATTGGATTTATATTGAAAAAGTGGGTGTCTAGAAGACAACCCACCTTGTTTATCTTGTAACTACTGTTCCAGTTAATCCTTTTAGTGCCTCCCTTGCCTTTTCAAGGGATGTTATTATAGCCTTTCTTCCTTCCTTTGATTCAGCAAACATAACAGCAGCTTTAACCTTTGGAAGCATTGAACCTGGAGCAAAATGGCCTTCCTCCATATACTTCTTAGCTTCCTCAACTGTCATTGTATCAAGGTCCTTTTGATCTGGTTTATTAAAGTTAATTGCAACCTTTTCAACAGCAGTAAGGATGATAAGCTCATCTGCATCAAGAATTTCTGCTATCTTTTCTGAAGCAAGGTCTTTATCTATAACTGCCGCAACACCTTCTAGTGCTCCATCTTCTTTTTGAATAACTGGAACACCGCCACCTCCAACAGTTATAACAACATGTCCTGCTTCAACAAGCGTCTTTACGATTTCCTTTTCAACAACATCTATTGGCATTGGTGATGGAACAACTCTTCTCCAACCTCTTCCAGCATCCTCCTTCATAACATAGCCCTTTTCAGCCATGAGCTTTTTAGCTTGTTCTTCTGTAAAGAAGGAACCTACTGGCTTTGTTGGGTTTTTAAATCCTGGATCGTTTTTATCAACTACAACTTGAGTTACAATTGCAGCAATGCTCTTATTTATATTTCTTCTAACCATTTCTTCTCTTATAGCCTGTTGTAGATGGTATCCTATATATCCTTGGCTCATTGCACCGCATTCTGGGAAGGGCATAACAGGGTTGTTTTCATTTACTGAGTTTGCCATTTCATAAGTTGCAACAATTTGTCCAACTTGTGGACCATTTCCATGGGCAATTATAACTTCGTGGCCATCTTCGATAAGGTCAACTATAGCCTTTGCAGTGTGATGTGCTGTTTGAAGTTGTGCTTCTGCTGATATATCCTTTGGATTTGCTTGAAGAGCATTTCCCCCTAATGCAACAACTATTCTTGCCATAAATAAACTCCTCTCCTTTGTTTAATTTAAGGGCAGCTATGCTGCCCCTTTTATTATAGTGTAGCCACCATAACAGCCTTTATTGTATGTAGTCTGTTTTCAGCTTCATCAAATACAACTGAATGTCTGCTTCTAAACACTTCATCTTCAACTTCTCTTACGTCAAGTCCTCTTTCCTTTGCTTCCTTTGCAACCTTTGTTTCAAAGTCGTGGAAGGATGGTAAGCAGTGCATGAAGATTACATCTGGATTTTCAGTCTTTTTAATCATATCCATAGTCACTCTATACTTAGTTAAAAGTCTTACTCTTTCTGGCATTTGGTCTTCTTCGCCCATTGATACCCATACGTCAGTGTAGATTACGTCTGCTCCCTTTACAGCTTCATCTATGTTATCAGTAACTTCAATCTTTGCTCCTGTTTCCTTTGCAACTTCCTTCATTTCTTCAACAACCTTTGAATCTGGCCATAATTCTTGTGGCCCTAAAAGAACATAGTGCATTCCCATCTTTGCAGCACCATACATTAGGGCATAAGCCATGTTGTTTCTAGTATCTCCAACGAAAACCATCTTAACCTTGTTAAGTGGCTTTGCAACATGTTCTTCGATTGTCATAAGATCTGCAAGAACTTGTGTTGGATGGTCGATATCAGTTAAACCATTCCATACAGGAACTCCTGAGTATTTAGCAAGAAGTTCAACGGTTTCCTGTTTGAATCCTCTAAATTCGATTCCATCATAGTATCTTCCAAGAACCTTTGCAGTATCTTCAAGTGATTCTTTTTTACCCATTTGTGAGTCATTTGCACCAAGGAAAGTAACATGTGCACCTTCATCAAGTGCTGCAACTTCAAAGGCACATCTTGTTCTTGTTGATGTCTTTTCAAATAATAGAACGATGTTCTTTCCTTCTAAAAGATTTTGTCTTATTCCTGCTCTTTTCTTTGCCTTAAGGTCATGGGATAAATCGAGTAAGTATCTAATTTCTAGTGGAGTAAAATCCTTAAGAGTTAAAAAGCTTCTTCCTTTTAAATTTACTGGCATTTTTTATTCCTCCTTTTTATTATAAGTTTTCTCTATAAAGTGGCATACTCATACATCTTGGGCCGCCACGTCCCCTTGATAATTCGGAGCTTGGTATTGTAATAACCTTTATGCCCCTTTTAATTAGTATTTCATTTGTAACATAATTCCTTTCATATGTTACAACAACACCCGGTGCAATTGCAAGTGTGTTAGAGCCATCGTTCCATTGCTCTCTTCCTGCAATTATAAAGTCTCCGCCACCGCATTGAATAAGCTCAACGGATGAAAGATTTAGTGCTTCTGCAAGTATTTTGTTTAAAGGGCTTGTGTTGTGCTTAAATTTAATTGTATTATTAGCACCCTTAGTTACCTCATAAACGCTAAGAGGTCCTTGAACTCCAGGGTGTATTGTAAACTTGTCATAATCAACCATAGTAAATACAGTATCAAGATGCATAAATGCTCTACATTTTGGAATTTCAAATACCAAAACCTTCTCAAAGGAAGTATTAGCGTTAAAAAGGTTTCTTGCAACAGTTTCAATTGCCTCAGCTGAAGTTCTTTCGCTGCAACCTATTGCAACAACCTTGTCGGATAAAACAAGCTCGTCTCCACCCTCTATAGCATAGGGCATTGACCTGTCATACCAAAGAGGTGTTCCTTCAAAGGATTTATGGTATTTTATTATATATTTTAAAAATAAAGTTTCCCTTCTTCTTGCTTCTGTCCTCATTCTGTTTAATGTAATGCCGTTCCCAATTGAAGCACCAGGATCCCTTGTAAAATAAAGGTTTGGCATAGGATCAAGGTAAAATGGATAATCATCCGCCATAAGCTCAACTAAAGATGTTGGTTCTTTAACTTCTATTTCATTTTTCCTAACGCCAGCCATTATTTTATCTACCATTTGCCTTGCTGGCATTTTGCTTAAATACTCAATAAGGCTTTCTTTTAAGGATGGCGATGTAATTCCGCTCTCTTCTAAAAACTCTTTTAAAAACTCTAATTTAACCTTCTCGTCCTCTAAAACTTCTGCCGATAATTCCTCAAGATAAACAACCTCAGCGCCGTTTTCCCTTAAAACTTCAGCAAATTTGTCATGCTCCTGTTGAGCAATTTTAAGATAAGGAATATCATCAAACAAAAGCCTACCAAGATACTCTGGAACTAAATTTTCAACTTCTTGGCCAGGTCTGTGAAGAAGAACCCTCTTGAGCCTCCCTATTTCAGAAGTAACATTTATAAAATGCTTCATCCCAATTCCTCCTAGGCTGTTTTAACTACATATACATTATACATCGTTTGTATAACAAATAAAAATGTTAGAAAATTTTTAATAATATCGTTTTATGTCGTTTTTTTGAAAATATATGTTATATACTTTAATATAATCCTTTTTCCTCTCGTATGCTTTGAAAATCTTTTAAAATTTATAAATATTCAAACAATTCAATAAAATAGCACAAAGATTTTTTGCATAAAAATACAGCAAGGCTATAAAATCCTTACTGTATTAGTGTTTCCTCAATAAATTTATACAATACAAGGTTGTTTTTATAAATTTCTCTTTTAATTTAGTCTAATATTTATACTCAATATTTTTTCTTAAAATTGCTGAAATAATCGGAACTAAAACAATGGCGACAATTCCTCCTGCAAAACCATTGTTATAAAGATTTAACCCCCCATGTAAATAGCTCATGTTCATTACAACCGAAACATGGAAAAAACCAGCTATTATTCCAAAAAACCAACCAAATTCTCCTGCAATAGGTGCAAGGTTGGTTCCAAATAACGATGCAAGTATTATCGACTGGGAATTTAATTCCCATATGTTTAGCAGTGAAGATATCACCGTTCCTAAAAAAACTGGTAAAGTATTAACAAGGTGTTTCCCTAGGGCCCCAAAACCAACAATAGTTAAAATTGCACCAATTGCAGGTCCAGTTAGTTCCCCTCTTATCAAAAGAACATAAATAATGAAAATTAGACCTAACATTCCCATATTTATAAAGGTTATACCTTCTCCAAAGTCATTAAAGTAATCGCTATAAAGTCTTCCTGTAGTTTTTGAGAGCAGCTTATATTTTTCTATTACCTTCCTTTCATTTAAAAACCCATAGATAATAAAGGCAATAAATATTGCTGAAAACAATAGAGTAAATTTAAAGTTATTACCTGTAGATAAAATGAGCTTTCTCTCAAAATCTATACCAAAGGCCCTAAATTTTGACATCATCATGGTAGCCATAAGCCCCCCGGCAAGTCCCATATTATAAAGGCAATATCCCTGATGAAGTTTTAGTGAAAACTTTGCAAGAGGCGGAAGGCAAAATCCTATAAATACAGCTATTAATATTCCTAAAGATATGCTAAAGGCTTTGCCTAATATATTTAAAAAGGCAAGCTGAACAACAGCTGGTGATAATGTGGTTCCAAATAAAGCAATTAGAATATAGTTTTTAAAACTTTCTCTCTGATACAATGAATACAAAAAAACTCCCAATATAGTCGGCCAAATATTTACTATATTTTTACCAAAAAGCGAAAAGCCCACCGTTGTAAAATAGGCAGCAATTAATCCTCCATTTATCTGAAGCCTATTTATTCTGTATAATGTCAAAACTGCAAGTCCAACAAGTCCAGCGTTAAAAAAGGCTCCTTCAATCCCCCCAACCGCAATGTAATCCGTAATTAAAATATCTGATTCTTTAATAATGTCAACAAGTCCCTTTATAATTTTTATTGGTTTTTCAATTATCAATGGTATTACCAAAAGAACTAAATTAAAAATAGAAATCACAAAATAAGATTTATTTCTCAAATTTCATCCCCCTAAAAAATTTAATTGTATTAATTTTTGTTAAATTATATTATAATTATACTGTATTTTTGGCAATTTATCTACAAAGGGTGGGGAACAATATGAAAATAAAAGAAATAAGAAGAAAAATAATTTCTATGATACTTCCTATTACGATAGAAAATATCCTTCAAATGACCGCCGGACTTATATCTATGGCTATGATAGGTAGAATCGACGAAATTTCTATAAGTGCAATTGGAATATCAAATAGAATAATTCAATTTATCTGGGCCCTTTTTAAGGGAATAGCAACTGGAGTTACTATATTAGTTGCACAATATTTTGGTGCAAAAAACACTGAAAAACTAAACAAAACAATCCTTCAAGGAATTATAAGTTCAACCCTTTTATCATTATTATTTTTCATATTGGTTTTTTTAAATTCAAAAACGCTTCTTTTAATATTTAATCCTAAACCTACCCTATTATCCTCTGCCAGCCTATATCTTAACATAACCTCCTTTAGTATTCCCTTTATAGTTCTAATGCTCTTGACAGCCGGAATATTTCAAGGAATGGGGAATGCAAAAACTCCTATGTATGTAACCTTTTCCATGAACATATTAAATATCATATTTAGTTATCTTTTGATCTTCGGAAAATTTGGATTCCCTAAACTTGGACTTGTAGGGGCAGGAATATCCTATGTTACTTCTTACATATTGGCATCTTTATTAGGATTATTTTTATTAATTAAGAAAAATAAATTATTTAATTTCAAGCCTTCATTTGAAGCAAATCTTATAAAAAAGATATATTTTTTGGGGATCCCATCCTCCTTTGAATCTATATCATGGCAGGTTGCAGCAATAATACTTACAAGGCTTATCCTATCCTTTGGAGAAACAGCCCTTGCTGCATACCAAGTCGGTCTTCAGGCTGAGTCCATCTCCTATATGCCTGCCATAGGTTTTGGAGTTGCTGCAACATCATTTATTGGGCAGGCAATAGGCGCTAAAAATATAGAAGATGCTAAGCTATACTTTAAAGAAATACTAAAGGGTTCCATATTAATTACAAGTATATCTACAATCCTTTTAGTTTTCTTCCCAAAACAAATAATGGGACTTCTAACAAACAGCAAAAACATCATAGAAATCGGTGCTCTTTATTTATTCATAATGGGGCTTGTTCAAGTTCCTCAAAACATGTCTATGGTATTTTTAGGAGCCCTAAGGGGCGCAGGGTTTACTCAAGTAACCATGCTTATTGCGCTAATAGGGCTTTGGGGAATTAGAATACCGGGAGTTATATTGGTATCTAAATATCTAAAATTAGGAATAATATATATTTGGATAGTTATGGCACTAGATCTTTTAGTAAGATTTATCCTCAGCATAATTTTATATAAATCAAAAGATATTTACACTAAAGATGTTAAAGATTTATAATAAAATTGTAAAATTATTTTGCGAGGTGAATTTTATGTCAGTTTTATCCCATCTAGAACCCAAGGAAGTATTCTATTATTTTGAAGAAATCACAAAAATCCCACATGGCTCAGGCAACGAAAAGGCTATAAGCGACTGGCTTGTTAATTTTGCAAAGGAACACAATTTAGAAGTAATCCAAGATAAGGCAAACAACATAATCATCAAAAAACCTGGAACAAAGGGATATGAAAATGCTCCAACTGTAATTTTGCAGGGACACATGGACATGGTTTGCGAAAAGAACAAGGATACTGTCCATGATTTTGAAAAGGATCCTTTAAAGCTAAAAATAGAGGGAGATTACATATACGCAACAGGAACTACCCTTGGTGCAGATAACGGAATTGCAATGGCCTATGCCTTAGCAATCCTTGCATCTAAGGATATTCCACATCCACCCCTTGAAGTTTTATTAACTGTTGAAGAGGAAACTGGAATGGGCGGTGCTATGGCCCTTGATGGTTCACTTTTAAAGGGAAGAATATTAATAAACATGGACTCAGAAGAGGAAGGAAAGCTTCTTGTTAGCTGTGCAGGTGGAGTTAGAACAAGACACATTTTAAATATAGATTGGATTAATGCTCCACAAAATTTAAGCCCATATGTAATAAGCATTAGAGGACTAAAGGGCGGACACTCTGGTATGGAAATAGATAAAGGACGAGGAAACTCAAATAAGATAATGGGCAGAATCTTAAATGATCTTTTAAATAATGTTGAATTTGAACTTGCTGAAATAAACGGCGGTTCAAAGATGAATGCAATTCCAAGGGAATGCGATGCTGTAATTTTAATAGATGAAAAAGATATAGAAAAACTTGAAGCTAAAATAAAGGAATGGGATGCTATATTAAAGAATGAATTAAGTGCATCAGATCCTTCAATATCAGTTTCAGTAAATAAGCATAATGCAAAGGTTGAAAAGGTATTTTCAAAGGAAACAAAGGAAAAGGCAATTGCAGCTCTTATGCTAATTCCAAATGGAATCAAAACTATGTCAATGCACATCGAAGGGCTTGTTGAAAGCTCAACAAACCTTGGTGTTGTTGCAACAGAAGGAAATACAGTAAGATTTGAAAGTGCTGTAAGAAGCTCAGTAAGAAGCTTAAAATATGCTATATTAGAAGAGGCAAAAACAGTTGCAAAGGTTCTTGGAATTGAGCTTATAGCAGATTCAGATTATCCAGAATGGCAGTATAATCCAAACAGCAAGATTAGAGAAATAATGATAGACGTATATAAAGAAATGTTTGGAAAAGAACCAGAAATTTATGCTATCCATGCAGGAGTTGAATGTGGTCTTTTAGGAGAAAAACTTGGTGGTGCAGATATGATCTCCTTTGGGCCAAACCTCTACGACGTTCATACTCCAGAAGAACACATGAGCATATCGTCAGTTCAAAGAATGTGGAAGTATCTTCTAAACGTTCTCGCTGCAATAAAATAATTATATAATCTGAGCCCTCTTTAATAGAGGGCTCAGATTGTAGGCAAACCCTAATTGGTATTCAGACTTTGCAAGAGCCCCGTGAATGGATTTCTATAAGGCATCTCTCATAAGCTCTAGCAATTCTTGCTTTTCGACTTTTCAAAAGTCCGTAATTCTGCACACGGACGTGCAGAGCCAAGTGGCCGACACGGATGTCGGCTCACGAGGGTAGGACTTTTGAAAACAAAGAAAAGCTTAGAATTGCTTAGCGAAATGAGCGAATGCCAGGGAAATCCTTCACGGGGCTTAATCACAATAACCTTCTCAGCAGTATTTATTTTCCTCTATCCTTTATAAAATTCCTAATCGATCTATCCCAAGTAGCTTCCCCCTCTTTAGTAAAAAAGCATCCTGGAATCTCGCCTTTACTTCTATGATAGGCAACACATTCACAGCATTTTCCCCTTCTTGAACATGACGTATATGTGCAGGTGCAGCCCTTAAGATTTTTTGAAACACAGTCCATAAACATCCCCCTTTAAATTTTTTTATATTTAGTATATCAATCCTCAATTTATTCATCAATAGAAATTATGCTATAATATTAATAGACAGCCTCAAGGGAGGTATGAGCATGTTTTTTATAGGCATATTTGGAATAGAAACAAAACAGGATGAGGTAAAAGAGATTAGAAATGTAATCTGTAAAAAATGCGGCCGAATGTCTTCTTACAAACTCATTAAGCAATATAATATGTTCCATTTTTTCTTTATTCCTGTTTTTAAGTGGAATATTAGATATTTTTTGATTTCAAGATGCTGCGATTCAATTTTTGAAATTTCATTGGATTATGGCAAGGAACTTGAAAGACAAAAAGATCCTATAATCGATGATAATGAGCTAACAGAACTAAACTTTGATTATGGATATCTAAAAAAATGCCCAAACTGTTTAGCAGAGATTGACACCCATTACAAATATTGTCCTTACTGCGGACACAAAATTAATTAATTTCCTATTGATTTTTATTTAAAATCAATATATAATATATATTGTCTTAGGGGTATAGCTCAATTGGTAGAGTAGCGGTCTCCAAAACCGTTGGTTGGGGGTTCGAGTCCCTCTGCCCCTGCCAAAAGCCAAGCTAAATGCTTGGCTTTTTTTATTAACTCTTTTAGCTATCCCTTCATATCATAATACTAAGGGGGGATAGCAATGGGAATGCCTAATATTCCAGATATTAGTCCTACAATAAACTTAAGGGACAATGACGTTATAAATCTTCTTTTAGCATCAATTGCACTTGAAGAATTTAGCCTTGCTGCCATTATGAATGCAGAAGCAGAAAAGATTCAGGAGCTTTTGGGTGGAAGAAATTGTGCATCTTTACAGGACATGATAACCCTTGATAAATCAGTAGAAAGAATACTAAGGGATGTTATCAAAAAAGAAATACTATTAGAATTTAAGTTTGAAAATGTTCTTGATCTAATCGAAGCAAGAGGATAGCAGTAAAGCTATCCTCTTGTTATTCTTATTGAGTTTAAAACCGCCAAAAGAGCTACTCCAACATCTGCAAAAACTGCCTCCCACATGTTTGCTATTCCAAAGGATGCCATAATCATAACGAGTATCTTGACAAATAAAGCAAGATAAATATTTTGCCATACTATTTTTTTAGTCTTTTTTGCTATATTCATGGCAGTTAAAATATTTTTAAGCTGATCGTTCATAATAACTATATCTGCAGCTTCAATGGCAGCATCTTGGCCTAAAGCTCCCATCGCAATGCCTATATCTGCTCTTGCTATAACCGGTGCATCGTTAATCCCATCTCCTACGAAAATTATTTTTCCATTTTCCTTTTGAATTTCTAGCTCCTCAAGTTTTTCAACCTTTTGGTCAGGCAAAAGACCATAATAATATTCATCAAGGCCAAGCTTTTCTGCAACATCTGATGCTACATCTTTGTGGTCTCCTGTAAGCATTATTGTTTTAATGCCCATCTTCTTAAGGGAATCAATTGTCACCTTTGCGTCCTCTTTAATTTCATCTTCAATAACTATGCATCCTATAAATTTACCATCTACAGCTACATAAACCTTAGTTCCCACATCATAATCTTCCCTTATATTAATTCCTCTATCTATCATAAGTTTTGCATTTCCAGCCAAAACCTCATTATCGTCTATCCTTGCCTCTATTCCAAATCCTGATATTTCATTGTGTTCCTTTATTCCCGACTTATCTATGTCCCCATATTCTTTTAAAATACATTGTGCGATAGGATGATTAGAGTAAAATTCTGCATAGGCTGCATATTCCAAAACCTTCCCTTTATCAATTCCACCTTCTGACCTTATATTTTTTATCCTAAGCTTTCCCTTAGTTAGTGTCCCAGTCTTATCAAAAACTGCCATATTGACATAATTTAAAGCTTCAAGATAGTTGCTTCCCTTTACCAAAATTCCATTTTTTGATGCTGCACCAATTCCTCCAAAAAATCCAAGGGGAATTGAAATAACTAAGGCACATGGGCAGGATACTACAAGGAAAATTAAAGCCCTATATATCCAAGGAGAAAAGGGCTGTCTTAGTATTATCGGTGGAACACATGCTATTAAAAGGGCTAATAAAACTACTATCGGAGTATAAACCCTTGCAAATTTGGTTATAAAATTTTCAGTTTTAGCCTTTCTTCTATTTGCTCCCTCAACGAGCTCTAAAATTTTATTAACTTGAGATGCCTTAAATTCTTTAGTTACTTTTATCTTCAATACCCCGCTCTTATTTATAAACCCTGCTAAAACCTCATCTCCTACAACAACATCCTTTAATACTGACTCTCCTGTAAGGGCAGATGTATCTAAGCTTGAGTTTCCTTCTATAATTATTCCATCAAGGGGAACCTTCTCCCCAGCTTTAACAATGATAATATCCCCTATCTTAACATCATCAGGATTAACCCTTTTTAATTCATGCCCAACCATTAAATTTGCATAGTCAGGTCTTATATCTAAAAGCGCTTTTATTGATTTTCTTGACCTTTCAACGGCTAAATCCTGAAGCGTTTCACCAACTTTGTAAAAAAGCATTACGGAAACCGCTTCGGGCATCTCACCTATTATAAAGGCACCTATGGTTGCAATTGACATTAGGAAATTTTCATCAAAAACTTGTCCATTTTTTATATTTTTAACTGCCTTTAGCAATATATCATATCCTATAATTATATAAGACAAAATGAACAATACTTGTCTTAAACTATTCTTAAATAAAAATGCCAATAAAAACAAAGATGTTCCTAATACTAAAAATATAGTCTCTCTATTCAAATTGGTTTTAACCTTAATTTCCTTATCTTCAACTTTAACATCAGGTTCGTATTTATTGACTATTAATTTTATTTGGGATAAAATATCCTCCCAGTTTTTCTCATCGTCTATTGTAAGTATTAGCTTTTGAGAACTTAAATTAATAGAGGCATCCTTAACTCCATATATGTTTTTTATATCCCTTTCAATCTTAACAGCACAATTAGCACAGTTAAGCCCAACTAAGATTAGGGTTTTATTTAACATTCTCTTTATAGTCTTTTCTTTTATTATAATATCCGGCTCTATCGATAAAATTATCCTTTCAATTTCATCGAATATTATTTCATAATTATCTGTATCTATATCAATCATAAGGGTTTTATTTACAAAATCTATAGAAGCATCCTTAACACCGTTTAACTGTCTAATTTTCCCTTCCATCTTCGACGCACAATTGGCACATCCAAGTCCATATAAAATAAATTCCTTTTTCAAAAAAATCCCCCCTATTCTTCACCAACATGCAACAATCCCAAATCAAAAATCATCTTTACATGTTCATCATCAAGAGAATAATAAACAACCTTGCCTTCCTTTCTAAACTTCACAAGCCTTGCAGCCTTTAAAACTCTTAATTGATGTGATACCGCAGATTGGCTCATGTTTAATAAAGCTGCAATATCGCAAACACACATTTCAGATTCAAAAAGGGCACAGATTATCTTTATCCTCGTTGTATCACCAAGAACCTTAAATAGTTCAGCTACATCATATAATCTTTCTTCCTCCGGCATCAAATTCTTAACTTTTTCAACAACATCCTCATGAACAACTGTGCAGGAACATCTTTCTATTTCCATCCAATCACCTCTTATATGAATATATGTTCATATGTTCAATTTTATGTTACCACTTTTCCCCTTCATTGTCAACAAAAAAAGGCTGCCATTGGCAGCCTTATAAATCATACTTCCACATTATAATCGCATCCTCACCGGTATCCGAATAATATCCCTTTCTTCTTGCAACTTCAATAAAACCGTATTTTTTATATAAATTTATCGCAACTGTATTGCTAACTCTAACCTCTAAAGTTAATGCATGTATTTTATTTTCCCTAGATATATTTATAATATCCTCCAAGAGCATATTCCCAAGGCCTATCCCTCTAAATTCAGGGTGAACGGCGATGTTTGTAATATGTCCTTCCCCATATAAAAGCCAAAGTCCATAATAGCCTATAACCCTTGTGCCCTTTTCAATAACCCTATACTTTGCAACTTTATTTCGTGTTATCTCCGACAAAAAAGCCTCATAGGTCCAAGGCGTTTTAAAACTCAAATGCTCAATCTTAACGACATCATCTATATCCTCAAGCTTCATATCCCTTATTAAAAAATCACTCAAGCTTTATTCCCACCTTTTTCTCATATTCCCTTTCTGCTTGGGATTTTCTTATGTAAATTGGACTAAAGGTAAATATATCATCCTCCATCCCTCCCATAAGCCTTAAAAGGGCAAGCTCCCCAAGGGCACTCGCCCTTGGTAAGTTTGAAGTATTAGTTGAAAGGTAAAAATTATTGCCCTCCAGCTTTTTCCTGTGGATTTTTACAGCATCTCCGCAGAATAGTGCTTTTTCTTCCTTTACCCTTTCAATAAGTTCGTCTATGGGTAAAGCTTCATAATCGCTAATTTTTATGAGCCTTCCCCCTTCAAATCTATAAAGTGCAGTATAAACATTATCCCTTAAGGCATCCATTATAGGGACAATAACTCCATCGAATCCAACCTGCATAAAGGCCATTGCATCCAAGCTTGAAACTCCAATAAATTTTAAATTCTTCCCTTGAGCTATTCCCTTTGCTGCAGCAACTCCTATCCTAAGACCTGTAAAGGAGCCAGGACCACCGGATACAGCAACTGCGTCTATATCATCCACTGATAAATCCAAGGTTTTAAACATATCTTCTATTAAAGGGAAGAGCAGAACAGAATGCTGAAGCTTATTGTTTATAAAAATTTCACCCTCAACCTTTTCTTCAGTAACTATCGCAACTGATGCTACAAAAGAGGAGGATTCTATCGCTAATACCCTCACAATATCAGCTCCTTATTAAAATTTAAAATTTCTATCTCCCTCGTATTGTCATCTAAAATCCTAATATTTATCTTTATTGTATAGTCTGGCAAAAGCTCCTCAACTAGATTGCCCCACTCAATAACAGAAACACCTTCACCGTATATGTATTCCTCAAAACCTATCTCATAAAGCTCCGATATATCTGAAATCCTATAAACATCAAAATGATATAGGGGCATTTTACCATCGTATTCATTAACTATAGTGAAGGTTGGACTTGTAATATCCTCATGGACTTCTAGTCCCTTTGCTATACCCTTAACAAGATGGGTTTTTCCTGCACCTAAATCCCCGTTTAAGCTTATTACATCTCCCTGTTTCAAAAGCTTTGCAATCTTTAACCCTATTTCAAAGGTCATCTCCTGCGAATTGGACTTTACTTTCATCCTTCCACATCCTTTAGTAAAATTCATATATATTTTATAATACCAATTGGCATTTTACAACAAAAATATCCCTAAAAGGGAATCCTTTTAGGGATTATAGTCTATAAAGATCAATATCCTCCTTAAATTGTTCCGTCATCCTTTTAAATTCAGAAATATTATGGGTGAGCTTTTTAATTTCTTCTGCATAGGTTGCAACATTAGCGCTAACCTCCTCAGAAGATGCAGAGTTTTCTTCGGCAATTGCTGCAAGGGATTCAATTTTGCCATAAATCTCAGCTATTGACTCAGTTTCCCTTTCAAGTCTATTAGAAGTTTCAATCATCTTACCTGCAACTTGAACTATCTTATCTTTAGCTACCCCGCTCTTTTCTATAGCATCCTTCAATACAATACTTTCATTGCTAAGTTCATCAAATTGAACTCCTATTCCACCAACTAAACTATCAATGTCCTCAATGAACTTTGTAAGATTTTCATTGATTTCATTGACAGCCCTTTGGGACTCCTCTGCAAGCTTTCTAACCTCATCTGCAACAACTGCAAAGCCTCTTCCTGCTTCTCCTGCCCTTGCTGCCTCAATTGAAGCATTTAAGGCTAAAAGGTTTGTTTGGGCAGCAATTGATGATACCATTGAAACGATTTCTGTTATTCCCTTTGCCCTTTTTTGTAATTCTTGGCTGTTTTCTATTACATTTGAAAATTCGTTTAAAATTTTATTTAATTTATCTACCGTATTGCTTACATTAGCAAAACTATCTTCTATCTTTTTAACAGCATCCTCAAGCTCATCTTTGTTTTGTATCTCTATCTGAACGACTGTCTTTATAGATTCAACATTGTCGTTCAATATGGCCACGGAGGATTCCGTCTCCTGTGCCTGCATCATGGCAGCACCTGCAACCTGCTCAACCACTGAAGATATCTCATTTGAAGTTATGTTCATCTTTTCTGCTATATCTGAAAGTTTTCCGGAGAAGGTATTCATCTCATCCGTCATACCCTTAAAGGATACAAAATCCTGTCTTACCTTGGTCTTATAGGTCTTTAATAGATTGAATATTTCTTCAAAAACGTCCGTTGTCTCTATATCCAATTTTTCTGAATAATCATTATTGGTTATTTTTCCTATCTCTTCCTTTATTATATCAAAGGGTTTTGTTAAAAGATAGGAGGCTATAAAGGGTGAAAGTAAAGCATAGACAAAGGAAATAAAACCTGCAATTTCTTTATTTATAGTAATTGTAATTCCATTTAATATCGAATATATTATAAAACTTAAAAGGGCAATTTTAACGTTTAAATTTTTAGTTATTCCAAAGGAAAATAACTTGTTTAACCTATACTTTTTCTTAATATATATTTCATCTTGAAAGGTTAACTTTAGCTTTAGCATATCCTGCGTCTTTTCTATCTGTTCTACTTCAATTTTTTCATTAAAATATTTAGATGCGCCTTCTAAAAGTCCCAAAAAGTAATCAAACATTCCCCTTTTGGATCTATAAGTAAAAATAGCCTCCCTTGAGGAAATAGCTTCAAGGTCTAGAATAGGTGGTCTTGCACCTGTAATCCTTTTTGTTACTTGTCTGTGAACATCGTTCATGGATTTTAAAAATCCATAAAGACTGTCATGTTTAAAAAAGGCAGGATAATCCTTTGACCAAGTTAATACGTTATCTATTCCAATTTCCCTCCAAAGAGCTTCATAGGATTTTCCTGAAAGCTTTGCTATATTTGATATTAGTTTATATACCTTTTCATCTTCAACATCCTCCAAAGGTGAAAAAATTTTATCCCTACTAAAGCCGATAAACTCAAGGGATTTGTCGACAATCTCATTATTTGTAATTTTCCTACAGGTTCTTATCCATGTAGAAACCGCAGTTCCCTTCATTTTAACACCCCCAAATTCATTATAACATTTCGGACAAAATTCTTCAACAAATAACAATTATCTTTAAGAAGAGTGGAATTTCGTTAAAATTAAGTTTATAATAACCTTGTAACAAAAATTTAAAGGGTGATACTATGCTAAAATTAAATTCCCATGATTTATTGTCCTCCTTAAGCCTTGCCATTGATCTTTGTGAATATGCTACCTTTAATGAAAATATTAATTCAAAAAATGATTTTTTTGGGTCAACCTTTCAACATAAATTTTTAAATCATTCAAAAAGAACAACATATATATCAATGAAAATAGGTCAAAAAATTTCAAAGGATAAAATATTCTTAAGGAATTTATTTGTTACTTCCTCCCTTCATGATATAGGTATAACTGGGACCGGTCAACTAATCGAGGCCCATTTAAAATCTGAATTTATATTAAAACATAGTAACAACGGGAGCATCCTTATAGATAAGCTTCCATTAAACAAAACTATTTCAGATGCCGTTAAGTTTCATCATGAAAACTATGATGGGACAGGCCCCTTCATGCTAAAAGGAGATGAAATTCCATTAATATCCCAAATAATTAGGCTCTCGGATGCCTTTGAGCTTATGTATGATGAAAATATCCCTAATTTCATGCAAAGGCAGTTTATATTGGAAAATATTAAATCAAGTAAAGGAAAATTATTTTCCCCCTACATTGTAGATTTATTTTTAGATGTGCAATCAAAGGAATATTTTTGGTGGGATGTTGAAAACATAGGCAATTTTCAAGATATATTTGATTCTATAAAGCCTGAAATAATAAGCACATTTACATTAGAAGAACTAAGGCAAATGTCATATGTGTTTGCCGACATAATAGATAAAAAAAGTCCCTTTACTTACACACATTCCACAAATCTTACAAAATTAGCATTAAAAATAGCTGCTTATTTGGGCTTCGATGAGGAAAAAAGAGTTAAATTTGAAATTGCAGCCCTCCTTCACGATGCTGGGAAACTTGCCATCCCAAATTCAATTCTAAATAAAAACGGTGCTTTAGACTCTAGAGAAATAAATATAATAAAGAGCCATACCTATTATACAAGGTTGATTCTTTCAAGAGTAAAGGGACTTGAGGATATTACCAACTGGGCTGCAAATCATCACGAAAAACTAGATGGAAGTGGATATCCATTAGGTCTTGATAAAGAAGGATTATCTTTAGAAGAAAGGATTATGGCAGTTTGTGATATATACGAGGCTTTGACTGCAGATAGACCCTATAGAAAAGGGCTTCAAAAGGATAAGGCCATAAGTATAATTCAATCTATGGTTGACAAAGGAGAAATATGCAGCACAGCACTAAAATATCTTAAGGAAGTAATATAAGGCACCCTTAGGTGCCTTATATTTTTATTTATGGAGTATCGGCGATACCCTTTTGTATATAAGAATAGTTATTATCGATGCAAAAGTTCCTTTTAACAAATTAAACGGTGCTATGCTATATACAATTAAGGAATTAACATCCTTTATGTTCTTATTAACCTTAGATGCCCATTCTACAATTGCGCTTATTGGGAAACCTAAAACTTTTTCATATAAAGGTAAAAGCACAAAATAGTTTAATAGTGATGCAGATATCACCATTATTACTACTCCTAAAAGCAGACCAACCATTGCTCCTTTTCTTGTTTTGTTTTTAGAATAAATATAGGCCGCTGGAATAACAAGGGAACACCCAACTAAAAAGTTTGCCATCTCGCCTATTCCTGCCGTTTGACTTTTGATCACAAAATGGAGTAAATTTTTCATAAGTTCAATTAAAATTCCTGACAAGGGTCCTAGTGCAAAGGCCCCAATAAGGACGGGGACTTCACTCAAATCGATTTTTAAAAAGTCTGGGAAAATAGGAAGGGCAAATTCAAAAAACATAAGAATAAGAGCAATTGCAGAAAGAATAGAAATTTTGATCATTTTTGATAGATTTTTTGACTTGATTTTTTCCATAAAAAAACCTCCCTTTTTTAGGGGCAAAGGGAGAAAAAGATAATAATACCTTCTCCCATCCAGACTTTAACTGTCGGCCCTGGAATTTCACCAGGTCAGCCTTTCGGCTCGCGGGCTTTACCGCCGGTCGGGAATTTCACCCTGCCCCGAAGATATTCTATTTACATATTATCAAATTTTTCTAATAATTTCAAGAAGTTTTTATTTCCAATAATCTACCATATTCTTTTATTATTATTTGTTTTCTATTCCCTTCTATTATACCTTTCCCTTTTAAATCAGATAGCATCCTTGATACAGTTTCCCGCGACATGTTTAAAAGTTTAGAAATTTCTCCTATGTTTATATCTAAATCAATAGTAATCTTACCATCTTCTTCCCTTCCAAAAATATTAATATGTTCTATTAAAAAGTTAATAAAAATTTGTTTGCTGTCCTTTAACATTAAATTAGCCTGCCTTATGTTGAGATTTCTAAAGGATTTTATAACTAAAAAAGAAATTAAATCCCTAAGTTCCGAAGAAAATTGCAGCCTTTTTTTAAGGTATAATGCATCTACAGCTAAAACAACACAGCTTGTTAGAGCCTTATAGGTTGCAATTTCCTCCATACCTAAATAGGAGGATAAGGCAAAAAGCTCTCCAGGAAGAACATATCCAACAGAATATTCCCTTTCTTCAATATCCTTTTTAATCAAAATAACCTTTCCCGTATCTAAAAAATATATATAATCATCCTTAAAGGCTTCCCTTGTAATTATTTCATTTTTAAAGTAAATGATTCTTTTTAGTCCACCTTTAAGTTCGTTTTCTAATATTTTTCTATAGTCAACCCCAACCATGAATGAATCTTTTTTCATTCTACCCTCTCCCTTTTAAGGCTACAATAAAATTATCGGAAGAAATATACAATAATTAATAGTCCGAGAAAACTCCCGGACTATCTCAGCTTATATACAAACCATTTAAAACTTATAAACTTTACAATAGTGCCGTGAATGGATTTCAAAGGGCATCTCTCATGAGCTCTAGCAATTCTTGCTTTTCGACTTTTCAAAAGTCCGTAATTCTGCACATGGACGTGCAGAGCCGAGTGGCCGACACGGATGTCGGCTCACGAGGGTAGGACTTTTGAAAACAAAGAAAAGCTTAGAATTGCTTAGCAAAATGAGCGAATGCCCGGGAAATCCTTCACCGCACTTATCAAAAAAAGCTTTTTCAAAAGCCTTCTATTCAACATTTTTCATAGAAAGGGCTATTCTTTTTCTTTTAATATCTACATCTAAAACCTTAACCTTTACGATATCTCCAACCTTAACAACTTCCATTGGGTGTTTAATAAACCTGTTTGAAAGTTCAGATTTATGGATAAGTCCATCCTGATGGACTCCTATATCTACAAACACTCCAAAATCGGCAACATTCCTTACAGTTCCCATAAGAATCATACCAGGTTTCAAATGTTCCATTTCCATAACGGAAGACATAAATATTGGTGGTGGAAGCTCCTCCCTTGGATCCCTTCCAGGCTTTTTAATCTCCTTTATTATGTCCACAAGAGTTGGAACACCACAGTTTATCCTTTTTGCAATTTCCTCTACTCCACCGTTTTTTTCAACAAGTTCATCAAGATTAGATAGGTTTCTTAACTTCACATCCTCAATATTTAGTCCTAGTATATTTAAGAATCTTTCACAAACTTCATAGGATTCTGGATGCACGGCAGTATTGTCAAGGGGATTTTGACTCTCAGGGATTCTTAAAAATCCTGCACACTGTTCAAAAGCCTTTTCCCCAAGCCTTTTAACCTTTAAAAGCTGTCTTCTATCTGTAAATTTTCCATTTTGTTCTCTATATTCCACGATGTTTTTTGCAATAGCGGCGTTTATACCTGAAACATATGAAAGTAAGGATACCGAAGCTGTATTAAGGTCAACTCCAACGTTGTTTACAACGTCCTCAACAACACCCTTTAAAGTTTCATCTAGCCTTTTTTGAGAAACATCATGCTGGTATTGTCCAACGCCTATAGACTTTGGATCTATCTTTACAAGTTCAGCCAAAGGATCCTGAAGTCTTCTTGCAATGGAAATAGCACCCCTTAAAGAAACATTAATATCAGGGAACTCTTTACTTGCAAGCTCAGATGCAGAATAAACTGATGCCCCAGCTTCAGAGACAACCACATAGTAAAGTTTTTTGCCACTTTCCTCTTCTATTTCCTTTATAAGCTCCGATATAAAAACTTCAGACTCCCTTGATGCCGTCCCATTACCAAGGGATATAATATCAACATTATGCTTATATATAAGCTCCTTCATTGTCTTTTTGCTTCCCTCAATGTCATTTTGAGGCGCTGTCGAATATACCGTTGCAGTATCTAAAAGCTTTCCTGTCTCATCTACAACGGCAACTTTGCATCCGGTTCTAAATCCAGGGTCAAAGCCTAAAACAACTTTTCCCTTTACTGGCGGCTGCATAAGAAGGTTTCTTAAATTCTCTGCAAAAACTCTTATTGCCTGTTCCTCTGCCTTTTCTGTTAAATCATTTCTTATTTCCCTCTCAATCGAAGGCTCAATAAGCCTTTGATAGCTATCCTTTATAGCCCTTTGCAGGATCTCCTTATCCCTTTCGCGCTTTATTATTTTTCCCTCAAGATATGCCAGTATCTTTTCGACAGGGGCTTCTATTTTGACAGATAAAAATTCTTCCCTTTCACCTCTGTTTATTGCCAAAACCCTGTGGGGAAGTATTGATTTTACAGGTTCTTTATAGTCATAATACATCTCATAGGACGAAGTTTCATCCTTCGTAGCCTTCGTTATAATTATTCCTTCTCTAAAGGTTATATTTCTAATAAATTTCCTGTAATCGGCATTATCCGATATTTCCTCGTCAATAATGTCTAATGCCCCCGATATCGCATCGTCTACTGTTAGAATACCCTTTTCGCTATCGACAAATCCTTCAGCAATTTTATATAGTTCATCATCATAGCTTTGTGAAATAATAATACTTGCTAAAGGTTCTAGTCCCTTTTCCTTTGCTATGGTAGCCCTAGTTCTTTTTTTAGGTCTAAAGGGCCTATATATATCGTCAACCTCCGTTATTGTCTCCGCCCTTTCAATTGCCTCCTCTATTTCCTTTGTAAGCTTTCCCTGTTCTCCTATAAGCCTTTTTACCTCTTCTTTTTTTGCTAGGAGGCTTCTTAAGTAACTCAGCCTATCATAAAGCCTTCTTAATGTTACATCATCAAGGCCACCCGTGACTTCCTTTCTGTATCTTGCAATAAATGGAATGGTGTTGCCTTCATCAATAAGTTTAACAGTATTTTGAACTTGTCCTTGACTTATATTGAGCTCCTTTGAAAGTATGCTTATTATGTCCATCAAACCACCTCAAGTTTATATTTCCTTTTTTCTTTATACATATCATTGTCAGCCTTAAGTATCACATGATCTAAGCAATTACACATATCAGAGTCACAATATCCCGCACTAAACTTTATGGTAATGTCGTCTATAGGATTTGATTTTAAATATTCCCTAAATATTTTAATTTTTTCTTTAAGTTCATCTATACCTTTAAAATTTATTATTGCAAATTCATCACCTGCATATCTAAATACTATAGAATCATTAGAAAAATATCTTTTTAATGCTGCAGCAAAATATTTAAGGACCTCATCGCCCTTTTTATGTCCAAAGGAATCATTAATCCCTTTAAAATCGTTTAAATCGATAATGCAAAAAGCAAAATATTTTCTACCGGATAATAAATTCTCAATAATTTCCTCTAAACTTCTCATGTTATAAAGACCAGTAAGGTAATCGATCTTCAATATGTTTTTCAAATCATCCATAAGCTTTGCAATTTTTATAGCTGCTTCTAATTGGGTAGTTATATATTTAATCACTTTGATATCATTCTTATTGAAGGCATCTTCTTTTCTTCTATTATCAACATTTATAACTCCAAAAAACTCCCCATCAACATATATTGGAGCAGACAGGGTAGCACTTATATTCAGGCAATCATTTTCTAATAATTTTTTGTAACTATCCTTATGCAAATTTTTATCATCAAACTTCCTTGGATTTTTAATAATAGCAGGGTGAGTTAACCTTGTTGACTTATAAAGATAAAGCTCTTCCTTTTTAAGATTTATTTTTTTCAAAATCTCAATATCAAATCCTTCAGCAGCCTTATATTCTAATACACCCTTATCTTTGCTATAGATCAATATGCTTCCAGTCTCTGCGTTCTCAATAAGGTCTATCGTATACTTCAAAAGTTTTGGATAAATACTATCAAGGCTCTCAAAATTTTCAAGTTCGCTTGCAACCTTTAATAGGGTTTCATTGGTTTTTAACACCTTAACATTTTGCTTTTTTAAATTTATAGTTCTAACCAAAAGTATGATACATAATAAACTTAAAGAAATATTTAATAATTCCATAACCCCCCGACCTTTCTAGAACATATCCTTCTTGGCAAGGATATAGGTAACAAGAGCTGAAATAGCACAGGTTATTAATATTACAATATAAAATCCATAGGGATGTTCAGCAAAGGGAACTGGAACGTTCATTCCAAAAAATCCAGATATAACAGTTGGAATAGAAAGAACTATGGTAATAGATGCTAAAAACTTCATAACTATATTTAAATTATTGGAAATAATCGAAGCAAAGGCATCCATAGTTCCACTTAAAATGTTGCTGTAGATGTTTGCCATTTCAATCGCCTGTTTATTTTCTATTATAACTTCTTCTAAAACATCCTGATCCTCTGGATATTTCTGCATTATTTCAAGTTTTAACATTTTTTCTAATGTAATTTCATTGGATTTTAACGAAGTTGAAAAATACACAAGGCTTTTTTCTAATGAAAGAAGCTGAATAAGCTCTTTATTTTTCATGGATTTATGAAGCCTTGCCTCAATAATATGGCTTGTTTTGTCAATTTGCTTAAGGTAACAAAGATAATATGAGGCCACCTTGTAAAGTATTTGAAGTATAAATCTTGATTTTTTAAAGGTATAAAAGGATTTTACTTTATTTGCAAGAAAATCATCGATTACTTTATTTTCCTTTAAACAAATGGTGACTATAACATTGTCGTTTAAAACAATACCTAAAGGTATTGTATAATACTGAAGAGATTTTTCCTTGACATCCATAATAGGAATATCGATGATAACCGAAATCTGTTCGCCGTCAACTTCGATTCTGGAGCTTTCCTCCTCGTCAAGGGGTGCCCTTAAAAATTCTATCAAAAGACCTGTTTTTTGCGAAACGTATTCAAGTTCCGTCTCCGTTGGATTAATAAGATTAATCCAGCACCCCTTTTCAATGCTATCGATTTCAAATGTCTGTCCTTCCAAATTGGTTTTAAATATTTGCAGCATATTTCCACTCCCTTCCTGAGCCTATTTAGGCTCAGGAAGGGCCTAAATAGGCTCTATATTAAATTAATGCAACTGACGGGTAAATCTTCCATATAGAACACCTCATCACAAAAAATTTTTATCCATTTTTACTTTACATCATTGCAAGAAAAAAAACAAGTTTAAATTTATCCATATAAATTCACACAAAAATCACAGGGTTATCAACATATTTATTCACAAACTGTTGATAACCCTGTGGATATTGGAATATAATAGAAATATATGTAATTAATGGGGTGGTTCTGTGAAAAAATTAATTGGAATTATAATGGCCTTTTTTATCCTTTTCCAATCCATTGTGTTTGCAGCTCCCTTTAACTCCCAAAACGTTTTTAACCTAATAAAGGAACTATCTAACGAAAAATATCGTGGAAGATTATCCGGTGATATAGGAAATGAATTAGCCTGTGATTTAATAGCTGAAAAGTTTAAAAGGGCTAATTTAATACCAATAGGAGATAATAAAACCTACTTTCAATCCTTCTACGCCTTTGTTCCCTTCATTAACGGCAAAGCAAGTTTTAAAGTATATGATGGTAATAAACTTATTAAGGAATATGTTTATGGAACCGATTATAAAGAAGTAATATATGGTCTTTCAATTGGAGGGGAAGTTAAAGGTAAAATTTATTCCAATGATTCTAGAAGGGGAAATATATTTATTGCCATCGATAGACCCTTTGAATCTAATTCTACATACGATTTTGATAAAGAGCTTTTATCAAAGGGTGTAAAGGCGATAATCTATATATCAGATAATAGAATGGATTTCAAAAGCACCTATAAGTTTCAAAATGAATACAAAGAAGGCCTTGTAAAAATCGTATTAGACAATAAATATTTTGATGAAATACTTAAATTTCAGAAAAAAGGATATACCTTTGAGATAAAAAGCCCATTAGAATTTAAAAAGGTTAAAACAAAAAATGTCGTTGCAATGAAAAGGGCATTAAAAAAGGAAGGCTATCCAGTAATTTTTACCGCCCATATCGACCATGTGGGATTTGATGCCATAAATAGAATTTATCCTGGGGCCCTTGATAACGCATCCGGTGTTGCTTTTTTAGTGGAGCTTGCCAACTTCTTTAAAGACAAATATACTAGTAGAGACATTATATTCGTTGCCTTTAACGCCGAAGAGGAGGGACTTTTAGGATCATACTACTTTGTAAATCATCCTCCTGTTCCTTTGGAAAATGCTGAATGTATAAATTTTGATATGATCGGCACTAAAAAGGATATCCCTCTAACCGCATTAAAATCTGTATACTCATTAAACAGGAGCGATTCTATCGATGCTTTTCTTAATAGTCATAACCTAGGTAGAAGTTATGAAGACAATAGCGATCACGTTCCCTTTAACCTTAAAAATATAAGCGCAGTTACTTTAATCCACGATGATACGGACAAAATTCACACTCCCTATGATACAATTGAAAACATTAGCGTCGATAAAATAAATGAAGCCTTCTTAGTAGTTGATGATTTTTTAAAGGCAAGGAAAGTTTTTATAGAAAAGAGCGAAATAATTGAGAATAGATATGTAGTTTATATATTAACTTCAATATTTTTAATGGTGTTTGTTTTTATATATTCTAATGTTTTAAAAAAGGAAAAAACCATATCATAAAAATAGACCCGGAATATCCGGATCTATTTTTTATTTTCCATCTTTAAATATGCATTTATAAAATCGTCGATTTCTCCATCCATAACAGCTTGAATATTTCCAATTTCAACTCCGGTTCTATGATCCTTAACAAGGGTATAGGGCTGGAATACATAACTTCTTATTTGGCTTCCCCAGCCTATTTCCTTTTGCTCTCCAGTAAGATCCTCTATCTTTTCCTTTCTTTCCCTTTCTTTAAGCTCAATTAGCTTTGCCTTTAGCATCTTCATTGCCATTTCTCTGTTAGAGTGTTGACTCCTTTCGCTCTGGCAGGAAACTACTATTCCAGTTGGAAGGTGGGTTATTCTAACGGCAGACTCAGTCTTGTTAACATACTGCCCGCCTGCCCCACCGGAGCGGAAGGTATCTATCTTTATATCCTCATCCCTTATTTCTATATCCTGATCATCGGTAATTTCAGGTAAAACTTCAACAGAAGCAAAGGATGTATGCCTCTTTCCTGCAGCATCGAAGGGTGAAATTCTTACAAGTCTATGAACACCCTTTTCAGCTTTTAAATAACCATAGGCGTATTCCCCTTTTATCTCTAATGTTACGCTCTTTACTCCTGCCTCATCACCTGGTAAAAAGTCTACAGTATCTACTTTATAGCCTTTGCCTTCCGCCCATCTTGTATACATCCTTAAGAGCATAGAAGCCCAATCGCAGGCCTCTGTTCCGCCTGCACCAGCATGGATAGTTAATATAGCATCATTTTTATCGTATTCTCCAGAGAGCATCGTCTCTATCCTAAAGGCTTCTATATTTTTTTCAAGGTCGTGCCTTTCTTCTGCGATTTCATCAAGATGAGAGTAGTCCTCCTCTTCATCACAAAGCTCAATTAAAACCTCAAGATCCTCCACTCTTTTTAAAAGGCTCTCATATCTTTCTACTTTATCCTTTAGAGATTTTGCCCTTTGAACTATCTTTTGAGCCTCCTCAACGTTGTTCCAAAAGTCAGCATCATGCATCTTGGTTTCTAATTCTTCAACTTCCTTTTTGAGCTTTGGGATGTCAAAGAGAAGCCCCCACTTCTTCTAGGATTCTTTTCATTGGTTCAATTGCTGAATAATGTTCTTCAAATTGAATGTGCATCCTATCGCCTCCTTATACGTTTCTTCCACAACAATTTTTATATTTTTTACCGCTTCCACATGGGCATGGATCGTTTCTTCCTATTTTTTCTGATTTTCTAACAGGCTGCTTTTTAACAGAATCATCATAGTTCGTTGAAGTAGGCTCTGCTACCCTCTCCCTTTCAACCTTTCTTTCAGGTTTTACTCTAAACAGGAATCTTAATGTATCTTCTTTGATGCTATAGATCATCTCATCAAACATATTCATACCTTCAATTTGATATTCTTGAACAGGGTCCCTTTGTCTATATGCTCTAAGGCCTATTCCCTGCTTTAGATGTTCCATAGCATCTATGTGGTCAATCCACTTTGTATCAACCGTCCTTAAAAGAACAACCCTTTCGATTTCTCTAAAAATATTTTCTTCAAATTCCTTTTCCTTTTCCTCATAAGCTCTATTAATTGTATCTGTAATTTTTTCTAGGATTTCATCCTTTGAAAGAGGATCTAACTGCTGTTCGCTAATTTTTACCATAAATACGTCTTCAATATATCTTGAAAGTCCCTTAAGGTCCCATTCTTCCCTATGCCTATCATCAGTTACATGGGCATTGACTATAGATGTAACAACATCTATGATCATACCCTTTATGCTGTCCTTTAAGTTTTCTCCCTCTAAAACCTTTTTCCTTTGGGAATATATTATTTCTCTTTGTCTGTTTAAAACATCGTCAAACTGCAATAGGGATTTTCTTATTTCAAAGTTATTTGCCTCAACCCTCTTTTGGGCCTGTTCTATTGCATTTGTAACCATCTTACTTTCAATAGGCTCATCATCAGGAAGGCCAAGCTTTGATACTATATCCTTTATCCTATCAGAACCAAATAGCCTCATCAAATCATCTTCTAAGGAAACATAAAATCTTGAACATCCTGGGTCCCCTTGACGGCCAGCACGTCCTCTTAGCTGATTGTCTATTCTCCTTGACTCGTGCCTTTCGGTTCCTATTATTTTAAGTCCTCCAAGTTCAGCAACACCCTCACCAAGTTTTATATCGGTTCCACGACCAGCCATGTTTGTTGCAATGGTTACCATACCTCTTTCTCCAGCATGGGCAACTATTTCTGCTTCCTTTTCATGGTATTTTGCGTTGAGAACCTGATGAGGAATACCCCTTTTCTTTAACATAGTTGATAGCATTTCTGATTTTTCAATGCTTATCGTTCCAACTAGAACAGGCTGCCCGGTTTTATGGGTTTCAACTATTTCCTCAACGATGGCATCAAATTTTGCCTTTTCTGTCTTATATACAACATCCGGATGGTCTACTCTAATCATAGGCCTATTTGTTGGAATTACTATAACATCAAGTCCGTATATTTCTCTAAATTCTGCCTCTTCGGTTTGGGCAGTTCCTGTCATACCGGCAATTTTTTCATATAGTCTAAAGTAGTTTTGGAAGGTAATAGTAGCAAGGGTCTTTGACTCCCTTTCTATTTTAACTCCTTCCTTTGCTTCAATTGCCTGATGAAGACCATCTGAATATCTTCTTCCATACATCAATCTTCCGGTAAACTCATCAACTATAATAACTTCTCCATCTTTTACAACATAATCGATATCCCTTTTCATAAGGGCATGGGCCTTTAGGGCTTGAATTACATGGTGCTGTATCTCCATGTTCTCTGGATCTGCATAGTTTTCAAGATTAAAGAATTTTTCTGCTTTATCTATACCGCTTTGGGTTAATGTAACTGCATGTTGTTTTTCGTCAACTTCATAATCTTCATCCTTTTTCAATGTCCTAACAAACATGTCAGCAACTTCATATAGCCTTGTTGATTTTTCACCAGCGCCAGAGATAATAAGAGGAGTTCTAGCTTCATCTATAAGGATTGAGTCAACTTCGTCGATTATGGCATAATGAAGATCCCTTTGAACCATCTCTTCTTTGTATATAACCATGTTATCCCTTAAATAGTCAAAGCCAAATTCATTATTAGTTCCATAGGTGATGTCACAATTATATGCCCTTCTTCTTTCCTCTGCATCAAGGTCATGGGTAATAACACCAACAGTAAGACCTAAAAATTCATAAATCTTACCCATCCATTCCCTGTCACGCTTTGCAAGGTAGTCGTTTACAGTTACAACATGAACACCCTTTCCAGTTAGGGCATTAAGGTAAGCAGGTAAAGTTGCAACTAATGTTTTTCCTTCACCTGTCTTCATTTCAGCAATTCTTCCTTGATGAAGAACGATGCCACCTAAAAGCTGAACTCTAAAATGCTTCATTCCAAGGGTTCTCCAAGCAGCCTCCCTAACAACTGCAAAGGCCTCTGGCAAAATGTCATCGAGGGTTTCGCCCCTTTGAAGCCTTTCCTTAAACTCGAAGGTCTTATTCCTAAGCTCTTCATCAGAAAGACCTTCCATAGTTTTTTCAAGGCTTTCTATTTTATCGACTATTGGCATTAGCCTTTTAATTTCCCTTTCACTGTGGGTCCCAAATATCTTTTCTAAAAGTCCCATCCTACCACCTTCCTTTAAAGCAATACTAATATTTTAACATATTTTAATTAATTTAACAATCACAAGAAATAAGGCACGATTAACCGTGCCTTCACGATTAATCGTGCCTTATATTTCTGGCTCTATTATACCGTAGTTGCCGTCCTTTCTTTTATAAACCACATTGACCTCTTCTGTATTTGCATTTCTAAATACAAAGAAGTTATGGCCTAAAAGCTCCATTTCAAGTATTGCCTCTTCGACATCCATAGGCTTTACTGAAAACCTTTTTTTCTTAACTATCTTGCCCTCTTCATCCTCATCGTAATCCCTATATTCAGGTATATCTAAGAATTTCAGTGTTTCTCCATTGTGAACCCTCTTTTGTAATTTAGTTTTATGTTTGATTATTTGCCTTTCTATTTTTTCAACTACATTATCTATGGATGTATACATATCACCGCTTGATTCTTCGCCCCTTAATATCATCCCGTTAAATGGTATTGTAACCTCAATTATCTGCCTATTCTTTTGAACTGATAAAGTAACATGCGCCTCCTGTTCTGGACTAAAATACTTTTCAAGCTTGCCAAGCTTTTTTTCTACAACATCCTTTAGAGCATCTGTTAAAACTATGTTCTTTCCCGTAATCATAAATTTCATAAGATCTACCCCTTTCAAGTGGTCTAAGGGAAAAATTTCTTATTTTAATTTTAATATTTTCTGAAAATTTAATCAAGTCCTTTTTACTAAAGTGTGTAAAATGTTAATATGTTGATATTTATCTGTGGATAATGTGGACAAATTTGTGCATAACTTGAATTTCAAAGGGTTTTTATCAACAATTAATGTTAATATCTTTTTATATTTTGTGCAAAAATATAAAAAGAAATACAAAAAGGATATGGCATTGATTAGCTGACCTGGTCTTTGCCCCCACACTCGCCTGCTGGGAGTTTTGCTTAAGGTGTATGCCTCTCACTAATCCTCCTCTCGGTTTTACCGGCAGGACTTACTTCTAAGCCGCACCATGCTCATCAGACTTTGTCTGACTTACGTGGGTCGTTTCGCCTGCGACTGGCATCGACTTTCAACCACAGACCTAATCATGCCATATCCTTATGACGCAAAGGTCAAAACTATTACTTTTTTAGCCTTACACTTTTTTAAGGCTTCGGATGCATAATGGGCTGTTGCCCCGGTTGTAAATACATCATCCACAATAAGAATTGTTTTCCCTTGAAGGTTCTCGTTACAATCAAAAACCCCCTTAACATTATACCATCTATTTTCATCTTTGAATAGTGTTTGAGACTTAGTATCTTTTATTTTTTCTATGCAATCCTTAAAAGGAATAAACGTAAGCTTTGAAAGTTCCTTTGCAATCAAAAGAGCTTGATTATATCCCCTTAGTTTTAACCTTTTCTTGGAAATTGGAATTGGAACAATGAGATCAAATTTTATTTTATTCTCGTCTATTGTCTCCTTCATAAAAAACGCTATAACTTTGCTCAGTTCAACTTTTTCTTTATATTTCAATCTTCTTACTATATCCTTAGCTACTTTATCATATTTAAATGCAGAATAAACCTCATCAAAGGCTACCTCTATAGGATAAGCATATACAACACTTTTAGATAATTTAATTTTTAAAATCTCCGTATAACAGAAGGTGCAAAGTCCAAATTTTTCTTCTTGAAGTCTTCCACAGTTTAAACAATATTTTGTTTCAGGAAACAAAATATAGAAAAGGGCATCTATTGCTTCACAAACCCCTTTTCCCAGGCGGCTTTGTTTAAACTTCTTATACACTTTTTGGCTAAAGAGATTCCCTCCGTTTCATTTTCGGCAACAAATAAAACCTCCCCAACTTTTTTGTTTTTCCCAAGGGATGCAAGGGCAGATAAATAAATTAAAATTTCTTCGTCATAACATTCATCATGGGCATTTAAAACTATAACGTTTACATTTTCTGAAAAGTTTTTAGAAATACTAAAATCGCTGGTTAAATATATCCTTTTTGTTCCCTTCAAAAACGTTAAAAAATCGCTTTTTGACTCAATTTGATTTTTATTTATACCCTCCATTATAAGGTAATTCAATATTGTTGATATTTGCATCCTCTTAGGAATAAAAACTATTGTTTTGCTTCCATCCTTGATGGACCATCTTAAAGTATCTAAAGCAAGATCAGGAAGATAAAATCCCTCCCTTAGAACCTTTGATATCTCAACCCTTGGTTCAGGAATTAGATGGTTGCCATGAGAATAGGGTAAAAATGTAATTTCAAAGCTGAGTCCTTTATATCTTTCGGGATTTATACAAGCTACTATAAACTTCCCTTTGTCCTTGCAAGCCTTTTTTGCCGCAAAGTGCAACAATTTTTCTTTATTAAATGCCCTATAAATATCGTTCAATAAGACCAAATCAAAGGCTTTGTAAAAAGGAACATAATTAGATTTGTAGGATATAACTATATCGTTATTTCTAAAATCTTCAAACCTATCATGAATTATTGATATTTTTTTGTTGTAAAAGGTCGATTTTAAATTTTCTAGTGCTTCATATGCCTCATTAAAGCTTGTTATATATAGGACCTTACCACCATTTTTCAAAACTTCAGAAAAGGAAGGGTAAAGCATATCTAAACTAAATGAATGGGGAGCTGAGAAAATAAGCCCATTATTTTTCTTGGATTTTATAAAATCTAATAGTTCAAGGGCGATATCTTCCTTTACGTCCTTTAATTTTGGAAATTTATATCCTAAACCTTGTCTTAATGAGAAATTATAGTTATCTGCAGCATAAATCAATAGATCCGATTCTTTAAAATTAAATTGGCAGCCTTCGCAAAACCTTCTTCTACAGAAATTACAATAAAGTTTTTCTCCTTCTTCTCTAAAGGCAGGAAGAATTGAAACTCTTCTTTCACAGTATAATACCTGTAATATATCAAGCAAATAATCATATTGATAATATTTCTTAAAATAATCGATAATATCATTTAAGGTTAAAACTCTACCTATAATTTTACCCTCCACAAATTCTATATCTTCCTTTGATGGTAGAACATATCCTAAAGATATTTTTTTATATTCTGCCTTTAGACTATTTTTTTTAATCTCCTTTTTCACTAAAAAGTCAGTATTTTTTATTATTTTATCAAGCATAGATGTTTTATTTATTTTATCAATAATGCTCTTAGCCCTATCAATTGAAATCTTACCTAATACTTCAAAGGATTCAATATTTCTTGTCCTTTTTAAAATTTCGTGGTCTATATACGGATTAAAGGAAAAATCATATATAGCCCCACCCGTCCCCTTGGCTTTATACAAATAAACCTCCATCGGATCACCTCTATTTAATTGACGAAATAACATCTATTATTCTGTTTTTTAGGCCAGAAAATCTATTAAAGGTTTTATCGTTTGAAATCATAAAGCTTAGGGCTTGTTTCATCCCGACAAGCACCACAAGCTTCTTAGCCCTTGTCACAGCTGTATATATTAAATTTCTCGTCATAAGCATCGGTGGCCCAAAGGAAACTGGAACAACTATTACAGGAAATTCGCTTCCTTGACTTTTATGAATTGTTATGGCATAGGCTAGATCCAGTTCATCAAGATTTGAAAAGTCATACACCACCCTTTTATCATCGAAGGCAACAGTCACCTTTTGTTCCTCATCGTCTATTTTTTCTATAAAACCTATATCACCATTAAAAACTCCAACCCCCTGACCATCTATCGAAAAATCCCCTTCCCATTGTAGACTGTAGTTATTTTTGGTTTGCATAACCTTATCGCCTTCTCTAAAAATGATGTCCCTAACCTCTTTTTCTGCCTTTTTACTCGAAGGAGGATTTAAAATCCTTTGAAGCTCTTTATTTAAATTCACCACTCCATTTTCTCCCTTTCTCATAGGAGATAAAACCTGTATATCCTTTAAGGGGTCAAAGCCCTCCTTAAAGCTTGGCAGCCTTCTGTCTACAAGATTTAAAATCTCTTCTAAAATATCTTGAGGATTGTTCTTTTGAATAAAGAAAAAATCTTTATCCTTTTCATTAAGAAAAGGCATCTCACCATTATTTATTTTATGTGCATTTATAGCAATAAGACTCTCATTTTTTTGTCTAAATACTCTATTTAATCTAACAACTACAACACCCTTGCTTTCTATTATATCCCTTAAAACATTTCCAGGACCGACAGAAGGGAGCTGATCTACATCCCCAACAATAATAAGCCTTTTACCCATGTCGATGGCCTTTATCAAACTATTCATAAGGAGGATATCCACCATCGAGGCCTCATCTACTATGATCACATCCTGATCTAATGGATTATACTCATCCCTTGCAAAGCAAGGGCCATTTTCAGATTCTAAAAATTCCATCTCAAGGAGTCTGTGAATAGTTTTTGCCTCTTCTAAAGTAGCCTCCGTAATTCTCTTTGCAGCCCTTCCTGTTGGAGCACAAAGGGCAACCTCAAGACCCTTTTTATTAAAAATTTTTATAATACATTTTATTATCGTAGTTTTCCCTGTGCCAGGACCTCCAGTTATTACACAAACACCATTCGAAACTGCCTTAATTATTGCCTCCCTTTGTTCATCAGCTAATTTAATATTATTTTCCTTCTCAAAATCCTTAATCTCCTTATCTATCCATTCAAGATCTTCTTTAATTGTTTGAAGGGATAATTCTATAAGTTTTTTGGCAACCTTAAGCTCAGCAAAGTAATAAGGTGATAAATAATAAACTTCTTGATTATCTATATCATCCCTTACAACATCCTTAGACTCAATAAGGCTTATAATCTCATTTTCTATAAGCTCATAGGGGATGTTAAGTAGTTTATAGGCCTCCTCCAAAAGCTCCAATTTAGGAAGATAAACATGTCCGTTTGATATGCAGTTTGCAAGGACATATTTTATTCCTGCCCTAATTCTATATTTTGAAGTTAAATCTATCCCAATGCTTCGTGCTATTTTATCTGCCGTTTTAAATCCTATTCCATTTACCTCATCACAAAGTCTATAGGGGTTTTCTTTGACGACCCTTATTGTTTCATTTCCATATCTTTTGAAAATTTTAATCCCTAAGTTTGTTGAAATACCATAGCTTTGTAGGAAAATAAGGACATTTCTTAATTCTCTTTGTTCGTTGAAAGCTTCAGAAATCCTTTGGGCTTTTTTTTCTCCTATTCCGTCAACTTCCGTTAACCTTTCCGGGTTCATTTCTATTATCTCTAAAGTGTCTTTACCGAACTTTTCTACAATTTTTTTAGCAGTTACCGGACCTATTCCAGGAATAAGCCCTGATGCCAAATATTTTTCTATTCCTTCTATTGTATTGGGCTTAACCTCTTCGTAGCCAGTAAGCTTAATTTGTTGTCCAAAGGTCGGATGAACTACCCACTCGCCTGAAACCTTTATTCTAATTCCTTCGCTAATATAGGGCATTGTTCCTACGACTGAAATGAGCTCATTATTATGTCTTAGTTTGATAACTGTATATCCATTTTCTTCATTTCTAAAAACTATATTCTCAACTAATCCTTCTATTTCTATCATTCTCATCACCTATTCCAAAAGCTTTTTAAGATAAAGTATCTCATTTAATATAAAGGCAATATCCCCTTTTGTCGCAGGGGCATTAAAGTCAAATTTGTCTAATTTAATTTTATCACAAAATTCCTTTTCTAGAGTTTTAACTAATTTTGTCCTTTTAATAACAGACCTATAGCTTTCTATAAAAAAAATTTTTTGTCCATCTTTTAAAAGGATTTCTCCTTCTTCTATTTTATCAATAAAATGAAAATTAATATAGCCATAAACTTCATCCCTTGACGTCCTGGGTTTTCTAATTTTTATTGGAAATAAGATTTCCTTTTCATTTAATATAAGAGGAATAATATTCTTTTGATTTAACACTTTTCTACATTTTCTCCTAACCTCTTTAAAATCCAGCATTCTTTCTTTAAATATGTTTTTGAGCATATTGGAAAGTTTTATATAAACAATTCTTTCTCCCTTTTCATCCTTTACCTTGCAAACATCCCCTACTCCCTCTAAATAGAAAGGCAAGATATATATAAGCATGATATCAACCCCTTCCATTTTATTACAAGAAAATTATAATACGAACATTTGTTCGGTGTCAAATTTTAATTTTTCTTTCAATTTTTTTAATTTTTTGTTATAATCTTTATGGGGATGGGGGTGTTATATTGTCTAAATTAAAAAATAACTTTTTCCTTAATAATTTAAACGGAGTTTTGCAGGTCATCGCAGTGAATTTAGTTACTTCCTTTGCAGGACTGTTTTTAAAAAGATTAAATGCAAATGATGAGCTTGTCTCACTTTTTAATTCACTTCCAGCTTTTTTCAGTATCCTTGCGATATTTATAGGTGGAATTATTTTAACAAATACAAAAAACAAAAAGCGAACAACATCCTTCGCTTTTTTAATAACGAGGTTTTTTTATATTTTAATCGCACTTGTTCCCTTTTTACCTGATAAATTAAGGCCAATAGCCTTTGTAATATTATACAGTGCAATGAACTTTCCAAACTCTATTGCGGTATTTTTATGGCAGTCATTTATTGCAGACATATTTCCACCTGGAGATAGGGAGGCAAGTTTAGCATCAAGAAGTAGTATTGCAACAATAGCAGGAACTGCAACTACTCTTATAACAGGATTTTTATTAACTTCTCTTTCAAGAAATAAATCCCAGCTTATAACCTTTTATCAAATAGCCTTTGTTATAGCCTTTTTTATTGGAATAATCGAGGTTATAACTTTATTAATGCATAGAGAGAGAAAAAATGCAGCCTATGCAGAAGTTTCAACTAACGGTAATAAAATATCTTTAGATTTTTTGATAAACCTTCCAAAACATAAGGAATATTTTGTTTTTATAATCTGCGTCATTATTTTTCATTTTACATGGCAAATGGCTTGGCCACTTTTTTTAACCTATGAGGTAGATTATCTTAAAACGAACGAGATGTGGGCAGCTATTATATCGACTATAAACGGAATTGCAATGGCATATGGATATAGGTTTTGGGGACGTTTTTCTAAAAATAACGGCAATTCTGCTGCAATAACTATTGCCTCATTAGGCATGGCCCTTGCACCCTTTTTCTATTCTATATCTACCAAAATATATCATGTTACATATTTTGTTGCGCTTACAGGCTTTAGTGTATCAGGGGTTATGCTACTTCTTTTAAACTCGTTATATGAGGTATCCCCAAGAGAAAATAGAACCTCCTTTATTGCCTTTTATAATCTTGTAACTAATATAACTTTAGTAATTTCTCCTTGGATAGGAATGAGACTATCACATTTTACAGGAATAAAAAGTGCCTTTGTAATAGTAGGATTTTTAAGAATACTTTCTGGATTGACGTTTCTTATAAGGCATAAAAAACAACAAGCTGAAGTATTATAATTATCAAAAATAGGATTAAGAGTGGGGAAAACCCCACCCTTAATCCTTGATCGACGCAATTGTTCTTGATAGCTCATTTATGCTCTCGGAAAGTTTCTCCAGTTTACCTTCCACCCTAACTAGGAGGTAAATGGATAAAACTATTGGAAAGCCTAAATTGGCTATCTGGTTTAAAATACCATCCATACTATCACCCTTATCTTACGGCATAATCAGTAACATCCCTTGAAATCACGCTTGCCCCCATTATTGAAACTAAATTCCCGCCTGTTGAATCAAATATGTTTTTTGCTAATATAAGCTGCATTAAATTCCTTATTTCCTCCGTCGTTATTCCATCCTTAACATAAGGGATGTTTATTGAAACATTTCTACCAGCTGTATTTTGGAAAACCATCTGTAAAGTCTTCATCAAAATCCCCCCTTCTTTAAGTGTTAAAAAGGCCATCCTCATTAGGCATTAATAAGCTGAGATATGTCTTGTCTTACAACGTTTTGAATTGGTCCTTCAAGTAATGTTTCAATGGCTGCAACAACATCAAAAACGTCCTGATCAGCTGCAGTTGGTTTTACCCTTCTTAGTGTTACAGCCCTTTCGATGTCATTGCCGTTTTGGTCAACCCCAAGCTTTACCCTAAAAACAACATTTGAAGTAACCTTTACTGCTGTAACTGCCATCTCTCTCACCTCCTCAATAATTAAATAGGGACGGTTCTTAATTTTTTATACAATCAAAAAATTAAGAACCGTCCCTGAAAAACCTCATTCCCCATCATCTATTTTTATTTCTTTTATTGTCTCTTTTATCGATTTTTTTATTGTTTCTTGTATATTCTCATTTCTAATTTCTTTGACTATTTCTTTTATCGTTTCTTTTATTGCATTTTTTACTGATAATTTAAAAATAATATAAAATGTTATTACCATTATAATAAATCCTGGAAAGTTATATAATAATGCTTCAAATACACTTACTAATCCTTTTATAATGATATTCATAAAAGTAATCCTCCCAATTTTATTATTTATTTTATCTTACTCAATATTTTGACATTATACATCTATCTCTTTCATTCCTTCTTTAATAGCTTCTTCTATTAACAACTTTATTTTTTGTTTATCCTTAAACATATCGTTAACTGCCTTTTTCCCTGTAAAATATATAGTAAAAGATATTATTAAAATATATAGATTATAAATAGGATTATATTCCATATTGACACCCCCAAAATTTATTTAGTTATACTTATCTATGTAAGTCTACTTTTGCTTTTTTCAATATATTATTTTAACATTATATACATATTTTATCAATATTTTACAACCAACTATTGTATCAATATATTATTATGATAAATATCCTTAACTATTGTATAATATTATTCAAAAGAGACACCTCCTTATTGGTTTGTGTTTTTTTACTTTTATTTTATCACAGGGGTTGTCTCCTTTAAATTTTTTGTCTTTTTTCGTCCTACAATAATTTTGCACTATGAAGTTGTGAACCTTTGCTTTTATTAATACAGATATTTGCTCATATTCTTAAATAGTTGTTTCTTTATTTTTAATGCTTTAAAGAAAACTTTTAATTTATTAAACAGACTGTTGAAAAAGTTGTTTTTTGATAAGCCCTGTGAAGGATTTCCCTGGCATTCGCTCATTTCGCTAAGCAATTCTAAGCTTTTCTTTGTTTTCAAAAGTCCTACCTTCGTGAGCCGACATCCGTGTCGGCCACTCGGCTCTGCACGTCCGTGTGCAGAATTACGGACTTTTGAAAAGTCGAAAAGCAAGAATTGCTAAAGCTTATGAGAGATGCCTTTTCTAATCCTTCCAGGGCTCTTGCAAAGTCTGAACACCAAAGAGGGTTTGTCTACAATCTGTAAAATTACTTATAATTTGTATTAGTTAGAAACCCATTTGCGGTTTTACAATAAAATCTCTGCTCTTTGGTTTGTTATACATATTCCCATCCACCAGGATAGTGGAACGCAACGATTTCTGGAGTTCCATATAAATACCATCCGAATTCATCTAAACATTTTCTATAGATATATTTTTGTTTAATTTGTATTCCTATTAGATTGAGATTGTCTGCATACATTTGTAATATACTTACATAGAAATTTCTTTGTGCATTGAGGTCAGATATTACTGCTGACATCCCTAAACTCAATACTGGTGATATCGGATCGTCGTAAAAGCTCGTTAAAAAGCCAAAAACATTATTAACTACTGATGGATTATTAATTATTCTTAAGGCTTCATCTATTCTATAAATTGCTTCAGATGCTTGTTGTGCTGTTATTGAACCTTTAAGTGCAGTTATATCTCCTATTTTAGGCATTCTAACCCCTCATTTTTGGTATTTTAGTCTTAGACAAAAGATGAGTTTAATTTTTATCTATCTTTTATTTAATTTATTAATTTTAAATCTTTTAATTGTCTTCAATAGTTCTCTTCTTATCCTTTAATTTCTCTGATTTATACTCAATCCTTATAAAAGAGTAAATTGTAAAAAATTATTAAAAATCCTAAATTGGCTATTTGATTTAAAATACCATCCATATTATCACCCTTATCTTACGGCATAATCAGTAACATCCCTTGAAATCACGCTTGCCCCCATTATTGAAACTAAATTCCCGCCTGTTGAATCAAATATGTTTTTTGCTAATATAAGCTGCATTAAATTCCTTATTTCCTCCGTCGTTATTCCATCCTTAACATAAGGGATGTTTATTGAAACATTCCTACCTGCTGTATTTTGAAAAACCATCTGTAAAGTCTTCATCAAAATCCCTCCCTTCTTTAAGTGTTAAAAAGGCCATCCTCATTAGGCATTAATAAGCTGAGATATGTCTTGTCTTACAACGTTTTGAATTGGTCCTTCAAGTAATGTTTCAATGGCTGCAACAACATCAAAAACGTCCTGATCAGCTGCAGTTGGTTTTACCCTTCTTAGTGTTACAGCCCTTTCGATGTCATTGCCGTTTTGGTCAACCCCAAGCTTTACCCTAAAAACAACATTTGAAGTAACCTTTACTGCTGTAACTGCCATCTCTCTCACCTCCTCAATAATTAAATAGGGACGGTTCTTAATTTTTTATACAATCAAAAAATTAAGAACCGTCCCCAAAAAAACTTAAACTTAGGTGCCAGGCACCTAAGTTTAAGTTTTACATCATTTCTGCAACTATCTTCTTGATTTCTTCTACTTTATCAAGTCTTTCCCATGGAAGGTCAAGGTCTGTTCTTCCAAAGTGTCCATAAGCTGCAACTTGTCTATAGATTGGTCTTCTAAGATCAAGATTCTTTATAATAGCAGCTGGTCTTAAATCGAATACTCTATTTACTATTTCAACTATCTTATCATCTGGAAGCTTTCCTGTTCCAAATGTTTCAACTTCAATTGAAACTGGTTTTGCGACTCCTATTGCATAAGCTATTTCAATTTCAAGCTTATCAGCAAGTCCTGCAGCAACAAGGTTCTTTGCTACCCATCTTGCAGCATATGCAGCTGAACGGTCAACCTTTGTTGGGTCCTTTCCTGAGAAGGCCCCGCCACCATGTCTTCCGTATCCACCGTATGTATCAACTATTATCTTTCTTCCTGTTAAGCCTGAGTCTCCGTGTGGTCCACCGATTACGAATCTTCCTGTTGGGTTAATTAAATATCTTGTATTTTCATCTAAAAGGTTAGCAGGAACAACCTTTCTTATAACATGTTCTATGATGTCCCTTTCTATTTGTTCTCTTGTTACTTCTGGGCTATGTTGTGTTGAAACAACTATTGTATCTACTCTTACTGGTTTATCATCATGATATTCAACTGTAACTTGAGTCTTTCCATCAGGTCTTAGATATTCCAAAGTTCCATTCTTTCTAACTTCAGCAAGTCTTCTTGCAAGCTTGTGAGCAAGTGCTATTGGAAGAGGCATGTATTCTGGTGTTTCATTGCAAGCAAAACCGAACATCATGCCTTGGTCTCCTGCTCCAATAGCTTCTATTGCGTCCATTTCTCCCTTTTTAGCTTCAAGAGCCTTGTCAACTCCCATTGCTATATCTGGTGATTGTTCGTCTATTGCAGTTAAAACCGCACATGTATCTGCATCAAAACCATACTTAGCTCTTGTATATCCTATTTCTTCTACTGTCTTTCTTACTATCTTTGGAATATCAACATAGCATTTTGTTGTTATCTCTCCCATAACAAGAACCATACCAGTAGTTACTGCTGTTTCGCAAGCAACTCTAGCTTCAGGATCCTGTGCAAGTATCGCATCTAGTATCGCATCTGAAATCTGGTCACACACTTTATCTGGATGACCCTCTGTAACTGATTCTGAAGTGAAAAGTCTTTTTACCATTCTAAAACCTCCTTTTTTAAAAATACTACTTTTATATTATTTTTCATTTTTGACTATTTTTATAAGCTCTAAACATTATGTATTAAAAAAAGCCCCTTCTGACAAGAAGAGGCTTAATACTCGTCCTCATCTCCCAGAATGTTTCCATTCTGCAGGAATTGGCACCTTGCTTTATGCAGGTTGCCGGGTTTCATCGGGCCCGTCCCTCCACCTCTCTTGATAAGGATAACCTTATCATATTTAATTTTAGCAAGAACTATCTCCACTCTTTGGAAGGGTGGCTTCGTGGTTAAGATAACTTTTGTTACCAGATACTCCACGCTCAAAGGGCTGTTCCGTCCCCAACAATACCACTATGTGGTTGGTTTAGCTTGGATTTCGCTATATAATTATTTTATATTTTATATTTTTTTAAGTCAAGAGACATTCATCACACACACAGAAGTGGCGACTTCTGCCACTGATTAGTTAAAATTTAATACAAATAAAAAGACGCTTTAAAGCGTCTTTTTTGGTGGAGCGGGGTGGATTCGAACCACCGAAGGCGTCTGCCAACAGATTTACAGTCTGCCCCCTTTGGCCGCTCGGGAACCGCTCCATGTGGAGCCGGCTATAGGACTCGAACCTACAACCTACTGATTACAAGTCAGTTGCTCTACCATTGAGCTAAGCCGGCATATTTGGTGGGCACCACAGGGCTCGAACCTGTGACCCTCTGCTTGTAAGGCAGATGCTCTCCCAGCTGAGCTAGGCGCCCACGCTTTATTTTGTTTTCCCGTCGCTCACCAGCGACATTATTAAGTATACATAAGATTACTCTTTTTTTCAACGCTCATTATTTATTATTACACTAAATTACATCTTTTATGCTCACATTATCTCTTTATTTCTCTTGTTTTCTTCTATATATCATAAAAAATTTTAATCAGGATTAAAATGCTTCTTCACAGGAAAGTATAAATACTGATATATTTTATATATACCAATATCAAGGCGGTGGTAATTATGCAAAGAATACTTGGTAGATTAAGAAAATGTATTCAGGAGTTTAATATGCTCCAAAATGGTGATAGGGTTGTTGTTGGGCTCTCAGGTGGCAAGGATAGCACTCTTTTACTATACGCCCTTTCTCTTTATCAAAGGTTTAGTCCACAGAAATTTGAACTAGGTGCAATAACTATAGACATGGGACTTGAAGGGATGGACCTTACCCCTCTTATAGAATTTACTGAACGACTTAATGTCCCCTATAAAATAGTTCAAACTGATATTGCTAAAATAGTATTTGATATAAGAAAGGAAACAAATCCTTGTTCTCTTTGTGCAAAATTAAGGCGAGGTGCTTTATACAACTCCGCAAAGGAAATGGGATATAACAAAATAGCCCTTGCCCATCATGCAGATGATGCAATAGAAACCCTTTTAATGTCCTTATTCTTCGAAGGCAGAATAAGCACCTTCTCGCCAATAACATATTTTGAAGATAAAGATATTTATCTAATAAGGCCCTTTGTTTATCTATATGAAAAGGATATAAGAAGTGCTATAAAGAAAAATAATGTCCCTGTAGTAAAAAATTTATGTCCTGCCAATGGTAAGACCCAAAGGCAAAGCATAAAGGACCTTATATGGCAACTCCAAAAAACTATTCCTGATATTAAAGATAACATGTTGGGTGCTATTGAAAATATTGAAGAACTTAATATATGGGATAAGGAAAAATTGAGAAGTTTATGTAATAAATAGGGCATATGCCCTATTTAAAATTAATATTCACATCATAATAATTATCGAAAATGTATCCTGCTTCGTCTTCAATTGTGTTTTCATCATAATAAAATACACCTTCTACTTTTTCCGCCTTTAATGTAAATATAGAAACTAAAGTCATAAAAGTAATTATAATAACGATGATTATATTAAAATACTTTTTCAAGTTATCACCCCTCTTAGTTTTTTCTTTATTATTTTTTCTTAAAATAGCAAAAAATATACAACCTCCAGTAATAAATGCCTCTTTAAGTCTGTATATATGAATTGAGGGGGTGGTTAGTTGAGATCTTCAAATTATGATACAATTGGGGCGGTAGTAAATTATAAACAGGAAGGTGCCAAAGAAACATTGGCAGAATATATATCAAATTTTTTGCGGGATAATACACTTATAGTATGCATAGGAACTGATAAATGCATAGGAGATAGTTTAGGACCACTGGTTGGCACATTTTTAAAAGAAGCCAATTTTCCACTACCTGTAATAGGCACACTTCAAAACCCTGCCCATGCTGTAAATTTAGAAGAAATACTTTGTGATATAAGCTGCCAATACCCAAATTACTTCATAATAGCAATAGATGCGTGTTTAGGATTTGAAGATAACCTAGGTGATATTCAAATAAAATTAGGTCCTGTTCACCCTGGAAAAGGAGTAGGAAAGAATCTTCCGACCGTTGGGGATATATCAATAGTCGGAGTTGTTGATTCTATAGATATTAAAGATGGTTATTGGTTAAAAAATATCCGATTAAACTTTATATGGGATATGGCTAAAATAATCTCAGAAGGTTTAATTTTGGCTGCAAAACAAAAAGGCATGTAACTCATGCCTTTTTAGCTGCTTTTCTTGGTCCTTCGTCTACTAAATAATCTAAATAATCTAACGAAATACCTGTTCCCTTTGCAACGCAAGATATAGCATCCTCAGCGACTCTTACAGGAACCTTTGTTCTTTCTTGAATATATTTATCAAGTCCCCAAAGAAGGGATCCTCCCCCTGTCATAATTATTCCATTGTCGCTGATATCAGCCGCAAGCTCTGGAGGAGTTTTTTCAAGAACCTGATGAACAGCATCAGTGATAGCTTCAACAGGCTCCGATAGAGCAAGCCTTATCTCTTCAGAGGTTACTAAGATATTTTTAGGAAGGCCGCTTATTAAATCTCTTCCCTTTATTTCCATTGAAATATCCTCGTCCCTTTTGTAGGCACAACCTATGTTTATTTTTAATTCCTCTGCAGTTCTTTCTCCAATCATTAACTTATAATTTTTCTTTAAGTATGAAATTATCGCATCATCAAATTTGTCCCCAGCAATTTTTATGGATGATCTTACAACAATTCCACTCAAGGAAATTACTGCAATATCAGTTGTTCCTCCACCTATATCAACTATCATACAACCATTAGGCTTTGAAATATCAACACCTGCTCCTAGTGCTGCCGCAATTGGCTCCTCGATTAAATACACTTCCCTTGCTCCGGCATTATAAGCAGCATCCTTTACGGCTCTTTTTTCAACTTCTGTAGCCTCACATGGAATACATACAACTACCCTTGGCCTTAAAAGTTTTTTACTACCATAGGCTTTTCTTATAAAATGCTTTAGCATCTTTTCTGTTGTATCATAGTCTGATATAACTCCATCCCTTAAAGGCCTAACTGCAACTATATTTCCTGGAGTTCTTCCTATCATTTGTCTTGCATCTTCTCCAACAGCTAATACCTTATTTGTATTTTTATCAATAGCAACTACTGATGGCTCTCTTAGAACGATTCCCTTTCCCTTTACATAAACCAAAACACTAGCAGTTCCTAAGTCTATTCCTATATCATTACTAGCAAACCAAAACATACTTTCACTCCCTACCTATATACTGCAATTATAATATTCGATAAAAATTTGCAAAATCCTTCTTGGTAGGGAAAATTTTTATGCATTTGCTGATTTATATTTCAATTTCGTTGCCTTTCCTCCCCTTATATGTCTTTCTGCCTTATTTATTTCTAAAATCTCCTTTGCTTCTTTTGCTATCTGAGGATTGATTTTGGGAAGTCTTTCTGTAATATCCTTATGAACAGTGCTCTTGCTAACCCCAAAGGCTTTTGCAGTTTTTCTTATGGTTGCTCTAGTTTCGATAATATATCTTGCAACTTCCAAAACCCTTTCTTCTATATAGTCCCTCATCTATTAACCTCCCTTTTACACCTTAATTAAATATATGTCCTTGAAAAATCAATTATTTCTAAAAAAAAGAGCGCTTGCAAAACCTATGGCAATTCTGCAAGGCCCTTTGGAAAATTACTTTATATAGTCAAGAGGATTAACTGTAACTACATCTTTTCCTTGCTTTTTAATAACTGCAAAGTGAATATGACTTCCTTCTATGCTGCTTGCTTCTCTAATGGATGTATCCCCAACAAATCCTATAACATCGCCCTTTTTAACTTTGTCTCCCTTTTTAACCTTTAACTCTTGAGCAAGATTGCCATAGACGGATTGAATACCATTGCCATGGTCTATGATTACAGTAATTCCATATCCAGTTTTTAAATTTAATCCTTCAATAATCTTATCATCAGTAATAATATCAATAACCTTTCCATCTGCAGCAGCTTTAACTTCTGTTCCGATATCAGCAGCTATATCAATACCCTCATGGGTCTCCCATTGCTGCAGAGTTACAGAATATTGAAGATTTTCTTTGTCGAAATTCTTTGTAATCTCGCCCTCAACAGGCATAATCATTTTAAATGCTGGGGCTGGATTTGAAGCTTTTGATGAAGCCTTTTCATTATTGGGCTGCTCTTTATCTGTTTGAGTTTTATTATCTTTATTCTGAACAGTTGATTTTGGAACCTGAGCAACTTCCATTTCTTTTGTGTTTGATAATTTTTCTTCAACTAACGTAGGTTCATTGTTAGGTTCAGTAATCTTTTCTTCTGTTTTAATTGGAGCCTTTGCAAGGTCTTTACTTATTTTTGCATTATTCCTTGAAACATAAACTGCTGCAACTGCTACTACACACAAACAGATAAAGAGCACAACATAAAACATTTCTCTTTGAAGCATTCTTTTAAAATTATCTTTAAATCCCATAATTACACCTCCTGTAAAATAGTTTTGTCCAAATAATCCCATTTTATACATGCAAAAATAAAAAAGTTAGGGTTGTTGCCCTAACTTTAATACATCTTCAATTTTTTGAATTTCAACTCCTCTATAATAATGTTTAATAATATCTTCATAACTATATCCTCTTTTACCCATTTCATTTGCTCCCCACTGACTCATTCCAACACCATGCCCATACCCTTTAACAGTGAAGGTTACATTTTTAGTGTCTATTTTTATTGTAAAGGCAGCACTTTTGAGCCCCATCGCCCATCTTATATCGATTCCTGTAAATTCTTTATCTCCTATCTTTATCCTGTTTACTCTTCCCCCTTCAGTCCATTCAAGTATCTTTATCTGAGTTGCCAATTTACTTTCACTTAGATTGATATTAGGACTTAATTCCTTCATCCTCCTTATAAACTCTTTTTTACTCATAACTACTGTTGTTATATAGTTTGGAGCAACCTCTTCATATGGGCTTTCAACGCTTACCAAATAGGGCTCTTGATAACCAAATACATATCTACTATCCTCTGTTTTGCCACCGCTTGTTGAATGATATTTAATATGCTTTGCTATTTCTCCATTATATGTTATAACAAGCCCTTTGGTAGACTCTACTGCTTCCATTATTTTATTCCAGTTTTCTAAAGCACTATTAGCATCCCATAGTTTTAATCTCTCCTCCTTTGAAATCCATGCTTGGCAGTGGACATCGCTGCAAACATCAACTCCTTGATGTTTATTACAACCACTTCCTCCTAAAGATATCATGTTTGCTATAACAAAGGTTCTTGCTGCAATTGCCTGTGCCTTTAATGCCTCAATATTAAAAGATACGGGCATCTCAGCTGACACTACACCTGCAACATAATCCTCAAGATCAAGCTCTTTTACTTTATTGTTTTTTACATCAAACATCTTAACTTTTATATTTGAATCTATCTTTGCTATCTCCTTAACATTGTTATTCGTTACAATAGGGAACTTATTCAATATTATAGGTAGTTTAATTCCTTCTCCTACTCCACCCAATATAGTAACAGGAACAAATATGACTATAAAAGCTACTAAAAATACAAAATATCCTATGTATTTCAATTTTCTCCCCCCAAAGCAAACCTATTACATTTTATTTTTATATAGCTTTATTTATTCAAAAAAAATAAACTGCCATAAGGCAGCTATATTTTATCTATATCAGCACCTAATTTTTTAAGTTTCCCAACCATATCAACATATCCCCTATCTATATGATAAATCTCTGAAACTTCAGTTATTCCTTCTGCAATAAGTCCTGCTATAACAAGTGCCGCCCCTGCTCTAAGATCAGTTGCCTTTACCTCTGCTCCTGTAAGTTTTTCAACTCCTTCCACAACGGCACTTCTTCCGTCTATTTTAATATTGGCACCCATTCTTTTAAGTTCATTAACATGCATAAATCTATTTTCAAATACCGTCTCAGTTATTATAGATACACCATCTGCTATACTTAAAAGTGCCATAAATTGCGCCTGCATATCCGTTGGAAATCCTGGATACGGCATAGTTTTTATATCAACAGCTTCTATCCTTCCATTTGCTTTTACTTTTATTTTATTTTGTTCTTCCTTTACATAAATACCAGCCTCTTGAAGCTTTGCTGTAATTGATCTTACATGTTCTGGTATTACATTTTCAATGGTTACTTCCCCACCTGTTATGGCAGCAGCTACCATATAAGTCCCTGCCTCTATTCTATCAGGTATAACCTGATGAATCGTTCCTTTTAGCTCTTTTACACCCTCTATCTTTATAGTGTCTGTCCCTGCTCCTATAATTTTTGCTCCCATCTTGTTTAGGAAACTTGCAAGATCAACAATTTCAGGCTCTTCAGCTGCGTTTTCTATAACAGTTTCACCATCTGCTAGGACAGCTGCCATCATTATATTTTCTGTTGCACCTACAGACGGAAAATCGAGATAAACTTTAGCTCCCTTTAACCTTTTGCATGAAGCCTCAACATATCCATGGCCAAGATTTATATCTGCTCCTAACTGGCTAAAACCCTTTAGATGAAGATCTATCGGCCTTGAGCCTATGTTACATCCACCTGGCAAAGATATTCTAACCTTACCAAACCTTGCAAGGATAGGTCCCATGACTAAAAAGGATGCCCTCATTTTTCTAACAAGTTCATAGGAAGGCTCATAGGATTTTATATCCTCAGCCTTTATCAATAATTTACCTTTATTTTTATCTATAAATAAATTAACCCCTAAGGAATCTAAAACGCTTAAAATCACATTCACATCCTCTAAAAAGGGAATATCCTCAAGAATACATTCAAATCCTGTAAGTAGCGATGCTGCAATAATTGGTAGAACAGAATTTTTAGCAGCACTTATTCTAACCTTTCCACTTAATTTTCTACCACCATTTATAACTATTTTGCCCATAATACTCCTCCATTCATTAATACTCCACTGTTATTATTGGGATTCCTACAAGTATGTAAGTGCAGCCATCGCTACCATCTCTAATTGCAATATTAATATTGAATATTTTACCATTTAGACTTAAATTATCACCAAAATACATAGAATAACCTATTAAGCTAATATATCTATCTTCTTGAGTTATATTTATTTGTTTTAATCTTAACGTTTTTATCATTTTAAAAAGAAGCTCCTTTTTTTCTTCATCAGATAATTTTTTATTTATTTTCCCTTCCATTAAACTATAAAAGGAAGGTCTATTTTGCATATGCTTTTTAAGACTTAACGACCTTCTTATATTATCTATAATATTCATATCCCTTAAAGCTTGTGAATAAAAAATACTTAATAAATATTCATTGCCATTTTCTTTGCCACATATCCTCAATTTAGCCCCATCAAATTCTATAACTATATCCTTGCCCTTTGAAACTTTTATAGGTTTTAACTTAATTTGGGACAAGACCTTGTTTTGAATATCCTCTAAATTTATTTTTGACTTTAAACTAATGTTATATTCTAAACTTGCACCTATATATTCTATTCCATTTTCATCAAAAAATTTCATGGTCCTATGCATTCCTTCGTTATTATGAGGAAAATTAAAAAAGCAAAAACAAAATAAAGCTGTTAATCCCAATAAAAACCTTTTCATATTCCTCACCCCTCTCTTCTCAATTATTTCCATTTAATTTTTTTTTTATTCAATGGGGACGGTTCTTAATTGTTTAACATTTTAAGCAATTAACTTCTCATCTTTTCTCCTTATTTTTTAGCTTCTTAAAATAAAATAAGCTGATGAAGAATTAGTTCTCCACCAGCTTTGCAAACGATGTGAATATTTTACATTTATTTTTTTCAAAATCCAAAATTCCTTCAAAAACTTGAAACTCAATTTTTTTCTTATTTGTTTTTATTTCTATTACTCCCGGAACAAATCCTACAATTGTAGTAGCATGTCTTGAAAGTATTTGTATTTTTCCTGATAAAGAGTTTAACAAAACAGATTCAACATCTCCTTCAAAAATTTTTTGTTCATGGGTATATATTTCTAACTTAAAAGCCACCTTCTCACATCCTTTTATTATAAGGTTTTAGCCTTTTCAATAGCCTCATCAATAGTTCCAACCATATAAAACGCAAGCTCAGGAAGATCATCATGCATTCCATCTAGAATCTCTTTGAATCCTCTTACAGTTTCCTTTATTGGAACGTATTTTCCCTTCATTCCTGTAAATTGTTCTGCAACATGGAATGGCTGTGACAAGAATTTTTGAATTTTTCTTGCTCTTGAAACAACAACTTTATCTTCTTCAGATAATTCATCTATTCCTAATATCGCTATTATATCTTGTAATTCCTTATATCTTTGAAGTATGCTTTTTACCCTTTGAGCTACTTCATAATGTTCTTGTCCTACTATTCTTGGGTCTAATATTCTTGATGAAGACTCAAGTGGGTCAACTGCCGGGTAAATTCCAAGCTCTGCAATCGATCTTGACAAAACAGTCATAGCATCAAGATGAGTAAATGTTGTTGCAGGTGCTGGGTCCGTTAAGTCGTCCGCAGGAACATAAACCGCCTGAACAGATGTAATAGAGCCATTTTTTGTCGACGTTATTCTTTCCTGTAGAGCACCCATTTCATTTGCAAGAGTTGGTTGATATCCAACTGCAGATGGGATTCTTCCAAGCAGTGCTGAAACTTCAGATCCCGCCTGTGAAAACCTGAATATATTATCTATAAACAAAAGAACATCATTACCATTATCTCTGAAGTATTCCGCCATAGTAAGCCCAGTTAACGCAACCCTCATTCTTGCGCCAGGTGGTTCATTCATCTGTCCAAAAACAAGAACGGTTTTATCTAAAACTCCAGATTCCTGCATATCATAATAAAGGTCATTTCCTTCTCTTGTTCTTTCTCCAACGCCTGTAAATACAGAAAGGCCACCGTGTTCTTTTGCAATATTGTTAATCAGCTCTTGAATTAAAACAGTTTTACCAACCCCTGCACCACCAAACAATCCAATTTTTCCCCCTTTTTGATATGGGCAAATAAGGTCTATTACCTTTATTCCCGTTTCAAAAATTTCAGGCTCAACTGCCTGTTCTTCAAACTTTGGTGCAGGCCTGTGAATTGGATAAAATTCTTTTGCGTTAACTTCTCCTTTATTATCGATTGGCTGCCCTAAAACATTAAATAGCCTTCCTAAAGTTTCTTCACCAACAGGAACTTTTATTGGCGCTCCTGTATCTATCGCCTCCATTCCCCTTACAAGCCCATCGGTTGAATCCATTGCAACAGTTCTTACTATTTCATCTCCAAGATGCTGCATTACTTCTGCAACTAAAATTTTATCTCCTGTTGGAATGTGAATTGCATTATATATATCCGGAAGTTTTCCCGCTTGAAATCTAATATCTATAACAGGTCCTATTATTTGAACTATTTTGCCCTTATTCATAATTTCACCTTCCATCAATTTGAATTTAATGCCTCGGCTCCACTAACTATTTCTGTAACTTCTTGAGTAATTGTTCCTTGCCTTATCCTGTTATATTTTAATTGTAACTTGTCCAAAAGTTCACCGGAATTTTTTGTTGCACTATCCATTGCGGTCATCCTCATTGCAAATTCCGATGCAAGGGCATTTGCTAAAGAATTATAAATAAAAGATTGTAAATAAATTTTTGCAGAAAAATCAAACACTTGTAATTTATTCGGTTCTAATAAGATTTCTTTATTTTTTTCTTGAATTTTTTCAAAAGGAAGTATTTTTAGCATTTCAACTTCTTGTCTTACAGAATTAATAAATTTTGTATAAACAATATAAATATTTTTTACCTTACCTTTAGTAAAATAATCATCAATCAAGTTGAATATCATTTGAGCATCATCAAAACTTGGGAACCTTTGAATTGGAATATTCATTAATACGTTATATTCTCTTCTTTTAAAAAATTGATAACCTCTATCTCCAATTAATATTAGATAATCCTCTTTTGCAACTTTTTCATTTACAAAATTTATTATATTAGAATTATAACTTCCGCAAAGCCCTGTATTGGAAGTAATTATTATATATAAATCTTTGTCTTCATTGTTTTCAGAAAAATATTTTGAATCATAAACTTCATCACAATATAATTTTCTAAAAGTGTTTGAAACTTCATTGAAATATTCATCGGCAAACTCCACAATTTCCCTTAGCCTCTTAAATCTTGCAGTAGCAACAAGCCCCATTGCCTTTGTAATCTTTTGTGTGTTTTTTATGGATTTAATTCTTCTTTTTATTTCAATAAGTTCCCCTTTAGACATACAAATCACTCCTCAAATTTAAAAGAAGCTAAAAACTCTGTTATTGCCTTGTTAAGCTTATTTTTAATCTCATCATCAAGTTCTCTTCTTTCTGTTATCAATTTCCTTAAACCTGCCTCATGGATCTTTATATATTCTAAAAACTCTTTTTCAAATTTTTTAATAGCTTCTACAGGAATATCATTTAAATAGTTATTAACAGCTGCATAAAGTATAATAATCTGGTCCTCAACATCCATAGGAGAATATTGGTCTTGTTTTAGAACCTCAATGAGCCTTTTGCCCTTTTCAATCCTTTGTCTTGTTTCTTTATCAAGGTCGGAACTAAATTGTGCAAATGCTGCAAGTTCTCTATATTGTGCAAGCTCAAGTCTTAGCATTCCTGCTACCTGTTTCATAGCCTTAATCTGGGCAGAACCTCCAACTCTTGAAACTGAAATTCCAGGATTAATAGCAGGCCTTACCCCTGATGCAAACAAATCGGATTCCAAAAATATTTGCCCATCGGTTATAGAGATAACGTTAGTGGGAATGTAAGCAGTAACATCACCTGCTAACGTCTCAACAATCGGAAGGGCTGTCATAGATCCTCCACCAAGCTCATCAGACAGTTTCGCTGCTCTTTCAAGAAGTCTAGAATGTATATAGAATATATCCCCTGGATATGCTTCTCTTCCCGGAGGTCTTCTTAATAGTAAGGACATAGTCCTATAAGCAACTGCATGTTTTGACAAATCATCATATACTATTAAAACATGCCTTCCATTTTCCATGAATTCTTCTCCCATAGCACAACCGGCATAGGGGGCTAAATATTGAAGTGGTGCAGGTTCCGATGCTGTAGCTGACACTACAATTGTATAGTCCATAGCCCCAAAACTTTCTAAAGTATTTACAATTTGCGCTACCGTTGACTGCTTCTGTCCAATTGCTACATAGATACATATCATATCCTTACCCTTTTGATTAATAATTGTATCTATCGCTATGGCTGTTTTGCCTGTTTGTCTGTCACCTATTATAAGTTCTCTTTGACCTTTTCCAATTGGAACCATTGAATCTATGGCTTTAATTCCAGTTTGCATAGGTTCCTTTACAGATTTTCTTTCAATAACCCCGGGTGCTAACCTCTCAACAGGCCTTGTTTTATTAGTTAATATGGGACCTTTTCCATCTATGGGTTGTCCTAGAGGGTTTACAACTCTTCCTATTAAGGCCTCTCCAACGGGAACTTCAACTACCCTCTTAGTCCTAACAACAATATCCCCCTCTTTAATTCCTTGATCTGATCCAAATAAAACTGCCCCCACATTATTTTCCTCAAGGTTTAAAGCCATACCATAAATATCGTTTGGAAATTCCAAAAGTTCTCCTGCCATAACATTAGCAAGGCCATAAATCCTTGCTATACCATCTCCAACTTGAACAACTGTTCCTGTATCTGCAAGCTGAATTTCATCTTTATATTTTGAAAGCTGCGCTTTTATTATTGAACTTATTTCATCTACCTTTATCATAATTAACCACCTCTCAATTAAGGAGCATTTTTTTCATGGTATCAAGCTTTGTTTTAACGGTTCCATCTAAAACATCATCCTTAACCCTAACCCATACTCCTCCTATAATATCTTGATCTATAACCTCATCAAGTTCTATTTCACAATTATACTTTTTTGATAGTTTATTTTTTAATAAATTCCTCTCTTCCTCGGTAAGCTCAACGGCTGTTTTAACAAGTGCAATCTTTATTCCCTTGTGTTCTAGTGCAAGCTTTCTATAATCTTTATAAACATGCCTAAAATCTTCAATTCTATCATGTTTAATAAGCAAATTTAATAGTTTAATTATTTCCTCGCTAACTCTTCCTCTAAAAACATTGCTAATAACGCTAGTTTTATTTATCTGAGAAATCTCTGGGTGTTTTAAGAATTCTAAAAGATCATCCGAAGCTTCAAAAACTTCCAATATACCCTTTAAATCTTCAAGATATTCTTCAAGTTTATTTTCTTTAAGGGCAACTTCATATAATGCATGAGCATATTTTAATGAAGCAGCATCTCTCATATTAACTACCTACCTTATCTATAAAATCCATAATAAGTCTATGATGCGTTGTGTAATCAAGCTCCTTTTCTATTGCCTTTGAAGCTGCTAAAAAGGATAAATCAACAATTTGCCTTTTGATCTCGTCCTTGGCCTTTTCTATTTCAAGTTTTGCATCTTTTTTAGCCCTTTCTATTATTATTTCTGATTCTTTTTTTGCTTCATTTAAGATATCTTCATACAATTCATTTGCCTTTTTCTTGTAATTCTCAATTATTTTTTTCCCTTCTATTTCAAGACTTTTCAGCTTTTCTTCATATTCTTTTAAAAGCTTTGTAGACTTATCATAATTTTCATTTGCCTCTTTTATCTTATTCTCTATTGATAATCTTCTTGCTTCCATGATGTTATTAAATCTATCAAAAAAGTATTTCTTTAAAATAATATATAATATGAAGGTATTTAAAATAGTAAAAAATACTGTCCAAAATTCAATAGCCACGATATCACTCCTTTTTTAAAGGCTTGCCCTAGGCAAGCCTTTAATTTGAATTATTTTGCAAATACAAATATAAGTATGATTGCAACTAGAAGGCCATAGATAGCTGTAGCTTCTGAAAAAGCGCTACCAATTATCAAGGTTGAAATGATATCGTTTTTAGCTTCTGGTTGTCTTGATACAGCTTCAACAGCCTTCCCAGTTGCAATTCCTGTTCCTATCCCTGCTCCAATTCCAGTCAAAGCTGCAATTCCTGCAGCAATTGCGATTATTGCCATTGACATTGACATAAATATTCCTCCTTTTAATGTTCTGCTGTTATTTTAATAAATATCATTGTAAGCATAATAAATATTATCATTTGAATTACACCATCGAATAATGAAAAATAAATATGAAAGGGTATTGGGATAACTGCTTGGAATATTGGTAATGGAAAATGAATCAATTTTGTTAAATAACCCAATGCCTTATATAAAAGTTCTACAATAATTACTGCAGCCAAAGTATTACCAAAAAGTCTAAGGCTTAAGGATACTGGGACAACTAGTCTTTCTATAATGTTGAGCGGTAGCATAAATGCAAACGGCTCAGCAAAAGCTTTAAAATAATGTATAACTCCGTTTTTCTTTATTGCATTTGCTTGTATTATCAAAAAAGATATAATAGCAAGTCCCAAAGTTACTGAATAATCTGCAGTTGGAGGTCTAAAACCAAATAGGTCAAATACGTTCATGAACAAAAGGAAAATTGCCAAAGTTCCAATAAAAGGAACAAACTTTATATATTTTTCTCCCATATTTTCTTTTACCAAATTATTTATAGTCTCTACAACTAACTCCAAAAAAGATTGTAATTTATTGGGGATAGTTCTCAATTTTTTTGAAGAAATAAAAAGTAAAATAGTTATAATTGCAATTATTACCCACTGTATTATAATAGCTTGATATATCGGTATCTTTATGCCAAATAATAAAATTTCAAATATTGGTCTTGCCTTTTCCATCTTTATCACCCTTTTTAAAATTTTTAGGGACAGTTCTAAATTTTTTCAAGAAATCTTTTTTTAATTATATCTATAATGCTATTGCCTAGAATTGATATATAAATAACAGCAATCCCCAAAAATACCATAAAAATATTAGCATTATATTCCTCAACATAAAGAATTAAAATAATGGAAAATGTTAAATATCTTATCACAAATAAAAATGTAAATACTTTAATAAACTTTTTCCCTTTATTTAGAATGTATTGGATCAAAAATACCTGATTAAAAAAGTTAAAAAGCCCAAGTATAAAGCCAAATATAAAATCTAATGTAATTTTCCTATTAAAAAGAATTATTAAAAAGCTAATCAAAATAGCTATATAGATAAAAATCCAAAACTTCCTCTTAAGCAACGCATAAATCCTTACCATACATCACCACTTTCAAAAAATTTAAAACCGATATCTAAAAGATATCGGTATATTAAACATGTACTTATTTTAGCACTTTAAATATTTAAGACAAGCTTTATATTATTAAATAATATCATATCAAACATCGTATTGCTTAAAATAACAAAAAGGGTTATAGTTTACTTTTATTTTATTTAAAAAGCTTTAATTTACACTAAAAACTTTTATAATCCTCCGGTCGTTTTTTGTAAATTCCAAAATAATAAAGTATAGCATCTGCAATTCTTTCGGATGCTCTACCATCTCCATATGGGTTTATTGCGTTGGCCATCTTTTTATATTCATCCTTATCTATTAACAACCTTTTTATGTTTTCGTAAACATTATCCGTTTCTGTGCCCACTATTTTTGCCGTTCCCGCCTTAACTGCCTCTGGTCTTTCCGTTACATCTCTTAAAACAAGAACCGGCTTCCCAAGATGGGGTGCCTCCTCCTGAAGCCCTCCTGAATCTGTAACTACCATATAACTTCTATCCATTAAATTATGGGTTTCCTTAGTATCAAGAGGCGGTAATAGATGCACCCTCTCTACATCGGCTAAAACCCTGTAGGCAACCTCCTTTACAGCAGGATTTAAATGAACAAGGTATATGATTTCAACATCTTTAAATTCTAAAGCAATCTTTTTAAGTGCCTCGCATATATTTTCAAGGGGCTGTCCCCAATTTTCTCTTCTATGGGCAGTTACCATTATCACCTTTTTATTTTTAAAATCTATGGAATTTAATTCCTCTGTTTCAAAAACATAATTTCTTTCAACGGTTGTTTCCATAGCATCAATTACGGTATTGCCGGTTACAAATATAAACTCTTCATTTACTCCTTCCCTTAAAAGGTTTTCCTTTGCTGTTTTTGTAGGTGCAAAATGAAGGTCTGATAATGCCCCTGTAAGTTTTCTATTCATCTCCTCTGGAAATGGGAAATATTTATTAAATGATCTTAATCCTGCCTCAACATGACCTATTTTAATTTGATTATAAAAGGCGGCTAAACTTCCCGCAAAGGTAGTTGTCGTATCGCCATGAACTAAAACTATATCAGGCTGTGCTTCTTTAAATATATTCTCAAGTCCCTCTAAAACCCTTGTTGTAATACCAGTTAAAGACTGTCTTTCCTTCATTATGTTAAGATCATAATGGGGATTTATATTAAAAAGATCTAAAACTTGATCCAGCATCTCTCTATGCTGTGCTGTTACACAAACTATCGATTCAAACTCTTCCCTTTTTTCAAGCTCCTTAACAAGGGGGGCCATCTTTATTGCTTCAGGCCTTGTTCCAAATATAGTCATAACTTTTATTCTTTTCATTAAACCACCTCATTTCTTACTTAATAGACCAAACTCAATTGCAAAGGATAATGTTACCGCAAATATTATTATCAAAAGGGCAAAGGAATTTTTAGCAGTTAAAAGCATTGCAAGGATTGAAACAACACCAAAAACAAAACTAATAAAATACATAATAAAAACAGCTTGCCTTTGATTAAGTCCAAGATCTAAAAGTCTATGATGTAAATGTCCTCTATCGGCTTCACTTATGGGTCTATTGTTTAGTTTTCTCCTTATCATAGCAAACAATGTATCATATATTGGAATTCCAAGGGCAATTATGGGAACTGCAATTGCAAAGGCTGCAGCAGATTTTATTGCCCCTTGTATTGAAATTGCAGAAAGTAAAAACCCCAAAAGCTGGGCACCACAATCGCCTAAAAAAATGCTTGCTGGATTAAAATTAAAGGGTAAAAATCCAAGGCATGCACCGGATAATATCAAAGTTAAAACTATAGCCGTCGAACGTCCGCTAATTAAAGATACAACAAATAAAGATAGGGAAGATATAAAACAAACCCCAGTTGCAAGTCCATCAAGTCCATCTATCAAGTTTACTGCATTAGTTATTCCAACAACCCAAAGTAGAGTAACTAAAGTTCCAATATTCCCTATAAACAAAGACTCTCCTGCTTTAGTAAAGGGAATTGTTATGTATTTTACTCTAACATCAAAAGCTATTAAAATCAAAGCCCCAAGGATTTGAAACAAAAGCTTTTGTTTTGGTTTTAAATTATATAAATCATCTAAAAAGCCACCTATAAAAATAACTACTGCACCTACTACTATTCCTATAATATTCTTATCGAAAATCAAAAACATATAACTTGATACGATAAATGATACTAAGATTGAAATACCACCTATCCTTGGAATAGGCTTTTTGTGAATCCTTCTCTCATCCTTTGGAATATCTATCGCATTTATCTTAAAGGCTAGTCTCTTGACGATTGGGGTTAAAATAAATGAAAAAATAAATGATACTAAAAAAATCATAGGATACTCCAACATTTTTTCACTTCCTCAATGTTTTTTGCACAAAATATATTTTACCAAATAAATAAAAATAAGGCTATCCCAAAATTAGGATAGCCTAAAATTAACAATTTCAACTCCAGATTCTTTTAGCATAGAAAGTGACAGCTCATCCGGATAGTCTCCGCTATAGACTATTCTTTTGATACCAGATGCTATTATTAGTTTTGCGCATATTATACAGGGCTGATTTGTAATGTATATAGTTGATCCTTCAATTGAAATACCGTATTTTGCTGCCTGAACTATTGCGTTTTGCTCAGCGTGAAGGGCACGGCAGAGCTCATGCCTTTGCCCCGATGGGATATTGAGTTCCCTTCTCAAACACCCAACTTCATCGCAATGGCGCATCTTTGGTGGAACGCCATTATACCCAGTTGTAAGTATCCTATTATCCTTTACAATAACTGCCCCAACTTGTCTTCTAAGGCAGGTTGAACGTTTTTTTATAGTCTCGGCAATCTCCATAAAATATTCATCCCAGGAAGGCCTCATAATAACACCTACTTTGTTCCAAAAATTCTATCGCCTGCATCGCCAAGACCTGGCACTATATACCCATGTTCATTTAATCTATCATCTACTGCTGCAACAAATATCTCTACATCAGGATGAGCCTTTAAAACCGCCTCTATTCCCTCTGGAGCAGCTATAAGGCACATAAGCTTTATATTTCTTGCTCCCTTTTCCTTTAAAAGGTGAATTCCATCGGAGGCAGAACCTCCTGTTGCAAGCATTGGATCCACTAAAATTATATCCCTTTCTGATATGTCTGAGGGAAGCTTGCAGTAATATTCAACAGGTTTTAATGTTTCAGGATCCCTATAAAGGCCTATATGCCCAACCTTAGCCGCTGGAATAAGTTTTAACATACCATCAACCATTCCAAGCCCTGCCCTAAGGATTGGAACGATAGCAACCTTTTTCCCTGTAAGCATCTTTGCCTTAGTTTTGCAAATTGGAGTTTCTATTTCAACCTCTTCAAGCTGAAAACCCCTTGTTATTTCATAGGTCATGAGCATCGCAATTTCCTCTAAAAGCTCCCTAAAATCCTTTGAACCTGTATTTTTATCCCTCATTATGGAAAGCTTATGTTGAATTAGTGGATGGTCAATTACTGTAACCTTATTCATAAATATCCCCCTTATTTCATGTATTTATTTTCAATTTCTGCTATTTTATCTATTCTCCTTTGATGCCTTCCTCCCTGGAACTCTGCACTTAAAAAGGTCTCTATTATATCAATGGCAATTCCAGGTCCTGTTATTCTCTCTCCGATTGTTATTATATTAGCATTGTTGTGTTCCACACAGGCCTTTGCTGAAAAAGTATCTGTAACATGGGCTGCCCTAATTCCCTTTACTTTATTTGCGGCAATCGACATTCCTATTCCTGTTCCGCAAACTAAAATGCCCTTATCATATTCACCCCTTGCTACAGATTCTGCAACAGTAAGGGCAAAATCCGTATAATCACAGGATTCGATTGAAAATGTTCCAAAATCCTTAACCTCTATCTTTCTGCCCTCTAAATGTTTTTTTATAATCTCCTTTAAGTTAAAACCACCATGGTCTGATGCTATTGCAATTTTCATATTACCCCTCCTTTTGTATATACAAAAAAGGAAAGCTAAGGCACTGAAAGTGCCTAACTTTCCTTTAACTTCTTTAAAAGAATTTCAATAGCTTGTTTAATTTGGTTTGCTGATGCACGATAAACGTCTAGATCCCCTCCAAATGGGTCTTCGATGTCTAAATCCTCGCCTATGTATTCCATAAGGGTAAAAACCTTGTCAGAAAATTGAGGATATTTTGAAAGAATAGCATCCTTATGCCCCTTAGTCATTGTAAGGATAAGATCAGAATTTTCTATTAGATCCTTTGTAAGGGGTCTTGATAAATGGGATGATATGTCTATTCCCATCTCACTAAGGGCTAAAATAGCATTCTCTGAGGCTGCCATGCCAAAGGGTGCAAAAACCCCAGCTGATGATACTTCAAGATTCAAGTTTTCCTTTTGTATTAAATTTTTAGCAATACCCTCAGCCATCGCACTTCTACAGGTGTTACCTGTGCAAACAAATAGAATTTTCATGGCAAACCTCCTACATTTCAATAAGGTTGTTTCCAGATGCTTTCTTTAGTCGATTCATTATGGCTGAAAAAAGCCCATCTTCTTTAAAGCCAATTGAAAGTATTAAATCCACATTAGTTTTATCGAATTCCCTTAGCTTATCGAATAAATTTGCAGCAATAGTCCCTGGGTCCTTTATGCTTCCTAAGGAAACTTTAATATCAGCATCTATTTTATCCATAATCTCATCCACAATCAAAACTCCAACGGTTTTGCCTTGCCTTTTCATATTATACACGTTTTCCGTAATATATTCAACAACCTTTTGGGTATCTCCCTTTATTACTTTTAAAGGGGCTTTTGGCGCATAATGCCTATACTTCATACCAGGAGATTTTGGCTTAAAATCCTTATCTTTTATCGCTGGATCAACCAAAACCTTACCAACAACCTCTTCGAGGTCCTCCCTTGTAATAAATCCTGGTCTTAAAATCATAATGTCCTCATCTGTTGCATCAACAACAGTAGATTCAAGACCAACCCTACACCTTTCACCGCCTATTATCATGTCCACCCTTCCATAAAGATCCTCAATACAATGCTCTATTGAGGTTGGACTTGGCCTTCCAGAAATATTTGCACTTGGTGCAGCAATTGGAACACCAGAAAACTCTATCAGCTTTCTTGCAAGCCTATTTTCAGGCATTCTGATTGCAACGCTGTCAAGGCCAGCTGTAACAACATCAGGGATTAAACTTGACTTTGGCATTATAATCGTTAAAGGCCCTGGCCAAAAGTTTTCCATCAAAATCTTTGCTTTATCTGGAATATATTTTACATATTTTGAAATATCAAAGCTGGCAACATGAACGATTAAAGGATTATCCTGCGGTCTTCCCTTTGCTCCAAAAATTTTTTTGCAGGCAGCCTCATCAAGGGCATTTGCTCCAAGCCCATAAACTGTTTCCGTTGGGAAAACTACAAGACCTCCCTGTTTTATAACCTCAGCAGCTTCTTTTATCTTTTCCTCGTCCCTTTCGTTTATCCTATAAACCTTTGTATCCATAATTATCCTCCTAACCGAAAAAAGAAACCAATAAAAGGCCTAAAAGTAAGCCTAAAAGAGTAGATAAGGTTGATAAAATCCCCTTTGAAAGTTCTTTGCTCTCTGGAATTAACTCCCCTACAACAATATATAGCATAGTTCCTGAAGCAAATCCAAGGCATAACGATACAAAAACATTCGAAATATTTCCAAGAACAGCACCAAAATAAGTTCCTATCGCCGTAGGAAGGGCTGTTAGAGCAGTTAATATTAATATCTGCCACCTTTTTAAGCTGCTCTGAAGAAGGGGTGCTGCAACAGCAGCTCCCTCTGGAATATCATGAAAGGCAATAACAATTGCTATTTTAAAACCAAAGTTTATTCCCTTTATAAACCCTGTTCCTATGGCAAGCCCTTCTGGAAAATTGTGGGCCGATAGAGCAAGGGCTAAAAGAAGGGCAGTTTTAAGGTGCTTCCCGTATTTTTTTATTATGTTTAAGTATGACAAAAAATAATCCAAAATTATAGCAAAGGCTATCCCAATTATAGTTCCGACAATCGCTAACAATAGCCCTCCGGTTTCTATCGATTCCGGTATAAGGTCAAAGGTGACAACCGACAACATAAGTCCAGCTGCAATGCCTATTATGCTTGACATTAATATATTATTTGTCTTTTTAAGAATAACTATTAAAAATGCTCCAAAGGTGGTTCCAAAGGCACAAACTAATGTTCCAATAAGGGTTATGGTTAATATGTTCATAAAATTTCATCTCCTTAAAATATTCCTTTTAAAAATTTATTTTAAGGAGATGAAATATATTACGATAAGTTGTATTCCTCCATAAAAAGTTTTATATATTCCATTGCTTTCCTTGAAAACTCTGCTTCAAAACAGTTTTTGTAAAGCTTATAAAGATAAAAATATTTTTTAGCGCCGCCCTTTTTAATGATATAATAATAAAACTCATCTTCATTATACTTTTCATTTAAAATCCTATAAACCCTTTTAAAATCTCCATTTTCATTAAGCTTTAAAAGTCTTTTAACTCTTTTGCCCTTTATGAATATAACTATATCAAAATCATCTTTATTGCTAATAACATCCACATAGACAACCTTTGAGGGTTGTAATGACAAATTACCCTTTAAGGGCTGATGGATTTTGATTTTTTCAAAGGATATATCAACACTAAACTTTGATTCAAAATATAGTTTAAAAATGTTTATTAAAATTAAAAGTTCAATAATAAGGGCATAGGCAATAGTAAAGTAACTTTGCCAGCCTTTTACTACACTTAAGCTTATGGCTGCAAAGGTAAAATAAGCAACTAATATAAGAATAAAAAAGGAAATAAAATAATTTCTATTGAGCCTTGCCCTTTCTTTTTTAATGGCCTTTTTAATCGAAAACATAATATGGGATTACTCCCCAACCTCCTTTAGCTTTTCAGCCTGATCAGCAGTAATTAGGGCATCTATAACCTCATCTATTTCCCCATCTAAAAAGGCTTCAAGCTGATAAATTGTAAGGCCTATTCTATGGTCAGTAACTCTTCCTTGTGGGAAATTATAGGTTCTAATTCTTTCGCTTCTATCTCCAGTTCCTACCTGACTTTTTCTTTCTGCAGCTATTTGACTTCTTTGTTTTTCAAGCTCTATCTCATAGAGCTTTGCCTTAAGGATCTTCATCGCCTTTTCTCTGTTTTTTAGCTGCGATTTTTCATCCTGGCAGGATACAACAATACCTGTTGGAAGGTGAGTTATTCTAACTGCAGAGTCGGTTGTATTAACATGCTGTCCGCCATGGCCTGAAGATCTAAAAACGTCAATTCTAAGATCATTCGGATTAATTTCAACCTCAACATCATCAACTTCTGGTAATACAGCAACCGTTGCTGTTGATGTGTGTATTCTTCCTCCAGCTTCAGTAACAGGAACTCTTTGAACCCTGTGAACTCCGCTTTCGTATTTCAATCTTGAATAGGCACCCTGACCTTTTACCATAAAAATAACTTCCTTATATCCGCCAAGATCATTGGGGCTTGATGAAACAAGTTCTGTTTTGAAGTTATGCCTTTCTGCGTATCTTGTATACATTCTGTAAAGATCCGCTGCAAATAAAGCTGCTTCATCCCCACCTGCACCAGCTCTAATTTCGATAAATACGTTCTTTTCATCGTTAGGGTCCTTAGGTAGGAGTAATAATTTTAGCTCCTTTTCTACCCTTTCCTTTTCTTCAAAAAGCTCCTTTAACTCCTCTTCAACAAGGTCCTTCATTTCCCTATCTATGTCATCCTCTAAAAGTTCCTTATCTTCCTTTATTCTTTTTAATATTGTCTTATATTCTCTATATTTTAAAACGATTTCTTCTAATGAATTGTGCTCTTTGCATAATTTTTGAAATAAATTATTATCAGCTATAACCTCAGGATCGCTAATCTTTTTTGATATTTCCTCATATTTTTCTTCGATAAAATCTAATTTTTCTAGCATGTTTCCACCCTCCAAAATTTTAATCATGAAATATTATAGCAATTAAATCTACAAATTATCAACATATTTTGCTATAATCACCCTATCAAGACCTGCAAGATCTTTAAAAATTTCTATATTTTTATAGCCTTCTCCCTCAAGTATTTTTTTAACATCCATTCTCTGATTATATCCTATTTCGAAGGCTATATATCCGTTTTTCTTTAAATATACTTTAGCCTCCTTTGATATTTCCCTATAAAAGTATAGCCCATCCTCCCCACCTGATAGGGCAAGCTTCGGCTCAAAATTTTTAACCTCATCCATAAGATCTTTAATTTCCTCCTCCTTTATATAGGGAGGGTTTGAAACTATAAGATCCACTCTGCCCTTCAAATCATCATCTAAATTTTTAAGAAGGTCTGATTTTTTAATATAAACCCTATCTTGAACATTATTTTTTTCTGCATTTAATCGCGTGATTTCAAGAGGAGTGCTGTCTATGTCAAGGGCATAAACTGTGGAATCTTTCTTATTATAGGCTATTGCAATTGAAATTGCACCACTACCACAACCTATATCTATTATCTTTGGACTATTTATATTTTTTAAGATTTCAAGGCACTTTTCAACAAGAACTTCAGTATCCGGCCTTGGAATCAATACGCCTTCCTTAACTATAAATTTAAGACCATAAAATTCCCACTCGCCAAGAATATACTGTAGCGGTCTCCCCAATGCCCTTTCTTTGATCATATTTAAAAAGGATTTTTCTAAAGTTTCATCTATTTTATCATTCAAATGACAGTGAATATAGGTTCTGTCTTTTTTAAGGATATAGGATAGAATTATTTCTGCATCTATAAATGGTTTATTGTTATTCTTAAGGATATCCTTTGCTATATTTAATACTTCAAAATAAGTCAAAGTATCACCAACCTTAATCTAACACGTTTTTAAGGGCCTCAAGGGCAACTTCAATTTGAGATTCATCCGGCTCTTTTGTTGTTAGTTTTTGCAGCATCAGCCCTGGATAAGAAAGCATCTTAGAAAGCTTGGATTCAGATTTTCCAAACCATCTTATAAGCTCATAGGAAAGTCCTGCAACAAGGGGGATTAAAATAAGCCTTGATAATATTCTTATTAAAAGATTAGGCCAGCCTAAAAAGCTAAAGATAAAAATGCTAATTAGCATGACTATGAGTAAAAAGTTCGTCCCACACCTTGGATGAAGAGTTGAAAACTTTTTTGCATTTTCAACAGTAAGCTCAATCCCTGCCTCGTAGCAGTGGATGCTCTTATGTTCTGCACCATGATACTGAAAAACCCTTTGAATGTCGTTTAACTTGCTAATTAAAACTATATAAAATAAAAATATCGCAAGTCTTATTATTCCCTCTAATATATTTTTTATAAAACCGCTTGTTTTTATAAAGGTTGCTGCAAAGGTTGGCAAAATAAAAAAAAGCAGCATCGCAAAGATTAGAGAAACGATAATTGTAAATCCCATTTCAAAGGCTTCATATTTCTCTTTTAGTTTATCTTTTAGATATCTTTCAACCCTTGTCTCCTCAGCTTCAAAAAACTGTGCTGAATAAGACAAAGCCTTGACTCCCGTAATAAGGGAATCAAAAAAAGCAGCAACTCCTCTTATAATCGGCATGCCTAATATTTTATGCTTTTTGCTAAGGGGAACATTTTCTTCAACGCTTACATTAATGTTTCCCTTTGCATCCCTTACTGCAATTGCAATCTTCCTCTCACCTCTCATCATAACCCCTTCTATAACCGCCTGTCCTCCTATGGGGACAGTTCTTAATTGTTTCATCTTTCCATCACCTCTTTTGGGGACGGTTCTTAATAGTTTTACGTATTAAAAAGTTTTAAAACGTCCCAAGTCCATTATTTATTAAAACATCCTCAGTTCCCATTTAATTTTTATAAAATTAATGAACCATCCCTAATGCTTGTCCACTTAATGTGCACTAAAACATATTATAATATATCTTCTTTTTATAAAAAAGAAAATTTTTTTGTTAAAACTTCTTGTCCCTATTTTCACTGTTATCCAAAAATTTTTCCAATATAAATTTATATTTTGAATCATTATTGACAAGTTCATATCCTATGTTGAATAAGACAGCTACCCGCGCAGAGGTTATATTTCCAATTATTTTGCATATTTGGCTATAACTGTATCCGCAAAAACACCTTAACAGATAAACTGCTATTGCTCTAAACTCCTTTGATTTTTTTCTATACTTCAAATATAAAAGCTTTCTTTCTACTCCTAAATTTTCTTCTAAAAAACTCAAAATGTCTTGAGGTGAATATTCCCTTCTTAATATAGTTCTATCGCTTCTATATTCTCCAGGTTGATCTTCAAATTCAATAGTTTTTCTTATTTTATTATCTTTACATGAGAATACAAACTTATAATAGCTCTCTCTAGCCTTTTTAACATTTGAACCAAAAAGTCCCAATATAAAACCCTCATCGAGTATCTCGAACTTATCATGATCAATCCCAAGATATACTGATAAGCTGGAATACTCATACCTTTCTGGGCATTCCCTATATTCTTTTATTGCCATAGGATTGTTATGAATATATGCCGATAATGTCAAAAGATATCTTTCGTCTTTAACAATTATGCTCTTGAATCTATCATGAAATAGATGCCCTTTTCTTTGGTATCTTCTATTAAAATATTGAGCATAGCACTGATTAATACTATGCATAATTTTTGAAATATCAAAACCATTGGAATCAATTATGAGATGAACATGATTTGTCATTAGGCAATAAGCATAAACTTTAAATTCATATTTCTCCTGATATTTTTTGATATATCCCATAAATACCTTCTTGTCAGCATCACATCTGAAAAGATCCGTATCGCTTATACTTTTGCACATAATATGGTAAATCGAATCGTTCGACTTTAGTCTTGCACATCTAGGCATACTATCTACAACCCCCTATGATTTTTGTAGATAGTATGCCCATTATTTTGGGTATTTATGCAACAAATTGCAGTATATGTTAATCTTCCCAAAATTCTAAGAATTTCTTGGATTCATTTTTTCGTTTTATGGTTTCTTCTTTATCAACATATATAGTTGATGCAAAAACGATAACGTCTCCTTCTTTTGCCTCTTTAGGTATCAACTGACGTTTGATGCTCTCTACCTTTCCATCATCAAAGACGATTATTGCAAACTCACCTTCAAACCTATCTATAACTCCCTTCATTATAACCCCTTCTAATTATTTAGAATTTACTAAGATATAAAACTATTAAGAACCGTCCCTATTTTAAAACAATATGACACTTACGACAACGAGCTTCATAGGCTTCTTTAGCTCCTACTAGGACAATAGGATCAGAATATTTAGCAGGCTTACCATTGATTAACCTTTGGGTTCTTGTTGCTGGATTTCCACAAACAACACATATAGCTTGTATTTTATCGACAAATTCTGCTATAGCAAGAAGCCTTGGAACTGGTCCAAAGGGTTCTCCCCTAAAATCAAGGTCAAGACCAGCACAGATAACTCTTTTGCCTTTATCTGCTAACTTTTTACAAACTTCAACTATTTCTTCATCAAAAAACTGAACCTCATCTATTGCAATAACATCAGTATCTTCGCTCACTAGATTAAGTATTTCCGTTGAATTTTCAACCGAATGTGCCCCCTCTTTATCTCCGTTGTGGGATACTACTTCTGTTATGCTGTATCTATTATCTATAGAAGGTTTAAAAACTTGAACCTTTTGCCTTGCTATTTTAGCTCTTTTTATCCTTCTTATTAGCTCCTCACTTTTACCGCTATACATTGGTCCAACAATCATTTCTATCCAACCATGATCCTTTGGGCCATACATGATAAAACCTCCTTAAAAGAAAAAGACCGGCGTCCCGGTCAAAAAATTATTCTTCTTCTTTGATATTGTATTTTTTCATGAACTTTTCTAATCTACCACCAGCTTCAACTATCATCTTTTGCTTTCCAGTGAAGAATGGATGACATTTTGAGCAAATTTCAACCTTAATTTCCTTCTTAACAGAACCTGTTACAAAAGTATTACCACATGCACACTTAACAACTGCTTCATGAGTGTAATTTGGATGGATTCCTTCTCTCATCTTGTTCACCTCTTTCTATTTTAAATAAGTATTTTAATTTATTCTTTCCCTTTTAACCCTAAAAATTATACCATACTTATATATAATTATCAACCTTTAATTATAAGTTGATAGTGTCAAGATATTGTAGGTTAATTTTTATAGACAACCCCCTAAAATGTTTAAAATCAAGACTTTCGTAAACTTTTAAACTTTAAATTATATTTTCATATTTAATTGATTTTAATATCTTATACATTGGCGTTACTTTTCCAATATTTAATATTGTTATATTATTTATTCCTTCTCGTGAAGAATTATTTATTCTTTTAATTGTTTCCTTTATCTTCTTTTTATTTAATTTAAATGTTTCAATATCTTCCTTGTATATACTTATTTCCCTTAAATTACCTCCATTCCTGCTAAATACCCTTAGCTTTGCCATTATCTTTAATCCCTCTTTACTCCATCCTAATGGCCTACTGCTTAATCTCGCTGATAATACATGGCTTATATGCCCTTCTGCACTGCATCCTATTACATCCTCGTCCTCTTTATATATTACTATCCCTTCCCAGTTATTTAATATATATCTCCTTGCTTCTTTTGCTCTCTCCTTTTCTGTCTTAGTTTCTGCTATATTTATTAACTCCTTAAATATCTCCCTTAAAACCTTCTTATCCCCTTCATTTATTGCTCCCCATATCTTTTGCCTATATTCTTCTCGCTTTGCTGTCCCTCTTATTATGTATTTGTTCAAATGATATCTATCTAATACAAATTTCGCTTTCGGAATCCATTCCATTCCTTCCTTTATCCATCTTGCTCCATCTCCTGCTATGTATATCTTTTCTATGCTCTCTATATCATAATTGTCATACACATAATTCGCTACATCTATCCATATTTCTTCAGCTTCTACACCAACGTATGCTTTGTAATATACATTCTTTAATTCGTTTCTCCCATTTTTGCTTTGCCTTCCTTCATGTATATATACAAGCCTTGGCATCTCCTTCTTCCCATCCTGCAATGCCACATGATCCTCATCTGCTTCTATGTATAGCACTCTTACTTTCCTCTTTTCTTTTACTTCCCTTTTTACTTCTACTTCTCCTACCTGTCTTATTGCATTAAATACCGTCTGTCTACTTAGTTTCTCCGGACATGTTATTTTACTACTCTCCTCATAGGACATATTAATTGCGTTCTCCACCAGCTTTATCTTTACTTCTTTATCTACCTTCTCATGTTTGCTTATCCCTATAATTTCATCAAGTAAATATCTATATTCCCCATTCTTCTTAGATTTGTAATACGTTCTTGCATATTCTATTTCGCCTAGCATTGTTACAATCTTTTTCTTGTCTTTCCTTTCTACTACCCATCCCTTTTTCCTTTTTTCATCTTCTTTAATCGTTTTATCTAATTCTTCTAAAAAGTCCTTTATTATGTTTGCTCCTAATTCATCAGTCATTTTTTTAACTACATCAACAAGTTTTGTTAAATCCCATTCTTCTGATATAGTTTCTTCAACATTTTTTATTAATTTAGTAGTGAAATTTATTAAATGTTGTTGTATAATATTATTCAAAAGAGACACCCCCTTATTGGTTTGTGTGTTTTTTTCACTTTTATTTTATCACAGGGGTTGTCTCTTTTAAATTTTTTGTCTTTTTTCGTCCTACAATAATTTTACACTATGTTATAAGTTTGTTTATAATTTAGAGAAAATGTAATTTACATGAAAATAAAACAATTAAGAACTGTCCCTATGTTGTTCCCCTTAAATTAGTTTGGGGAACATTTGAACAAATTCTTTATTATTTTTAGTCTTTAAAAGGGCGTGGATCAATTTTTCAGTTGCCTCTTGGGTAGTTTCCGTTGCTAAAACACGCCTTATTGCCATTACGGCATTGTATTCTTCATTTGTTAATAAAAGGTCTTCTCTTCTTGTTCCCGATTTGTTTATATCAATGGCTGGGAATATTCTTCTTTCTTGAAGTTTTCTATCTAAGTGAACTTCCATGTTACCTGTTCCCTTAAATTCTTCGAAAATTACATCGTCCATACGGCTTCCTGTTTCAATAAGGGCTGTTGCAAGGATTGTAAGGCTTCCACCTTCTTCTATGTTTCTTGCAGCTCCAAAGAATTTTTTTGGCTGAATTAGGGCACCTGGATCCAAACCACCTGATAGTGTTCTTCCGGTTGGGGAAATTGTTAAGTTATATGCCCTTGCAAGCCTTGTTAAACTATCAAGCAAAATAACCACATCTTTTTTTAGTTCAACCAATCTTTTGGCCCTTTCAAGAACCAATTCTGCAACCCTTGTATGATTTTCCGGCTCTTCGTCAAAGGTGGAATAAACAACTTCCCCTTGTATAGACCTTTGCATATCAGTAACTTCTTCAGGTCTTTCATCTATTAACAAAACAATCAATTCTACATCTGGATGATTTCTTGTTATAGCATTTGCAATCTTTTTAAGCAAAACGGTTTTACCTGCCTTAGGAGGTGCAACAATAAGTCCCCTCTGTCCCCTTCCAATAGGAGCTAAAATATCGATAAGCCTTGTAGCAAGCTCATTACCTGATGTTTCAAGGGTTAATCTTTTAGTCGGATATATTGGAGTTAAATTTTCAAAGGCTTTTCTCCCTTGTATTTTTTCTGGTGGTAGTCCGTTTATCTCTTGAAGATACAAAAGAGCCCTGTATTTTTCAGTTTCATTTGGAATTCTCGCTTTCCCCTTAACTTTGTCTCCTGTTCTTAAGTTAAATTTTCTTATCTGGGAAGGAGAAACGTAAACATCCCTTGGCCCCTGTTGATAATTATCAAGCCTTAAAAAACCATATGATTGATTTTCGATAAGTTCAAATATACCCTCTACCGTATCCGAATCAACCAAAAGTTCTTGAAGTTTGTTTCTTTTATCTTCATCTATATCATGAAGTTTAATTTCTTCTAATTCTTTTTCAACTTCTGGTATAATAACTGGAATATCCTCTTTAATATCTTTCTTATCCTTATTTTCCTCCTGTAATTTAAGTATTTCTTCAATTAGCTCACTTTTTCTAAATCTTGTAACTGATTTAATTCCAAGTTCTTTACCTAACTCCCTCAGCTCATCTAAAGTTTTTCCTTTTAATTCTTCAAAATCCATAAAATACCTCCTAGTTGCAGTTATATTTTGTATTTTTATAATAGGGGAAACAAATCGCGAAATGGGAAACACAGAGGATACTGAAAACCGAATATATGGTAAGTATTATTTTATAAAAAAATAGCTGAATTGTAAAGTATCATGGGAAATTGTTGCAAAAATTAAACAAATAAGAACCGTCCCTATTAAAAAAAGCTGCCAGCTGGCAGCTTATTTCTTAGGAACCTTCTCCCAATCTTTTAGGAATCTTTCAATACCTATATCTGTTAATGGATGTTTTGTCATTTGTTCTAATACTTTAAATGGAACTGTTGCAATGTGCGCACCCGCAAGGGCAGCCTTTTCAACATGAATAGGATGTCTTATGCTTGCAGCTATTATTTCTGTTTCAATACCATAGTTGTCAAAAATTCTAACTATTTCTTCAATCAAATACATTCCATCCTGACCAATGTCATCAAGTCTTCCAAGGAATGGGCTAACATAGGTTGCACCTGCCTTTGCAGCAAGAAGTGCCTGAGCTGATGAGAATATTAAAGTCACGTTAGTCTTTATTCCTTCCTTTGAAAGAACCTTTACAGCCTTTAAGCCTTCAATAGTCATAGGAATCTTTATAACTATGTTTTTATGTATCTTTGCAAGTTCCCTTGCTTCCTTAATCATACCCTCATGATCAAGGCTAATAACCTCAGCACTAATAGGTCCATCCACTATATCAGTTATTTCCTTAACTACTTCTACAAAGTCCCTACCTTCCTTTGCAATAAGGGATGGATTTGTTGTTACACCGCATATAACTCCCCAGGAGTTTGCTTCTCTAATTTCATTTACGTTTGCAGTATCGATAAATAGCTTCACTTTAAACCCTCCTTACACTTGATTGATAATTAAAACCTAAAAGTTTTAAAAGCTCATCAAAATCATTTTCATACCTATCTATTATAGCATTAATTGCATCATCTTTTCCAGCAAAAGCTATTTCAAAACCACTAAAAGAGCAGTTTATTATCTTTAAAGGTTTTTCAATTATGTCCTTTAGTTTAAACTTATATCTGTGGATTCTATCGCAAAAAACGCATTTGATATCCAAAACCACTTCCTTGTTCACTATCTTATAGCTTAATAAACTTCCACCGCATTCACATTTTAATCCCTTAGCTTCCTTTGCCTTAAAAAGATCTATATCAATTTTTTTAAATTTTCCGCAACCACTGCACTTTACTGCAATAACAAACTTAGGTGAAATAAACATATTAACACCTCCTTTTTAAAAATATTCAACGTCCCAATTAAAAATCCTTCTTTTGTCGAATGAAAAATTTTTTTGTAGAATATAACTACAAAAGATTATCAAAATAGGCATCAAGGGATAACCGTATCTTGAAAAGGTAAAATAAGGAATATATACAATCATAAAATACACAACTACATACTTTAAGATTTTAGCTATCCTACCAAAGGATAAAAGCATCCCTAAAAAGCCAAGAACTACTATAAAATTATGGACATAATTAACATATTTTAATCTTACTCCAAAAACATTCCTCCAATAAAAGGGCCTATTAAACAAATAAATTTGTTTCTTTATAAGATACCAATATAGATATCCCTTAGGATCCTTGTTAAGCTGACTTATAAACCTTTCCTTAGCTATCTTCCTTTCAATCTCATCATTTCTTATTTCATCATCAGAGGTCTTATAAGGGACATAATCTTTACTTTGGTCGTAATTTACATAGGTTGCTTGAAGCATTGGATTTCCGCTTGACAGTGTAAACGGAACAAATCTTTTAAAAATCAAATAATTCCTTATCCACCATGGACTTAATATCAAGACAAAAATAATTGCAACTTTAAAGCTAATTCTTACACACCATTTATAATCAAATCCTTCTCTTATCCAATAAATAACTAATACAACCGGAAGTAGAGCAACCACCGGCTTAAAATATAAGCTCAAACTCCAAAACAAACCGCTCAAATAATAATGCCTTTCATTATCCTCCTTTAATGCTAAGACCAAAAAATATAAACTACATAAAAATAAAAATTTAAAAATCCCTTCCGTTAGCACAACTTGAGTCACAAAATATTCAGGAAGATATAAGGCATCTATTAAAGATGCTAAAGCCCCAACCCTTTCGTTAAAAACTTCTTTTGCCAATAAATATATTAAAGCAAGGGATATTCCTTGTATGATAGCTTGAAAAATTCTAAAGGCTAGGACTGCCTTAAATAAAGAAAAAAAGGATAAAAATAAAGCCAAAACAATCGGAAGTCCTGGCATAATATAAACTGTATCCAGCTTACTTCTATAAATAAGCCTTCCTTCCCTTAAAAGATATAGTCCACTTCTTATATATTTAACATCATCATTGTTTAAAGATATAAAACTTCCAAGATAATAGTTTTGACAAAATCTTATGCTAATATATATATTCAACAAAACAAAAATAATAACTAAAACTAGAATCCTTTTTTTCAACCTAATCCTCCTCTTCTAACCTTTCCTTTAAAAGCCCCACCTCTTGAACCAATCTTATTATCTGTCTTTGAAGCTTAGATATAATTATTAATAGATATAAAATACAAAGAATCGAAAAAATAATCACCGACCCTAACCCTTTAAATTTTAAAAATACAAAAAATGAAAAGTAAAAAAATAAAAGCCATAAGGAAAATCTAATATCCAAAATCCTTTCCTTAGAAAAGTAGTAAATTAACAATAAAAAAATTATAGTAAACAAATCCTTCACTCCTTAAGATTTCAAAAGTAATGAAAGTGTTACCTTAAGGGCATAATATATGGATTTCATAGGGGTTATTGATGATCTTCCCTCCTCACGCTTATTCATCTTTACAGCAACTTCGCTAATTCTTAGATTAGAGGACTTAGCATAGCTTATAGCCTCAACTTCAGGATAATCATAGGGATAATACCTACAAAAAGCATCTATTGCTCTCTTGCTAAAGGCTCTAAACCCCGATGTAGGATCTGTTATTCTTTGTCCTGTAATAACTGAAACTAAAAAAGCAAAAAATTTTATTCCCAAGCGCCTTAAAAAAGGTGGTTTATAGAAATTCCCCTCTAAAAATCTTGAACCTATAACAAGGTCAAATCCTTTTTGAATTTCCAAAATCAAATCATCTATATATTCAGCCCTATGCTGCCCATCTCCATCAAACTGAATAGCGACATCATAATTCAAACTTTTAGCGTGCAAAAGCCCCGTCTGAACAGCACCGCCAATACCCAAATTGCAAGGAAGGTCAATTACCTTACACCCTTCCTCCTTTGCCTCTAAATAAGTATTATCCAAAGAACCATCGTTTATAACAACAATATCCCAATCCTTTGAACTTTCTTTTAGCTGCCTTATAACCCTTTTAATATTCTTCTCCTCATTAAAGGCAGGAACTATAATCAAAATCCTCATAGCATCACCATACATATTATCTCCAAAATTACAAAAAATATTTAAGGCGTGCATTATTTTGCACGCCTATTTTCAAGGGACGCCTTTACAAAATCCCTAAATAAAGGATGCGGTCTATTTGGTCTTGATTTAAACTCTGGATGGAATTGCACCCCAACAAACCATCTATGATTCTTCAATTCAACTATTTCAACCAACCTATCATCGGGTGATGTTCCTGCAATAACAAGACCCTTTTCCATAAGCTTTGTTCTATATTCATTGTTAAACTCATATCTGTGTCTGTGCCTTTCATATATAACTTCATCCTTGTAGGCCTCATAAGAGAAGGTGCCCTCCTTTATCTTACATGGATAAAGGCCAAGCCTCATGGTTCCTCCCTTTTCATCTACATCCCTCTGTTCTGGCATAAGGTCAATTACAGGATATTTAGTTTCAGGGTCTATCTCAGAGCTATTTGCCCCCTCTAATCCTGCAACATCCCTTGCAAATTCAACTACCGAAAGCTGCATTCCAAGGCAAATTCCAAGAAATGGAACATTATTTTCCCTTGCATATTTAATGGCTAAAATTTTTCCTTCAATTCCCCTATCTCCAAAGCCTCCAGGAACTAATATTCCATCAGCATCCTTTAATATTTCTTTGTAGTTTTCCATATCAATATGGGCAGCATTAACCCAATCTATTTCAACCTCACAATCATTTGCAATCCCTGCATGTCTTAAGCTTTCAACAACAGACATATAAGCATCCTTAAGCTCAACATATTTTCCAACAAGGGCTATCTTTACCTTTTCCTTTGGATTTTTTAATTTTTCTACCATGTTTCTCCAATCAGAAAGTTCAGCATCTGAACACTTTAAGCCAAGTTTTTTTACAACAAGATCATCTAGCCCCTCCTCATGTAAAAGCAAAGGAACTTCATATATAGTATCAGCATCCATATTTTGTATTACAGCATCAGCAGAAACATTACAGAAAAGTCCTATCTTTTCCTTAAGCTCTAAGGATAAAGGCTTTTCAGTTCTACAAACTATAATATCAGGTTGAATACCGATGCTTCGTAGTTCCTTTACTGAATGTTGTGTAGGCTTAGTTTTTAATTCCCCTGATTTCCCAAGATAAGGCACCAAAGTTACATGAATAAATAAAACATTTTCCCTTCCAACATCGTATTTTATCTGCCTTATTGCTTCTAAGAAGGGTAAACTTTCAATATCTCCTACTGTTCCTCCAATTTCAGTAATAACTACATCAACTTCCCTTTCCTTTGCAACTCTATATACTCTTTGTTTTATTTCGTTAGTAATGTGGGGGATAACTTGAACTGTTCCTCCGAGGTAATCTCCTCTTCTTTCTTTTTGAATTACAGACCAGTATATTTTCCCAGTTGTGACATTGCTATTTTTAGACAAGTTTTCATCGATAAATCTCTCATAGTGACCGAGATCAAGATCTGCTTCAGCTCCGTCATCGGTGACGAAGACCTCACCATGCTGATATGGGCTCATGGTTCCTGGATCTATATTTATATATGGGTCAAACTTTTGAATAGAGACTTTTAGCCCCCTTGCTTTTAACAATCGCCCTAAAGAAGCTGCTGTTATTCCCTTACCAAGAGAAGATGTAACTCCGCCTGTTATAAAGATATATTTCGTTGCCATAACGCCCCTCCTTTGTATTATTAACTTTTATATTTTACTTCAAAAACAGAAAATTATCAATAAAAAATAAAGGCTTTTCGCCTTTATTTATAGTTTAAAACTATTACCTTTAATTCATTCATATTAAGATCTTCATTCTTAATTTCAACTACCTGCCCCTTTAGTCTTTCAACATTGGAAAATCTCTTTATAAAATTATCGACAGGATCTAAATTAAACTTTAAAGGCTCTGTTTTATAGTGCATTGGAATTACTATCTTGGGATTTAAAAGTTTTACAATAGTTTCTGCCTTATCAGAATCTACTGTAAAGATTCCTCCAACAGGGATTAAAAGAACATCAACCCTCCCAATCATCTCAACCTGCGCAGGCGATAATATATGACCTAAATCCCCTAAATGGCACACCCTAATTCCATCAACATCAAATACATAAACGATGTTATCGCCTCTTTTTTTGCCATTTTCCTCATCGTGATATGTATGAACTCCTGTAATATTTATGTCCTTGACATAAAAATTTCCAACCTTACTTACCACCTCAAAGTTTCCCTTAACGCAATCTATAAAGTTATGGTCAAAATGTTGATGGCTAACGGTTACTATATCTGCTTCAACCTGTGGAAGAGGATATCCTACATTATCATCAAAGGGATCCGTTAAAATTCTTACCCCCTTTGCTGATGTTATCTTAAAGCATGCATGTCCCAACCATTTAATTCTCATGTTATCCCTCCTAAGTTTAACTTAATAATATTCATATGCCTAACTTTTTAATTTTATACTGTAAAGTCTGCCTTGGAATCTTTAAAAAATTAGCTGCTTTTGATACATTTCCATTATACAAAGCTAGTGCCTCTTTGATGAGCCTTTTTTCATATTCACTTACTAATTCCTCAAGCCCCTTATGCTCCCTTTTTATATGTTCAGGAAGGTCTTTAGGAGATATAAAACCCTCATCCTTTATATTCATTATTGCTTCAATAACGTTTTTTAGCTCTCTAATGTTGCCTGGCCAATCATAGTTATAAAAATACTCAAGTGCCTCCTGGGATATACCTAAAATGTTTTTATTAAATTTTCTATTAAATGCATTTATAAAATAATCACATAATTCTATTATATCCTCTTTTCTTTCTTTAAGCTCAGGCAATTGTATGTAAAATACACTAAGCCTATAAAAAAGATCCCTTCTTAATAAACCTTTTTCGATACAAATTTCAGGTTCGACATTAGTTGAGGCTATAACTCTAACATCGACTTTAACTTCCTTTAAATCCCCAATCCTTCTTACGACTCCATCCTCTAAAACCCTAAGAAGCTTTCCCTGAAGTTCTATTGGCATGGAATTTAGCTCATCCAAATATAATATTCCTCCATTTGCCATTTCAAAAAGCCCCTTTTTATCAAGGGCCTCTGTAAAGGCTCCCCTTACAGTTCCAAATAATATGCTCTCCAAAAGATTGGAAGGAACTGCAGCGCAATTTTGGCTAATTAAGGGCTTTGTCCTTCTATTTCCAATATCATGAATATATTTTACTAAAACCTCTTTTCCAGTTCCTGTTTCACCATAGATTAAAAGTGGGGATGGAGAATTAGAAATTTTTTGTGCATAAGCCTTTATTTCTTTTATTTTGTTGCTTTTACCTATAAAATATTCCATTTCTTCACCCCATTTTAAATTTTCATAAAATTATATTAGCATCATATTCCAATATAAACAACAGAATAATTTATCTAAAAATAAGAAAGTTTGTCGCAAGATACTATGACAAAATTTTATGTTAAAGTAAATTCATGACAAGTTTAGTCGCCACTTAAACTCAAACTTTAACTTTAAAATAGCTTTAAGTAAAAAAATAGCACCCAAAAAGGTGCTAGTTTTGTCCTTCTGAAGTTTTAATGTTTAATTCTAAAAGGTTGTCAATATATCCAGTATCGTTTGTATTAACCTTATATTCCAGTTTAACCTTCCCACCGTTTTCATCAACATCAACCTTAACAAGGGTTGGTTTAATCATAATGTTTAAGACCCCAAAGGGTGTGCTATATAGGCTAACAGTAGTTTGGCCCTTTTTAAATTCAATATCTGAATTGGTAGTTCCTCTTCTTACAATGCTAACCCTATCCTTTTCCATTTTTAGAGTGGTTCTTGTCCCTTCCATTCCAGAAATTTCTGTCTCATCATATTCAGCAATATATTGACTTCCTGATTTATAATATTCACCTTCTGTAATTAGTTCAATAACTTCCTTTTCTCCATCTATATTTTGAATTGTCTTGACTGAAATTAATGCCTTCTTTTTCATCCTATCATCACCTTTATCAATATTTTTCAATATCTATCTTTTTTATATTTATTATATCATGCTCTAAAAAATTGCCTCCAACTTTTTTAAATTTTTCCGGATTATCGCTAACATAGTATTCATATTGTGCAGCTACATTTTGACTGTTTTCTATTCCCTTTTCAGTTAATATATTTTTTAATTCCAATGCCGTTTCCCTTGCAGGATTAATAAGCTTAACCTTATGCTCTAGCACATCATCAACAACCTTCATAAGAAGTGGGTAATGGGTGCATCCCATAACCAAAGAGTCGATGTTAGAATCCTTAAGGGGCTTTAAATATTCCTCCGCAACCATATAGGAAACCTTTGTATTTGCCCATCCTTCCTCAACGATTGGGACAAATAACGGGCATGGATAAGCATAAATTTCAGCTTCCGGAAGTAGCTTTCTAATGGCTCTTTCATAGGCCCTGCTATTTACTGTTCCTTCTGTCCCTATAATGCCGATTTTTTTATTTAAAGTTGCCTTAACGGCAGCAAAAGCTCCAGGTTTTATAACTCCTATTATAGGAATATCAAAGGATTCCTGAAGGGCATCAAGGCTCACCGCTGATGCTGTATTGCAGGCAACAACTATAGCCTTAACATCCTTGGTTAGCAAAAACCTTGTGTTTTGAAAGGCATATCTTGTAACCGTTTCAGCGGATTTTGTTCCATATGGAACCCTTGCTGTATCACCAAAATAAACTATATTTTCATTTGGCAAAAATTCCATGATTTCCTTAACTACAGTAAGCCCACCAATTCCTGAATCGAATACCCCAATCGGTCTTGTATCCAATATAATCCCCTACCTTTATCTGTTACTATATATAATTATATTTAAAATTCGTCCTTATTAATAACAAATACATAATAAAACAACAAGGTAAGTTTGTAAAGAAAAAAATATGCTTTAAGTAAGTGTATATTAGGGTTGGAATGCTAAAAATTGTTTACTTAGAAATAGTTAAAGAATGTTTGCTAAAATATTCAGATCCTAGACAAACTCTCTTTGGCGTTCAGGCTTTGCAATAATTTCGACAGGATTGGGGTAGGATTAGAAAAGGTATCTCCTATTAGCTATGGCAATTACAATTGCTTAGCAAATTGAGCAAATACCAGGGAATTGCTTGGCGGTGTGAATCAAAAAATAAATTTTTCAACAGTTTCTCTTAAAATTTTTTGTTATTTAAAACAATTAAGAACTGTCCCTATAAAATTGTTTAATATTTAAAACAATTGAGAACTGTCCCCAAAAAATTAAAAAATTAAGCGGGTGCAAAAGCACCCACTTACCTTTTCTCCTCCACAAGCTTTGAAGCATATCTTATTGCTGCCGCAACTAAGTTGCCGCAATCCCTCGATGGAACTGAACCCCAGCCTTCTCTTTGAACGATGTCGTAAACGCCGAGCTCCTTTGCAAGCTCGTATTTCAAGGCATCTGACATAATCCCATGCCTTCTTGACATCTTTATCCCCCCTGTTTTGTTCCTATTTATATTTTCCCCCAAAACAAATCCCTTAACCATGAAATATTTTCAAATGCTACATAGTAAGCTCTCCATTGGGAGTATCTATGATTTTTAATATCTTCTCCTCCGTTCCATCCTGTGCATTAATATAAACTAAATATTTCTCTCCCTTATAGGTTCCATAAAACTCGTAGCAGAATACTTCCTTTAAAGATTCCATTGGAATAATCGTTAATCTCACATTCTTTATATCAAGCTTTTGGCTTACATTTTGCCTTGCCTCGCTGGCTGTTATCCTTGGCTTTGGTATATTCCTTTTTGTATGGGCAATCAAATAATGCTGTGCCTCTATTCCAACTATATCACCATTATCAAGGGCAATTTTTAACTTAACCTGATCAGGATATACTAAAACCTTATCTTGAACATAAACATAGTTTATGACGGCAACATTGTCATATTTTAGAGAATACGTAGGAATCATGGATTTATATCCGTTATCTTCTAAAAATTTTAAACCAATCTTAATTGCCTTTTCTATTTTAATCCTTTGCTTTCCTACTTCTCTTGGGTCAAGCATATAGATTAGGTTACCACCGTTTTTGCTTATGTCGATGTTTATGTCATCGCCCTTTCTTCCCTTTACTTTAACAGAAAGGGCATAGGCAGGAACCTTATCGCTGGTCTTGTCGCTATAAATTGAAATTGACTCTACCCTATCCTCTCCTATAATCTTTTTGGCAATTCTTTTAGCTTCTTCTAAAGAAACTTCCTTTTCCTTTAAAACCCTTGGCTTTATATTTAATACGTTTTCTGAAAACGGTCCATCATAAATTAATGTTGGATACTCCTGAAGTTCCTTTGCAATCCTTTCAAATTTCATATCAACCGTTTCCGCAAGGTTCCTTCTAAACATCGATGAACCTGCATCTTTAATTTCCGTCCAGTCAATATTCCCCTCACTTATCTCCCTTTCAAGCTGATGCAGCTCATTGTTTAGGTATCCTGCAAAATCCGTCAGCTTATCAACGGTATTCATGTCTGCCTCAGAAAGGCTCTGCCCAGAGTTTATAGTCTTTAAAAGGGCAAAGCAAAAATCACCCACCTGAGTTAAAAATTTTGTTGTCTGAGCTATTGCACTGTGGTTTATAGGAAGGGAATTTAGCTTATCCTGTGCTATACTTGCCTGCCTCCAAATATCGCTAAAAAGTATTAAGGCCTGTTTTGGTGATGATGTTACCCTTGACTTTGACAGAGAAACCTGTATTCCTTCAACGTTTGAAATAAGCTCATATAAGTTCTTTTGATATTGCCCCTGAAGGTAATTTCTAAACTCCTTTCTATCAAGATAAAGCAAAAAGCTATATGTAGATGTTCCAACTACAATTATAGAAACCACAATCGCAAGAAAGGACCTTTTGTTAAACATACTAACCCTCCTATCTGCAGAAAACATGCTTTCCTATTCTTTTTATCACTGGTCTTGACCATATCCACTTATTTGTCGTCTTTGCTGGATTATAATAATATATTGCACCACCTGATGGATCCCATCCATTTAGAGCATCGTTGGCAGCCTTTTGAGGTGTTGGCTCCAACTTTGCGTTTATCTGACCATCGGCAACAGCCGTAAAGGCCCCAGGCTGATAGATAACTCCTGCAATAGTTTTAGGGAACCTTGGATCCCTTGTTCTATTAACTATAACTGCACCTACTGCCACCTGCCCTATATAAGGTTCTCCTCTTGCTTCACCGTTTATTGCCCTTGCAAGAAGGTTAACATCAGTCCTTTGGGGTTTAGCACTTGTCTGACCTTCATTTATTCCAAGGGCCCTTAAAGTATTGCTGCCTACTATTCCATCCGCTTTTAGTCCCTTTGCCCTTTGAAATCTTTTTACCGCATCCTGAGTATCTTGACCGAAATAATTATCAGGATTTCCTTTAAAATATCCTAATGCCTTTAGCTTTTCCTCAATTCTTTTTACTATATCTCCTTTAGAACCTACTTTGTATGAAGCCGCTTCTATATCCTTTATTTGAATAACTAATTGAGCTATAAAAAATACTATTAAAAGTGGAAGGAATATTTGAACTAGCCTTCTCATAACACCCCTCCTTAAAAACAATTCTAAAGATATTTTTTACATTTTTTTCAATGATATGTATTAAATTAAATATTTTTTTAAGTTTATGTTAATCCTTTGTAATATTAGCCAAATTGCCTTTAAAATGCTATATAATAAAACAAGAGGTGGTGATTAATTTGAAAATTCTATCCCTAACAATTTCAGCAGGAAAAGGGCATCAAAAGGCAGCAGAGGCCGTAAAGGAATACTACATAAGAAATAACATTCAAGTTGAATTTGAAATGATAGATGCTCTAAAATATATAAATCCCATAGTTGACAAGCTAATAATTGGTGGCTATTTAAAATCCTTAAAAAAGACTCCCAAACTTTATGGAAAGCTTTACTACTACTCTGAAAACGAGGATGCTTTAGCCTCCATTTCAAATTTAATTCATGACCTTTTTTCAATCAAACTAAAAAATCTATTAGAAGAAATGATGCCGGATGTTATCCTCTGCACCCATCCCTTTGCAATAGAAATGATGTCGATTTTAAAAAGAAAGGGTAAAACTAATATCCCTGTTGCCGCAATACTTACAGATTATGCACCACACCCTTTTTGGATTCACGAATATATCGATGCCTATATAATTCCAAACGAGGATTTTTTAGACGACCTTTTAAACCTTGGGGTTGCAAAAGAAAATATATATCCTATAGGTATTCCAGTATCTTCCGCCTTCTTAACAGAAATCCCTAAAAAAGAAGCGAGGGAAATTTTACAGCTTGAGGACAAATTAACTTTACTTTTAATGGGTGGGGGCCTTGGAATTGGAAATATAAAAGAAATATTTGAAAAGCTTATTTTTAGCAATCTTGATATTCAAATAATAGCCGTTACAGGATATAATACCATTTTAAAAAATCAGCTTTTAAATCTTTCGTTAAAATCCAATAAGAAAACTAAAATATTAGGATATACCGATAAGGTTAATCTTTTGATGTCCGCCAGCGACCTTCTTATAACAAAACCTGGTGGGCTTACAATAAGCGAAGCATTGGTTAAAGGACTTCCCTTAATCCTTTCAAATCCTATACCCGGGCAAGAGGAAAAAAATACAGAATATCTTTTAAACTGTGGCATTGCAGCCTATGTTAAAAAGGTAGATAGCATCCCTTCAATAATAAACCAGATAATCTCAAGCCCCTTAAGATTAAAATACATGCAGGATATGGCAAAAGAAAAGTCAAAGCCAAATGCAGCAAAGGATGTAGGGGATCTATTAATAAAAATGGCAAAGAAGGAATTCATCTAAGTCCCATCTTTGCCCTTTTTATTGTATTTGAAATTATTTCTAAGCTTTTTAACCTAAGCTCCAATTTATTTCTTTTGTTTCCTTTAAAAGTCTCAACGCTATTTTCCTCAAGGGCCCTTTTTAGCATTTCTTCGCTTTTAGGATCAATTTTCCCTCTTGTGATGTCTATAAAACATAGGGGTGGAAACATGACACACCACCAATTTTTACCCTCTCCGCTACCAAGAACAACCCTTAAGGCCATATATTCTCCTGGAGGAACAACTACATCGCCATATTTTTTTACAGGAAAATTAAAATTTCCAAGATAAACCTTTGATTTATAATCAAACCCATTTTCCTCTAAAACCTTATTAGCAATGTCTTCAATCCTTGAAATGTTTTTAGAGAGTATCTTATAGCTTTCATTATAATCCTTTATATCCTTAATTTTAGGATAAACTTCCCTTAAAATTTCATCCCTCACCTTTAATTTCACATTCTGATCATCTAAACTGTCGCTGTTTGCAATAACATGGAATCTAATAATACCATCTGTCCTTTGAATTGATCCTACTAAAAATGGCAGAATAAAAACTATAATGCAAATTAAAAGTGCTAAAATCCTTTTCATACTTTGTCCCCCTTATTTTACCTTTAACATAGAGTATTCCCCCTTTTTTAAATTTTATTCACCTTATTACTCCAACTCTTCTTATATAGGATTTAACTTTAAAATTAAATTTTGCATTCCTAAAGGCTTCATCCCAATTTTTTTCGTATTTTTTAAATAGATTATATCTATGCTTTTTCGTCCAGCTCTTTAAATTCAAATAGTCAAATCCAATGTCCTCTTGAAAATGCCTTACAACCTCTTTAAGTTCTATTTCAAATTGTTTTGAGATGCTATCCTGCAAATCCCTTATAATATCAGATTTTAATATATCTTCATTTATTAAATAATCCTCGATATCCCCCTCCATTTCAACATCAACAGTAAATACCAGCCTTCCATTTTCTTCGTTAAGCTTTATTTTCGCACTAGAGGATGTTATGTTATATGATAAGATATTGCCTTTATAATTAAATAATTTTTTGCCCTCCTTCAGTTTGTTACAAAATAACGAGTATCCCCTTATATATCTGTCATCAAGCTCACCTATATATTTAAAATCCTTTATCAGAGCTACATTTTTTATAGCAATCTCATCCTTTTGCCTTTTAATAATAGGAATCATAGCCATGCCACTGGATTTTATATTTCCCAAGAATTCATTTAAGCTGACGCTAATCATAGTGGCAACAACCGTATCATTTTTTAAAATTCCTATTATATATGAAGGTAAAAGTTTTTCAAGCTTTGGATTAACATCAATAAGCTCCTTGATATCCTTCGTTGCAACTACGAAGGCGGACCTGTTCTTTTTAGGGTCCCTATCTATCCAATCTAAAACCTCCTTTAACGATTCCTCATCACTTAATAATTTTTCACCTAAAATCAAAAGCTTTTCATGACCAAAAAAGGGTTCTCTATTCTGCTTTTTTCTTATCATGCCCACAGCCTCTGGAAGGTCCTGTGCCCTTACGGTAATCTCCTCAAGGACATCCGATTCCCCACCTTGAATCTTTGATGGATTTGGAACTAAAAACGTAACCTCAAGATTTTGATTTTGAAACTCATAAAAAGGCTTTAAATCATTTTCACTTTTTTTGTCCTCAACTTTGTCAACGGCAATTGCATATATAAACATCCTATCCTCAATCTCCGTCTTATCCCAGCATCCTGTTAAAATAAGAGGGACTAATAAAAGCATTATAAGCCTTTTCATCCTCTTGCCCCCTTTATCTTCGATGCTATAAACATAATTATCGGCAAAGCTATTATTGTATAATATCCAAGGAACATAACTAATTTATCTGTAAGCTCAAAGGTTTCAGCTATACTATCAGGAATCAAAGAAATTACATATATCACAGGTAAAAACAATATTGCTGTGTGTTTTATCTCCTTTTGTTTAATTAAGTTAGAACCAACTATGCTGTAGGCAAAAATGAGAATTACTATTGTAGTAAATATGAGCACTATCCAAAGGGAAAACAACAAACCTTCAATACCTTCTATGAAGGCACCTGGAATATCTGAAGATTTTATAAGGGATAGCGTAGGATATAAAAGAGTAGAGGTATAATCAACCCCAAACCTTGCAATACACTGGATGAATACTACAACATAAAGTATGGTTATAAAAGAAATAGCAATTAATGAACTCTTAAGTGCCTTATCAGGCCTTCTTATAAAGGGAAAGAGCAAAAACAAAACCTCAAAGCCCGAAAGCGAAAAAAGACTATCACTAAGCGATTTAATTAATTTTAAAGGTTCCACCCTTAAAATAGGCAAAAGATTAGAATAGTCGCTCTTTGGAAGGTAGATTAATATAACTAAAAACAATGTAAAGGCAATCAGGAAAAAGGCCGCCTCAAAAAACCTCGCTATAGATTCTATACCATTTCGAGTAAGAATCATTGCCAAGATCAAAATTGGGATCATGATATATTCAAGGGGTGTTTTAAAAAGAAGATACATTTTAGTAGTTTCACCAAATATCCTTATCTCCATCGCAGTAAAAACTATATAGTAAATAAATACAGGAAAGGCAAAAATGGTTCCTAAAACCTTTCCAAACAAAAACTTTAAAGTTTCAACTAAACCAAGATTTGAATATTTTTTCCCAACATCACAGATAAAATAAATTATCAACATGCAAAATAATCCGCCTAAAATTAAACTAATCCATCCGTTTGTTTCAACATCCTTTGCAAGGGTAGCCGGCAAAGTAAAAATCCCAACACCAATAGGAGTTAAATATATAATAAGGCCTAATTGAAATGTGGAAATTTTATCATCATTGGGAACCATCTTCATCACCCTGCCTTATTAAATCATTAGGGTCAAAATGCATTGGCCTTCGTTTCATATACCTTAATGGCAGCTTAAACTCTGCATCCTGCATATCTTCAAAATAAAATGGAGCCATCGGTGCAAGAAATGGTGTTCCAAAGCTTTTTATGTTAACTGTATAAATTAAAGTCCCTATATAAGCAAGAACTATTCCGTAAAGGCCGTAAATTGATGCTGCTATCATGAATATAAACCTTAAAAGCCTTAAAGCCGTTGCAAGCTCATAGTTAGTTATACTAAAGCTTGAAATTGCAGTTATCGCAACTACTATGACCATAATAGGGCTTACTATTCCTGCAGATACTGCCGCCTGACCAATTACAAGACCTCCAACAATTCCTATTGTTGAACCTATAGGCCTTGGCAGCCTAACTCCCGCCTCCCTTAAAAGCTCAAAGGTGATTTCCATTAATATTGCCTCAATAAAAGCTGGAAAAGGAACTCCCTCCCTCGTTGCTGCAATGGATAGGGCAAGTTTTGCAGGTATTATCTGTGGATGAAAGGAAGTTATAGCTATATATAAAGCTGGTGACAATATAGATAATCCGCCAGCTAAAAGCCTTATAAACCTTACAAAGCTTGAGATAACTGGTCTTGAATAATAATCCTCCCCCGACTGAAAAAAAGCATTCATAGTAACAGGAATGATTAGGGCAAAGGGGGAATTGTCAACTAAAATCCCTACCCTCCCCTCATAAATTGCCGCTGCAACAACATCTGGTCTTTCCGTCGTTTGAGCCTGAGGGAAAATAGAAAAGGCCCTCTCTTCTATAAGCTGCTGAAGATATCCGCTATCTATAATGGCATCTATATTTATCTTATCAAGCCTTCTATTTAACTCATCCAAAACCCTTTTGTCTACTATATCATCTATATACATTATTGCAATATCCGTCTTTGACCTTACTCCAAGCCTCGTTTGCTTTATTTTAAACCTTGGATCCCTTACCCTTCTTCTTATAAGGGCGGTATTTATTCTAATAGTTTCAGTAAAACCATCCCTTGGACCCCTTATTACCGTTTCAGCTGAAGGTTCTGCAACGCCTCTTGTTGGAAAGGCCTTTGTTGCAATTAATAGCGCCTTCTCTGTATAATCTATTAAAAGTCCTGTATCCCCACTTAAAACCTCCATAATAAGGTCTTCAATAATGTCAACCTCTTTAAAGTCAGTAACAGCCATCGCATTGTCCTTTGTAACCTCAAAAAGCTTACTTTTAATCTCATCAAAGCTTGGCGGAACTTCCCTTGAAGATATCATAAGGGGCATTAGGACAAATTCATCTAAAAGGAGCTTATCTGCCATCCCATCAACGTAAAACAAAAACATCCTTATCTTATCGTCTCCACCCACTTCAAATTCCCTAAAAACAACATCATCGCAATCCTTAAGGATGGTTTTTATAATCTCTATATTTTCATTTAAGTTTTTACTAATCTTTGTCTTAGAATCAGGGGCATATGTATATGTAACTTCCCTTTTTCTTCTCATAAAAATCACTCCATCAAGGAAGTATTTTGGTTATAATATAAAGGATAATTGCTATTGCTATAGAAAAAATAGCACAATACTTTGCAAATTTTGCTTCATAATGCAAGGCTTTTTTGTTGTAATCCAAACTGTCATAATATAAAAAAGCACTTGAAATTAAAAATAGAATAAAAACATTAAGATCAAAAACATCCTTTAAAAATTCTATAACCACCTTCACGATATCATCTCCCTCTTTTAGTTTTCCAAACTACACAAAAAATATGCAAAAAAGCTGATGGCAAAAGCCATCAGCTTATGTATCTATTTACAAAATCTATATCCTCTTTTTTATCAACATCATTCCCTATCTCGGGGTATTTTGTAAATATTGCCCTTCCTTTAACCTCAAACATATCACAAATCTTTTTTTCAACAGCAGGAATTGTTAGAATGCCAAGGGCAAGCCTTAGTAAAAAGGATAATCCTAAAACTTTTCCCATCTTCAAGGGCTTTTTTCTAAAGGCTATAAGCTCCTCCGCCTTTTTTGTTGCCCTTTCAACAACGTTTGGGTTTAAAAAAACTATGTTTCCTCCTGTAAAGGTCCCTTCCTTCATCTTTACATAGGTTCTTTTAACATCCGGATATTTTTCATCATTAAGGCTTTTGTCTATTATGGGGTATCCAACATCTAAGTTTTCTTTACTACACTCTAAAACAAAATCCCTAACCGCATCCCCCTTTATTAAAGGTATATCCGATGTGCAAACTAAAAGGGGCCTTTCGTAATCGCCTATTGACTTTACGCTATATTTTATGTTATCCAACATTTCGCCGTTGGATTTAATAAAACCATCAACAACATGCCCTATTTTATCCTTTAATATCTCATCTCCAACAACATATATATTGTCAACAACACCTGAATCCCTCAAGGCATCTATCACATATTCTATCATAAAACGTCCCTTAATCTCTAAAAGGGCCTTTGGTTTTCCATCCTCACCCTTATCCCCCGCAAGAATTAAAGCATTAACCATTAATTACACCCCTTCATTTACCGTTTTAACTAAAAACACATCCTTAATGTAATCCCTTAATCTATTATAACAAACCTTAGCCTTTTCTTCATCCTCAAAAACACCGATAACTGCCGAGCCGCTTCCCGTCATTATGCTTCCTTCTGCCTCAAATTCCATCATTATATTTTTAATTTCTAACAATATAGGGTATTCATTTAAAGTAACAGTTTCAAGGACGTTTACCATATTAGATGCCATCATCTTGTAATTCTTATTTCTTATGTATTCTACCATTTTATCTATGTTAGGCCTTTTATTGATTTCATCTAGTCTAAGCTTAGAATAAACTTCCTTTGTTGATATATTTATATTAGGTTTTGCAATGACTATATGTAGATTTTCTATCTTTTCAATAGGGCTTATGATCTCTCCTATCCCCTCCACAAGGCTTGTTCTGTTTACTATTGAGAAGGGAACATCAGCACCAACCTTAAGCCCTATTTCCATCATCTGCTCCTTACTCATTTTAAGGTCATAAAGTTCATTTAAAGCCTTAATAACCCCCGCTGCGTCTGAGCTTCCCCCTCCAAGGCCTGCACCGTGGGGAATATTCTTTTTAAGGTGAATTTTGACTCCATAGTCTACCCCAAATTTTTTAAAGATTAAATCCGCTGCCCTATAGCAGGTGTTAGACTCATCAAGGGGAATATCATTTTTATCGGAAATTATGATGATTCCGCTTTTTATTTTTTCTATAGTTAAATAATCATATAAGGATACGCTCTGATTTATCATCCTTAAAAGGTGATATCCATCATCCCTTTTACCAACAACATCGAGGGACAAATTAACCTTTGCAGGGCACTTTATTTCTATCCTCTCCACACCATCACCTCGCTTAGCTTAAAAAAATTATATATTATTTTCTAAATAACTTCAAGGGACGGTTCATTACAAATTTGTCTTTAACAAATTTATAATAGTAATGAACCGTCCCTCAAATTATTTCATAAATGTCTTTTTAGGAACTATAATTTTCATTCCTGGTTCTATATAATCCGGATTTTCGATGTCATTTAGCTTTACTATATCCTCTACTTTAGTTCCATATTTCTTTGCTATCTTCCAAAGGGTGTCATGGGGCTGAACAGTATATATAACAAGGCTTGACATGTTCTTTATCATTTCTGTTATATCGATTTCTTTTAGGGATTTTAATATATCATAAACGCTCTTTTTGTAAAGCTTCATATGGCATACAAGGTTAGCCTTTACGTTAACTTCCTTATCGGCAAATTTTTCATAGCTTAGGCTCTCAAGTTTAACCAAGCAGATTGGAAGCATATCTATTTTTGCCATAGGAATATCTAAAGTAAACTTAAAGGGGAGTTCTTCTTCATATCCTTCAAGTTCTGGTTCTTCCTTTGCCTTTACATAAACAAGATTACATCTTAAAATACCTTCACAGGTAGCTTTATCCTCTAAAACCTTAACCTCGGTTATCACTGGCTTTGCATCGACATATTTAACTTCAACAATTGCTTCATCCTCAGGAACAGTTATTCTATCCTTTAAAACCTGTGAATCCGTAGCCTCATCATGGTATGAAAAGCATTTTATGTTTTCCTTCTCAAATTCATACCTTGAATCAGACGAGTAGGCATCTAATATATTTTGTAGCTGCCTAGTCGAATAAACTTTAACATAAATTTCTACATTTGCCTGAACTGAAACTACCTTTCTTTCCCCTTCTTCGTTTTCTTGAACTTCAGCATAAACCTCTTTAACTTTACACATAACATCGATCTTCATATTTGGTTTTACTTCTTCAGCTACAACTTCATGGCTAAAGGGGATGTCTTGCTCTAACATAAAGTATTCTCCATCCTTGCTCTTAACAAGCATTCTTGCCTTTGCCGTTGCGTTGATTAAAACTTTGCCATCAAGAACTTGATAATCTCTCTTATAAACAAAAACCTCCGTCTTAGCTATTTCTTCTATTTCCTTTTCAGAATTTATTTCTGCCTTTATCATGGATTCTTCCTTTACATCCCTTAAGTATTCATCTATTTCTACGCTTTCCCTTAGCATCTGAACATCCTGTCCCTTGATGTCTACAATAGTTTCCTTTGTCGCTCTATTATAAACATGTCCTTTAAGATTAATAACAGCGTTAACCCTTATTTTTTTATTTGTAGTAACCTGATATTCCATATGTTCTATTTCTGCTTCTACTTTTGGGGTGTGCTCATTTCTTGCGCCTGGGATTTGGATATTATGGGTAAAATTTGAGGATGCTTCAACTTTATATATGTTCCTTGTATCGTTAGAGGAATAATAAACTCTAAAGTTCATCCTCCCTTCAACTATTACCCTATCCTCCACAACCTGACAATTTAAAACTACAGCCTCTCCATCACAATAAAGAACTTTAGAAACATCTCCATCCCTTTCGGATATTACTATATCCCCATTAACCATAGTCTGGGATTGGCCTTCTCCTATAAGCTCCTCGTAATTTATTACATCCTTTACATATTCAACTGACAATTTAATCCCTCCCACCCTAATTTACCTAATATAATATATATTCGCAAAATTAAAAATATTACTTCTTTCTTTAAAAATGTTGACATAAAATTTTATTTCTTTATAATAATATTTTGTCGATAACCTTTGTTTATCCCCCTAAAAAATAGCTGCCAAACCCATAACCCCACAGAAAAGCCGCCTTTTGGCGGCTTTTCTGTTATAAAATAAAAAAGAAGGCCAAAAGGCCTTCTTTTTATTTTTACATTGCTACGTTTTTATTCTTGAATATTATTTGGACTGTTTGCGTCAATATATCTGAATAGCTGTAGGATATCGTTCGAGTTGTATTATCGCTTCCTTCGACTTTTACTATGAATATATGAGGATATGTTTTCTCAAGGATGCCTTCTTTTACCGTAAACTTTTTGCGACCGTTGTTAGCCTTAACAACGACCCTCTCTCCAACATGCTCATCAATATCTTTTTTGATGGCATTTAAAAGATCTCTTCCTCTCATAAGAAACACCCTCTTTCCACTACAATATTTTACACCATTGAGGGTGTTTCGTCAATAATTAATTTGAATATTTTAACAAGTTTTTTACAATGTGTCAACAAAAGAATTAATGTCTTTTTCTACAATCATTCAAATATAACTCTCTTTTTTCTCTTTATTATTCATTTAATCTTTTTATTATTATCAACTATAGAGTTTGACAAAGATTCTATTAGAAATTTATCCCATAAAACTCACAAAGGGCCTTATATATACAATCCGCTATTTTTTTATAACCCTCCTCATTCAAAATGCCTCTATCCTCCCTGCCTGTCATATACAGGCATTCTAATATAATCCCGCTAACCTTGGATTCCCTTAAAATAAAATAGTCCCCAACCCTTACCCCTCTGTTTTTTAAGTTAAGATCTTTATTAAGATTTTTCAAAATAAGATTTGAAAGTTCTATGGCCTCCTCATCATCCTTATAGCAATAGGCCTCACTTCCATTTACTGTATCGTTATAAAAATGATTCATATGAATTGAAATAAAAAAATTTGGCCTTTCCTTGTTGATGATATCAACCCTTTTTTGTAGGGATAGGTATTCATCCTTATCCCTTGTCATAACTACACTACAGGACTTTTTTTCTAAATATTCTTTAAGATAAAGTGAAACTTTAAGATTTATATCCTTTTCAGCTATATCGGATATATTTCCCGTATCATCTCCACCGTGTCCTGGGTCGATTAGTATCTTTTTATTATTGAAGTTGTTTAAAATATAATCCTTATCGAGTTTAAAAAGCTCTATCCCTGTATAATAGTATTTTAAAATATCCTCATAATTTTTCCCCATCTTTGCCATTGCATCAGCACCATCAAGACATAACCCAAGTCCAAGGCCCTCCCCTATTTCTTTAACTCCGATGCTTTTTTGTAGAAAATATAGCCTATTGCTCTTTAAATTCAACCCTTCTACAAAATCCTTACCGCTTAAATTTTTATTCATAAATTTTAACTTTTTTATTCTCCCCATTTCATCCCTTTCAACCTCTTCTATAAGTCCCTCTACTTTTTCCTTATAGCTAGAAGAGGAAAGGTTAAAAAGCTCCATAATCCTTTTAACTTCAACTTCCACTTCAGCCTTCTTTGCCTTGCAAAAATCGCAAAAAACCCTTCTTAAATATCCTATATGGTATCCCATAACATCCTCAGAATTTGCAGTTGCTCCAGAACAATTTTTAGTATAATATAGGTCAACTATTCTGCCATTATATTTTGCAATTATTCCATCTGTCTCCTCAATTGCCTTCTTTAACTTCTCCTTTAACTTATCATCAAGTTTATCAAATTCATCTTTATTTAAACTTAAATCCTCCTTGCACCCCTCTAAATTCCTTGTATTCCTTGCGATTTTGCTCCTTATTAAAACAGCAAGGGCCTTTAGGGTTTCCCTTTCATATTCATATAGTTCTTTAATTTTAGCAAATAAATATAAAGCTGCTTCTTCAAGTCCATAAACTTCATCTTTAACTTTAACTTTAATATCCTCCATATGACCACCCCTAAATCTTATGGGAAGATTCTCTGTATTTTCCTCTGGTTTCTAAACCACCTATACCCTTTTCGCCGGTTATGGTGCTCTCTAAAACTTCATTTGGGGATAAAAACTTTGTTATACTGGAAAAGGCGATTTTTTCGCAGACAAAAACAGGATCCATCGCATGGATTAAAACCCTTGATGGTGAACTAGCAAAGTTAGCACCTGCCTCGATTAACACTTCATAATAGGATTGGCAGGCCCCTGCGAATATAACAAGGTCGTCATAGGAGGGTTCATAATCCCTTGCCCTTTTTACCGCCTCAGCAAAATATCTTGAATTTCTATAATTGTTTATATCCTTAAAATTCTGTGTCCCCTTTGCTATGCTGTCATGCCCTGTTAAAACCAATATGTCGGGTTTTACTTCCCTTAAAAGGTCTATAACCACGTTAGGCTGCTCTGCTTCTGGAACAAACTTTCCAACGACATTTATACCAAGCTTTTTATAACCTCTAAGGCAAATATTTAAATATTCCTCATCCCCATCGATGTGCAAAACCCTACCCGGCCTTCCTACTATCCCCTTTTCTTCTTTAACTTCCCCCCTTTTGCCTTTAAAGGGAACTTTCCTGTTTAAAAGAATCTTTTTAATCTTTGCGTTAACCTTTCTATTAAATACCTCATCATATTCTGCAATCTTGTTAAGATCAGGCCTTAAAAGGTCCTCCCCAAGGGCATCTGCAATTATCCTCAGCTCTATTCCTTTTAAAATATAAAGCTTTGTTCCATCCTCTCTTTTTACGATTTGAGTTATTTTAAAATACACATCCCCACCATAGGATTTTCTAACTACTATATCCCCTACCTTTAACTCCTCCATAAACATACTCCAAAGATTTCTATAATACCATAATATGTAACAATCCTTCCTTTTGACAAAAAAATCCGGGAAATTTCCCGGATTACAAATTATAGGAAAACTCTTTTTAGTTTTTGGTTTTGCAAGAGCCCCGTGAATGGATTTCAGAAAGGCATCTCTCATGAGCTCTAGCAATTCTTGCTTTTCGACTTTGCAAAAGTCCGTAATTCTGCACATGGACGTGCAGAGCCGAGTGGCCGACACGGATGTCGGCTCACGAGGGTAGGACTTTTGAAAACAAAGAAAAGCTTAGAATTGCTTAGCAAAATGAGCGAATGCCAGGGAAATCCTTCACGGGGCTAAGAAAATAACTTTCAACAGTTTTTAATCCGGGAAATTTCCCGGATCAAAAACTTTCTAAAAAGCTTATATACTTATCCTTCTCATCCAAAATCTCCCTTAGCTTCTTAATAAAGCTTGCCTCGCTCCAGCCTGGTTCTTTATAATAATACCTATTTGCAATCCTCCAAAATCTCTGCGGGAAGGCAAGTAGTGCCTTTAATACTTTTAATTCATCAACGCTAATAGGCTTTACGGCATTGTAGTTATCCACTATTAAATTTGCCTTTTCAAGGCTCCAATCTACCCTCTTTAGAGCCTTTACCATTAATGTTGCAAGGTCATATATTTGAATTTCCTCCTTGCAGTAATCAAAATCGACGATGTAAACATCCCCATTGTCTTTTATAAGTATATTGTGATAGGTAAAATCATGATGGCAAATAACTTTATCGTTTAAGTCCTTCTGACATACCCTATTATAGGCATCAAGGTCTAATTTTTTTATCGCCTTTTTTGCAAGTTCTATATAAAAGTCTACGTTATCAAGATATAAAATATCGAACTCCGTCTTTTTCTTGTTTTTCCTTGCGATATCCTTCATCTTGTTTAAAGTTGTAAGCCTTTTTTCAAAGGTATAGGGAAGTTTTCCAATATCATTTCTTGCCTTTAAATTATCCTCTGGAACAAAATTCCTTGCAGCAAGATGAAATTTTGCCAAAGTTTTTGCTGCTATCTTTAAATCCTCATCATTTCTAAAATCGCATTCCCTTCCATCTATCCATTCAGTAACTACATAAAGATCTTCATTTACGATGGCATAGGGAAGACCCTTTAGGGATAATTCGTTTTTATCAATTTTATCAAAACCGTTTTTTATAATATGTTCCTTAGCCTTATATATATACATAAGCTTATGCGGACCGTAATTTACCTTCTTTAAGCATTTGTTTCCCTTATTTGTTTTAATCAGATATACTCCCCTTTGGGGAATAAGATCCCTAATCTCAAATCCAAACTGTGTAGAAATTTCAGTTTCCCTAACCATTTTACCACCCCCTACTAATGTTTATGTTTTTTTAACTTTTTTTATGTATATTCACCAAATCAAAGATTTCTTCATAATATAAACTGTATATAATTAATAGGTGATCCTATGAGAATCGGAATAGACTCAAGAGCTTCAATTTGGTATAGAGGAACGGGGATTGGCACCTACACTTATCAGCTAATTAAAAATATATGCTTAATAGACAAAGAAAATGACTATCTATTATTCCTTCCCAAGGACAAACTTGATTTTGAGCTTGATGAAAATTTTAAGGTTAAACATATTGAAAAAAGCGATAAGGAGACCTTTTGGGAGGAGGTTGACGTTCCAAACATTTTAACCGATACGGGTATAGAAATTTATCATGTTCCCCAAAATGGAATAGGCCTTCCCTATGAGAAAACTTGTAAATTCGTAATAACCCTTCATGATGTAATTCCATATAAAATGCCTGAAACCGTCGGACCCCAATATCTTAAAATATATCTTCAGGAGATCCCTAAAATAGTTCCCCTTTGTGATGGGATAATAACTGTATCAGAATACTCTAAGATGGACATCCATAAAACATTGGGATATCCTTTAGATAAAATATATGTAACCTATCTTGCTGCAGAGGATATTTATAAACCAATTAATAAGGAATATTGCAGGAAAATTATTAAAGAAAAATATAGCCTTGAGGGGGACTTTATCCTATATGTTGGTGGATTTAGTCCAAGGAAAAATATAAAGGGACTAATTCAAGCCTTTAGCCTTATAAAAAATAAGATAAAGGGGTTTAAGCTTTTGATCCTTGGAAAAAAGGGGCGCTCCTACTACGATTACAGAGACCTTGTCCTTAGCCTCGGACTTAAAAATGAATGCCTTTTCCCGGGATTCATCCCTGTTGAGGACTTACCACTTTTTTATAATGCCTCCTATATGCTAGTTTACCCTTCCTTTTATGAGGGATTTGGCCTTCCGCCCCTTGAGGCTATGGCCTGCGGAACTCCTGTAATTGCTTCAAACACCACATCCATTCCTGAAGTTTTAAAGGAAGATGCCCTTTATATAAATCCTCAAAATCCCTATGAAATAGCAGAGAACATTTTAAGATTAATTGAGGATAAAAAGCTTTATGAAGATTTAAAACTTAGGGGCCTATTAAGAAGCTCCTCCTACTCATGGAAAAAAACTGCGGTAGAAACTTTGACTGTTTTTAGCAAATTGTCGAAATAAGGCTCTAAATTTAGGGCCTTTTTTTGTTTTTTGTAATTGAGGACAGAGCCAAAATATGCTATTATTATACTTAGATTTTAGGGCGGGGGGATATTAATGGACCTTACACTAGTTCAAGAAACGATAAATAGGATAGAAGGAGTTTTAAATTGTAAGGTGGTTTTTGAAAATGATGAAATAAGTGAAATACATGTCCTTGCAAATAGCTCAAGGTCCCCAAAGCAGATAGCAAGGGATATAGAATCCACTTTATTTGCAAAGTATGATTATAAGATAGATAAGAACAAAATAAGCATTGCGGTAATTCAATCGGATGATATGGTAAGCCCTAAGAGGGTTAAGCTACATAGCGTATTGGTAAAAACTTTGCTAAATAAGATTGAATATAGCGTTATTTTAACCTATGATGGCATTGAATATTCCGTTGAAGGTTCAGGAATAAACACTCAGGCAAATAGAAAAAAGCTCATCGCAAAGGCAACCTTAGAGGCTGTAGAAAAGATTATTGGACAAGAATACCTATTCGATGTGCAGGATGTTTTAGTCAACACAACAAACACTGTAACTGTGGTTACGGTAATAGTTAATGCACTTGTTACAGGCAACGAAGAAGCACTTGTAGGATCTGCTATAGTAAGAAAGGATTTAAACGAAGCAATTGCAAGGGCAACACTGGATGCAATAAACAGGCGAATTGAAAAGATAACTCAATAGTGTGCAAAAAGGCCGATTATATTTATCCTTTTCCTCTTTAGCGGAGCAACGCAACAGGCAATAGCGGAGCCCTGTTAGCCAAAACGCAAAGGGGGTTATCTGCATGAAGAAAATATTACCTGCAATCATAGCTCTTTTAACACTTGCTTTAGCAGGTGGATCAGGTTTATCATGGTGGTAATAATATAATCGGCCTTTTATCTTAGGAGGGAAAATATGATTAATACAAAATCAAAAATTTATATTGGATTTATATACATGTTAAGCCTATTATGTTTTTACACCGCTTATAAATTTAGTAGTTTTAGTAATATTGATTATATTGGTATATTAATTTTTATAATTTTAACAGCTTTAACTGAATCTTTATTAGTAATTTATAAAAAAACAGCGATAAGTTCTATATTTGCAATAATATTTGCTTCTACATTATTATTTAATACATTTATTTCAATGATGATTATTTCTCTTGGAGTTGCTTTTAAAATTGTAAAAAAAGATGGAAAATACTATCATTTTTTTAATATACCAATTTATAAAACATTATTTAATATTTCAAATTATGCAATATCTACATATTTAATTTCAATAACTATAAATTATTACAATAATCTTTATGGTAGTTCGTTATTACTTAACAGCATACAGTTTTTATCAGTTATATGTATATTCATATTTACTAATACTTTGATATTGTCAATATTAATTTCATTGCTAACGAATGATAATTTTATACAAACATTCATAAATCTTCTTAAATTTGGACTTTTAGCCATCCCCATGGCACCCTTTGGCTACCTTATAGCCTACTTATATACACGCTATAATTTACTTGGAATACTTCTTCTAATGATCCCTGTATTATTTGCTCGCTATACATATATTCTTTATGTTGAAACAAAAATTAAATACATGGAAACCATCGAAGTTTTGATGCACGCCCTTGAATCAAGGGACAAATATACAGAGGGACACTCAAGAAACGTTGCAAGGATTGTTGAAATGATTGCAAGGGAGCTTAAGTTCAGTGAAAGCAAGATAGAAGAATTAAAGCTTGCTGCATATCTTCATGATGTTGGGAAAATAGGAATAAGCGACGCCATCCTTAACAAACCAGGTAAATTAACTGAAGAAGAATATAACATAATAAAGCAGCATCCTGAAATAGGATACCAAATAGTAAAGGATATTAAAGACCTTGGAAGAATACCAGAAATTATAAGATATCACCATGAAAGATATGACGGCAAAGGATATCCGGCGGGTAAAAAGGGCGAAGAGCTTGGAATTGACGTTTTCATCCTCCAACTTGCCGACTCCATAGATGCCATGATGACGGACAGGGTTTACAGGAAGGCCCTTTCGCAGGAGGAGGTTATGAGGGAGATAATAACAAACAGCGGAAACCAGTTTCATCCAAAGGTTGTTGAGGCCTATCTTAGAGCCTGTGAAAAGCAAAAATCCTGTAAAGAAAGAGGTTAGAATATGTTATTCATTCTTTCTGCCATTTTAGGAATTATAATTGGTCTTTTACTTAAGGGAGATATTAAAAAGCTTGATGGTTCAGATTTAAAGGGAATATATGTCCCAATTATAGCCTTTTCAATTGAAATAGTTTTATTTACCCTTGTAAGGAAGGGCATTATTGAAAGAGGACTCATAACTTACATATTTTATCTTCTACAATTTATATTGATTTTCATATTTGCTTATTTGAATAGGCAAAACAAAGCCATCGTCACAATTGCCATTGGATTTTTATTAAACGCCCTTGCGATATTCCTAAACGGCGGTGCAATGCCAGTAAACCCAGATTCTGCTGTTGCAGCAGGTCTTTATCCTTCAAAGGATAATATAAACATTACAAAGGAAGGTTTATACGTTCTTCAAAATGAGAAAACCTTGTTTTGGTTTTTAGGGGACATTATCCCCGTTAAATTTATAAGAAGTTATGTTGTTAGCATAGGCGATGTGTTTATATGCATTGGAGTTATATATTATATAATAAAAAGCATGAAAAGGGCTGAGTAATCAGCCCTATAACCATATCTTTTTAAAGCTTTTTAAAACCCTATCCTTATCATCCTTATATGCTGCCTTTCTGATAAGCTTTTCTACATATTCACCCTCATCCCATTGTTTTGTCCTTAGGTAGTAATCCCTTGAAATATCATAAAAATCCTTAGGGAAAAGAAGATAAGCATAAAGAATGTTTATTTCCTCCTTAGTTAATTTGCTTATTTTGTTATAATTATCCAATATTATATTAATCGTTTCGATTGTAAAGGCGTTATCCTTTAGAGCTTTATTTATAAAATTAGCAAGGTCGTGAACCCTTGTGTCCAAAATACAAAGGTCAAAATCTAAAAAATAAACATTATCATCGTTTCCCATCAAAACATTATGATGGGCAAGATCATGATGGCAGAATACATAGTCCTTTATATGCCTGTCCTGTGTCCCTTTTAAATAATCCACAGCCTCCTTAGATTTTTCAATATTTATATCCACATTTTCCAAAAATATTTTATCGAATTCTGTTTTATAATAGTGCATGTTAGCTATTTCTTTAAACTTTTCAAGATCCTTTATTCTATTTAATAATCTTTCCACCATTTTGCCAACCAAGCTTTTTTTATCGTAATAGCCTATATCCTTTGATGCCTCATGAAACTTAGCAAGGGCCATCGCTACATTTTTTAAATCCAATGGGTTTTGATAAAGGGCCTCTCTACCTTCAACGCAGTCTAATACAACATATACCTCATCGTTATATATTAAATAGGGCTTTCCCTCCTTTGTAAGTCTAAAATTTATAACATAGGGATAATTTTCTCTAATTTTATTTAGGGAATTATATATAAACTCTAAATCCTCTAAAGGATACTTAACCTTTTTTAATATCTTTATCCCCTGATTCGTCGTAAGAACAAATACTGACCTTACGGGATGTGCCTCATTAACTTTTAAATTAAACTCATCGAACATCCTGTCATCTAAAAAAAAGTCAGCAAGGAATTTTTTGTCCTTTGGCATTAAATCCACCCCTTACACCCCCAAAAGGTTGCATTGATTATCCCTTAAAAGCGCCTTTTCAAGTTTCTTTTCGTAATCTGCCTCCTTGCCCTTTAAATATTTTGAAACAAGCTTTAGGGTATTATATGGGAAGGACACATAGGCCTTTATATATTCTATTGAATTTGAGTTCAATGCCCTATACTTTTCATATTCAGATACTACTATATCAAAAATCTCTTTTTTGCCTGTCTTTTGAATTCCCCTTTTTATAAGCTTTGCTATATCCTCTTCTATCATATTGTAGCCTGAATCAAATATTTCAAATAAATATATTCCTCTTTTTGTTTTTATCGCCGTATTCTTTGAAATCGTATTAAGGCAAACTTCCCTTTTTTTCATGCTCTCCTCTAATGCTGAAAGATATTGAATACTTCTAAATGTTTTCATAACTTCCTTTGCCCTTTTATAAATTTCCTCCCAATAGGGTTCAAGGGCAGCTTCAAAGGAGGTTTTATTTTCACTATCCTTTATTCTTTCAAAATCCTTTAAATACCTTTTATATCGCTCTGTTAATTTCCCCCACCTTACATTTATCTTAACTCCCGGGGGTGGAACAAAGCCTTCAGCTGCTCCATGGAATTCAGAAAGGATCCTACAAAACTCTTTAATATTTTTCTCCCCATCTATCTCAAAGAGTCTTCCTTCAACCTTTTCCGTATCGATATATAGCTTTTTATTCTTTATGGTATATAGTTTTCCTTCCTTGTTATATCTAATTTCAATTAGATTTTTAAAACCATTCTTATACAAATATTCCTGCAAAGTCCTTGCAAAAACAATCTGCCACTCTTTGCAATCAACTTCCCTTAACATCATCCCACCCCTAATGTCTTTTTTTCTTTTCTTTATTTTGTCTTTCCATCATCCTTTGAATTTCCCTTTCTATCTCTTCTTTTTCTCTTTTTAATTTTTCATACTTTTTCTCAAGCTTTTTAAGTTCCTTTAGTTTTTTTATGTCTTCCTTAATATCCTTTATCCTTTTTTCCATTTCCTCACTCATACCATCACCTTAAAATATTGATTTAAAATTATTTAAAAATCTAAATCTTTCCTTATGGTCATCGGTAACCTTTAAAAGCTTTTTTAAGAAAAACTCCTCATCCCAGGGCTGCTTTTCAACATAATATTGAAGCCCTACCTGCCAAAAGTCCTGAGGAAATTCCATAAAACAATATATTAAATAAAGTTCATCTTTATTTATTGGGGTAAAATTTGAATAAATCGAAATTATATATTCTAATGTATCCATGCTCCAATTGCCGTATCTTAAACTTCTTATTATGATACTTGCAAGATCATGAAGATGGGAATCCATTATGCAGTAGTCAAAGTCGATAATATATATATTTAAAAAATTATCTATTAAAAAATTATGATTTGCACTGTCATGGTGGCAAAATTCCTTTAAAGCCTTATGGCTCTCCATTATCTCAAAATACTTTGATTCTTTGAGATTTTTTATAGCATCAAGGGCTTGTTTGTAATGAACATCAATATGTCTAAGATAAATATCATCAAATTGAGTCCTTTCAACCTTTGAAACTATTATGGATTTAAAAAGTAATAGCTGATTTAGCCTTTTTTCAAACTTTTCAATCCATCTTCCATAAAGGTTTCTTCCCTTAACCTTTTTATATTGAAAATTTCTTGATTTTATATGCAGCTCCCCTAATGTTTCAACAGCCCTTTTAAGTTCCACTAAATTTTTAAAATCAACATGCCTTGAGTTAGCCCAATCCGTTAAAAATGCAAAGCCTTCATTTAATTCAATATAGTCATCACCATCCTTTGTTTTTATTATTGGAAGAACTTTTTTAAACCCATTATTTATAAGGTGCATAATACAGGCGATAATAAACTCAAATTGTTCTTTGTCATACTTTGAGACCTTTAAGCAATAATCCCTCTCGTCTGAGGTTATTTTATAAACATTTTTGTATTTTTCTATATCTGAAACTTTAATACTATATTTATTTTCTATTAGCCTAATTAATTCTTCCATAAAGCTCACTCTCAAAAGCAATTCTATTTTATAATATGTAAATATTTAACTTGTGTGATTAAATCCATGCACAAAATTAGCCTTATTGTAATATAAATAAAATATAAGCATAATAGGAGTGATTAAATGAGGATTGCAATAGATGCAAGGGGATATAATTGGTATGCTGGAACCGGCATTGGAACATATATTCAAAATATAATTAAGTATATATCGATTTTGGACTATGAAAATGAATATCTTCTATATTGGCATGGAGGAAATTACGATGAGGTTGTTAAGGAAAATGTAAGGGCGTGCATAACCTCAAGAAGGGGGCACCGTTTTTTTGAGGAATACTTTATCCCCCAAAACTTATTAAAAAACAAAATTGACGTGTATCATCTTCCCCAAAATGGGATAGGATTTCCCGAAGAAAAAAAAACAAAAATAATAACCACCATCCATGATCTCATTCCTTATATAATGCCTGAGACTGTAGGAAAGGGTTATCTTAAAAAGTTCCTAACGGAGATGCCCAAAATCATCCAAAAATCCGATATTATAATAACAGTATCCAATTACTCCAAAAAAGATATTATAAGATTTTTTAACGTCGACGAATCAAAGGTTAAAGTGACCTACCTTGCAGCAGAAAAATATTTTAAACCCCTTGATAAGGAGCTTTGCAGAAACTATCTTAAATCAAAATACAACATAAACTTTGATTTTCTTCTTTACCTTGGTGGATTTAGCAAAAGGAAAAACGTAAAATCCATAATTTTAGCCTATTCAAAGCTTTTGAAAAATTTAAGCAAGGACATAAGGCTTGTAATATTAGGACAAGCAAAGGATGAAAAGGATGAGCTCGAGAAGATGTGTTTTGATCTTAATTTAATTGATAGAGTTGTATTTACAGGATATGTCCCCTACGAGGACCTTCCCTATTTTTATAACGCCTCAACTATTTTTTTATACCCTTCCCTTTATGAAGGATTTGGCCTTCCACCCCTTGAGGCAATGTCCTGTAAAACTCCTGTAATAACATCTAACGTAACATCCATCCCAGAAATCGTAGATGATGGTGCCCTTTTAATCGATCCTAAAGATATAGACGCCCTTCAGAAAGCTATAGAAGAACTCCTTTCCAATGATAAACTTCGAGAGGATATTGCAAATAAAGGATATGAAAGAAGTAAACTTTTCACATGGGAAAAAACTGTGATGGAAACTTTAAAAATATATAAAACTTAAACTTAAGTGCCAGGCACTTAAGTTTAAGTTTTTATTTTTTTTCTTCATCTAACACATTTTTAACATCAAAAACCCCGGCTTTAATAAGCTTAAGTATAACATCTGAACGGCATTCTATAATATCCTCAAGCTTATCTGCAACCTTTCTTATATCAAAAACTATATCTAAAAATTCTTTAACTTCATGGGTTTCATTTATAGTTATATTCTTTATTATACTTGCCGTATTGGCAAAGTTTACACATATATATGATAATTTTAAAAGAACATCCGTTAATGGAGTCAACTCATATTCCAAAAGATTTTTCGTGTTTTCATATTTTAAAATAAACCCCGCCTTTTCTAAATCTTCCCCCATAATTTACACCACAATTTTGCTATACTATATTTTATTCAAGGAGTGCCTGCCACTTGACTTTTTGACATTTGGACATTTTCATATTTTTCCAATTAATTTGATCCTAAATTTATAACTTCAATATATTATCTATTGATATTCCTGCTGAGATAACTCCCTTTTCATTCTCCCTTTTTATGGCTATAAATTTATAAAGTTCGCCTGTATCTAACCTTCTAGTTAAGGGATATATTACATAGTCCTTATTGGATCTTACAAAGTCCACATATCTTTTATCTATCTCAAAGATATTAAGACCAATTGCTTCCTTTGTAGTCCCGTATTCAAATATCCCCTTTTCATTAGCATAATAAACATCGTTTATCCCAAGTTCCCTGCACAGTTTTTTGAGTGAATCGGCATCCTTAGAACCTTTATACTCCTTAATCTTTATTGCTATCTCCTGTAACTTTTTTTGTTTATCTTCGTCTATTGAATCTTCTAAAAAATTGTTGCTAAGATTTGATATATCCGTCATTACCTTATTTAAATTCTCAACCATCTCCCTTTGTTTTTGGAGCATTTTAGCGGTTAATTTTATATACTCCAAAGTTTTATCATGGGAGGTTTTTAATACATTTATCCTTTCCTTTGTAATTTCTACCGAATTCCTTACACCCTTTGAACCCTCTTTTATTTCATCAACCTTAACATCAAGGTTGTTTGATGCATCAAATATATCATTAAGAGCATCATCAACCTTTATAATAACTTCATTCATATTTTTCATTTTCTCATTGCTGCTATAGCTTATCTTCTGCATTTTTTCTATAGATTCTTTAATATCATTAGTTAAACTTTTTATATTCATATTAAAGCTTTTTACTTGATCCGATAGTTTTCTAACCTCATTGGCAACAACCAAAAAACCTCTACCATATTCTCCTGCTCTTGCAGCTTCGATGCTTGCATTCAATGATAAAAGATTTGTTTGATTTGCAATATCATCTATGCTTTTTGAAATTTCAAAAATGCTCTCCGATGTTTTTGTAAGTTCATCTGTAATGCTTAAATATTCTTTATATATTCCCACGATATTATTGAAATTCTTGATTATGTCCTTAATGGTTCTACTGCTTTCTTCGATAACCCTCATATTTTTATTTGAAAGTTCCTTAGTTTCATTTGAAATCACTTCAATTATATCTATATTATTTATGATATTTCTTGACTCATCATCAATAAGGTTTATACTTTTGTCATCTTCTTCTACAAGTTTTACTATCTCCTTTGAAAAATTTACCGTTTCATTTGATGAATTATTAATTTCGTTGGTTGAAATATATAAGTTCTTACTTGCTTCAGCAAGGTTTTTTGATGTTTCCTTTAAATCCAATTTAGCCTCAGTAGTAATTACTTTTTCAACCACTTTTTCCTTTCTTACTAAGAAATAAGTCAACACAGTGGCAAATACAATGACAAATATTATTGCAATAAAGGATTCAAAAAACATAAGATTAATTTTTGCTAAAATGCTGGCAAAAACAATAATTCCAATAAGCTTTAAATAATCCATCCGTCCCACCCTTTTCTTTTTAATGTATTATATTAATTCTACAAAAAAACAAAAAATCCTTCCCAACAAAAAAACTTAAACTTAGGTGCCAGGCACCTAAGTTTAAGTTTATATAAACCTTTCCAACTCCTCTATATTTGAAATCTTCTTTACAAGGTCCTTTATGCTCTGGCTTCTATCCTTTGGACAAATTAAAACAACATCATCAGTATCAACGATAAGCATATCCTTAACGCCTATAGCTGCAATAAGCCTCTTTTCTCCTATAATCGTTGTATTCCTTACATCCAATACTGCAGCCTCGCAGTTGGATATTACATTGCCGTGTTCGTCCCTATTTAAGAATCTTTCAAGGGAGGTAAAGCTTCCTATGTCGTCCCAAACAAAATTAGTTGGAATTACAACTGCCCTATGGGTTCTTTGCATAACGCCAAAATCTATTGAAATTCCGTCAATCTTTTCATATTCCTCCCTAATTACCCTCTCTTCATCAGGTGTCCCAATATACTCATAAATCCTCATAAGATTCTTATAAAGATCAGGAAGATATTTTTTTATTTCCCTAAGCAGTCTATCTGCACGCCATACGAACATACCGCTGTTCCATAGAAAATTTCCTTTTTCAATTAAAGATGCGGCAACATCTACGTTTGGCTTTTCTATAAAGCGTTTAACCTTGTAAACTCCTTCCTCTATTGTATCACCAACTTCTATATATCCGTAGCCTGATTCCGGTCTTGTGGGGTTTATTCCAAAGGTTACAAGATAATCACCATCCTGTGCAACATCTATCGCCTTTACGATTGCCCTTTCAAATTCTTCCTGCCCTTCTATAACGTGATCGGAAGGCAGAACAACCATTGTGGCTTCAAAATCCCTCTTTAAAAGTTTTATTGCAGCAAGGCCAATACATGATGCCGTTTCTTTGTTTAATGGCTCTTTAAATATATTGGAGCTTTTAATTTTTAAAATTTCATTTATCTTATCGACATAAATATTATTTGTTACAATACATATTCTGTCGTTAGGGATTATGTTGGAAATCCTTTCAACGGTATTTTCTATCATCGTCTTTTCGCCAAGGACCTTAAGGAACTGTTTGGGTAAATTTTTCCTTGATTTTGGCCAAAACCTAAGTCCTAAACCACCGGATAATATAACTGCATATATCATAAAAAATCCCCCCGCATATTTTTATAATATGCAACGGGGGAATTTTGGTTACAGATTATGAATAAATATCTGAAAACTCGATATTGATTCTTTCAACATAACCATTGGTTATGCTTTTATCAACTAAACTTATATCTTTTGTTTCTATAGACTTTGCAGGAAGAATTACAGTAAATTCGCTTCCCTCTCCTTCCTCGCTTGTTACAGCAATTTCACCATCATGCATTTCAACTAAAGCTTTAACAAGAGAAAGGCCTATTCCGCTTCCCTCATGATTTCTGCTTAAGGATTTATCTACCTGCCTAAACCTATCAAATATTAATCCTAACTTCTCCTTTGGAATACCAATCCCCGTATCCTTAACTGATATTTTAACATACTTCTCATCATTGCTTATATTTACAAAGATACTGCCTCCTGCATCCGTGAACTTAATGGCGTTTGATATAAGATTTAGAAGTATCCTTTCTATTTTATCCGGATCTACAGCTATTACTCTTTCTTTTCGATCCGTTTTAAAAAATATTTTTAGCCCAAACCTTTCAACATAATCCGCAACTGATAACACAATGTTTTCAGCAAGCTCTATTATATCCACATTTTGTGGATGAATTTCAAAATAGCCTGAATCAATTTTGGTTATATCGATAAGATTATTTACAAGGCGTAAAAGTCTATAGCAGTTTTGCTTCATCATCTTAACATACTTTGATAATTTCTCCTGGGTTTTAATATCCTCATTATTTATATAAATTTGCATAAGCTGAACAGCACCCAATATTACATTAAGGGGTGTTCTTAGCTCATGGGATATATTTGCAAAAAATTCACTTCTTACCCTTTCAAGCTCCATAGCCTCATTGAGCATCATTCTGTTCCTTTCAAGTTCCTTCTTTTGTCTTAAATCCCTTATTACAACTAATGATACAACCTCTCCATCCAAGTCAACAGGTGTTGCTGCAACTTCAACGTCAATGATATTACCATCGATATCTATTATTTTTTCTTCAAGCCAAGGTAAGGTTACTCCCTTTTCATAGGTCTCCTTAACCCTTTCCATTACAATTTTCTTAAAATCATCATGCAAAAAGTCAAACATAGATCGGCCTACAAGATTTTCACACCTTACTATTTCCATTGCTGCCCTGTTAGCATATAATATAAGTCCATTTTTATGGACGATTATAGGGTCCGGCATCAATTCAAAAAACTTTCTATACTGCTCCTCCTTTTTCTTTAATTTTTCTTCGTATTTAACTTGAGCAGTTACATCAAATATTTGCCATATTCTACCGTAAACATGTTTATCTTTATAAATCATCTTTGTGTAATATTCATAAACTTTGCCATCCTTGGTTTCAAGCCTTCCATTTCTTGTCCCTTTACTTTTAAATATACCTTCTAATCTATTAAAAAAAGCATCCGGATCCTTTAAATTATTTCTTGTAAAATCTAATATTTTTTCTGCAGCACATTGTTCATCTTCAATTCTAAACATTTTTTTGAATAAACTATTCATTTCTAAAATATTTTTATCATCATGAACACAAATTCCACCCTTTGTGGATTCTATGATGGCTTTAAATTTTTCTATGTTTTTGTCCTTTTCCTTTATTATTCTCTTTCTATCCTCTATATCCCTTAGAACACCATATAATCCGCTTAAGTTTCCCTCTTGATCAAAAAAAGGACTAAAGATTGCCTCCATCCACACAAAATTTCCTGTTTTTATCCTCACCCTGCACTCTACCCTTTTGCTCTCACGGGTTTGAATAGCATACATTATTTCAGAAAAAGTTTTTTTTAAATCATCTTTATAAATATAATTAGCTATATTATCCCCTACTACATCTGATGGAGTATATCCTAATATTTTTTTTATATTACGAGAAACGTAAATAATATTCCAAAAATTATCTATGAAGAAAAAAACGTTTTGCATTGCATCTAAAAGTTCTTCAAGATATATGTTAAACATATCCCCCACCCCTATATAACGTGTCAATATCTATAATTCTACTAATATTTTCATTTTCCTTCTAAAATTTGTAAACAAATTGTGTCAAATTTATACAAAAAAGTCGCTATCCATCGATAGCGACTTATGGTCTTATAAACATCTGTGTCCAGTATAGCCTTCCTTTAGAGTCTTTTGCAACTCCAACACCAATTTGAGTAAAGTTAGGATTTAATATATTTCTTCTATGTCCAGCCGAATTCATCCATGCATTCATAACCTCCATCGGAGTTTTCTGTCCCATCGCTATATTCTCACCTGCAGCAGTAAATCTTATTCCAAACTTTTTCATCATATCAAAGGGAGAACCGTAGGTTGGGGAATAGTGGGAAAAATATTTTTTATTTATCATATCCTGCGACTTTATCCTTGCAACTTTACTAAGCTTAACATTTTCACTTAAAGGCTTTAAACCCACTTTGGCCCTTTCAACATTAACAAGCCTTATAACTTCCCTTTCAAAGGCCCTTGTATCCTGATAAGATTTTTCCTGTGCAAAAACCGCCGGGTTTAAAGAAATAAAAATTAACAATATACTTAGGATCTTAAATAGCCTTTTCAAAAAAATCACCTCCACGCTTATTTTGCGTAGAGGTTTTCTTTTTATGCGGATTTTGTAAAGCTAGTTCTTTTTATTTTACCCCAATTATGCTTCAATCGTCTAAACTTAAATATTCCTTCAAATCTATAAAGACTTGTTAGCTGCCTATAGCCGAAGTTTTCTAAAATTGCATATAAAGTAAGCTTTAAAACCTGGCTAAGATAAGGATATCTATTAAAGGTATATTCCTCAAGCAATATAGCACCAACAGATAAAAGTATCCCATAAAGGACAGCTGCTACAAAGAATAAAATAAAATATCTTACATTTAAAATCCCAAAAATATATGAAAGAGGAATTAAAATATATCCAACAACTTCAATTATAGGGCCTAACATTTCAAAGAAGAAAAAGTAAGGATATGCATAAAGGCCTATCACACCATATTTGGGATTAAAGAACATTTCCTTGTGTCTAAAAAGGGAATCCATAAGACCTATCTGCCATCTTCTCCTTTGGCTTTTAAGATCCTTTAAATTCTCCGGAGCCTGAGTCCAGCAAACCGGATCCGGAATAAATTTAATTTTATACTTTCTTTTTTGTTTTCTCATGAACTTATGGAGCCTTACGATAATCTCCATATCTTCTCCAATTGTTCCTGTTGTATATCCCCCAACTTCAATTGCCACATCCTTTCTAAAGGCACCAAAGGCACCGGAAACTATAAGGAGGGAATTTAGTGCATCCCATCCCATCCTGCCTGTTAAAAAGGCCCTTAAATATTCAATGATTTGAAACAGGGCAATACTGCTCTTTGGAAGATCAACTTTTTGTATAAGCCCCCTTCTAATTTTTGAACCATTAGCAATTCTAACTATTCCACCAACTGCTACAGTTTCCTTATCCTCTATAAAAGGCATTATAACCCTAACTAATGAGTCGGTTTCTAATATAGAATCTGCATCAATTGATGCAAATACAGGATATCTTGAAACATTTATTCCTGCATTTAGGGCATCTGCCTTTCCTCCATTTTCCTTATCTACTATTACAAGATTAGGAATATCTAAATTTCTATATACTCCCTTGATTTTTTGTGTTTTTAAAAGGGTTCTTACTGGCTGATCTATTAATTTAAGTTCAAAGGATTCTATTAGTTTTTCTAAAGTATTATCCTTAGAACCATCATTTATCACAACCACTTCAAACTCCGGATAGTTAAGATACAAAAGGCTTTTAACATTATCTACTATGGTTTCCTCTTCGTTATATGCAGGAACTAGTATAGAAATAGGAATCATATTAGAGGATGTTGTATAATTTTGATAATCAGAATAGCGAATTTTTCTTATATATCTGTATAAACTAAAGGCTGAAAGAATAAGTTGAAGAAAATATATAAAGTTAATAGCTATAACATAATATATGATAAAAATATTAAATTTTAAAATAATCTCTCGAATCATTATCATCACCCTTTATATTTTTCTAAGATGTTTGCCACCTTTTCTTTTTCATAATTTTTATCGTCCCCTGCGATGTTTTGCGCTGCATATAGTATTATATCCTTTGCAAACCTATCTTCACCCTTCATAACCTCATCGATTGCGTCAATACCACCGGGAATTTTGATAAGAGATATTGCTGCGTTATATCTTACAAACCACACTTTATCGGATAAAGCCTTAACCAATGGAATTACTGCCCTCTCATCCGAAAACCTTTCTAGAACCTTTGCAGCAACTGCCCTAACTTCCCAAGTTTCATCCTCAAGGCATTTTATGATTTCATCAATAAACCTAACATCAGCAGTATTTCCAATAAGCTTTATCGCTGCAATCTTTTTTTCCTTGTTGTCCTCTTTTAAAAACTTTACTGCAATTTCATTTAAAGAAATGTCCATAAAGTTGGAAGCAGATTTTATAAAAATTGATGCAAGGTAATTATCCTTTGAGTTGAACATCTCTTTATAAACATACTGCTTGTCTCCTTCAAAATCATCTATTATCTCAATCAAACTCCTTTCGGATAATAGTATATTCCCACTAAGATTTTCAAAGGCTTTAATAAAAGCTTTTTCATCTCCTATTTTAGAAAGGGCTAATAGGGCATTGTATTTAACATCCGTCGATTCTATCTTTAAAGTTTCTAATATTCCTTCTATTGCCCTTTTGCTTCTAAACTCACCGAGCTTTTTCAAAGTTAGGGAGACTTTATACAAATTCTTGGACTTTAAATTTTCTAATTCAATCTCGACGATTCCCAAATCCTCAACAAGCTTTGTAAGTTTTTTTATAATCTCACCCCTATAAAGGGTAAAATAATAAATAATTCTTTCTTCAAATAGATCCATTTTTATCTTATTAGTTATTATCCTTTTAATTTCTATAATTTGTTCCCTTGTCAGATTATCCTCTTCAAGATTTAAAACCAAGCTATCTACAAATTCAAAAACTTGAGCTTCATTCTTTTTTCGTATCCTGTATCTTATTAATTCTATTGCCTTTTCAAAAATCAAATAAAAGTAAAGGATTAATATAAAAATCGTAAATATACCTATCGATAAAATTACAAACTCTTCCACACTATCACCACTAACCTATTAATTTTTTTATTCTAATATCAAGCTCAACGGGTGAAAAAGGCTTTGTCACATATTCATCAGCACCTGCATTTAAAGCCCTTTGGACATGAGATTCTGATTTGTGCCCCGATAAAACTATAATTTTTACGTTTTTATTTAGTTTCCTTATCTCCTTAGCAAACTCATCACCATTCATTCCAGGCATATAAAAATCAGTAATTATAAGATCTATGTCCTTATTGTTATTAAATATTTCAAGAGCCTCTTCGCCATTTTGGGCAGTCAAACAATCGTAACCCTTATTTTTATATCTTTTATTCAATATAGATAAAATGATCCTATCATCATCAACGATTAATATTCTTTTCTTATTATATTCTGCTATTTGTTTTGATGTTAATACCCTTGCACCGCCCTCTTGTTTTGCTTTTATAAGGGCCTTTTCTGCAAGGCTAAAGAGCTCATCGATGTCCTCCATATCCCTTCTAAACTCTGCAATACCTGCTGAAAAGGTTAAGCTTACTCCATATTTTTCCCCAAGTTTTCTTATCTCCCTCTGCATTTTATCGGCAAGCATTAGAACTTCCAAAAGGGATTTGTTAAAAAACATAAAGGCAAAGGAATCGCCATGAACCCTGTAGATTATATCGCTATTTGCTGTAAGTTTTTTGAATACCTGAGCACTCTCCTTTAGAATATCATTTCCTTTACTTTTTCCTAAAGATAAATTTATTTTAGCCATGTTGTCAAAGTCAAGAAGCATGAATAAAAAGGTATCCCCTGCATTTTTAACCCTTAAAAATTCTTTTTTTGAAATTATATCGCCATGATACCTTGAATAAACTCCGGTAAACACATCATAGATATTATTTTTAATATAGGTGTTAGAAAGTCTATATATATTTTTAAGTTTAAGCAAAACCTCATCCACATCAAAATTTTTTTCAATATAATCAACTACACCTAAACTTAAGAAATGTAATTTTTCTTCTTTAGAACCTTTACCAAAGGCAACAACAGGCATCTTTTTCAGGATTTCTTCGTCGTTTAATATATTTAAAGTAATAATCCCATGACTTTTTAAATCATTATCGATTAATATAACGTCTGGTCTTCTTGAATAAATATAATCAACAACTTCGAAATCATAGTTTTTAATAGAAACTTTAAAACCCTCTAATTTAAGGGATTTTATAAGCTCACTAAAGGAAGGTTCATCTTCTGTGATTATTAAAAATTCATCCTCCCTTAAAAAATATTTTTGAATAATATCTATGCATTCTTTAAGGACTAAACTAGCTTTGTTTATATCAAAATCAACAAGTAAATTTAAAAGGGTTTTATGAACCTCAAATAATGCGCTCTCCTCAGCCTCTTTTGAAAGAATTGTAATTCTATCTAAAAGCTCATCCTTCTGGATTTTATCAAAATCTTCTGTTAATCTATTAAAATCTTTTAAAAGTTCCTCAATCCTTTTCATCTTATCACCCTCAACACAACTCTTAGTATTATTATACTATTAAGATATAAAAAAAGTATAGGAAAAATCCTATACTTTTATAAAGTTTCTGGATCCTTTTTGAAGTAGACCCTTTTGTCCTCGGTAGCACTATTTTTTATTCTGTCTCTAACCCTTTCTATACAATGGTCTATATCATCAAACATCTTTTCATCTACAATATAATAGAAAAATAAATCCTCTAAATTTCTTGCCGTTTCTAAAATCTTCTTATTCAGCTCTAAAAACTTTTCAAACTTTCCACTTTTTATAACATTTTTAAACTGTTCAAGGTCTATTTCAATCATCTCAACCACATCCTTAAGATCTTCAAAAACACCTGCAATCATAGGATACGGCTTTACCCTTTGAAGAAAGTATTTTTCCTTAGCATTTATGTTATATGCATAGCTAATTTCATATCCTTCAATATTAAATTTCACAAAGCACTGCTTTCCAATAAAGCAGACAACATTTGCCCCCATTTGCCTTAGGAGCATCTCATGCATCGTTTCTTTAACATCAATCTCCTTCATACCCACACCCTCTTTTCTATCTTAATTGGAATAAAAGTAAATAGACAGTTGATATTATTATTGAAATAATCATAAGTGGAAAACCTATTTTAGTAAAATCCTTAAAGGTGATTTTATAGCCTTCCTTTTCCATAATTCCTGCAGTAACGACATTGGCAGAGGCACCAATTAATGTTCCATTTCCTCCAAGGCATGCCCCAAGGGAAAGTGCCCACCAAAGAGGAGTTATGTTTATTCCTCCAATAGCCCCAAGTCCCTTTATAAGAGGTATCATTGTTGCAACAAAGGGTATATTGTCAAGGAAGGCTGATAGGATTGCCGATGCCCAAAGGATTACAAGCCCCGTAAATATTAAGTTCCCTTTTGTAAATTCAATTACAAGTTTTGCAAGCATAGAAATTACTCCAACCTTTTCAAGGGTTCCAACTATGATAAATAGCGATATAAAGAAAAATATAGTTGGCCACTCAACTTCAACTAAAATTTCATCGATTTCAATCCCACTAATTAAAAGAAGAATTGTAGCACCTGATAGGGCAACCGTTGAAGATTCATAGCCTAAATGCTCATGGAGGAAAAATCCAAGTATTATAAGGAATAAAACAGTAAGACTCTTTACAAGAAGTGCCCTATCTACAATTGCTGTTTTTTCATCTAATTCCATTATATATCTTTTTAGTTCATCTTCAACATGAAGTTCTTTTTTATAAATAGCTCTAATTATATATACGCTTACTATTAAAATAACTATTATTGGTGGTGTTAAATTAATAATAAAATCCATAAATCCAAGCCCTGCCTCTGAACCTATCATGATGTTTGGCGGGTCACCTATCAAAGTTGCTGTTCCTCCTATATTAGAAGCTAAAACCTCCGACATAATGAAGGGGATAGGGCTTAGCTTTAATAGTTTTGATATAACTAATGTCACTGGAATCATAAGAAGGATGGTTGTAACATTATCCAAAAAAGCTGAAATAACTGCTGTCATGATACCAAAGAGGATTATTATCTTCATCGGATCTCCCTTAACCATTTTAGCAGCCTTTATGGCAAGATATTGAAAAAGTCCTGTCCTTTTTATTATCGCAACCACAATCATCATACCAACTAAAACCCCAACGGTGGTATAATCTATAAATTCGGTTGCATTACCTTGATCTATTATTCTAATAATAAGAAGAACCATAGCTCCAATCATCGCGGCAACTGTTCTGTTTATCTTTTCTGTAACGATGAGGACAAAAGTAATTAAAAATACTGCAATTGAAATCAATTGTATAGTGTTCATAATCTCCCTCCTTAATGCCTGCCACTTGACTTTTTGACATTTTGACATTTCCAGTTTTTGCTACACATCCTTCTTTAAACAAAAAAATTATACCCCTCTTAGGGGTATTTGTAAAGAAAATTATAGATATTCCCTTTGTAATATTTCACCATCTACGCTTATTGTAACGACTTTAACAGGTATATTAACGCCTGACCTGTCCCTTGCTATCCTTGCTGCAATTGCAATTCCGCTGCAGCATGGGACTTCCATCTTAACAACTGTAATTGATTCTAAATCGTTGTTTTTTATAATTTCTGTTAATTTCCCTGTGTAATAATCGTTATCATCAAGCTTTGGACATCCAACAACAACAGTTCTGTCCTTTATAAAGTCGTTGTGGAAGTTGCCATAGGCATAGGCTGTGCAATCTGCAGCAATTAAAAGGTCTGACCTATATAGATACGGTGCAGATGGTGAAACAAGTGCAAGCTGCACAGGCCATTGTCTTAGCTTTGATGCTACCTTTACGTTTTCATCCTTTACCTCTCTATTTATCTGCCTCATCATGCTTCCAGGGCATCCCCCTATGTGGTGATGAGCATTATGATGAGCAGGCTTTTGGTTTTTCCCGTGATTTTCGTTTTCCATTCTGCTTAGATGCTCTTCAACCGCCTTTTCATCGAATTCATCGGCTTCCCTTTCGATAATCGTTATGGCACCCTGTGGGCAGTGTCCAAGGCATGCTCCAAGTCCATCACAAAAGCTATCCTTAACAAGTTTTGCCTTTCCGTCAATGATTTGAAGTGCTCCCTCTGCACAGTTTGGTATGCAAAGCCCGCATCCATTGCACTTTTCTTCGTCTATATGAACAATTTTTCTAATCATATTAAAACCTCCCTTCAAATTCTAAGTAGATTATACATAAGCTTTTTAAAAATTTATGTGATTTATGTCATATTTACATAAAAAAGTAGCACTATATAGTGCTACACAGATTGTAGACAAACCCTAATTTGTATTCAGACTTTGCAGGAGCCCCGTGAATGGATTTCAAAAAGGCATCTCTCATGAGCTTTAGCAATTCTTGCTTTTCGACTTTTCAAAAGTCCGTAATTCTGCACATCGGACGTGCAGAGCCGAGTGGCCGACATGGATGTCGGCTCACGAGGGTAGGACTTTTGAAAACAAAGAAAAGCTTAGAATTGCTTAGCGAAATGAGCGAATGCCAGGAAATCCTTCACGGGGCTTATCAAAAATAACTTTTTCAACAGTCTGAAATTTTTAATAAAAAATTCATATTTTAATTAGTAATAAAAGGAAATTTGAATTTTTTGTAGAATAATATAATTATAAAACTGAATAAACAGGTGATGGTGATGGATGGGTTGAGGGATAAATGCACATGCAGAAGGCAGCAGGGGGATGACTGTTTAAGCGAAAATTGCCCTTATGAGCTATTAGATACGTTTAATAGTATTTTTCATGATCTTAAAACGCCCTTAAATATAATCTTAAGTTCTCTTCAGATATTAGAACTTTATGAAGCAAGCGGTAAACTATATCAAGACAATACGATAATAAAAAGATATTTGAAGGTCTTAAAGCAAAACAGCTATAGACTTATAAGGCTTGTAAATAATGTTCTTGATGTCACTAAAATCGAGGCGGATCTTTTTAATATCCATTTAGTAAACTTGGACATAGTTAGCCTTATTAAGAACATCACAAGTTCTGTAAAGGACTATGCATCTACAAAGGGAATTGAAGTTCACTTTTGTTCAAACGTTTCCGAAAAGTTACTTGCCTTTGATCCCGATAAGATGGAAAGGATTATGCTAAATTTGCTCTCTAATTCCATTAAATTTACCCCCTATGGAGGAAGGATAAGGATTAAGATTAACGATTTAGGAAGTAAAGTTCAAATTATAGTCCAGGATAATGGAGTAGGAATGACTAAGAAGGAAGCAGATGAGGCATTTAATAAGTTTAAACAGCTTAAAAAGAATTATAAAGAAAACGAAGGAACAGGTCTTGGACTTTCTCTTGTTAAAAGATTAGTTGAGATGCACGGCGGTATCATTTGGATAGAAAGCAAAAAGGGAAAAGGGACAAAATTTTTTATTGAAATTCCTGTAAGATTGGTTGAGAATTCCTGTGAAGGATGCAACAATGTAAATGCGTTAGTTGAAAAAATAAACATAGAATTTTCGGATATTTATGAAACCCTTTAATGGTGGTTGTATGAAGGGCGTCAGGGTAATAGTAACTTATCAATGCAATTTCTTATGCCACCACTGTAAATTTAGATGTGCACCATATAAAAGGGGATTTATGAACCAGGATGAATTTGAAGATAGGGTTTTAGAAGCTATTAAGGAAGGATACAATAATTACATAATAATTGAAGGTGGAGAAGTATTTTTAAATCCTTCAATGCTTTTTAGGTATTTAAAGAAAATAAAGGACATAGATATAAAAAAGTATGTAATTACAAATGGTTTTTGGGGTAATTTAGATATATATTTTAGAATATTAAAGGACCTTAAGGGACTTGGGCTTTCGGGTATTATTTTAGAATACGATTATTTTCATAAACCCTTTATAGATGAGGATAAATTAAAGGATGCTATAGATAAGGTTTTAAAAAACGATTTAGAACTAATATTAAAAGGCATTTTGTTAACAGATGATATATCTACCTATGAAGATATTGAAACATTAAAGGAAATAAAAAAGTTGATGGATAAAAAAAATAACAAAGTAATATTTGAAAGCATAGAAGCAAAGTTTAAAACGGAAATATATAAAAGGTGGACTGTGGATGAAAAATTGATACTTTTTAAAAATAACGCCTAAAGGGGCGTTATTTTTTTTATGAAATTGCAAGAGAAGTTGCAAATAATGTAGAAAATAATCGATAAAGTTTTTTAATCAAAAAATTTCAGAAAATATGATAAAGAGTAAATTAACAATTTGAGATATATTGTGATAAAATAATAATGGATTAAGCCAATTTTTAAATGGATCAATGAGGTGGAATCATGAATATATCCATTGATAAAAAAAGTTCGGTTCCTATTTATATACAAGTTAAAAATCAAATAATGAATGAAATCAAAAATGGCAACCTAAAGATAGGGGACAAGATGCCAACGGAAAGGGAGCTTGCAAAAATATTAAATACCAGCAGAAATACGATAAGTGCTGCTTATAACCTTCTTGAAAGCGAAGGGGTTCTTGTGTCCTATCAAGGAAAAGGAACCTTTGTTGCAGAAGAAGGAAACACTTGGAAGCAGCAAAATGTTAAGGAAAAGCTATTTAGAATAATCGATTTAGGCCTTGAAGAGGCTTTGGAACTTGGGCTTAATCCAAAGGAATTCTTGTCATTAGTTCAGGAAAGAATAAACGAAAAGGAAGAACTATTAAAGAACATAAATGCTGTATTTGTAGAGTGTAATATTGAACAGGCAAGGGAGTTTGCGAAAGAATTATCATTTTATACTAAAATGAATGTAAATCCACTTACCATAGCACACCTTAAGGAAAGGGATGAAAAGACAGAAAAACTGCTTAAGGATGCACATCTTATCATAGCAACCTTTAATCACGTCAACGAGGTAAAGACATTAACATCGGATCTTAATAAGGAAGTATTTGGAGTTGCAATTAATCCCTGCCTTGAGGCCATTGTAAGGATTGCACGATATCCAAAAGGGACGAAGTATGCCCTTTTATGTCTTTCCAATGAGTTTGCCTTTAAGGTTAAAACTGCTTTGACATCAGCAGGCCTCGATGCTGTTGACATTCGTGCATCCACAAGCAAAAAGGCAGAGGAAGTTAAGGAAATCGTCGACACATCGGACGTTATAATAGTTTCCCCAGGAAGACGTGAGGATGTTTCAAAAATTGCACATAATAAAGAAATAATAAGCTTTGATTATTCCCTTGATCAAGGGTCCGTCAAGGCTATTATGTCAAAGATAATAGAATCAAAAAATATTCTTTAAGGAGGATAAATATGGGTAAAACTGTTGTTTTAGGCGTTATTGGCGCTGACTGCCATGCTGTAGGAAATAAAATTCTTGAAAGGGCATTTTTAGATGCTGGATTTAATGTTGTTAATATAGGCGTTATGTGTTCTCAAGAAGAATTCATTAGCGCTGCAATTGAAACTAATGCAGATGCTATCTTAGTATCATCCCTTTATGGCCACGGGGAAATAGACTGCAGAGGTTTAAGGGAAAAATGCGATGAGGCAGGGCTAAAAAATATTTTGTTATACGCAGGTGGGAACTTAGTTGTTGGAAAGCAGGAATGGAGCGACGTTGAAAAAAGGTTTAAAGAAATGGGATTTAATAGAGTATACCCACCAGGAACATCACCTGAGGTTGGAATTAAGGATCTTAAGCATGATCTTGGGATAGAGGATTAGGTGGTTTTATGGATGCGGCACTTTTAATAGATTTTGGAAGCACTTATACTAAGCTTACTGCAGTGGATCTTGAAAATGAAGAAATACTTGCAACAGCAAAGGACTTAACAACGGTTCAGACGGATATTATGATAGGCTTTAATAATGCCTTTGAAAAGTTGAAGGAAAAAATAGACCTATCACAGGTTAATTTTGTTGAAAAATTGGCCTGCTCATCAGCAGCAGGTGGACTTAAAATGATTGCAATTGGACTAGTTCCTGAGCTTACTGCTGAGGCAGCTAAAAGGGCTGCCCTTGGGGCTGGTGCCAGAATCCTTGGTGTTTACAGCTATGAGCTGACAAAGCACGAGATGGAGGAGATAATAAAGAAAAAACCAGACATCATCCTCCTTGCTGGAGGGACTGATGGAGGAAATAAAGATTGTATACTTCACAATGCAAAACTTATTGCACAATACATAAAGGATGTTCCCATAGTTGTTGCTGGGAATAAAAATGCACAGGATGAGATCGATGATATTTTAAACGATGCCCACGTTTACCACAAGATAACCGAAAACGTTATGCCAAGGCTCAATCAAATAAACGTTGAACCAGCAAGGGAAGTTATTAGGGAAATTTTTATGGAAAAGATAGTTGAAGCAAAGGGAATGAAAAGGGCAGAGGAATTTATAAGCGGTATTTTGATGCCAACTCCTGCGGCGGTTTTAAAGGCAGCAAGGATTTTAGCAGATGGAACAGATAAAGAGGAAGGAATAGGAGAGCTAATTATTGTCGATATAGGTGGTGCCACAACAGACGTTCACTCCATCGCAAGTGGTGAACCTTCAAAGGCAGGAGTTACATTAAGAGGACTTCAGGAGCCATATGCAAAGAGGACGGTTGAAGGGGACCTTGGAATGAGGGTTAGTGCAGTATCCCTTTGGGAGGCTGCAGGAACTAGAAGGATTAAAAAGTTCGTGCCTAATACCAAGTATGATGTTGAGGAAAGATGCAAATTCCTACAGGCTAATGTAAATTTTATTCCAAAGGAAGAAGAGGATATAGAGTTTGATGAGGCCCTCGGAATGGTTGCAACAGAAATGGCGATGGAAAGGCATGTTGGATTAATTGAAAGCGTATATACGCCAATGGGAATAATATATTCCCAAGTTGGGAAGGACCTTTTAAATGTAAGATACCTAATTGGCACAGGGGGAGTTATCGTTCACAGCAGAAATCCAAAGAAGATACTTTCTGCAGGAAAATTTAACCCTGATACTCCAAATTATTTAAAACCAATGAATCCAGAGATTTTAGTTGATAAGGAGTATATTTTATCAGCCATGGGGCTTTTGGCGGAAAAATATCCTGATAAGGCGATAAGAATTATGAAAAAATATATTGTGAAGGCTTGAGGAGGTTTATTTTATGGAACTTAAAAATAAAAAGTGGACTGAAGAGGAATTTTTTAAAGTAAGACAGGAGGTTTTAAACCACTGGCCAACAGGAAAGGATGTGGATCTTGAAAAGGCTGCTGAATACCTTAAGAAGGTTCCAGAGCATAAAAGTTTTCCTGCAAAGTTAAAAAAGGCAAAGGAAGAGGGAATAACTCTAGCTCAGCCAAGGGCAGGAGTTGCATTAATTGAAGACCATATTAATCTTTTAAAATACTTACAGGATGTTGGTGAGGCGGACCTTTTACCTTCAACAATAGACAGTTACACAAGACAAAATAGATACAATGAGTGTGAAATAGGCCTTGAAGAAAGTAGAAAAGCAGGTCGTTCAATGCTAAACGGTTTCCCTGCTGTAAACCATGGCGTTGAAGGATGTAAAAGGGTGTTTGAGGCAGTTGACCTTCCACTTCAGGCAAGGCATGGAACTCCTGATGCAAGACTTTTATCAGAGATAATCCATGCAGCAGGATGGACTTCCAATGAAGGTGGAGGAATTTCATATAATATACCTTATGCAAAGAGTGTTAGCCTTGAAAAGTCTTTACTTGACTGGCAATATTGCGATAGATTAGTTGGACTTTATGAAGAAATGGGAATTTCAATAAATAGAGAACCCTTTGGACCTTTAACTGGGACATTGGTTCCACCAAGCATTTCAAACGCAGTTGCAATAATTGAAGGGCTTCTTGCTGCAGAACAGGGAGTTAAAAATATTACGTTAGGATATGGACAGTGCGGTAATTTAGTTCAGGACGTTGCTGCTATGAAGGCACTGGAAGAGCAGGCAAACGAGTATTTTAAGATGTATGGATATGATGTATACTTGACAACAGTATTCCATCAATGGATGGGTGGATTCCCACAGGATGAAGCAAAGGCCTTTGGAGTTATTTCATGGGGTTCTGCAACAGCAGCCCTTGCAGGTGCGACTAAGGTTATCGTAAAAACTCCTCATGAAGCTGTTGGAATTCCAACTAAGGAAGCAAACGCACAGGGTATTAAAGCTACAAAGCAGACATTAAATCTTTTAAGAGGACAAAGACTTCCAATGTCAAAGGAGCTTGAAGAGGAAATCAAGCTAATTAAGATGGAAACAAAGTGCATAATCGATAAAGTATTTGAAGTAGGAAAGGGAGATTTAGCACAAGGCGTTGTTAAAGCATTTGAAATGGGAATTTTAGACATTCCATTTGCACCAAGCAAATATAATGCAGGAAGGATACTACCTGCAAGAGACAACAATGGCGCTGTGAGAATATTAGAATTTGGCAATATTCCATTTACACATGAAATTAAGGATTTCCACAGAAAGCAATTAGAGGAAAGAGCAAAGGTAGAAAAAAGAGAAGTTGGATTCCAAATGGTTGTTGATGATATTTATGCGGTTGGAAAAGGATTTTTAGTTGGAAGACCAAATATGTGATATATTAACTTTAAGGAGGAAAAATTATGAAAATAGTAGACGTTTTATTATCCGCAGGAAGAACTGGGTTTTTCTTCGATGATCAAAGGGCGATAAAAAAGGGAGCACCCCACGATGGATTTGTTTATATTGGAGAGCCTGTAACTGAAGGCTTTAAGACAATAAGAATGGCTGGAGAATCTATTTCAGTTATGCTAATTCTTGAGGATGGTCAGGTTGCTTATGGAGACTGTGCCGCAGTTCAATATTCAGGAGCTGGTGGAAGGGATCCTCTATTCCTTGCTGAGGAGTTTATTCCTGTTATTGAAAAGTATATTTCACCAAAGTTAATCGGCAGGGAAATTACAACCTTTAAGGAAATGGCAGAGGAAATTGACAATATGGAAATCGACGGAAAAAGGCTTCATACGGCAATAAGATATGGTGTAACTCAGGCGATATTAGATGCAGTTGCAAAGGCAAAAGGACTTACTATGGCAGAGGTTATCAGGGAGGAATATAACACAGGTGTTGAATTTAAAAAGATACCTATATTTACACAATCTGGGGATGACAGATACATCAATGTTGATAAGATGATTTTAAAGGGTGCAGATGTTCTACCCCACGGGCTTATAAATAATGTTAAAGAAAAGCTTGGGGAAAAGGGAGAGCTTTTAAAGGAATACGTTGCATGGCTAAGGGATAGAATATTGAAACTTAGAACAACAGAAGAATATAATCCTGTCCTTCATATAGACGTTTATGGAACAATAGGAATTGCATTTAACATGGACTATGAAAGAATGGCAAATTACTTAGGAGAACTAGAAAAGGTTGCTCATCCATTTAAACTAAGGATTGAAGGACCTATGGATGTTGAAAACAGAGAAGGACAGCTTGAGGCATTAAAGAAACTTAGAAATCTTTTAAAACAAAAGGGAATTGGAGTAGAAATCGTTGCAGATGAATGGTGCAACACTTGGGAGGATATTAAGCTTTTCGTTGATGAAGGTGCAGCAGACATGATTCAGATAAAGACTCCTGACCTTGGTGGAATAAACAATGTTGCAGAAGCAATACTCTACTGCAAAAAGCATGGGGTTGGCGCATACTGTGGAGGAACCTGCAACGAAACAGATAGATCCGCTCAGGTTTTAACTAATATTGCAATTGCCTGCGATGCAGATCAATGTCTTGCAAAGCCAGGTATGGGCGTTGATGAAGGATTTATGATAGTTTACAACGAAATGCAGAGGGTATTAACTTTATCAAAGAACAGGGAAAGAATAAACAAAGCATTAAATAAATAGGCATCAAAAAATCTTAAACTTAAGTGCCTGGCACTTATGTTTAAGTAATTTCCTTAGCCCCGTGAAGGATTGTTATTTTTACTCCTTTACGGGGTTCTTGCAAGATAAAATCTTAAATCTTAAGTGCCTGGCACTTAAATCGAGGTGATATAATGAAGGAAATTCATGTAAATGAAATTATAAGTGCTGTTAGGGATTTATGCATAGAAGCTAATTATTATTTGAACGAAGATATTAAAAATGCCTTTTTAAAGTCCAGGGATGAAGAAAGTTTTAAGCTTGCAAAGGATATTATGGATATTTTGATTAAAAATGCTGAAATTGCAAAAAATGAAAATATGCCGATGTGTCAGGATACAGGAATGACGGTGGTCTTTCTTGAAATTGGTCAGGATGTTCATATTGTCGGTGGAAATTTGAATGATGCTGTAAATGAAGGGGTAAGAAGAGGATATATAGAAGGCTATTTAAGAAAATCGGTGGTAAAGGATCCAATAGATAGGGAAAACACAAAGGACAACACACCTGCTGTTATTTGGACTAATATAGTTCCTGGGGATAAACTTAAAATAACTGTAGTTCCTAAGGGCTTTGGAAGCGAAAACATGAGCCAGATAAAAATGCTAAAGCCTGCCGATGGGGTAGAAGGAGTGAAAGACTTTGTATTAAAGGTTGTAAAGGAGGCAGGACCTAATCCATGTCCACCAATTATAGTTGGCGTTGGAATAGGTGGAACCTTTGAATTGTCGGCATACCTTGCAAAAAAGGCTCTTTTAAGACCCATCGATAAAAGGAATGAAAATCCATTCTATGCAAAACTTGAGGAGGAACTTTTAAATTTAATTAACGGCCTTGGAATTGGACCACAGGGATTTGGGGGAAGAACAACTGCCCTTGCTGTAAACATAGAAACCTTTGCAACTCATATTGCAGGACTTCCAGTTGCAGTTAATATAAGCTGCCATGCAACAAGGCATGCAGAAAAAGTATTATAGGGGGGATAAAATGATTAGGATTACTACACCTCTTACTGATGATATAATAAAAAGCCTTAAGGCAGGGGACAGCGTTCTTTTGACGGGTTATGTATATACTGCAAGGGATGCAGCCCATAAAAGATTAGTAGAGCTAATAAAAGATGGAAAAGAGCTTCCCTTTGATATAAAGGGGCAGATTATATACTATGTTGGTCCAACTCCAGCAAAGGAAGGCCAGCCTATAGGTTCTGCAGGACCAACTACAAGCTACAGAATGGATCCGTATACACCAGCCCTTTTAGATAAGGGACTTAAGGGGATGATAGGCAAGGGAAAAAGATCAGGTGATGTTATAGAATCTATAAAGAAAAATTGTGCGGTATATTTTGCAGCAATTGGTGGTGCTGCAGCCTTAACAGCAAAATGTGTAAAAGAATCCACATTGATTGCCTATGAGGATTTAGGAGCAGAGGCTATAAGAAGACTTTATGTTGAAGATTTACCCCTTGTTGTAGTTATAGACAGTGAAGGAAATAATTATTATGAAATAGGTCAAAGGGAATACCTAAGCAGCTTAAAATAGGAGGGGTGCTATGAAAATAGTAAAGCCTGCAAAGGCAGGGACTATGGAGTCTAACGATATTTACATAATGGTTTATCCAAATGATAAGGGAAATGAAATTCAGCTTGACAGTATTGTATTAAAGCAATTTGGAAAACAGATTGAAAAGGTCATCATGGATACTTTAAAGGAGCTTGAAGTGGAAAACGCCCTTGTTGTGGCAAAGGACAGGGGAGCCCTTGATTATACAATAAAGGCAAGGGTTGAGACTGCTATAAAAAGAGCTTTGGAGTAAAATTATGGAGATGTCAAAAAGTCAAAATGTCAGGAGGCTGGCACTCATGAGAAGAAGCATGCTTTTTATTCCAGGAAATAATCCTTCCATGATACAGAATGCTCCAGTTCTTGGTGCTGACAGCATTATTCTCGACCTTGAGGATGCAGTTAGCATCGATGAGAAGGATTCTGCAAGATATTTAGTAAGAAATGCCTTATTGGAAATAGATTTTTCAGGTTGCGAGAGGGTAGTCAGGATTAATTCCATTGGGACTAACTTTGGATACGATGATATTGATGTTATTGCAAGGGTAAAGCCGGATGCTCTTATCATTCCAAAGGCTACTGAAGAAGCAGTTGAAGAGGTTGACGAACTTTTATCTGCAATTGAAAGGGAAGAGGGCTTTAAATTAGGGAGCATTAAAATTATTCCACTTATTGAAACTGCAATTGGCCTTGAGGATGTTTTTAATATCGTTAAATCTTCAAAAAGGGTTGCTGCAGTTCTTTTAGGTGCAGAGGATTTGACGGCGGATATGGAGATTAAAAGAACTAAAGAAGGGGAAGAAATTTTCTATGCAAGAAGCAAGGTTGTTTCAGTTTGTAAAGCTCTAAAGGTTGATGCAATAGATACACCCTTTACAGATGTAAATGATTTTGAAGGGTTAAGGAAAGACTCAGAAAAAGCAAAGCTTATTGGAATGACTGGGAAGGCTGCAATCAATCCAAGGCAGATCGATATTATCAACGAAGTATTTTCGCCAAGCAAGGATGATATAAACTGGGCAAAGAGGGTAATTTCAGCCTATGAGGAAGCACAAAGGGAAGGGAAAGGAGTATTTTCCCTTGATGGCAAGATGGTGGATGCTCCAATCCTTCAAAGGGCAAAAAATATCATAGAAAAGGCAAAGGCAATAGGCCTTATAAAGGGGTGATAGCATGATCAATGCAGTAAAAAGGGAGATTCCTGAATATATCGAAGGCTACGGTAAAGTAAAACCCTTTATGGGAGCTTATGCAAATTATGGTGAAGTAAGAAAGGTTTCTACGAAGCTAAAGAGCGTAAAGCCAGGAGAAAACAAGATTTTATCTTCAATAAAGGAAGCCCTTTTAAAATCCGATATAAAGGATGGGATGACGGTATCATTTCATCATCATTTAAGAAACGGCGATTATGTTTTAAATATGGTTTTGGAGGAAATTGCAAAGCTTGGTGTAAAGGACATAACAGTTGCTGCAAGTTCCATATTTCCCTGCCATGCACCATTGGTTGAACATATAAAAAACGGTGTTGTAACCAGGATTTACGCAAACTATATGTCAGGGCCTGTTGCTGAGGCGGTGTCAAAGGGGCTTTTAAAATATCCCGCTATAATGCACACCCACGGAGGAAGGGCAAGGGCGATAGAGAGCGGGGATTTACATATAGATATAGCCTTTATTGCAGCACCAACCTGCGATACCTATGGAAATATAAACGGAGTTGAAGGAAAATCAGCCTGTGGAAGCCTAGGATATGCTATTCCAGATGCTATGTATGCCGATAAGGTCGTTGCAGTTACCGATAATTTAGTTGATTATCCTGCATGCCCAATTGAAATAAGCCAAGAATATGTGGATTATATAGTTAAAGTCGATGAAATAGGGGATCCTAAGGGGATTGTTTCAGGAACTACAAGGATTACAAAGGATCCTGTAGGCCTTAAAATTGCAAAGCTTGCAGCACAATTAATTGACGAGTCTGGGCTTTTAAAGGATGGATTTTCATTCCAAACTGGAGCAGGAGGAACATCCCTTGCAGTTGCTGCCTATGTAAAGGAAATAATGAAAAGGAAAAATATAAAAGGAAGCTTTGCAGCAGGAGGAATAACAGGATACATCGTTGAGATGTTTGAAGAAGGCTTATTCAAGGCATTATTTGATGTGCAGTGCTTTGATTTAAAGGCTGTTGAGTCCTATAAAAACAACAGAGCCCATCAGGGAATGTCTGCTTCCATGTATGGAAATCCCCACAATAAAGGGGCTGTTGTAAACAACCTTGATGTTATGATTCTAGGTGCAACGGAAATCGATACCGACTTCAATGTAAATGTTACAACAGGGTCAAATGGAATAATAATGGGAGGTTCTGGAGGGCATTCCGACACTGCTGCAGGATCAAAATTGTCAATCGTTGTAACCCAGCTTACAAAAGCAAGGCTTCCAATTATCGTGGATAAAGTTACAACTGTAACAACCCCAGGGGAGACAATCGATGCTGTTGTAACCGAAAGGGGAATTGCTATTAATCCAAGAAGAACTGACCTTTTAGAAAAATTAAAGGATTCTAATCTTCCTATTTACACAATAGAAGAATTAAAGGCGATAGCTGAAAAACTAACAGGCATTCCTGAAAAAATTGAATTTGAAGATAAAATAGTTGCAATTGTTGAATATAGGGACGGTTCTGTTATTGATGTTGTTCGTCAGGTTAGGTGATTTTATGGAAATAGTTTTAACTAATGATTTAAAAAGGGTAAAGGATTTTTTAAAGGAATTTGATTTGAATTTTGATGATGACGTGGATTTAACTTTAGTTGCAGTAGAGGATGATAAAATTATAGGAACCTGTTCTGCAGCTAAAAACATAATAAAGGGATTTGCAGTATCAAAGGACTATCAAAGTGAAGGAGTTGCATCAAAGCTCTTAACTAAAATTCAAAATATCCTCTTTGACAAGGGGATCTATGAGACCTTTATTTTTACAAAACCTGAGAATAAGATTATATTTGAAGGTTTAGGATATAGGTTTGTAGAGGGAAACAGCGATGTTGTATTATTAGAGGGTGGGGCTGCAAATGTTCAAAAGTATGTCAGGGACATGTTTCTAAAAAGCGACCTTGATGATGGCGAAAAGGCAGCCCTTGTAATGAACTGCAACCCCTTTACTTTAGGGCACAAATATTTGATCGAAACTGCAGCAAAGGAAAACGAAAGGGTTGTAGTTTTTATAGTTGAGGAAAATAAATCCCTTTTCCCCTTTGAAGTAAGGCTAGAGCTTGTTAAAAAAGGCGTAAAGGATTTAAAAAATGTAACAGTAATCCCTGGAGGAAAGTATATAATATCCTCTGCAACCTTTCCAAGTTATTTTTTAAGAAAAGAAGATGATAGATTAAGGGCCTATACAAGGCTGGATGCGGCTATTTTTGGAAGATATATTGCAAAGGAATTTAACATAAAAAGAAGATATGTAGGGACTGAACCCTATTGTCCTGTTACAAACGCATACAACAATGCCCTTATGGATATATTACCAAACTTTGGAATAGAAGTTAAGATCGTTGATAGGCTTATGAAAGATAATGTTGCAGTTAGTGCATCCTTTGTAAGAAACTTAATAAAACAGGGAAAACTTGAGGATACTAAGAAATTTGTCCCTGGAAGCACATATGAATTTTTAATATCTAAAGAAGCTGAAGATATTATAGAAAAAATAAAAAGGAGCGATAGTCCCCATTGATGAGGATACTTGAGGATAGGGAAAAACGGTTTTTAAGAATTTTAAAGTTAAATGAAGAATATAATCTTCCTGTTCTTTGTGGCAAAATAAATTACCCGGGAAATGATAAAAACACATTAAAGGCAGGCCTTGCCTTTAATGTGTTATATTCTCTTTTAAAGGATACATTCAAGGACCATGAGGTTTATTCTGAAACTAACGAAGGATTCGATGGAAAAAGTCTTTTAATGGTTCTTAATGTCCTGCCAAAGGAGGCAAAGAAAAAGGCAGTTAATATAGAAGAGTTCCATCAATTAGGAAGGCTGTTTGACATAGATATATATGTTAATGGACAGCCTGTATCAAGAAGGGACTTAGGTCTCAATGTTAGAAAATGTATAGTATGTGGTGATGATGCGGGGATATGCACAAGACAAAAAAGGCACGATTTAAGGGAAGTTATTGAAATTATAGATAAAATAATTGATGATTATTTTGGGGTGTTGAGTTATGATGATATAAATTGGATGATAAAAAGATTTTATGAAAAGGAAGATGAGAATTGTTAAAAGACATGGACTTTTGTAACATGGTCGGACAAGTTCTTTTGGAGGGGATGCTTCTTGAGGTGATATCCCATCCATCACCTGGACTTGTTTCACCCTTTTCACAGGGAAGCCACAGCGATATGGATTACAACACCTTTTTAAGGAGCACTGCTGCCATTGCAAAGTATCTTCCTGATTTTGTACATGTAGGTTTAAAATATGATAAAAATGTTTTGGAGAGAATAAGAAATATAGGCCTTTTAGCAGAGGAGGATATGTTTAGGGTAACCTATGGAATAAATACACAAAAGGGGCTTATTTTTCTTACAGGTCTCATAGGGGCAAGTGCAGGAAGATGCAAAAAATTAAATTTAAGTTTAAATAGGTTAAACATAGCAAATATTATTAAAGAAATCACCTGTGGAATAGTTGAGAAGGAACTTAAAAATATAAATAAGGATGGAAAGTTAACGAATGGAGAAAGGCTTTATTTAAAATATGGAGTTACAGGTATAAGGGGAGAGGTTGAAAAGGGGCTTCCAACTGTGTTAAAATGGGGATTACCTGCCTTTGAGGATGCATTAGGATTTGGACTATCGGTTAATGATGCCCTTATTCATAGTCTAATTTATATCATATCAAAATTGGATGACACGACAGTTTTAAACAGAAGGGGACTTAAAGGCCTTTATTTTATGAAAAATATTGCCAAAAACGCAATTTTCCTAGGAGCTATGAAAACCAAAATAGGTCGGGAGTATGTAGTTTATATGGATAAAATATTTAAGAAGAAAAACATAAGTCCAGGCGGTGCTGCAGACCTTCTGGCAGTAACCTATATAATATACAAACTGGAAAAGTGGGGGAATTGAAATGAATAAGCTTTTGGAAACCATCATAGAAAACAATAGAGTATGGACAGAAAAAGGAAAAGTTGCAACATATATACCTGAACTTTCAAAGGCAAACCCAAGACATCTTGGGATTGCAGTTTATACCGTTGATAATGAGGAATATTTTGCAGGCGATTATGATGTAAAATTTACTATGCAGAGTATCTCAAAGGTAGTCGCTTTAATGCTTGCCCTTTTAGACAATGGTAAAGAAATTGTATTTTCAAAGGTTGATATGGAACCTACAGCGGATACATTTAACTCAATAAGTAGCCTTGAAACAAGAACTCCAAATAAACCTTTAAATCCAATGATTAATTCTGGAGCAATAGTTACATCATCATTAATTAATGGCAGAAATGGCGATGAGGTTATTGAAAAATTTTTAAAGTTTACAAGAAAAATAACTAACAATCCACACATAGAAATAAATTATGATGTTTATAAATCTGAAAAGGAAACCGGACATAGAAATAGATCCCTTGCTTATTATATGAAGAGCATAGGTATAATCGAAGGAGATGTTGAGGAGGCCCTTGATGTATACTTTAAACAATGCTCCATCGAAGTAACATGCAAAGATATAGCAAGAATTGGTGCAATGCTTGCCAACGATGGGGTGCTTCCTTGGAATGGAGAAAGGGTAATTCCAAGACATGTTGCAAGGATAGTTAAGACAATAATGTTAACTTGTGGAATGTATGATGCCTCAGGTGAATTTGCTGTAAAGGTTGGAGTTCCTGGAAAGAGCGGTGTTGGTGGAGGAATTTTAGCTTCAGTTCCATCAAGGATGGGAATTGGAGTATTTGGACCAGCCCTTGACAGCAAAGGGAACAGTATAGGTGGATGGAAGGTTTTAGAGGAAGTTTCAAGGGAATTAGATCTTAGTATATTATAAAGAATAAGGCAGGATTTACCTGCCTTATTCTGCTATTTTATTAGCCTTAATCTTATAATTCATCCCTGGAACAATGCCAGTGAATAGATACATACCGTTAGTATTTGTTCTTGTAAATTTAATTGGGGTTAATCTACCGTTATCCTCAACTTTGTATAAAGTTACGATAGCATTCGCAACAGGGGTATTATTGTTGTCCTTGATTACTCCAGATATAGTTCCTGCAAAAGCATTTGGATTTACGTTTAATTTTATAATTGTTCTTGCAACCATATTAGGTTTATCTATAAGGATGCTTGTTGAGTCGTTTACATAGCCAAGTTTAGAGGTGATTATTTTATATTGTCCTTGTGGAACTTCACCAAATATAAACTGACCGAATTCATTTGTTGTAGTTGTTGCAATAATTTCTTCATTTCCATTTACAAGTTTAAATAACTTGATTGAGCAGTTGGAAAGGATGTTGCCATCCATGTCATATACATCACCAGCGATGATGGAAAGGGTAGCCTTAGGATCGGCCTTTAATGTCATATTTATTTCAAGCTGTTGTTTTGTTTGAAGTGAAAATGGAATAAGGTCGCAGAGCAAGTAGCCGTTAGCTATAGCAGAAATATGATATTGCATTGCAGGTGGGAAGGGTGAAAACACGTAAGAACCTTGAGCATCGGTATAAGCATGGGCAAGAGGGTTATAGTTTTCATCAAAAATCTTCACAAGAGCTCCTTCGATAGGATTTCCGTTTTCATCTGTAACGGTTCCATAAACAGCTCCTGCCTCAACATTTGGATTTTCCTGAAGTGACAAGTCTATACGTATCTCTTCCCCTATTCCTGTTAGTTTTTTAGACTCCGATTGTCCTAAAACGTAAAGGTCATAAAGGACATTAGGATTTTGCTGAAGACTCATAATTATCCCCCTTTAAACAATTTTAGTATATCCTATGAAAAAATATATGAATATGTGACAAAATATAACAAATTATTTTACAAAATAGGTTTGTTAAAAAAATAATTATATAGTATAATATTTATAGAAATTTTAGAAAAATAATAATTTTATTACAATGGGGTGGTGGATGTGGAATTTACTCTAACAAAGGAACAGGAACTTATGAAGGAAATGCTGCAGAAATTTGTAGAAAATGAGGTAAAGCCTATAGCAGCAGAAGTCGACGAAAAGGAAATTTTTCCGATGGAAACGGTTAAAAAAATGGTAAAGCTAGGCCTTATGGGAATACCATTTCCAAGGGAAGTTGGGGGCGCAGGAGGAGACTTTTTAAGTTATATCCTTGCTGTTGAAGAAATATCTAAAGCTTGTGCAACAACAGGGGTTATCCTCTCTGCCCACACATCCCTCTGCTGCTGGCCTATATATAATTTTGGAACAGAGGAACAAAAGAAAAAATACTTACCATCCCTTTTAAAGGGAGAAAAGATAGGTGCCTTTGCCCTTACAGAACCCAATGCAGGAACTGATGCAGCAAGCCAGCAGACAACAGCAAAGCTTGAGGGGGATTATTACATCCTAAACGGCAGCAAAGTATTTATAACCAACGGAGGATATGCCGATATATTTATAGTATTTGCCATGACCGACAGAAGCAAAGGAACAAAGGGAATATCAGCCTTTATAGTTGAAAAGGGATTTGAAGGCTTTGAAATAGGCAAAATAGAAGAAAAGATGGGTATAAGGGGTTCATCAACAGCAGAGCTTATATTTAAGGACTGCAAAGTTCCAAGGGAAAACCTTCTTGGACAAGAAGGGAAGGGTTTTTCAATAGCGATGGCAACTTTGGACGGAGGAAGAATAGGAATCGCTGCACAGGCCCTTGGAATAGCCGAAGGTGCCCTTGAAGAGGCAGTAAAATATATGAAGGAAAGAAAACAATTTGGAAAGCCATTATCAAGTTTTCAGGGACTTCAATGGTATATAGCTGAAATGGCAACAAAGGTAGAAGCAGCGAAACTTTTAGTATATAAAGCGGCATGGAAAAAGGAAAAGGGACTTCCTATAAGCCTTGATGCGTCTATGGCAAAGCTATTTGCATCAGAAACTGCAATGGAGGTTACAACAAAGGCAGTGCAAATATTTGGAGGATACGGCTATACAAGGGACTATCCAGTTGAAAGAATGATGAGGGATGCAAAGATAACGGAGATATACGAAGGAACAAGCGAAGTTCAAAAGATGGTAATATCAGCACATGTTTTAAAATAGGGGGGATAACATGAGAATAGTAGTATGCATAAAGCAGGTTCCGGATACAAACGAAGTTAAGATAGATCCTGTAAAGGGAACATTAATAAGAGAAGGAGTTCCAAGCATAATGAATCCAGATGATAAAAACGCCCTTGAGGAGGCTCTAAGGATCAAGGATGAGTTCGGTGCAGAGGTTACAGTAATAACGATGGGACCACCTCAGGCGGAAAAGGTTTTAAGGGAGGCCCTTGCAATGGGAGCGGACAAGGCTATTCTTTTAACAGATAGGTTATTTGCAGGGGCAGACACATGGGCAACATCCTTAACCCTTGCAAAGGCGATAGAAAAGATAGGCTATGACATAATATTTGCAGGAAGACAGGCAATCGATGGTGATACTGCACAGGTAGGACCGGAGATTGCAGAACACCTTAATATTCCTCAGGTTACGTATGTAGAAAAGGTAGATGTAGAAGGAGGAACATTAAGGGTAAAAAGGGCCCTTGAGGATGGATACGAGATAATAAAGATAAATATGCCCTGCCTTTTAACCTGCATAAAGGAACTCAACAAGCCAAGATACATGAACGTATATGATATATTTACATGTTATCAAAAGGAAATAAAGGTTTTAACTGCAGAGGATTTAGCGCTTCAAAAGGAAGAAATAGGACTTTTAGGCTCACCGACAAAGGTAAGAAAGACCTTTACAAAGGAACCAAAGGGAAAAGGTGAGATAGTAAACCTTTCAGCAAAGGAAGCAGCAACATTTATTGCAGAAAAGCTAAGGGAAAAGCACTACATTTAGGGGGGATAATATGAGCGTATGGGTTATAGCAGAACAAAGAGACGGGCATTTGCAAAAGGTTGCCCTAGAACTTTTAGGAAAGGGAAGGGAGCTTTCAGAAAAACTTGGAGTAAAGCTTACAGCAGTATTGGTAGGATATGAGGTAGAAAAACTTGCAAATACCCTAATAAAGCATGGGGCAGATGAGGTAATAGTTCTTGAGAATATTCTTTTAAAGAACTATACAACTGATGGATATACAAATGCCATAGAAAAAATAGCAATAGAAAGAAAACCTGAGATTATATTGATAGGAGCAACAAACATAGGAAGGGACTTAGGCCCAAGGCTTGCAGCAAGACTAAAGACAGGACTTACAGCCGACTGCACAGGGCTTGATATAGATGAAAATACTAAAAATCTATTAATGACAAGACCAGCCTTTGGCGGAAATTTGATGGCAACAATAGAATGTCCAAACCACAGACCACAAATGGCAACGGTAAGACCGGGAGTATTCCCACTTCCATGTCCTGATGATAGAAGGGAAGGAAGGATAGAGAAAATAGATGTCAAGATAAAGGAAGAGGAAATAAGAACGGTTGTAGAAAAAATAGTAAAATCCCTTGATGAAAAGATAGATATAACAGAGGCAAAGGTTATAGTATCAGGGGGAAGAGGAATAGGAAACAAGGAAGGATTTGAGATGCTAAAGGAGCTTGCTCATCTTTTAGGGGGAGTAGTTGGAGCAAGCCGTGCAGCAGTAGATGCAGGATGGATAGGGAAGGATCATCAAGTAGGGCAGACAGGAAAAACTGTAAGACCAAAGCTTTATATAGCATGTGGCATCTCAGGTGCAATTCAGCATCTTGCAGGGATGCAGGAGAGCGAATATATAATTGCCATAAACAAGGATGAAAATGCCCCAATAATGTCCATTGCAGACCTTGGAATAGTTGGAGATGTTTATAAGGTCCTTCCAAAGCTTATAAATGAAATTAAGGCCTATAAGGATAGCTGTGAGATAGTTAACCTATAATAAAAGGCCACAATATATTGTTAAGTCAATATATTGTGGCTTTTATACTGCTATTTCATTTTCGAAATTTATTTTTATTTCTCTTAGCCTTCTAAAATCGAAATTAGGAATGTGGATTTGCTTTAAAAGTTTTATGCTGTCATCAAAATTATCTATTAAGTTTAGATTATTGTTTTGCAATTCTTTAGCTAACAGATCATTATAATAATTACAGTAGGCAAAGTAATCTTTTCTTTCCCTATTGTAACTCTCATATTCTAATCCGCAGGCTTCAATAACCTCACGGCAGAGGTAAAGATTGCAGGGGTGAGGCCTTAGTGTAAAATGAAGCTTACAACCGTTTTTATCAAAAAATGGGCAAAGCTTAAAGAAAAGCTTTGAATCAAAATCCTCTGCTTGAGGTTTTAATTTGTTATATTTTTCATCATCAAAATATCCTAAAACTTCGATGTGATATTTTTCGATCTTTGAATTTGAAAGATTTGCAATCTCGTAAATAAAATCTTCCCTTCCAAGGTTTAAGATGTTTTTTATATCGATTAACTTATATTTGGGGAAATACCAGCAGCATCCCCTCATTTTAACTTTTAGATACGATGTTGATTCTAAAAAGCCATAGCAATTTCCACAATAGGAACATTTAAAAAGCGGAATGTTTCCATGCACTACAAGATTTAAACTGTGCATATTATCATCCCCCTTACAGTATGATTTATAGCACAATAATAAATATATTTCAAATATGTAAATATTATGAAAAAATAAATAAAAATTTTAAACTAAAAGAAATTAAAAGAAATATCAAAAAAATTATTGAATATCGAGTAAAATTAAAATTGTTTATTAAGTTTTACAAGAATATAATTAAAATAAAGAAAATATTAGCTTTTCGATGGGCAGGTATAGCTCAATGGCAGAGCTCCGGCTTCCCAAGCCGGCTATGCGGGTTCGATTCCCGTTACCTGCTCCATTTTTTGTATCTTAAAAGTCTTTTAAACTTTCAAAAATCTTTATCAAATTCTATGATAAAAACAGAGCTGGATTGCTAATTCGCTTCAATATGTTCTAAAAGCATCTTGAAATTGCCAAAAGTGCCAGGATGAAGCAATTTGCAGCTTAAAACTGAAAAAACTAATAAAGGAGAAAAGAATATGAAAGGGAAATGTTATTATTGTGGTAAAGAAATATCGAGAGTTTCAGTTACAAAACATTTAAAATCATGTCTTAAAAAGGAAGAGTATCAAAACAAGGTTAAGCTGGAGAGGAAAAGAAGTAAAAACTTATTTTTGCTACAAGTAAGTTATAAATATAATCCGGATGATTATTGGATGTTTATTTCAATTGATGAGAATTCATCATTAAGAGAATTAGATATTTTTTTACGTGATGTATGGGTTGAATGTTGTGGCCATTTAAGCGTGTTTAAAATTGAAGGAATTGATTATGACGTTGATGTAGAAAGTGCAAATGAATATGGTTTAATTTTCGAAAAAGAATATGAAAGTATGGATGTAAAAATAAAAAATGTATTGCGCGAAGGACTAACTTTTAGTTATGAGTATGATTTTGGTGACACAACGCATATTACAATAAAGGTTTTAGGCAAGCAAAAGGGATATCAGCTCAGTAGAATTGAGATAATGGCAAGAAATAATCCAAAAGAATATAAATGTTCTAAGTGTGGAAATAAAGCACTCTTTTACTGCTATGAATGTAGTAATTACTATTGTGAAGAATGTATTGAAAATGATAGAAGCAATTGTTATCATGAAATAATTTATGAAATAATTGAAGGCCAGAATTCACCAAGATGTGGAGTATGTGGATATGTTTATAATGAAAAGGGAGAGGACGAATATTTACCTAAAATAAAAAGCCTTTTCTGAACAATATAAATCCTTCATACTTACTCCATCATTCTTAATTGTTCTTTTCAACCCCTGAAAACTATGCTATAATTAAATCACTATCTTTTCAGAGGTGTTGATATGGAAAACGAAATTCTTTTAAAAGCCATTGAAAAACTGCTTGATGAAAAACTTAATGAAAAACTTAAGCCTATTTATCAAGAACTAAATTCAATTAATTCAAAACTTGATTCTATTGAATCAACTCAACAAACCATCCTTAATTTCATCTCAGAAATTGATAAAGAATTTTACAAAGTTGAAGAAACTTATAAGTTCATGAACGATTTGAAGAAAGTCCTTAATCAATAGGCCTCTTTGTAGGTCTTGTTTTTTTGTTTCTATGTCAAAAAAGTTTTACATACGATATGAAACGGCTACCTGCTCCATTTTTTATGCTTAAAACATCAAATTTTGTTGAAACATTGCAAATTTTAGTATAAAATTTTGAATTGTGGAGAATAGAATTTAACATTGGAAGTAGGTGGACTATGAAACTTACCAGCATCTTTAGTGTAAGTCCAGGTGATGTGCTATCCCAAAGCATCATAGATGCTAAGGGGAATATTTTATTAAGGGAAGGCGTAGTTTTAACACAAAAGTATATAAATAAGCTAATGGATTTAGGTATTTTGTATGTTTATATAAAGGACAAGAATTTATCAGATATACCAGGTCAGGATTTGCATTTTTTAGAAATTAAAACACAGGCAGTAAAAGCCCTTAACAAGGTTTATTCAAGGGTGCATAATGTTAGTAATGGAGATTTTAAGGAAACATTAAAGACAATAAATGAGCTTGTGGAATATCTGATAGACAATAAAGAAGTTAATTTTATGTATTTAACTGAGTTAAAGACCTATGATAACTATACTTTTGTTCATTCTTTAAATTCATGTGTTGTTTCCTTGTTTTTAGGAGTTCAAATGGCTTATTCTAAAGCAATGTTAATAGATTTAGGAGCAGGGACGCTTCTTCATGATATAGGAAAAATGAAGATTCCTCAAAGCATTTTAAACAAAAATGGTAAGTTAACTGAAGAAGAATACGATGTAATGAAGACGCATCCTGAAATAGGCTATGAAATGGTTAAAAGCATGAATAGCATAAACGAAAGAGGAAAAAGTATAGTATTAGAACACCACGAAAGATATGATGGGAAGGGTTATCCTTATGGGCTTAAAGGAAATGAAATATCAAAGTATGCAAGGATAGCTTGTGTTAGTGATGTTTATGATGCTCTAATTAGTGATAGAATATATAGAAGGGCCTTTCCACCAAATGAGGCCTATGAGTTTATATTAGCTTCCTCTGGAACGTTTTTTGATCCGGAAATTGTTGACCTTTTTAGAAATCATTTTTGTGTATATCCATTAGGAATTGAAGTTAAGCTTTCAAATGGATGCCATGCCTATGTAATTGGACAAAATAAGGGTTTTCCTGACAGACCAAGGGTAAGAATATTTAAAAATGAAGAAGGCAAAGAAATAGAACCCTATGATGTTAATTTGGTGGAGAAAATTAATGTTTGTATAGAAAACATAATTTTTTAGGTGATTTTATGAGTATATTGTTTATTGTTAACCCAAAGGCAGGCAATGGAAAGGCATTAAAAGTATCGGAGAAAATTCAAGAAAGGATGAAATTTTTAAAAAAAGATTATGAAATTGCCTACACAAAGGGACCAGAGGATGCGATAACTATTGCCAGGGAGGCTTCGAGTTTTTTTAATAAAATTGTTTCCGTAGGCGGGGATGGAACTTTAAATGAGGTTATTAATGGAATAGCAGGAAGTAGGGCTATCCTTGGAGTTATCCCTGCGGGGACAGGAAATGATTTTGCAAAGACAATTTATTCAAGCCTTAACATAGATGATATTCTTAAGACTATTATTGATGGAGAAGTTAAGAGTATAGATATAGGAAAATGCAATAATAAATATTTTATTAACATAGCAAGTGCAGGAATTGATGCAGAGATTGCCCATAGAGTTCAAAGGGTTAAAAAGCTTTTACCAGGAAAATTAGCCTATCTAAATACACTTTTAAAAACATTAGTAACTTATAAAGGAATAAATTTTAATATAAAACTTGATGATGTTTCCTTTAGAGCAAACACTTTGTTAATTACCGCCTCCAATGGCAAATTTTATGGAGGAGGTATGATTCCAACTCCAGATGCAGACATTAAAGATGGATATTTTGATGTTTGTCATATTAAAAATTTAAGTAAAATAAAAATAATTGCGCTTTTATATAAATTCTTAAAGGGAACCCATATACAGATTAAAGAGGTTACAATATTTAAAACTAAGAGATTGAGCATACAAGCAAATAAAAATTTTATCGTAAATATTGACGGTGAAACTTTGGAAACAAATGAGGCAAACTTTGAAATAAATAAGGAATTTATTAATATATTACTACCTAGGAATAAATAATAACTTTAAAAAATATATTTATATAAGAGCAATCTAAAGGGTTCTTTATGGAAAAGATAATTATAATCGCCATCTTTACAGAGGCCATATGGGAAACTTTAAAGATGATTAAAAAGGATAAGTATTTTAATATCGACAGGATAGGAGCTATTTTAGTTTCAGTTTTTATGTGCATTATTTTTGACTTTGATATTTTTTCTACCTATCTTGGATTGACAAAAATAAATTATATAGGCAATATTCTTACGGGTATTTTAGTGAGCAGAGGTTCAAACTTTGTTCATGATATATTAGGGATGGTTTCAAGCACGTATCAGTCAAGAAAAACAGCATGAATTCTGGCAGCAGTAAGCTGCCTTTTTTATTTTAGGTTAAACATTTTAAATTTTAAAGATAATACTAATAAAATTGATATTTTTCAGAATAATAAGAATAAAACAAGTAATATTAAATTATATTGCTTTTGTATATAAAATTTCACAGTATTAAAATAAAGTTATGTTTAAATTGGGGGCGATAGGATGGAAGAATTAGAAGGTATTATAAAAAATATAATCCATATAGACAAAAATGCTGTTGAGATGAGGGAAAGGTTTAAAAATGAAATTGAAAACAAAAAAAGGCAGATAGGAGAGGAGATTGAAAGGTTAAAAAGGGAGATTATAGATGAAAGGCTAAATGAAATTGCAAAGGAAGAGGAAGAAATCATAGTCTTAGCAAAAAAAGAAGCAGAAAAATTGCTTTTTGAGGCAGAAGAAAAAGGGAAAGAATTGGAGAAAAGCTATGATAATAAAAAAGAATATTTGTTAAATTCAGCCTTTAATGAATTGTTTAATTAGGTGATACTATGGATAAAAATGCTACTTATGCTGCAGTTTCAGCTAAAATTCATGCTATGATGGGGGAATTTTTGACGGAAGAGGATTATAAAAATATTTTAAATTTAAGAACACCTTCAGAAATTGCAACTTATCTTAAGGAAAGAACTTCCTATAAGAAGGCATTTGAAGGGATTAATACTTATGAACTTCATAGGGGGCAAATAGAAATCGTCCTAAAAAAACACTTGATAGGTTATATTGATAAACTTATCCATTATTTTCATGGCGATATTAGAAACTTTATCAAATGCCTTTATATTAAGTATGAGATATTTGACCTTAAGAATATAGCAAGAACTATTCATGTTGAAAAAAATTATGATGAGGTTAAAGAGAGCTTAGTATTTGTAGGCAAATATAGATTTATCGATGTGGAAAAAATAATAAAGGCAAAGAAGGTTTCTGAACTAATTGAGGCTTTAGATGGGACGATATATTATCCTTATGTAAAAAATTTAATCGATGGAAATGAAAGGGAAAACCTTTTTAGATTTGAAATGTCCCTTGATAGATCATATTTTAATATCCTTAACGACAGTGCTAAAAAGCTTAGTAAAGAAGATAAAAATGCCTTTAATGAAATATATGGAAGTTTGGCTGATCTTTTGAACTTAAAGTGGATATATAGAAGTAAGAAGTTTTTTAATTTGACTCCCGAAGAAATATTTAATTACACAATAGATTTTGGCAATAAATTTAATTATGAAAAGATTAAAGGGTTCTGCTATACAAAAGATATGGATGAGTTTTTATCAAAGGCAAGGAACACCCCATACAGCTTTTTATTCAAAGGAGATCCAAAACAGGATATTTACATGGAAAGGCGAATAAATAGATTTATGTTTTATAAGATTAAAAAGATTTTATATACAAGGAACTTAAACCTTTCATTAGTTCTTGCATTTTTAGAGTTAAAGGAATTTGAGATATTTGATATTATCTCTATGTTAGAATGCGTAAGGTATGCTTTGAGCTTTGATGAGGCGAAAACATATCTTATAAGAAATATTTAGGGGTGGGAAAATGGCAGTTGCGAAGATGGAGATGATCAATATAATAGGTCATCTGGATTACTTAGATGAGGTTTGTAAAAGGATAGTTTTATCGGAATCTATCCACATGTTAAACGCAATCAACGAAATCAATGAAAACAATTTCCCCATTATGAATGTGGAGGATATAAATGCGATTGCAAATATCAACTATATAAGGCCGTATAATCTTAGAAATGACTATAAAGAAATAGAGAAAAAATTCAATTCAATAACGGATATATTTGGGACAAAGAAGAAGATAAAACTTGAACATTTTAAGGAAGAATATAAGTTTAAAGAAGAGGAAAATTTCATAAATAATCTTTATGAAATGATAAAGGAAAAGTCTGAGGAATATGAAAACCTTAAAAGGGAAGAGGCGGAACTTGACAATTTAATAACATATATTATCCATCTTAAGGATTTGAATTTTAAGATAAATGATATATTAAATATGGAGTTTATAGATTTTAAGATAGGAAAGATAAATAAATATGACCTTCAAAAAGTTAAGAAAAACTATGAAAATATACCCGGTATAGTTTTAAAAATAAATCAAAATCCTGACTACTCCTTTATTTTGATTTTTTATCCAAAGGCTGTTGAAAACGAAATGATAAAGATATTAAACTCAATTAATTTTGAAGAATTCAAAATAAAGTTTAAATTTGAAGGAACCCCTAAGGATTGGCTAGCGGAAATAGAAAAAAGAAAACAGGAGATTGAAAAAAGAATAAATGAGCTTACCGATGATATATCGGAGATAAAAGAAGCTAATTTCGAAAGGATTGAAAAATTTTATTCAAGGCTTGTTATGGAAAATAGGATGGAAGAGGTAAAACAAAATATTGCTGTAACCAATGAATTTTTTTATCTTTCAGGTTGGGTTCCCGCAGTTTTTAAAAGAAGGGTTAAAAGGAGTTTAGAAGATTTAGAGGAAAAGCTCATTATAATATACAAACCAATTAAGGAGATTAGAGAGGGACTTGCACCCCCAACGTATTTAAAAAATGGATATCTTTTAAGGCCCTTTGAATCCATAGTTAAACTTTATGGAATTCCATCTTATAACGAACTTGACCCAACTTCGTTTGTTGGGATTAGTTATATGCTTTTATTTGGTGCTATGTTTGGAGATGTAGGACAGGGACTTGTTCTATTTTTGATTGGCGAATTTTTGAATAGAAGAAAAAGAAGACCTAATCTTGGTGGGGTTCTGGCACGACTTGGAATAAGCTCAACATTTTTTGGCTTTATCTATGGAAGTATATTTGGATTTGAAGATGCTCTTAAAACATATGTAGTAAAGCCTATGATTGAAATAGAGAAAATGTTGATCTATGCCATTGCCTTTGGTGTGATTTTACTCTCTGTAGGCTTTATATATAACCTTGTAAATTGCTTTAGAAATAAAGATATTGAAGAAGGACTCTTTAGTAGAAATGGGGTTGCGGGATTAGCTTTTTATTGGCTTTTACTCTACTACATCATTGTAAAGGTTGAAAATATAACACCAATAATCTCAAGCGGTGCAATACTTTTCCTTTTAATTTTTAATCTTCTTCTAATATTTTTTAAAGAACCTCTTGCAAATTTAATAAAGGGAGAAAAAAGGCTCTATAGACATTCGGCAAAGGATTACTATATTGAAGAAGGCTTTGGTATCCTTGAAACTTTACTTAGCATTCTGTCTAATACATTATCCTTTATAAGGGTTGGAGCCTTTGCAATAAACCATGTCGGACTGTTTATAGCCTTTGAAACCCTTGCTGAAATGATTAGAAATGGAGTTGCAAGCGCCTTAATGCTTGTTTTAGGAAACTTAGTAATTATAGGGCTTGAAGGCCTTATAGTGTTTATTCAAGGTCTAAGGCTTGAATACTATGAACTTTTTAGTAAATTCTTTAAAGGAAATGGATATGAATATACACCAATAAGCATAAGGGGGTAATAAAATGTTTATCTTTGTTATATTAGCAACACTAATAGTTATTTTTACACTTACAAAGGGAGTTTTAGCTCTAAAGGATAATATGAAAAAGGATGAATTTAAAAAGCATTTAAAGCTAAACGTATCATCCTTTGTTGCCATTTTAACTGCCTTTATAATTATGGCGATTCCTCAGGTTGCCCATGCTGCTGCTGAAGGAAACGGAGCAGCAGGATTAGGTTTTATTGCTGCAGGACTTAGCACAGGGCTTGCTGCAATAGGTGCAGGATACGCTGTTGGTGCGGTAGGTTCATCTGCCCTTGGTGCTGTTTCGGAGGATCCTAAAATACTTGGAAAAACTTTAATATTTGTTGGTCTTGCAGAAGGTATTGCAATATATGGCCTTATAATCTCAATAATGATATTAGGAAGACTAAGGTGATATCATGAAAATATTTTTGATTTCTGACAGCCATGATACTTTGGTGGGAATGAGACTTGCTGGGGTAAAGGGTGTTTTAGTTTCTTCAAAGGAGGAAGGAGAGGCAGAGTTTAAAAGGGCAATTAAGGATAAGGAAATTGGAATAATAGTTTTAACTGAAAGACTGGCTTCGAAGATAAGACACCTTGTAAATGAGGTAAAGATCAATCAGGAAATGCCGCTTATAATTGAAATTCCAAATAGACAAGGTAGCACAAGGGATGATGATTATCTTGTTAAGTATATTAAAGAGTCCGTTGGGATAAAAATCTGAGGTGATTTATATGGTAACTATTGAAGAAAAGATAAGGCTGTTTACAGAGCTTGTTTATCAAAAAATAGAGAAGGAAAATAAAGAGGAAATTGAAAGATTTAACGAAGGATTTAAAAACCTTATAGAGGAAAAGAAAAGGGATTTCGAAGAGGAATTCAATAGGGTGAGGGATGAAAGGATAAAAAAGGCTAACGAAGAGGCACAAAGGATTGTATCAAAGGCAAAATATGAGGAGAAAAGAATACTTCTTAAAAAAAGGGATGAAGTTTTTAATAAGTTTTTTGAGGATTTAAAGATAAAATTAGAAGAATATACTAAAAGCAATCAATATAAAGATTGGCTTTTGGATAGTTTGAAAAAGGCTCTTGAAAATAAAAATTTTAAATTGATTTTAACCAATAAAGACTTTGAATTATTAAAGCCCTATTTAAATGGATTTAAAGTTGAATTTGATGATAGCTTAATTGGAGGATTTATTTTGGAAGATGAAAATAGGATAAGAATAGATCATTCTTTGAAGGCATTAATGGAGGATAAAAAGGAAAAAATAGGCCAGATACTTTTTTCTAATCTTTAGGTGGTGGGATTATGGATAACGGGATTATAACATATATAAACGGTCCGGTAATTAAAGCAAAAAACATGAAAAATTTTAGAATGAGGGAAATGGTGGCAGTAGGTGAGAAAAAATTAATAGGTGAAGTGATTTCTATTTATGAAGATTATGGGACGATACAGGTCTATGAAGAAACGGCAGGACTTAAAATTGGTGAATTTGTTTATCCTACAGGTAAACCTTTATCCGTTAAGCTTGGACCTGGAATAATTGGAAATATATTTGATGGCATAGAAAGGCCACTAAATAAAATAAAGGAATACAGTGGAAATTTTATAAACGAGGGAATAGGGCTTATCTCGATAGATCCTAACAAAAGATGGAAAGTCAATTTTTTAGTAAAAGAAGGAGAATATCTTGAAGAAGGACAGCCCTTTGCCTATGTTGAGGAAACACCCCTTATAAAGCATTTTATCATGGTTCCTCCAAAAGTAAAGGGAAGGGTAACATATGTTGCAGCAGAAGATGAATACTGTATTGAGGATGTCATTTTAAAGCTGCAGGATGATAAAGAATATGAACTTAAGATGTATCAGGAGTGGCCGGTTAGAATTCCAAGGCCGGTAAAAAGAAGATTCCCAATCGAAAAGCCCCTTATAACTGGTCAAAGGGTAATAGATACCTTTTTCCCTATTGCAAAGGGGGGAACTGCAGCAATCCCTGGAGGATTTGGAACTGGAAAAACCATGACTCAGCATCAGCTTGCTAAGTGGAGCGATGCCGATGTTATTGTTTACATTGGCTGCGGTGAAAGAGGAAATGAGATGACGGAGGTTTTGGAGGATTTTCCAAAACTTATTGACCCTAATTCCAATCTTCCTCTTATGAATAGAACCATCCTTATTGCCAATACATCAAATATGCCAGTTGCTGCAAGGGAAGCGTCGATATATACAGGCATTACTATTGCAGAATATTTTAGGGATATGGGATATAACGTTGCAATAATGGCAGATTCAACATCAAGATGGGCAGAGGCCCTAAGGGAAATATCGGGGCGTCTTGAGGAAATGCCGGCAGAGGAAGGCTATCCTGCTTATCTTGCTTCAAGGCTTGCGGAGTTTTATGAAAGGGCCGGGTATGTTGAAACCCTTTCAGGTAAAGAGGCCTCTGTTTCTATAATTGGGGCTGTATCTCCAGCTGGAGGCGATTTTTCAGAGCCTGTTACTCAAAATACAAAAAGGTTTGTAAGCGTATTTTTGAGTCTTGATAGAAATCTTGCCTATTCAAGGCATTATCCGGCTATAAATTGGCTATCAAGTTATAGCGGGTATTTATCCCTTCTTAATGATTGGTATAGGAAAAATGTCAGCGAAGATTTCTTTAAGCTAAGGGGAGAAATGCTAAAGGTTCTTCAGGAGGAAAATAAGCTTTTAGAAATTGTTAAACTTGTTGGGGAGGACGTTCTTCCGGACGACCAAAGGTTGATTTTAGAGGTTGCAAGGCTTATAAAAATAGGCTTTCTCCAGCAAAATGCCTACCATCCCGAAGATACCTATGTTCCTTTACATAAGCAATATAATATGCTAAAGATGATTAAGCTATTTTATGACAAGGCACTATTTGCTATTAAAAAGGGAGTTCCAATAGGAAGAATAAGACAGATGAAGGGTTATAGTGAAATATTAAAGATGAAATACTCTATTCCTAATGAATATAAAGATGAATTTGATAATTTACAAAGGGATATAGAGGAAGAATTCAGCCAAATTTTAAAGTCCTATGAAGGTGATTGATATGCAAAAGGAATTTTTACATGTAGAAAAAATAGAGGGACCACTTTTAATCCTATCCGAAGTTGAAGATGTTTCCTATGATGAGATAGTTGAAATAAAAACAAGGGATGGAATAAAGCATGGGAAGGTAGTTCAGCTTTATGAGGATAAGGCAATAATTCAAGTTTTTGAAACAACATCAGGGCTATCTGTAAAGGATGTCGCGGTTAAATTTACTGGAAAGCCCCTTGAAATTAGCCTATCAAAGGATATTTTAGGGAGAATATTTAATGGGTTTGGAGTTCCGATTGATGGTGGAGGACCTATATTTTCTCCAATTAAAATGAATGTAAACGGAAGACCGATAAACCCGGTTGCAAGAAAATATCCAAGAAACTACATCCAAACGGGTATTTCAGCAATAGACCTTCTTACAACATTAATTAGAGGACAAAAGCTTCCAATATTTTCAGGAAATGGACTTCCTCATAACGAAATTGCAGCTCAGATTATAAACCAGGCCAAAATAGCAGATGGGGAAAATTTTGCCATTGTTTTTGGTGCTATGGGAATAAAGCATGATGATGCCCATTATTTTACCAAAATGTTTGAGGAGTCAGGGGTTTTAGAGAGGGTTGTAATGTTTTTAAATCTTGCTGATGATCCTGTTGTTGAAAGGATCGTAACCCCAAGGTGTGCCCTTACGGCTGCAGAATACCTTGCCTTTAATGAGGATATGCATGTTTTGGTGGTTTTAAGCGATATGACAAGTTATTGTGAGGCATTAAGGGAGATATCCTCTGCAAGGGAGGAGGTCCCCGGAAGGAAGGGTTATCCAGGATACTTATATTCCGACCTTGCCTCTATATATGAAAGGGCAGGAATTATTGAAGGTTCTAAAGGCTCAATAACACAAATTCCAATCCTTACAATGCCAAATGATGATATAACCCATCCTGTCCCAGACCTTACAGGATATATAACCGAAGGACAAATAGTTCTAAGCAGAGAAATATATCAAAGGAATATATATCCTCCTATAAATATCCTTCCATCCCTTTCAAGGCTTATGAAGGATGGTATAGGTGAAGGATATACAAGGGAGGATCATCCTTCTGTTGCAAATCAAGTTTTTGCATCCTATACAAAATATCAAGAGGTTTTGGCCCTTGCCCAGGTTATAGGGGAGGATGAGCTATCAAGTATAGACAAAAAATATATGGAATTTGGAAGGGCCTTTGAGGATAAATTTTTAAAACAGAATTTTTATGAGGAAAGAAGTATTATAGAGTCAATTGATTTAGCCTGGTCTATTTTATCCATCCTTCCCAAGAATGAACTTGATAGAATAGATCCAAAACTTTTGGATAAATATTATAAGGGGTGATTAGATGGAAAATATAGCCCCTACCAAATCCAATCTTATGAAGGCTAAATCATCCTTAGAATTTTCAAAAAAGGGATTTGAACTTTTAGATCAGAAAAGGAATGTCCTAATAAGGGAAATAATGGGCCTTGTGGATAAGTCAAAGGAAATACAAAAAAGGGTAAATGAGCTGTTTAAAGAGGCCTATGAGGCCCTTCAAATGGCAAACATTACTATGGGGATTCAATTTGTTGAGGATATTGCGTCGACTGTTCCTGAGGTGGAGGAGTTTGAGATTATTTTTAAAAGCGTTATGGGGGTTGAGGTTCCTATAGTAAAGCATTCGAAGGAGATGGAAAGGCCAAGCTATAGTTTTTACCAGACCAACTCAGCCCTTGATGTTGCCTTTACTAAGTTTCAAGAGGTAAAACTTTTATTATTTGAACTTGCAGAGATTGAAAATGCAGTCTTTAGGCTTGCCCATGATATTAAAAAGACTCAAAGGAGGGCAAATGCCCTTGAAAATATACAAATACCCAAATATGAAAACTTGGTAAAATCCATTCAGGAGGTCCTTGAGGAGAAGGATAGGGAGGACTTTTTTAGGCTTAAGGTTGTAAAGAAAAAAAGATTAAAGAAGCAAAAAACTCTTTAAATTGGGTAGTAGAATTTTGAAAAAGTTGTTTTTGATAAGCCCCGTGAAGGATTTCCCTGGCATTCGCTCATTTCACTAAGCAATTCTAAGCTTTTCTTTGTTTTCCAAAGTCCTACCCTCGTGAGCCGACATCCGTGTCGGCCACTCGGCTCTGCACGTCCGTGTGCAGAATTACGGACTTTTGAAAAGTCGAAAAGCAAGAATTGCTAAAGCTCATGAGAGATGCCATTTTGAAATCCATTCATGGGGCTATTGAAAATTTCAATACCAAAGAAGGTTTATCTACAATCTGAATCCCATAAAAGGGGGTAGTTTTTTATTTTTTTATACTTCTTCTATATGTTGGGTTATATTCTGTCCAGCCGTCAAGGCCGGTATCCCTTTCTATTGCAAGATGAAAGGCGTTTATTTCTGCACTTGCTTTATCGGCGTTGTGGACTGCTATTGCTTCTATTGTCATGGGAAGAACCGGAGAGCCCATATCAAGGGTTCCGTGGTGGGATAGAATGCAGTGGATAAGGTCGTATTTTAAATCGTTTGGAAAATCTTTTATTTCGCTAATTGCCCTGCTTACAAGGTCTGCACCAAGGGAAATATGGCCGAGTAAACGTCCTTTAGTTGTATATTTGTTTTCGGGAAAGCTTGAAAGTTCATATATTTTACCGATGTCATGAAGTAGTGCCGCAGCAACGGCTATGTCGTATTTAATGTAGCTAAATATTTTACAGTAGCTTTGAATAAGCTTTACAACCTCTATCGTATGCTGTGCAAGGCCACCTTGGTAGGCATGATGTATTTCTGCACCTGCTGCCTTTTTATAAAAGTGTTTTTTAACATCTGGCATTGCAAATATGTTTTCTAAAAGGGTTTTTATAAAAGGATTGCTTATAGTTGATATAATATTATTTATCTCAAGAACCATATCGTTTTCATTAACATAGCCTGATGGAAGAATTGAGTTTAAAAGTTCCTGCGAGGGATTCCATATTCTTTGGATGCTGTTTATGTGCAGCTGAAGGCTGCCCTTAAAATCCCTTGCTATTCCAGATATATAGGCAAGACACCCAGGGATAATTTCTTCACCGATTTTTTCATCATCGTTCCAGATTTTAGAGTCATAGTTTTTAAGGCCTATGCTAACTTGAAGATGATAGTAGTTTTTGTTGTTTTGGTCGGTTTTTCTAGTTATTTGCCTTACAGCAACAGCTATATTTTCAAATTTTTGATTTACATTTAGCTGCATAAAATCACCTCGAATTATATTATACATAATTTTTTGCAAATAAAACACATAATATTTTAGTGGAGGGATTATTTTGGAAAGAACATTGGTTTTAATAAAGCCGGACGGAGTTAGGAGAAATTTGATAGGTGAGATTATAAGGCGTTATGAGATGAAGGGGTTAAGGGTTATAGCTATAAAGTCCCTTTATCCATCAGAGGAACTTGTAATGGAACATTACAAGGAACATGAAGGGAAAGACTTTTATGAGAGGTTAATTAACTTTTTAACATCTGGGATGGTTATTGCAATTGTTTTAGAGGGGAAAAATGCAATAAAATGTGCAAGGATAATCAACGGTGCTACAAAGTATCAGGATGCCCTTCCTGGGACGATTAGAGGTGATTTCGCCTTCGATGAGACGGAAAACCTTGTTCATGCTTCGGATTCATTAGAATCCGCTGAAAGGGAAATGAAAATTTGGTTTCCAGAAATCTATTGAAAAATTTATAAATTAGTGTATAATATAATATAGTTATCTGGGTGTGGCGCAGATGGTAGCGCGCCAGAATGGGGTTCTGGAGGTCGCTGGTTCAAGTCCAGTCACCCAGACCAAGAAAAAGCCTACAACTTCAAGGGTTGTAGGCTTTAAATCTTATATAGGTTTTATAAACATCTGCGTCCAATAGCACCTTCCTGACTTATCCTTTGCAAGGCCGACGCCTATTTCGGTATAGGTTGGGTTTAAAATGTTGCTTCTGTGGCCTGGAGAGTTCATCCATGCATTCATAACTTCCTGTGGAGTTCTTTGCCCCATTGCAATATTTTCACCAGCTGCTGAAAATCTTAAGCCGAAGGATTCAATCATTTTAAAGGGTGAGCCGTAGGTCGGTGAATAGTGGGAAAAGTAGTTTTTGTTTATCATATCTTGGGATTTATATCTTGCAATTCTTGAAAGCTGCCAGTTTTCCTTTAAAGGAGGAAGGCCTACCTTAGACCTTTCAATGTTAACAAGCCTCACAACTTCGCTCTCTAGAGCTTTAGTCTCTATAACGGGAATTTTAATCTTTTGGCCTGGATATATAAGGGCTGGATTTTTTATCTCTGGGTTAGCTGAAATGATTTCAGAAATACCTACCTGATATTTTTGTGCGATCTTCCACATGCTATCTCCAGGTTGAACGGTATAGTAGGTATCTTGGGCGTAAATTGTTGATGTAATCAGGAAAAATAAAGTCAAGAATATAATACTTATTTTTTTACTCAAACTAATCACCTCTAATGTTTAGTTTGAGTAGAAAAAGAGGTTTTATTCTTTATTTTAATTTAAAGACCTCTTTCTTGGTTTTTCTTTGCCAGGAAAGAGGTTTTAAGTTATATATGCTTTAACCCCTGTGGGTTAATATATTCTTAAAGCTTTCAAGATAGTTGTATGCTTCTTCTCCCTTTGCTACAGCATTTTTAATTTTGTTAACATTTCCCTCAATATTTGCAAGTTGAAGGGCAAAATTATCATGTTCAGCCTTATTAATTTCTGCTTTATGCTCAAGAGCACGTAGGATTTGAGTGTTTTCTTCTACCTGGGCCTTAATTAGAGACACTTCATTCTTCACAGAATAAATCTGATCCTGCATAGAATTTATCTGATCCTGCATAGAATCAATTTGATTTTGTATAGAATCGATTTGATTTTGTATAGAATTAATTTGATTTTGCATAGAATTAATTTGGCTTTGCATAGAATCAAGGCGTTCATTTATAGGTTTAAGTTCTTCCTTAATGATTGTTCTAAAGGCATTCAACAATTCCATATCCATTTATACGTTCTCCCTTCGTAAAGTATGATTTATATGTTAATGCGATTTAATCATTTTGGTTTTATATAGTAAATTATAATCTATAAACAAAGGAGTTTCAATTAGGATAAAAAGTGAAAGAATTTTATAATAATGAAAAAATTAACATATATAGAAGGAATTTATAAATTAATGTAGAATATTTTCATTGGAGGTGAGAAATTGAGATTAAAATGTTCATTTAAAACAGATATGTTGCCAGTGTCCTATAATATGCTTTTTATTAGCTTTATTAAAGAATCTTTAAAAAGGGTTGATAAGGAGTATTTCAATAATCTATTTTATTTTAATGAAAAAAGCAATAAGAAGAGCAAGAATTATAGTTTTGCAGTTAGGCTTGATAAGTTTAGACTAAAGGATGAATGTTTTATTATCGACGGGAACGTGTCACTTATTTTAACTTCTCCTGATATTGAATTTTTTATAAATTTTTATAATGGACTTTTGGGAATTGATGAGTTTAATTATAAAGAATTTAACTTAAAAAGAGAAAAAATTTATCTTTTAAAGGAAAAACAAATACATAACAGCGAAGTTATTTTTAAAACTTTATCGCCAATATGTGTAAAAGATAAAATGGGAAAATATTTAGATATAGACGATAAAAGGTTTAAAGAAGAAATAAACTATATTGCTAATATAACATTAAGAAACTTTAGAGGAGAAGGTTTGAAAAGGGAACTTAATTTTGAACCATTAAATATGCAAAAAGTAGTTGTTAAGGTTGATGATGATTTTTTTGCAAAAGGAAACAAATATTATGGGGTTAATTCATATAAAGGTGTATTTAAGCTAACAGGAGATATGGAAGATTTAAATCTATTATATCAGCTTGGCTTATCCTTTAGGCGAAACCAAGGTTTTGGAATGTTAGAGGTGGTGTAGGTGCAGGTTAGAATTTACTTAAATGATTGGTTTTACAATATGGGCATTGTTGGAATGATAAGGATATTAGAGCATGCAAAGAGAAAGGGAGAGGATATAACTTTTGTTTTAGGAGAAGATTTTTTAGAGATTGACGATAAAACTATTAACAATTTTCATAATTTTTACTTTGATTATTTTTATGACGAATATACAAAAAAGGAGTATATAAAAATTAAAGATAGGTTTAACCAATTAAAGTTAAAATTAGATGTAGACACAATAAAGGAAATAGAAAAGTTTTTGTTAGAAACTAAGTTAGATGATAAAGCAGCAAAAAAGGGTTTTGAAAGTGAAGTCAAGGAGTTATTAGATATAATTAAAAAAGTCAAGAAAAACCATGATTTAAATACTCTGGCAATTTTAATTAATAAAATAGAAAGTCTATTAAAGGAGAATGATGTCATAGAAAAATATGCTTTAGATAATATAAGAAGCATGATGTATGATAATTTTTTTGGACAAATGAGTTTTCTTCAAAAAGGCTTATCTAATAAAAGCCTAGATGAACACAAACAGATTATGTTTAAGGATTTTATAAAGCCTTTAATTGTTGATATTAAAGTTGAAGAATATCTTCAAAATAATGATTTAAACAGTTTAAGTAGTTTTTTAGAAAAAGAGCAAGGTAAAGAGGAAAACGTAAAGGCTTACAAAAATTACTTAAAAAAATCTAAGAAGGATATGAATATATTTAATGAAAGTTTATGTGCAAATAGTTATTGTTCAATTTGCAATATTTATCCTTCATTTAAAGAAGATTTTAATGAATCAAGATTTTTGATTTTGGGTGTTAGCAACGAAAATGCTTCTAATTTTTTCTGGAATTTTATAACTAAATATCCTATTTGCAATCTATGTAAGTTAGTTATTTTATGTGCACCTGCTGGAGTAGCAAAATTTGATAAGTTTTATATGGAAAAGGAAGAATGGTGGAAAAGAAATTTCTATACTTTTGTTAATTTAGATACAAATTTAGAAGACTTATTTAAAAAGAATGAATCTCTAAAGAAGAAAATAAGTTCTGATAATCCTTATAAAGAATTTATTGTTGACATATTAGAACAAGCAAGGGAAGAATCGATATGGACTTTACAAAATATTTTGTTTGTTGAGTTCAATGGTCAATATCAAAGCAAAAAATCAAATCTTAAATATATGCATATTAGTAAATTTATAGCCAAATATTTTAAAACTTATTCAAGAGAAACGATAGATAGGATAAAAAATAGAAAATTAAAAGCTGAGTTGATTGATAAAATACTACAAAATGAAGATTTAAATAAAGTTATTTTTATAAGATTGAAGGAATGTATAAAAAACAATGCAAATGGGGCGGATATATATTATTCAACTCTTTCAAAAGCTTTGTTAAATTGTATAAAAATGAAAGGAGATGAAAATAAAGTGAAAGATAAAGTATATAGAGCTTTTTTTACAGGTAAGGAGATGAGGGAATATCTTAAGAAAAACAAATCAGAAAACAAAATAAGTTCTCTTGCCTACAGACTTTTAAATACTGCAAAGGTGGGGAACAAAAAGGATTTTATGGACACGGTTTTAAGGCTTTACATAAATTCAGAAATGGAAATGCCAAGGATTTTTTTAGAAGCATTTTATGAAGATAATATAGATTTTGAGACATTAGCTCAAAGCTTTATTGCTGGGCTAATAACTGAAACAAAGGAGGTTGAAGTTCATGAGTAAAACTGCAACAATGAGCATAATTTTTCAAGCTCAAAGCTTAAACTATGGTGAAGGGACAAGCAACATTTCAGAACTTAAAAAATTAACAAGAGGGAATGGACAACAATTTACAGTAGCATCAAGACAATGCATAAGATATGATATAGCAAGGCTTGGTGGTGCATTGTTCGGATGGAATTTGCAGGTTGTGGATCTTAATGGTAGCACGGTTCAGTTTAGACCTGATATTACTATAGAAAATTCTGAAGAAATGGATTTGTTTGGATATATGATTACAAAAAAGTCTACAAAATCAAATAAGAAAGAAAGAGAAAATAATGAGGAAAATGTAAATGAGGATGAAAATTCTAAGCAAGAGCAAAATATAACACGTTCTGCTCCTGTAAGAATTAGTTTTGCAACTTCTCTTGAACCTTACAAAAATGAAATTGAACTATTAACTAACAAAGGAATGGCCGACAGAATAAATGTGGATCCTTTACCAGTAAATATTGAACAACATTTAAGTTACTATACATATACTATAACAATTGATTTAGATAGAATAGGAATAGATAGGATTCCAATTGATAAGAAAAAAGGAAAATTTAAAGAAATTATATTAGATAACAAAACGAGGTTTAATAGAATATCTCAGTTTTTAGATGTAGTAAAAATACTCAATAGGGAAATAAGAGGAAGATTAGAAAACTTATCACCTTTGTTTGTAATTGGTGGAGTTTATGATTTCCCAAACCCACTATTTTTAGGAAGGATTAAGCTTTTGGGGGCAAAGGATTCTTTTGCAATTGATCTTGAACCTATAAAATCAGCTATGGAAGTTTCAGTTTTGGATTGTAAGGTTGAGGAAAAAACATTTGTTGGAATTGTCAGTGGATTATTTGCAAATGAGGATGAGATAAAGGATCTATTTAAAGATAGAACTTTGAGTGTAAATCAGTTTTTTGAAAATATGAAAAAGGAAATCAAAACATATTATGGGGTGTGATTAGATGAAGGCTCTAAAGCTTAAGCTTTTTCAAGAAACTGCATGCTATAAAAAACCCTTTGCATTAAAGGTGGCAGAGACTTATCCTCTGCCTCCTTATTCTACTGTTAAAGGTTTTTTACATTATGTCCTTGAGGCTGAGGATTTTGTGGATATGGCAATATCTGTTCAGGGAGATTATGAAGATAAATTTATAAATTTACAAACATTTTATTTTTACAAACAAAACGAAATAACTAAAGGACCTTTAAATGTTCATTATCTTCATAATGTTGAACTTTTAATTCATGTATATGCTAAAGAAGCAATATTGAATAAAATAATTGAAAATATGAAAAACTCTAAGGAATTTTTTAGTTTAGGCAGAAGGGAAGATTTAGTAAGGATAGACGATATAAAGATGGTTGAGTTTAGAAAAGTTGATTTAGACGAAGAAGATGATATTTATGGTTTAAAATACTCTGCATATATCCCAAAATTTTATAATTATGAAGCTCTTACAGGAATAAATTATAATTTAAATTTTAAATATAACATAAAAAATGAAATAAGGGAATGGGAAAAAGTTAAGGTAGTTTACGTTGAAAAGGACTCCAATGTTATAACAAACGGAAAAATTTATTTAGATAATGAAGGAGATATTATTTTCTTTAATAAGAAGGTCGGGGAGATAGTATGATTTTTGCAAAGTCTAATCCTGTTGAAAGCCTAAAGGAACATACAGATTTAGTAATGGAAAATTATAAAAAACTTAAAGAATTATATGAAAATAATATTAGCAAGATTGCTGAAGAAGAGAAGTTTTGGGATATGCTTGAAATTGCATGTTTTTATCATGATTTTGGTAAAGTTTATACACCCTTTCAAAATGAAATTCGAAAGGTAATAAAAATGGAGCTTTTAAATACAAAATTTAAAAACGATATTCCACATGGATACTTATCTCCTGCCTTTTTAAACAGTAAATTTATAAAAACAAAGTTTGGCGAAGATAATTATGTAATTTTAGTTCAAGCAATAGCTTTCCATCATGAAAGGGATAGTGATGTAGAGGATTTAAGAAATATTCAAGAGGTGCTAGATAAGGATTTAAGTTTTGCTATTGAAAAGCTAAAGGAAGAAATGGGGATTTCTCTTGAAAAGGTAAGTAAAAAATATATAAATCACATAAAGCAGCAGGTAAGGATAAAGGAATGGGATAGAGGCTATAAAAAATATATTATGCTAAAGGGACTGCTGCACAGAATAGATCATAGTGCCTCAGCTCATGTAGATGTTGAGATTAAGTCAGAAAAAAGTATATCAGAAACTGTTGTAAATTATATAACAAAAAAATTAAGCTCTAATTTAAGAGAACCACAAAAATTTTGCTTTCAAAACAAGGATAATAACATAATTATGATTGCTTCAACAGGCATAGGGAAAACTGAATCGGCTTTACTTTGGATAAATAATGATAAGGCTTTTTTTACCCTTCCTTTAAGAGTTTCAATAAATGCAATATATAAAAGAATATTAGAGGATATGCAACATAAAGATGTAGGGCTTTTACATTCTACAAGCTATGATTTTCTTTCTAAGGAAGGATATAAGGATTCCTTTGAAAAATATGAGATTTCAAAGCAACTTTCTTACCCGATAAGTTTATCGACTATAGATCAGCTTTTTACATTTCCATTTAAGTTTAAAGGATATGAAAAGATATTAGCAACATTAGCTTATTCTAAGGTAGTAATAGATGAAATACAGGCGTATTCGCCTAAAATAGCAGCAGCGATTTTAAAAGGGATTGAGATGATACATAAAATGGGTGGAAAATTTATGATAATGACAGCAACACTTCCTAATATCTATAAAGAATATCTTGAAAATAAGGGAATCACATTCCAATTCAACGAATTTTATAGTGATATCAATAGACATAAAATTTGTATAAAGCAAGAAAAAATTAATGATAATTTAAATTACATTATTGATAAGGCTCGAGATAAAAAGGTTTTAATTATAGTAAATACTGTAAAAAAAGCAATGGAACTTTATGAAGAAGTAGTGAAAAAAGGATTGATAAAGGAAAATTATATTGAAGTTAATTTATTACATTCTCTTTTTATTCAAAAGGATAGATTTGATAAAGAAGATAAAATTAAAAATTTTAATAAAAATGGAATATGGATAACTACTCAAATAGTAGAAGCATCCCTTGATATAGATTTTGATGTTCTTTTTACTGAACTTTCTACAGTAGATAGCCTTTTTCAAAGAATGGGGAGATGTTTTAGAAAAAGAGAATATAACGGTGAAGAACCTAACATTTATATTTATTGTAATGAAGCTAGCGGTATTGGAACTATCTACGATGAAGAGATTTTTAAAAAGAGCAGGGAAGAATTATTAAAATACGATGGAAAATTTATAACTGAAAAAGAGAAGAGTGAAATTGTAGATAAAATCTATTCACGAGAATCTTTAAAAGGAACGCACTATTTAGAAGAATTTGATAAAGCATTGGAATTTTTAGATTCCGTTTATGATTATGATCTTGATAAAAGGGATGTCCATAAAGAACTGAGGGATTTTACTAATGTTAAGGTAATTCCTAAGGAAATTTATGAAAAGAATATAACTTTAATTGAAGAATACTTAAACGAAAAAGATTATAAAAGGAAAAGAGATAAACTTATTGATATAAAACAGCTAACTATGGATGTTCCATACTATAGGGTAAAAAATAATTTGCTTGACAGCAAAATTAATGGAGTCTTTATTGTGAATTATAAATATGATAGTAAAATTGGACTTCATGTTGGGGAAGAGGTAACTAATTTTATTTAAAGGTGATACTATGGAATTTAATTTAGAGGATTTTAAAGTTCAAGGAATAAAGGTTAATTATTATTACGTATGTAAAAGAAAGCTTTGGCTTTTTTCAAAGGGAATAACTATGGAAGATAAAAGCGACAGAGTGCTGCAAGGGAAATTACTACACGAAAGCTCCTATCCTAGGATTGAAACAAGGGAAATTATGGTAGATGATATTTTGAAAATAGACATTGTAGAGGATGAATATGTAAGGGAAGTTAAAATAACAAGTAAGATGCCTTTGGCCGATAGAATGCAGCTTTTATATTATCTTTATTATTTGAAAAATATGGGAATAGAAAAGGTTGGAGTTATTAATTATGTAAAGGAAAAAAGAAGGGAATTTATAAAATTAGATGAAGAAGCTGAAAGGGAAATAAAAAGGTCTTTAAAGGATATCAAAGATATTTTAGAATTAGAAAGGCCCCCAAAATTAGAGAAATTGCCTTATTGTAAAAAATGTTCTTATTATGAACTTTGCTATTCTGGTGAGGTCGATTAATATGAATAAGGATTATTATATATTTTCAAATGGAAGACTTAGAAGAAAAGAAAACACAGTGTATTTTGAAGATACTGAAGGAAATTTAAAGCTTATTCCAATTGAGACAGTAGAAAAGATACATGTATTTGGAGAGGTGGATTTAAACAACAAGTTTTTGAGTTTTATTGCAACTCATGGAGCTATAATAAATTTTTATAATTATTATGGTTATTATGTTGGCAGCTTTTATCCTAAAAAGAAAAATGTTTCGGGGTTCTTACTTGTAAAGCAGGCAGATAATTATTCAAATTTTGAAAAAAGATTATATTTGGCAAAATGTTTTGTTGAAAGTGCTGCGTATCATATTGTTAGAAACTTAAAGGAATATCAAAATACAGACGAGGAAATAGAAAGGATTAATTTGGAAAGAGAAAATATAAAAAAAGTCAAGGATATAGATGAACTTATGGGGTGTGAAGGTAGGATAAGAAAAATCTATTATTCAGCCTTTAACAAGATTTTAAAAAATGATTTTGGTTTTGAATCTAGGGAAAAAAGACCTCCTAATGATCCAGTTAATGCTTTGATTTCCTTTGGAAATATGCAAATGTATACTACAGTTTTAGGTGAGATTTATAAAACTCAACTTGATCCTACTATAAGCTATCTTCATGAACCTTCAACCAAAAGGTTTTCATTAAGTCTTGATATAGCAGAAATTTTTAAACCTCTAATAGTTGATCCAGTGATTTTTAGGCTTGTTAATAATAGAATAATTACAAAGGATGATTTTGATTATGAGGATGATTTTTGCTTCTTAAACGATAATGGTAAGAAAAAGTTTATAAAGGAATATGAGGAAAAACTTCATACAACGATTAAACATAGAAAACTAAATAGAAGTGTATCTTATAAGGGGTTTATATTGCTTGAATGTTATAAACTCATAAAACATCTTTTAGGGGATGAAATATATAAACCATTAAAGGCATGGTGGTAATATGTTTGTAATTATTACCTATGACGTAGGAGAAAAAAGAGTAAATAAAGTTAGGAAAAAATTAAAACAATATCTTATGTGGACTCAAAATTCAGTTTTTGAGGGAGAAATAAGCGAAGGGAAGTTACAAAAGTGTTTGTTTGAAGTAAGCAAAATTATAAAAAAAGAAGAGGATTCTATTTATGTATATAGAATTAACTTTCCAGCACAGGTTAAAAAGGATATAATGGGGATTGTAAAAAGCTATGAGGATATATTTATATAACTGCAGCGAACCTAATTTTGAAAGAAAGTCATTTTAAGCCTTGAATAAACTAATTTAAAGACTATTCGTTTTTAGATTCTATTTTCACAATCCCCCCTTTGCTGCAAAAAATAACAATTATAAATTTGAATAGTATTAATTTAAGCTAGAATAATTAAAGATTGATTTAATATGCTTAAATAGGGGTTTCATATGGACTATGTGGGATGTAAATCAACAATGCTTCTTTTATAGATTTCTCTACCTTCATATGTTTCATATGGACTATGTGGGATGTAAATCCTTTTGCAAGCTTTGGAATGGTTGGTATTGTAACTCGTTTCATATGGACTATGTGGGATGTAAATAAGGTCAGGTAAAACTTTAATATCTATTTATTTAGCGAGTTTCATATGGACTATGTGGGATGTAAATACAAGATGTTAAATGGTTAATCGGAGCAGGCTTAATTGTTTCATATGGACTATGTGGGATGTAAATCTTGCTACATCTTTAATAATTTCTGAAGCGGTTTCTGTTTCATATGGACTATGTGGGATGTAAATGAAGATTGGGAAACAACAGTTAATACAGCATTGAGTTTGTTTCATATGGACTATGTGGGATGTAAATGCATGCATTAAGGGAGCAAACAGCACTGGAATTTGTATTGGTTTCATATGGACTATGTGGGATGTAAATCATCTAAAGCATATTTCTGCTTTCTGGTGTTTGTAGTTTCATATGGACTATGTGGGATGTAAATGGAGGATATGATAATTCGACTCAGAGAGTGAAGTCTGTTTCATATGGACTATGTGGGATGTAAATGCGCTCCATCACCAACTGGTGACTTCTCAGCCGGGGGTTTCATATGGACTATGTGGGATGTAAATTTAGATACATCATATAGAAGTTTTTCTGCTAAAGCTGTGTTTCATATGGACTATGTGGGATGTAAATTTTCTATAAGTAATAACACATAAAGGAATAAATTCATGTTTCATATGGACTATGTGGGATGTAAATCATCACACATCAATTTCAATTAAATCAGGTATTTCGTTTCATATGGACTATGTGGGATGTAAATTCAATATAAAAATTGAAATTAAAATAAGGAGGTATGAGTTTCATATGGACTATGTGGGATGTAAATCTTATGCAACTACAGCTCGAAATTACATTCTTTAAACATGTTTCATATGGACTATGTGGGATGTAAATACTTGTATTAAAAAATCCATTACTTTATCACCTTCTTTAGTTTCATATGGACTATGTGGGATGTAAATTATTTTTTAGTTGTCTGCTCAAGAATTGCCATAAGCCTTGTTTCATATGGACTATGTGGGATGTAAATAAGATGTATAACATCAGAATAAGGAATCGTCATTCTTTGTTTCATATGGACTATGTGGGATGTAAATTCTTTTCTGTCATATAACCTCTGTTAAAGTCTCTAAGTTTCATATGGACTATGTGGGATGTAAATGTAGAACTTTTTAATAAGATTAAAGAAAGAATGCAAAGTGTTTCATATGGACTATGTGGGATGTAAATGCACATTGAGGAAATACAGTCACATCAACTATTTTAAATAGTTTCATATGGACTATGTGGGATGTAAATTTCCATCATTTGATAATGTTAATTCAACATCTTTAAGTTTCATATGGACTATGTGGGATGTAAATGTATAATCAACTACAAATACTTTATCAATGTTGGGTTTTGTTTCATATGGACTATGTGGGATGTAAATAATACTTCTTAGTGCTGCATTGACCATTTGAAAATCAGTTTCATATGGACTATGTGGGATGTAAATTATTTCTGCACAACACTGGCTCAAGTCAGTGTTTTTTGGTTTCATATGGACTATGTGGGATGTAAATGTAGGCTGGGCAGTTATGGCAATATCGGCTTTAATTGTGTTTCATATGGACTATGTGGGATGTAAATTGATTTATTTTCTAATTTTATTATACTCTGCTAATGTTTCATATGGACTATGTGGGATGTAAATTGCTGGAACACCTTGATTAACAAGCTGCATCATATCGTTTCATATGGACTATGTGGGATGTAAATTTTTTACATCCCCGCAAGACGATACAAAAACTTTTCTTGGTTTCATATGGACTATGTGGGATGTAAATTAACGTGAAATATCAAGTGCAACTTCATAAGCAACATTGGTTTCATATGGACTATGTGGGATGTAAATCTTAACTAAAGCAGAAATAAAGGCGAGAAAAGAAGCAGAGTTTCATATGGACTATGTGGGATGTAAATTACGACTTATGGGTGAAACAAGGCTGGATAACAACAAGTTTCATATGGACTATGTGGGATGTAAATTTAGAAGAAGCACCAGCATGCATAAAGGGAGCAAAGTTTCATATGGACTATGTGGGATGTAAATTACACTTCATAATCATGCCTACTTTTTGTGTTTGTGGTTTCATATGGACTATGTGGGATGTAAATTTCTCTAAGCAAAGCTTATATAATTCTTTTGCTGAGTTTCATATGGACTATGTGGGATGTAAATGATACAGACGAAAAACTATAAGGAATGTTTCAGTTGGTAGTTTCATATGGACTATGTGGGATGTAAATTTTATAAATTTATCTAAATCAACTAATCCTGTTGGATAGTTTCATATGGACTATGTGGGATGTAAATGAAAAAGTTATGGATTTAGTTGATGAATATTCTAACTTGTTTCATATGGACTATGTGGGATGTAAATGCACTAACAGCATTAATACAGAAAATAACACAAGTTGTTAGGTTTCATATGGACTATGTGGGATGTAAATACTTCAACAAACTCATTTCCTTTTTTGTTGTCTTCGTTTCATATGGACTATGTGGGATGTAAATTTAATTTCTTTAAGCACATCAGATACAGTAGCAATGGAGTTTCATATGGACTATGTGGGATGTAAATTTTGTTATACTTTCTTGAATCATCCTCATCAAGCATCCCGTTTCATATGGACTATGTGGGATGTAAATAATGATTCGGGGAAAATTCTTATTAAAAGCCTTGCTCTTGTTTCATATGGACTATGTGGGATGTAAATCTTGTTTTCTTTGCTACAAATGAAAATGTATATTTGTTTCATATGGACTATGTGGGATGTAAATGAAGAATTTCAAGGGTTATATAGTCCAGAAGAAATGCCAGTTTCATATGGACTATGTGGGATGTAAATTATATCAACATATCCTCCAAGATTTTTGCCTATCGGTTTCATATGGACTATGTGGGATGTAAATTATTTATTAATTGCATATCCAGCAGAACAGTTTATAGGTTTCATATGGACTATGTGGGATGTAAATTCTTAATGAATTATTGTAATTATATGTTCCACCTATTGTTTCATATGGACTATGTGGGATGTAAATAACAATAAAGAAAATTAAAAGACTATATGATGTATCAGTTTCATATGGACTATGTGGGATGTAAATCTATATATGTATTCTACGCTGAGTTGGATTTTCCTGCAAGTTTCATATGGACTATGTGGGATGTAAATCTTGAGATGATATTTGTCCTTTTTTTAAATTTTGAGTTTCATATGGACTATGTGGGATGTAAATGGACATAAACAGAGTATTGTTAACAAGCAATCTAACTTTTGTTTCATATGGACTATGTGGGATGTAAATATGCTGCCTCTTTCATCACCATAAAGTAGTTTGTTTGTTTCATATGGACTATGTGGGATGTAAATTTATATGAGACATATAAGGACATTATATGAGTCATATAGTTTCATATGGACTATGTGGGATGTAAATTCACGAAACATCTGCTTGGAATAAAGATAAAAACGAGTTTCATATGGACTATGTGGGATGTAAATTTATCATTAATCTTGGAACTTAAATCTTTATTTTTTTGTTTCATATGGACTATGTGGGATGTAAATAACAACTCATGGGGAAACGATGCTTACGAAAGTGTGACGTTTCATATGGACTATGTGGGATGTAAATCTTTTAGTTATGATTACAACACCAGGGACAGTTAGGTTTCATATGGACTATGTGGGATGTAAATAATAAAATCGGTAATGAAGGGTGGAATATATTGTATGGTTTCATATGGACTATGTGGGATGTAAATGTTCGAAATCTTTTTGTTGCAGTTCATTATTGGTAGTTTCATATGGACTATGTGGGATGTAAATCTTCGCGAAGATGGCGAAGAGGACGAACCAAGGAAGGTTTCATATGGACTATGTGGGATGTAAATTCTGAATTAGAAGTTAGTGCTATATATTTCCCGTTTGGTTTCATATGGACTATGTGGGATGTAAATTACCTCACCAGTGAGGCTGCATTAAGTAGCAGCCTCTTTAGTTTCATATGGACTATGTGGGATGTAAATCATTGCTTGTTTGCACCTTTTCAGAATAACTAACAGACATGTTTCATATGGACTATGTGGGATGTAAATACCTATAAGGGATTGAAAAATTTTTAAAGGAGGTTTTATAGTTTCATATGGACTATGTGGGATGTAAATAAAGATATTCCAAGCGTTACATACAATACAGGCATCAGTTTCATATGGACTATGTGGGATGTAAATTTATACAGAATTTTTTTAACAAGATTCAGAAAGTCTTTTTGTTTCATATGGACTATGTGGGATGTAAATTCCGGTGCGATTGCCAAATACTCATGAAATAGCTGCGTTTCATATGGACTATGTGGGATGTAAATAAAGCATTTGCTAAATAATTAAGTCCTGTAACCCCTGTTTCATATGGACTATGTGGGATGTAAATTATGATAGAATTTTAGAAAAAAAAGACGAAATATTAAGGTTTCATATGGACTATGTGGGATGTAAATGCTATACTGTCTAAAATCTATTTTTAGCACTTGTTCTGGTTTCATATGGACTATGTGGGATGTAAATTTTACAGAACCTAAAGTATTCTAAATTTAATAATTTTTTTTATTACACTAACATATAAATTTAATTGAAAATTCTAGGATTTATTGTATATAATAAAATTCGTGTTAAATCCTTTGTTTAAGAGGTGTCAGGGGATGGAGATTGATTCTGTTATTTTAAAACTTATCGATAGGATGCAAAATGCCTTTGCTTATCATAAAATTATTTTAGATGAAAATAATAAGCCAGTAGACTATGAGTATATTTATGTAAATACGGCATTTGAAGAGCTAACTGGATTAAAAAGACAGAATATATTAGGAAAAACTGTAAAACAAATTATACCTGATATTCAAAGTAGCAGCTTTAATTGGATTGAATATTATGGTAATATCGCCATAAACGGAGTGGAGGATCATATTGTCCAATATTTTGATATTTGGGATAGGTGGTATAGGATAGATGTCTTTTCCCCTGAAAAAAATTACTTTGTCACCTTCTTTAGCGATATAACCGATGTTAAAAAAGCAGAAGAAAAAATAAAAGAACAGAATGAAATAATAAGCCAAATTACAGAAAACTTAGATGAAATTACATTTTTACAGGATGTTAAAACTCGAGAGGTAATTTATTTAAGCAGTTCCTTTGAAAGGATATATGGAATACCAATAAAGGAAATTTATAAAAACCCAAGGTTATGGATTGATTATGTTTACCCAAAGGACAGAGAAAGCGTTGAAAAAAGAACAACCATGGAAAATACAATAAATGAAATAAAAGAGAAAGGCTATTTTACACAGGAATATAGAATAGTTGTTGATGACAATATAAAATGGATAAGGACAAAGATTCTTCCTGTAATAAACCGAGAGGGACAAATATATAGAATAGTAGGTATAGAGCAGGATATAACGGAACAAAAAAATATGGAAATTAAGTTAAGAAAAGCTGTAAGAAGAGCTGAAAGTCTTGCAATGCACGATTATCTCACAGGGCTTTATAATAGAAGAGCATTTTTTGTAAGAACAAAGGAAGAAATAAATAGGGCAAAAAGAAGAGGAGAACCCTTTTCGATAATATTAACGGATTTAGATAGATTTAAATTAGTAAATGATACTTATGGCCATGATGCGGGAGATAAAATTTTAAAGGTCTTTAGTTCCATATTGAGAAAATATACACGAAGATATGATATAGTGGCGAGATTCGGTGGAGAAGAATTTATAATTTTCCTTTCCGCAACTAATAAGGAAAACGCAAAGAAAAAGGCAGAACAATTAAGAGAATATGTAGAAAGGGCAGAGGTTTATATAAGGGATGTTGATAAAAAAGTAAAATTTACTGCAAGCTTTGGAGTTTCAGAACTTTTACCTGAGGATAATTACGATGTTGAAAAGGTTATAAAAAGAGCAGATAAGGCTTTATATTTGGCAAAGAACAGTGGAAGAAATATGGTTATTACAGATTAAAATCCAGGCAACGCCTGGATTTATTTTATTAGGTTTAAAAGTATGTAATAAATAATTGGCATAAGGACGGAAGGTAATAAATTTGCAATCTTTATATTTGTAATCTTTAACATATTCAAAGATATTCCAAGGATTAAAAGGCTGCCGATTGAGGTCATTTCGTTAATTGTAGCTGTAGTTAAAATGTTTTTTAGAGTAAATGCAAGAAGGGTAATTACTCCTTGATATATAAGAACGGAAAAGGCAGAGAATAAAACGCCAAATCCCATAGTTGATGCAAAAATAATAGATGAAATCCCGTCTAAAATGGATTTAGCGAAAAGAATCTTGTGATTCCCCTCAAGGCCGCTCTGAAGGGATCCGACGATTGCCATGGCACCTACGCAGTATAATAGGCTTGTTGTAACAAAAGCCTCAGAAATGTTGCCTTTGCCTTTAAACTTTTCTTCTATTTTTTTACCTAAATTATTTATAAGCTTATCTATATCAATAATTTCCCCTATAATTCCACCTATTACAATGGAAAAAATAATAAGTAAAACGTTGCTTCCTTTCAGCATTCCAGATACCCCGATGAAAAATACACAAAGGGCAAGTCCCTCGATAATTGTTTTGCTTATCCTTTCTGGAATTCCTTTTTTTAATAAAAGCCCTAACACTCCCCCAATTATTATTGCTAAAAAGTTTACAATACTACCAAGCATTTTGGTCACCCCTTATTTTGGAAAAATTTAATAATATTTTAAATAAAAAATGTATAAAAAGCAATATATGAGAAAAAATAAATTCAGAAAAGGAAAGGGGAGTTGAAGATGGGAAAAGATAAGGAAAACAGAAAGAAAAAAGCTGAAGGCAAAGAAAAAAAGGCTAAGAAGAATAAAACTGAAGAAATTGAGCCTATGTGATAATAGGCTCAATTTTTTCAAAGGCTTTATCTACATCTACATTTATGCCTGCAGCAGCAGGATCTTGAGCATGGATCTTTACAGCCTAAAAACCATAATAAAAGTATTAAAGAGATAGGATCTCTACACATAATTTTCCCTCCCCAAATTTGCTTAGTATATTATATTCTTTTCGATAAAATTTGACACATTTTGAAAGGAGAGTATATATGGAAAATAGAACAGATGATAAACTTAAAGTTGATTTAAATGATGAAAGGATAGGTCTTACGGATATAAAGCTTGCTTCCTTTTCAGATAATATAATTGGATATAATTTTGAAAATGTAAGGGATTATAAAAACAAAAAAGGAGAAAAGAAATAACCCGGATTTTCCGGGTTTAAATTTTTATATATTTCTGGTAAAAATATATGATGAATTTGTAATATTTTTTTAACAAATATGTTGAATTGCATCAAAATATAGCATATAATATACCTATAAAGGGTATATAAAAATTGGAGGGATAAAAATGCAAATTAAAATATCTCAAGATGCAGCTATTGAGCTAAAGAAAAAAATCGAAGAAAAAGGAGAAGAATATGGTATAAGGGTATATATAGCAGGCTTTGGATGAGGCGGTCCAAGTTTTGGTATGGCTCTGGATGTGCCAAAGGAAGATGATAAAGTTTTTGAAGTAGAGGGAGTTAAGATAATACTTGATGAAGAGATGGTAGAATATACTCCTGGGTTTATAATCGACTATAGAAATACCTATTTTGGAAAAAGATTTTCAGTTGAATCCCTTTATGGTGGGGGAGGATGTGGTTAAAATAAGGGCATTTTGCCCTTATTTTTTTTGTAGAAAAATAATTTTGTTTTAATTATAATTATGTTATTGCAAGGAAAGATTAGGATATGGTTAAAATATACTTAGGAGGTTTTAGAATGAAGGAGGTAATAATAACTTCAAACGAGGCTGGACAGAGGTTTGATAAGTTTTTAAGGAAATACCTTAAAAATATGTCCTTAGGTTCAATATATAAAGCTATTAGAAAAAGGGAAGTCTTAGTAAACGGTAAAGGTGTAAATGAAAAATACCTATTAAAAGAAGGGGATAAAGTAAGCTTTTTATTTGAAATAGAGGATATAAAAAAGGAAAAGGATTTAAAATTTTTAAAAATAGAAAATTTGAATTTAAGGGTTGCCTATGAGGATGAAAATGTTTTAATTGTTGAAAAAGAAAAGAACTTATTAGTTCATCCTGATGAGGGTGAAGAGCTAACCTTAACCGATGCAGTTTTGGCATATCTTTATGATAAGGGGGAATATAACCCAAATGAAGAAAAGACCTTTTCGCCTTCACCCTGTAACAGATTAGATAGAAATACAGAGGGGCTAGTTATTTATGCTAAAAACTATGAGGCTTTAAAGCTTTTAAATGAGGCAATTAGAGAAGGAGGTATTAAAAAATACTACATAGCCCTTATTAAAGGTAAACTTGAAGACGGAACATACAGGGCTTATCTTTCAAAGGACAAGAAGAACAACAAAGTTATAATTTCTAACAATAAAACATGGGATTCAAAGGAAATAGAAACAAAGATAAAAACATTAGAAACTGTCGGTGCATTTTCAGAGGTTGAAATAGATCTTATAACAGGGAGAAGCCATCAGATTAGGGCTCACCTTTCAAGCTTAGGAAATCCTATAATAGGAGATCCTAAGTATGGGCATAGAAAGTTAAATAGCATGTTCTTTAATAAGTTTGGACTTGATAATCAGCTGCTTATTGCATATAAATTGATTTTTAAAGAAGTAAAGGGAAGTTTAAGCTATTTAAACAATAGGATAATAACCATGAATCTACCACCTATATATAAAAAGATAAGGCATGAATTATTCAAGTTTTAATGTTTGGCTTAATATATATTACTAAAGCAATTTTTAAAGAGTAAAAGATGAAAAGAATTTTTATATTAATCTTGGCTTTTTTGATAACTCTTTTAGCAAAGAATTCAAGTAAAGAAGTTTATAAAAATAACGAAGATAAATTTTTCAAAAATATTTCGTATATAGAAACTACAGAAAGCTATAGTCCTTGGGATGGGAAGGTAATTATAAAAAAGTCAATATCCTATGCTTATCCAGATAAATTAAGAATTGACTATATTGATGAGTTTAATTCTATAGAAATAATAAATGGAGATAAGTATTATTATACCAATGATAAAATCGACCATATAATTGTCCGATGGACTATTCCTTTGATTGAAATCGATATTTTTGAAATTTTAATGATGATAGAAGGAAAAGAAATAATAGGGTATGAAGTTAAACATGATGTGCAGTATAAAATAATAGGTATAAAAAATAAAGTTGATGATGTTCAGTATTTAACTAAGGTTTGGGTAGGAGACTATAAGGGTTTTTCACTTCCATATAAGGTTGAATATTTTATTAACAATAAAATAGTTTCCCAAAGGGTCTTCGAATATCAATTGATAGATGATAAGATAGATTTTAAATTATTTTCTATATCCTCCTTAGGGACCAAGAAGCTTTTATTTGATGGTTCTGAACCAATTTACGTTACTTTAAGCAGAGCAAAGAAGTTTATAAATTTTGAACCATTAATATATAAGAACAATGGATATAATCTTGCTGAAACTAAGCTTATAAGAGAGGAAGGCAAGAATATACTAAATTTAGTTTATATAAAAGATGATGTTAAAATCGAAGTTTTTCAGAGGAAAAGAGAAAATAAGGATTCATTATTTACTATGAAAACCGATGGCGATAAAATTTACGTCGATTTTATTGAAGGCGATATCTTTGTTAGTGTAGTCGGAACTATAGAAAATTATGTAGATATAATTGACTTTTGCAGTGGACTGTCTAAAAAAATAAATTTTGAAAAAATAGATGGGGAGTATAGAGATGGACAGGATGATATTTAATATATCTAAGGATGATGAAGGGAAAAGGCTCGATAATTTTTTGAAATTTGAAAAGGGCTTTTCGACGAGGCTTATAAAAAAAATAACAAAAAACAACTGTGCCTTTATTAATGGGAAAATAGCCTGGGCTGATGACATTTTAAAGGAAGGGGATATCGTTGAAATATTGTTAAAGGAAAATAAGGAGCAGGATATAATGCCTGAAGATATTCCCATAGATATAGTTTATGAAGATGAGGATATATTGGTAGTGAATAAACCACCATTTATGGTGGTTCATCCTACCAAAAGCCATCAATCAGGAACCCTTGCCAATGGGGTTATGAATTATTTTAAAAAAACAAAACAAAATTGCATCGTAAGGCTTGTTAATAGGCTTGATAGGGACACATCTGGGCTTGTAATGATAGCAAAAAGTCAATTTGCCCATCAGGCTATGGCAAAGATGTTTGAAAAAAACAAAGTAAAAAAGGAATATATATCAATAGTTAAAGGCAAAATGGTGGGAAAGGGGACAATAGATCTTCCAATCGACAGACCAAATTTAGAGTCTATAAAAAGATGTGTCGTTGAAGGAGGACAAAGAGCAATAACTCATTATGAGGCTATAGCATCAAGTGAAGATGTTTCAATTGTAAAGCTAATTTTAGAAACCGGAAGAACACATCAAATCAGGGTGCATCTGAGTTATATAGGACATCCTATTTTAGGTGATGAGTTATACGGAGAAAAAAGTAATATAATACAAAGACAGGCACTACATGCCTTTAGGCTTACTTTTAATAAATTAAGGGGCGAAGATTTGATTGTATGCACGGCTAATATTCCGCAGGATATGATCGAAATTTTAAAAAAATATAATTTGGATTTTCAGGAGGATACCTATGAATAAACTTCAAATAGTTAAGGAAAACATAATAAATGAAATTGAGAATAATCCTAAATATGAAATTCAGTCTATTAAATCAATAGAACATCCTTTAAATAAAACTTTAATGAGTTTTAATATAATATTTTCGGATTCTGAAAAAAGCATTAGATATTCTTTGGTGGGATATGAAAATGAAATAAAAGAAATTGGAATTTTATTAGAGGCAAGCTTTTTTACGGGAATAGAGAAGGATATAGAAGAAAGCAAAGAAATAGATAATTTTAAAGTTGAGATAAAAAACTTTAAAAAGGGTAAAGAAGCATTAGTAAAATTATCATTTAAAGGAAATCCTGATAAGTTTGATTTTTATTTGGCTTTGAATACTTTAATAGAAGAAGGGATTAACAAGCTAATATATTAAATAAAGATGGCAGCTAAGCTGCCATCTTTATTATCTACCTGATGTATAAACTCCCTTTAATTCATAGTTTGCAAAGAGTGGTAATCTCCAGTTCTTTACATATGAATGAGTGAAGTTGTATCTATCTCTGTATTGAGTTGGAGCAATTGCTGCATCATCAACAACAAGCAATTTTTCAGCTTCTTTGAAGTATTGAAGTCTCTTGTTGTTGTCTGGTTCCATAGAAATCTTCTTTATAAGTTCGTCATACTTCTTATTTGAATACTTAGCTGAGTTGTTTCCTCCGCCTGTAATCCACATATCGAAGAATGTCATTGGGTCGTTGTAGTCAGCACCCCAAGCCATTGATCCGATTTGGAAGTCTCCCTTGTCAACTTTGTCAAGGAATGTTCCAAAGTCTGATACAGCGTCGATCTTAACCTTTACGCCAAGCTTCTTTTGCCATTCATTCTGATAGAACTCAGCAATTGTTCTTGAGAAGGAGTCTGTTCCTGAGCTTAAGAATGTAACTGTATAAGTTGCGTTTGGATTTAATCCAAGTTCCTTTAATCCTTTTTGTAATAGTCCTTTCAATGCAGCATCAGTTGGATACTTAGCCTTTTCTGCCTTTAATGGTTCTGGAACAAGGCTTCTATATTGCTTATCTCCTATAAGGATGTTGTATGGAGTCCAACCGTAAGCTGGATAATATCTTTGGAATACATACTTGCAGAGCTTTTCTCTGTCGATTGCAAGTGAGAATGCAAGTCTTACGTTTCTATTTGTAAAGAGTTTATTCTTGTCTTTGTTGTTGAAGAATATATAGTTTTCAGTTCTGTCATATCCAGTTATAAGCTTATATGTTCCCTTTTGAGCTTCTTTTTGGAATCTCTTTAAGTATTCTCCTCTTGCTGTTGAAGTGTCAACTTGCTTTCTTGTGAACATTTGCATTCTTGTTGCTTCTTCCTTGATTACAAGGAATGTAACTGTATCAAGGTAGTAGTTTCCAGCATCCCAATATTTTGGATTCTTCTTGAGAACTATCTTTGAACCCTTTACCCATTGTTCAACTGTAAATGGTCCGTTATAAACAAGCTTTGATGGGTCTTGACCGTATGAATTACCAGCAGCTTCAACAACATCCTTTCTTAATGGGAAGAGGTTTGAGAAGGATGTTAAGCTTATAAAGTATGGTGTTGGAGCCTTTAATGTAACTTCAAGTGTAGTATCGTTTAAAGCCTTAATTCCAAGGTCTGATGCCTTTGCCTTTCCTTGGTTGAAGGCTTCAGCGTTCTTAATTGGGTATAATAAGTATGCATAGTCTGATGCAGTATTTGGATCAAGAAGTCTTGTCCATGAGTATACGAAATCTTGTGCAGTTACTCTCTTTCCATCTGTCCAATAAGCATTGTTTCTTAAATAGAACCTATAAACAAGACCATCCTTTGAAACTTCATACTTATATGCAACACCAGGAACGATAACGTCTGATTTATTATCCTTTGTATCAATCTTTGTTAATCCTTCAAAAGCAAGTTCGAGAATAGCATGTGAATAAGTATCTGTTGCCTTTGAAAGGTCAAGAGTTTTGATATCTGTTCCAAATGGGATGTTTAAGAATTGTTCTTTGTCCATGTTAGTTGGTTTTGAATAGTTGATTTCCTTTAGAGTTACAGTTGTAAAGTTTGTTGCCTTTGCTTGTGCAAATCCAGCTGATGATACAAATAATACAGCAGCAGCAAGGAATGCACTTAGCTTTTTGAAAGTTTTGTTCATTTAGATACCCCCTTTAAGTTATTAATTTATATGAATATAAATTTTAAACTAAATCGTTCACCTCCTTAAACGTCATGATAAAATATTAGTTATTAATAAATATTCTACAATAATTGAGATAATCCTGCCTTTAGAGGCAAAAAATGTATTAAGATTTGGAAATAATTTAATGTTTAAAATAGTCGAAAAAATGAAGTTAAATACTTAATAATTTGTAAATAGTTTTAAACATCATTAAATATACAATATAAATGGAAAATATATAAGTTATAGGAGTTATGCCGGATTTTAAAAGAATCCAAGAAAGAAAAAGGCAAACAGAAAAAGTCAATAAATGAACTAATATATCTCTTTTAATTTCAAAATTCAACTTTACGCTTAAGTTGATATAAATGAAGTTTAATATTATTCCAACTGTTGCTGACACTATAAAGTTGATTGCATATCCATATATATTGAGGCGTGGAACTGCAATGAATATATAAATTATTACTATATCAATAATAGAAAGAATGAGCGAATTTATCATTACCTGGGTTTGCCTACCGAGGGCATTTAAAATTGAAAAACTTATCATTTCAACGTAAATTAAAGGAAGCCCATAGGATAAAGTTTTAATAAGCGGTGCTATTGAACTGTCTTTATAAAATAATAAAGATATTTTGTCTGGAATGCTGTTTAATATGATAAATGTAGATAATGAAAGGATAAGGGCTATTTCGATTGTTTTTTTAATCCTCCTTTTTACAGCTGCAAAATTTTTTAAAACTAAAAATTCTGAAATAGATGGAATAAGAACTATGCTTAAAGAATTTAATATAACGGCAGGGTAGAATATTACATTAAGGGCCATTCCAGATAGCTTTCCAAACATAGATATTGCATCTTCATAGCTAAAACCAGCAACCATAAGGCGTTTGGGAATCAATATTGCAATAAACATGCTAAAAACGGTTGATGATATTCCGTTTATTGCCAATGGTAAGGAGAGCTTTAATGTGTCTACAAGAAGTTGGATAGAATTTTCTGCCTTATCAAAGGATTTATTTTTGAGTTTATAGCTTTGATAAAATATATAAAAAAGCAATAGACTTGTAAACTCACCAGCACTTAAAGCAAGCATTGCAGATGCACAGCTCAGCTCTAAGCTTTTACTCTTGAAGAAATTTATTAATGGAAACATTACAAGTATTCTTACGATTTTTTCAACTATATCGATCAATGCTGGTTCTATCATCCTTTGAATTCCATAGAAGGCACCCTTGTAAACTGATGATATGGAAACTATAATAAGTGCAGGGGTAAAGGCAAGGATGCTATAATAGGTTCTTGAATCCTTTAAGATAAACAATGAAAATTGTTTTGATAAAGAAAGCAATATAGCAGTTATTATAATGGACCAAAAGATTTCGAAGAGTATTATTGTATTAACAGTTTTATAAAGCTCATTTAATTTTCTTTTTGCCTTTTTTTCTGCTGCAACCTTTGATACTGCAATGGTAATTCCGCCACCAGTTATAAATAAAAACATTGTATAAAGGGGCATTACAAGTTGATAAATTCCCATTCCTTTAGGGCCTATTTGGCGCGATAAAATTATTGAAAAAATAAAGTTTAAAGTGCCTGTTATGATGTTGGATAAAACTAAAATAAAGGTGTTTTTATAAAAATCACTAACCTTCATCCTTCACCCTGATAATTTATCTATAAATATTAATATTTTATTCCCTCTTAATTTATACTTATCTTAGAAAAAAAGCGCAATGTTTGGTTAAACCAATCATTGCGCCTTTTAAATTACTTTAAGTTTTCTGGGTTTAATGCTTCAAGCTCAGGTAAAACAAATCTTCCGTCTTTTCTTACAAGAACATCATCGAAGTAAATTTCTCCTCCGCCGTATTCTGGAGTTTGAATGTATACAAGGTCCCAGTGAATAGCTGATTTATTTCCGTTGAAGGCATCATCATAGGAGCTTCCTGGAGTAAAGTGGATTGAACCTGCAATCTTTTCGTCGAATAGTATATCCTTCATTGGCTTTGTTATATATGGGTTAACTCCTATTGCAAATTCGCCGACATATCTTGCACCTTCATCCGTATCGAATACCTTGTTTATTCTTTCTGTATTGTTTGCAGTTGCTTTTACTATTTTACCATCTTTAAATTCAAGTCTTATGTTTTCATAAGTGAATCCTTGATATTCTGAAGGAGCGTTGTAGGTTATATAACCGTTTACGCTGTCCTTAACAGGTGCAGTATAAACTTCGCCATCTGGGATATTCATCTTTCCGTCACATTTTACAACTGGGATTCCTTTAATTGAGAAGGTTAAATCAGTTTCAGGTCCTACAATTCTTACTTTGTCTGTTCTTTCCATAAGTTCTACTAATGCGTCCATTGCCTTGGACATTTTTGAATAATCTAAATTGCAAACGTTGAAGTAGAAATCTTCAAAGGCTTCTGTGCTCATGTTAGCTAGCTGTGCCATTGATGGAGATGGATATCTTAAAACAACCCACTTAGTTTTTGGAACTCTAATTTTTCCATGAACTTCATGCCAGAAGTATTTATTGTAGATACCAAGCTTATCTGATGGAACGTCTGATAATTCTGATGTATTGTTTCCTGAACGAATTCCTATGTAGGCGTCCATATCGCTCATTCTTGCAGCTTCATACTTTGCCATCATCTTCATTTGCTCTTCAGTTGCCCCCATAAGAAGAGCTCTGTCAACTGTTCTGTTTTTAATAGTAACAAAAGGAATAGCACCTACCCTGTAAGCTTCCTTAATAAGCTCTGTGACAAGAGGCAGCTCAAGATGAATAGTTTCGATCAACACCTTTTCACCTGGCTGTAGTCTGCAGGAATAGTTAATTAGGTTTCTTGCAAGAACTTTTATTCTTTCGTCTACCATAAAAAGCCCTCCTTAAATTTTTTGTAACAAATATATTATAAACTATTAACAAAAATATTAAAATACCCTCTTTACAAAATGTCGAATAAAGTCTAAAATAATAGAGGTGTGGAAGTCATTACGTAAGGTTTATAATAAATCACCTCTAAGTATCCTCCGAAAAGGAGGATATTTTTTTTTATTTGTTTTATAATATAATTGAAAAGAAATTTGAGGTGATGGTATGGAAGCCTTAGAAAAATCCTATGGATTTGTTCTTAAGCATATTTTAAAAGCTGTAAATCCCATTAAAAAGAAGATAATTAAAACGGAATGTAAGGTCCACAAGTTTATAAATAATCAAGCTATAGAAATATTAAAAAATGATGGTAATGAAGAAGCTTATGATTTTCTCTCTAAATATATGAGGGATATAAATTCAGGGGTTGTCTGGGCAGATCAGGATTTTAAAAGCAGCAATCATTTTTATAATCCTGAAAAAAATAGGGGCCTTTACGGTGCAAGCAACGCCCTAAAGGAGGCAACCTATTATTATACTAAAGCTATTAATTTATATAAGGAAGGGAAAATAAATGCATCTGCCTTTTATCTTGGATCTTCTTGTCACATCATACAGGATATGACAGTTCCTCAGCATGTCAATATTAAGCTCTTGGACAGCCATAGAAAATATGAGCTTTGGGTTATAAAGACATATCTTATTCATGATTCCTTTAAAATTGAAAAAGGCGGGATATATTTAAATTCCATTAAGGATTTTATTGAAGAAAATGCGAAGATAGCAATAGAAGCATATTTAAAATATAAACATTTGCCCAATAAAGAAGAAAGATATTTTAAAATAACAGAAGAAATTTTAACGCAGGCACAGAAAACGACGGCAGGAATGATGTTGAAATATTTTAATGATGTGACTAAAATAAATAATATAAATTAGCAAAAGGAGGAAAAATATGCCAAAGATTACTTGGAAACCAGGGACTATGCTCTATCCTGTGCCTGCCGCCCTTATAACATCTAAATATGAGGATAAAGAGAATATAATTACAATATCTTGGATAGGAACCGTGTGTTCTGACCCTCCAATGCTTTCAATATCTGTAAGACCTGAAAGATATAGTTATGAGCTAATTAAAAATTCAGGGGAATTTGTTGTCAATATTCCAAATAGGGACTTGGCCTATGCAACGGATTTCTGTGGGGTAAGGTCAGGAAGGGATGTAGATAAATTTGAATTTTTAAACCTTACAAAGGAAAAGGCAAGCGTTGTATCTGCCAGCATAATAAAGGAATGCCCTTTGGCGCTGGAGTGCAAGGTAAGGCAAATAATTGAACTTGGAACTCATCACATGTTTATTGCTGAGATTGTAGCTGTAAATGTAGAAGAAAAGTTAATAGATGAAACAGGGAAGCTGCACCTTGATAAGGCAAAACTTTTAATGTATAACCATGGTAAATATTGTGTAGCGGGAGAACACATTGGAAAGTTTGGCTTTTCAGTAGAAAAGAAAAAGAAAAAAAGGTGATATTATGGGGGATAAACAATATCTTATTGATATTAGCCGCAAGGAATTTAAGGGGGATATTTTGGATATAAGCTATGAAGGTGCAAATTTGATTATTCAAAATGTTAATGAGGAGTATGAAAAGGATTTTAAGACAGTTAAAGATATTAATGCTGAGCTTGGGAAGTTTGATACGGTGCTTTTTTTTCTATCTATTAATAAATATGGAAGGAAAAATTTAAAAAGGCTTTTAAAGAATCTTAAAAATAATCTTAATGATGAAGCAAGGATAATGATTTGGGATATTAATTATAGAAAACTGTCTCCCTTTGATACATTAAAAGTCAAGGTGATTAAAAAAAATAATAAAATAGAAACTTTAAATGAAACCTTTAGATTTAAAATATTTTCGTTAAATTCAAAAGATGTTGAAAGGATTCTGTTTAAAAATGGATACAAAATTTTAAAATTAGAAGATGATGGGATTTTATATTACATAGAGGCAACTTACGGAGGATAGAAATGAAGGTATTGTTGATTGCGCTAAATTCAAAGTATGTTCATTCAAATTTAGCAATAAGATATTTAAGGGCCTATGCAAATGAGTTTGATGTAGAAATATTTGAAGGAACAATTAACGAAAATCCTTTTAATTTAGCCCTTGAAATAGCAAGTAAAAAACCTTATATAGTGGCCTTTTCCTGTTACATATGGAATATTGAAAACACCTTAAAGATATGCGGCATATTAAAGGAAATAAATAAAGATATAACTATAATTTTAGGTGGGCCTGAGGTTTCATATGATCCTAAAAATATACTTCAGTTAAATGATTATATTGACTACATAATATTTGGCGAAGGTGAAGAAACCTTCAAGGAACTTCTTGAGTATGTATCAGGAAAGGGAAAAGATTTGAAGTCGATAAAGGGTCTAGCCTTTAGATTGGGTGAAGAGATAATTGTAAATGAAGAAAGGCCATTGATTACAAATTTAGATATCATTCCTTTTCCATATGATTTGGAAATTCCTTTAAAAATAGTATATTATGAAGCTTCGAGGGGATGTCCTTTTAGCTGCAAATATTGTCTTTCATCAACAATAAAGGGTGTCCGCTTTTTTAGTTTAGAAAGGATTAAAAGGGATTTAAAATATTTAATAGACAATGATGCTAAACTTGTAAAATTTGTAGACAGAACCTTCAATGCAAATAAAAGAATGGCTATTGAAATTTGGGAATTTCTAATTCAAAACTCTAAAGGAACAAAGTTTCATTTTGAAATAGCAGCGGATCTTTTGGATGAGGATTGTTTTGAAGTATTAAAAAGGGCACCAAAGGATCTTTTTCAGTTTGAGATAGGTGTGCAAACTACCAATGAAACTGTTTTAAAAAATATAAATAGGATAATGCATTTTGAAAGGGTAAAAAATAATGTGAAAAGGGTTATGGGTATGGGGAACATCCATTGCCATTTGGACCTTATTGTTGGACTTCCAGGAGAGGATTTTAGTTCCTTTAGAAGGTCCTTTGAGGATGTAATGGATATAAGACCGAACGTTTTGCAAATTGGTTTTTTAAAGGTGCTAAAGGGCTCACCGATTAGCTTTGAGGCGGAGAAGTATGGAATAAAATATTCACCTTATCCCCCTTATCAGGTATTAAAGACAAAGGATTTAAGTTTTGAAGAAGTTGTTTTTCTTATAAAATTTGAAGAGGTATTTGAAACATTTTATAATTCCCATATATTTGATAATACAATCAGATACTTCTTAAACAAGTTAAATAGCTATGAATTTTTCAGTGAGCTTACTATCTTTTTAGAGGAAAATAATTTCTTTAAATTGAATTTTGATCTTAACGGAAAAACAAAGCTTTTGCTTGAATTTTTAAAAAAATATGAGGATGAGGATATAGTAAAGAGCCTTTTGATTCATGATTATTTGTTTACTACAAAGAAAGGGTATCTTCCGGAATTTTTAAAAAGTAATGATGACATAAACATAAAAGATGTTTTGGCTGAGAATAAGGGAATTATATATGAAAAATTGCATGTTAAAGATTTCAAATCTGTTTTTGCTGTAAAGGTAAAGGTTGATATAAAGGAAGATTACATATATGGGAATTACATCCTTGTAATTAATTTACTAGATAAGCGATTTTTTTACATCAATATGTAATATTTAAAAATTACAAGAAAATTCGATAAATTAATACTTTAACAATCGATTTATGTAATTTTTTAAAAAATATCAATATTAATAAATTTCTCTATTTAAAAAAATTATAGTATAATGTAATTTGTAAATTATTTATTAATTTTTATCAAAATAAAAGGTGGTGATAACTTGGCACTTGAAGTTGTTAAGCAGGTGGCTGAAATTGAAAGACAGGCTGATGAGATAATTAAAGCAGCGCAGCAGAAGGCAAATGGTATATTAAAGGCTGCAAAGGAAAGGTATGATTTATTGATCAAGGAAGCAAACCTTAAGGGTAATGAAATTTATAGGGAAACTATAAATAGGTTTGAGGAGGAAGGCAAAGAAGAGGCAAGGCCTATTTATGATGAGGCAAATAGGACGATAGAAAATATAAAAAACATACCTAATGAAAAGATAGAAAAGGCAATTAATATGGTTATTGAGAGGATAGTGAATAGCCATGGCGATAGTTAAAATGAAAAAATTGAATTTAGCTTGTGCTAAGGAAGACAAGGAAAAAATATTAAAACTTCTGCAAAAATTAGGTGTAGTTCAGATAATCGATTTAAAGGATGAATTAGAAGATATTGATTATGAAAATGAAAAGCCCTCAAACGAAGTAGAATATGAATTTGCAAAAGTTAAGTTTACCTATGAATTTTTAAAGCAATATTCAGAGGAGAAAAAAGGAATTTTTACTCCTAAAAATGTATTAAGCTTTGAGGAATTTGAAAGGCTTGATTCCCATTTAGATTGGGAGGAATATTATAAGGCAGCAAAATTCATCGAGGAATCGATGAATACAAACAGGACAAAAAAAGGAAAAGTGTTGTCTTTGATCGATCAATATTCAAACTGGGTTAATCTTGACGTCTCAGAAGCTGAATTAAAATCGCTAAAAAATGTTGCTTATTTTATAGGGACGGTAAATAAAAAATATAAAGAACAGCTATTAATAGAGCTTAATGAAACTTTTAAAGAAATTTATATCGAAACAATATTTGAAAAGCAAAATGATGTAAATATATTAGTTCTTGCACATAAAGATAAGTTTAATGAAGTATCAGAAGTTCTTAAAAAATACGGGTTTGCAAAGACTAATTTAGAATTTGATAAAACACCAAAGGAAAAGATATTAGAGCTAAATAAAGAAATCGAAAGTTTAGAAGAAGAATATCAAAAGTTAATAGAAAGGGCAAAGGAAGCTGCAAAAAATATCGAAGATGTTGAAAAAATTTACGATTATATCTATTCTAAACTTCAGCTTGAGCAGGCAAAATCAAAGCTTGTTTTAACAAAAAAGACAGCGGTTTTAACAGGATGGATTCCAGAAGATAAAGTGGAAGGTGTAAAAGAAAATGTTCAAAATAAATTTAAACACGTATTCATTGAAGTTGAGGATGCAGAATTTGAAAATGCACCAGTTTTATTAAAAAACAACTGGCTGTCAGAACCCTTTGAGGTTGTAACTTCTATGTATGCACTACCAAAGCCAACAGAGATAGATCCAACACCAATTCTTACGCCGTTTTTCCTTTTATTCTTTGGAATGATGATGGCGGATGTTGGATATGGTATTTTGATGTTTTTGGTAGGAATTTTAGGCCTTAAGTTTACAAACATTGAGGGGGATCTTAAAAAGCTGCTAAAGCTTATACTATATTGCAGCATTCCAACAATAGCATTTGGATTTCTATACGGTAGTTTTTTTGGAGGGATAATTAAACTTAAACCACTATGGGTCGATCCTGTAAATGAACCTATGGAGATTTTAAAATGGTCTATAATTTTTGGTATAGTTCATCTTTATGTTGGGCTTGGAACAAAGGCATATATGTTGATTAAAAACGGCAAAGTTTTAGATGCCTTCTTTGATGTTGGAGCATGGTATTTACTACTTTCAGGGCTTATATGGATGTTCCTCGGTGGAGGAACTATAGCGAAGGTTCTTGCAATATTAGGTGCATTAATAATACTTCTAACCCATGGAAGGGAAAACAAAACCATAATTGGTAAGTTCTTTGGTGGATTTTACTCATTATATGGTGTTACAGGATATTTAGGTGATGCTTTATCCTACTCGCGTCTTTTAGCTCTTGGCCTTGCATCGGGGCTAATTGGATGGTCCTTTAACCTTCTTATAAGCCTTTTAGGAAAAGGTGTAGTGGTTTATATCTTTGGACCACTTATATTTATAGCAGGACATACATTTAACTTTCTTATAGGAATTTTAGGAACGTATGTCCATACATCAAGATTGCAGTATCTTGAATTCTTTGGCAAATTCTATGAAGGTGGCGGAAAGGCCTTTGAGCCTTTAAAAATAAAAACAAAATTTATAAAAGTAGAATAAGGGAGGAGTTAATATGGAAAACTTTACAACATTCGTTGAATTTTTAAGAGCTTATGGTGGAGCAACTTTAGCATTATTAGGAGCTGCCCTTGCAGCATTAATGGCGGGCATTGGTTCAGCAAGAGGTGTTGGTATCGTAGGTCAAAGTGCTGCAGGCCTTATTACTGAAGATCCAGAAAAGTTTGGTCAATCACTTATATTACAGGTTATCCCAGGAACACAGGGATTCTATGGTTTTATTACAGCTCTAATTGTTCTTTCAAGAATAGGTTTATTAACAGGAGGATTAAAGCCTTTGACATTAGCTCAAGGATTTTATCTATTAATGGCATGCCTTCCAATGGCCTTTGTTGGATATAGTTCAGCAATATCACAGGGTAAGACTGCAGCAGCAGGTATCCAAATACTTGCAAAGAGACCAGAAAAGATGTTTAATGGTGTTATCTATGCCGTAATGGTTGAAACATATGCCGTAGTTGCTTTGATTACTTCAATATTGATGATCGTTAACATAAAGATATGAGGGAGTGCTTAAAATGGCCGGAATTGAAAATTTAAAGGAAAGGCTCTTATCTGATGCCAATGAAAAGGCAGCTAACATAGAAAATGAAGCATCTATGAAGGCGAATTCAACTTTAGAAGAAGCTAAAAGTAAGGCAGATAAAATAATTGAAGAGTTAAAGGAAAAGGCAGAAAGGGACGGAAGGGAAAGAAAGGAAAGAATAATTTCAAAGGCTAAAATGGAAGCAAGGGATATGGTTTTAAAGGCAAAACAAGATGCCATTGATAATGTATTTAAACTTGTTGTTGAAAGAATTAATAACATGGATCTTGCTTCATACAGAGAGCTTTTTAAAAAGCTTATATTAAATAATGTGGAAACAGGAGATGAAGAAATAGTCCTTTCCGTTAAAGATAAGGATAAATTTGATCAAAACTTTTTGTTCGATATAAACAGGGAACTTATGTCAATGGGTAAGCTCGGCAATCTTAAATTTAGCCAGGAAACCCTGAATATAAGTTCAGGATTTATATTAAGAAGAAGGGGACTTGAGATAAACTGCACAATTGAAGCTTTAATTAGGAATTTAAGAGATGAGCTAGAGGCTGAACTAGCAAAACAACTTTTCTAGTTCCTCCATTTAACAAGATAGGAGGGGAAGCAATGGATTTAACTTATTTTGCACAGAGCATTGCAAGGGTTAAGGCTATGGAAACAAAAATGCTCGATAAGGCTAAATTTGAAGCCCTTATTGAGGCAAAGGACTTTAATGAAGCATTTAGGATGCTTCAGGATACAGTGTATTCTAATTATGATATGAGGGATTTTGAAGTAGGATTAAAGAAGGCCTTAGAGGATCTTTATTTCGAAATGGGGAAAATAAGTCCTTCAAAGGAAGTTATAGACTTTTTAGCTGTAAGATACGATGCTCATAATATTAAAACATTAATCAAGGCTAAATTCTCAAGTTTTGATTATGAAAGGCTTCTTTATAACATAGGAACTATTCCTTTAGATTCTCTGAAGTTTATGATCAAGGATGAAAATTTTAGAGATCTTCCATCTACATTGAGAAATTGTATTGAAGGTGCAATTGGGGAATATAAAGCCAATAAAAATCCCCAAGGGATAGATATTACAATTGATAAAGGGATAATAAAATATATGTTTGAAATAGCTGAAAAATCAAAGCTTGAGTATTTGATAAAGATAATAAAGATTATAATAGACATGACTAATATAAAGGCCTTTATAAGAATAAGAGTTCAGGATAGAGAAAGGGAACTTTTTAGAAAAGTGTTTATCGAGGGTGGCAATATAGATATAGACCATTTCATCAATAGTTTTAACGATTCCCTTGACTCCTTTGGAAATAAGATAATGCATACTGAACATTTTAAGTGGGTAAAGGGTGGTTTAGAGGAATATTTAAAAACAAACGATCTTGGAAGCCTTGAAAAGTATGGTGATAATTATTTGATCGACTTTATTAAAAATACTAAGTTTGTCTCCTTTGGGCCGGATCCTCTTATAGCTTACATATTAGCAAAGGAGAACGAAATAAGGCTTTTGAGAATAGTTTTAACGGGCAAAAAGAACAACGTAGCACCCGACGTTATAAGGGAAAGGTTGCGTGATATTTATGTATAAGATTGGTGTTGTCGGGGAAAAGGATGCAGTTATAGCTTTTTTATCCCTTGGTATGACTGTTAAGGGGGTTGAAAATGCAAAGGAAGCCCAAATGGCAATCGATGGTATGGCAAGGGAAGGCTATGGCCTTATATTCGTAACAGAAACTATTGCCAAGGAAATAGATGAAACCATAGAAAGATATAAAAACAGCTTTTTACCTGCAGTTATATTAATACCAGGCGTTCAAGGTAGTCTTGGAATTGGACTTCAAAAAATAAAAGACAATGTTGAAAAGGCTGTTGGAGTAGATATTTTATCAAAGAAGGAAGGTTGATAGTCTTGAAGGCGGGAAGGATTATAAAAGTTTCAGGACCATTAGTTGTTGCTGAAGGCATGGAGCATGCCAAGATGTTCGATGTTTGTAGGGTAGGTAATAAAAGACTTATAGGCGAAATAATAGAAATGCGTGGAGATAAGGCTTCAATTCAGGTTTACGAGGAAACATCAGGTCTTGGTATTGGCGAGCCTGTTGAAACAACAGGTGAGCCATTGAGTGTTGAACTTGGCCCTGGCCTTATCGAAGCGATGTTTGATGGAATTCAAAGGCCTCTTGACAAGATAATGCAGATGGCAGGAGATTTTATAACAAGGGGTATTGACGTTCCAGCCCTAGATAGGGAAAAGAAATGGCACTTTGTTCCTAAAAAATCAGTAGGAGACTATGTCCAACCTGGAGACATATTTGGAACTGTTCAAGAAACAACTTTAATAGAACATAGAATAATGGTTCCATATAATGTTGAGGGAGAAATTGTAGAAATATTAGAAGGAGATTTCACGGTTTTAGATACTGTTGCTAAGGTTAAAAACAAAGATGGCGAAATTGTAAATCTTACAATGATGCAAAAGTGGCCTGTAAGAAAGGGAAGACCATATAAATCAAAGATAACACCAGAGGAACCACTAATTACTGGACAAAGAATAATAGACACCTTCTTCCCAGTTGCAAAGGGAGGAACAGCTTGTGTTCCAGGTCCCTTTGGAAGTGGAAAGACAGTAGTTCAGCACCAGCTTGCAAAATGGGCGGATGCGGAGATAGTTGTATACATCGGCTGCGGCGAACGTGGCAATGAGATGACTGACGTTTTAATGGAATTCCCAGAACTTAAGGACCCAAAATCAGGGGAGCCATTAATGAAAAGAACTGTTCTTATTGCTAACACATCAAATATGCCTGTTGCTGCAAGAGAGGCTTCTATTTATACTGGTATTACAATTGCAGAATACTTTAGAGATATGGGATATTCAGTTGCAATGATGGCAGATTCAACTTCAAGATGGGCAGAGGCTCTTAGAGAGATGTCAGGACGTCTTGAAGAGATGCCTGGTGAAGAAGGATATCCAGCTTATCTTGCATCCCGTGCAGCACAATTTTATGAAAGAGCAGGAAAGGTTTACTGCTTAGGATCAGATGAAAGAATAGGTGCCTTGACAGTTATAGGTGCAGTATCTCCTCCAGGTGGAGACCTTTCAGAACCTGTAACTCAGGCTACATTAAAAATAGTTAAGGTATTCTGGGGACTTGATGCAAATCTTGCGTATAGAAGACACTTCCCAGCTATAAACTGGCTTTTAAGTTATTCATTATACATGGAAAAAATCGCACCATATATTGAAAGAATGGGCTTTGAAGGCTGGGGCGAGATGGTTAGAGAAGCCATGAAGATATTACAGGAAGAAGATGAATTGCAGGAAATCGTAAGACTTGTAGGTATAGATGCTTTATCAGAAAAGGATAGGCTAACTTTAGAGGCAGCAAAGTCTTTAAGGGAGGACTATCTACATCAAAATGCCTTCCATGAGGTTGATACCTATACTTCACTAAATAAGCAATATAAAATGTTAAAACTAATTTTGGAATTCTACCATCAATCTCAAAGGGCATTAGATGCAGGAGTTTACCTTAGCAGGATATCAAACCTTCCCGTAAGAGAAAAAATAGCAAGAGCAAAGTATGTTCCAGAAAGTGAAATAAACAAGGTGGATGAAATATTCGTAGAACTTAAGGAGCAGATAGAAACTCTTATATCGGAGGGAGGGTTTGTAAATGCTTAGAGAGTATAGAACTATAAGGGAAGTTGCAGGACCATTGATGCTTGTTGACGAGGTTGAAGGAGCACTTTACGATGAAATAGTCGAAATTGAAACCCAAAATGGGGAAATAAGAAGGGGAAAGGTTCTTGAAATTAATGGAAACAAAGCCTTGATTCAGCTGTTTGAAAGTTCTGCAGGTATAAATCTTCAGGGAAGTAAAGTAAGGTTTTTGGGTAAAACACTTGAGCTTGGCGTATCAATGGATATGCTTGGAAGAGTATTTGATGGTCTTGGAAGACCAAAGGATGGAGGACCTAAAATAATTCCTGAAAAGAAGCTTGACATTAATGGTAACCCATTAAACCCTGTTGCAAGAGACTATCCGTCAGAATTTATTCAAACGGGTATCTCAGCAATAGATGGGCTTAACACCCTTGTTAGAGGGCAAAAGCTTCCAATATTCTCAGGTTCAGGTCTTCCCCATGCAAGGCTTGCAGCTCAAATTGCAAGACAGGCAAAGGTTCTAAGTGCTGATAGCAAATTTGCAGTTGTATTTGCTGCAATGGGTATAACATTTGAAGAGGCTGAATTCTTTATATCAGATTTTAAAAAGACTGGTGCTATAGACAGGGCAGTTCTTTTCATAAATCTTGCAAACGACCCACCAATTGAAAGAATTGCAACTCCAAGAATGGCACTAACTACGGCAGAGTATTTGGCCTTTGAAAAGGGAATGCACGTTCTTGTTATAATGACGGACATGACAAACTACTGTGAAGCCCTAAGAGAAATTTCAGCTGCAAGAAAGGAAGTTCCAGGACGCCGAGGATATCCAGGTTATCTATATACTGACCTTTCAACCCTTTATGAAAGGGCAGGAAAAATAAGGGGCAAGGAAGGTTCAATTACACAAATTCCAATCCTTACAATGCCAGAAGATGATAAGACTCACCCAATTCCTGACCTTACAGGATATATAACAGAGGGTCAGATAATTCTTAGCAGAGAGCTTTACAGAAAGGGTGTTAATCCTCCAATAGATGTTTTACCATCTCTATCAAGACTTAAGGACAAAGGAATTGGTAAAGGTAAGACGAGGGAAGACCATGCAGATACGATGAACCAGCTCTTTGCTGCCTATGCACAAGGTAAGCAGGCAAAGGAACTTGCAGTAATCCTTGGTGAAGCTGCACTTTCAGATACAGATAAGCTTTATGCTAAATTTGCTGAGGAATTTGAAAAAAGATATGTAAGCCAAGGGGAATATGAAAATAGAAGCATTGAAGAAACACTAACAATAGGATGGGAGCTCCTATCGATACTTCCAAGAACTGAGCTTAAGAGAATTAGAGAAGAATACATCGAAAAGTACTTGCCCAAAAAAGGGGATGAAATTTAATGAGATTAAATGTCAATCCAACGAGAATGGAGCTTAGCCGTCTTAAAAAGAGGTTAAAAGTTGCTGTAAGAGGTCATAAACTTTTAAAGGATAAACAGGATGAACTTATGAAAAAGTTTATTGACCTTATAAAGAAAAATAATGAATTGAGACTAAAGGTTGAGGAAGAACTTACAAAATCCCTTAAGGATTTTATGATGGCAAGGGCAATAATGGGGACGGAAGCGTTAGAAGAGGCGATTGCAATGCCGGCTGAAACTATAAAGCTTGATGTAACAAAAAAGAATATAATGAGCGTTAATGTTCCCATTATGAACTTTGTAAGAGAAGGTAGCGAAAATGCAAGCATATATCCTTATGGTTTCTTTGCAACAACTGGGGAGCTTGATGCTGCTATTAAAAAATTATACGATATTATGCCCCATCTTTTGGAGCTTGCAGAGGTTGAAAAGTCCTGTCAGCTTATGGCAGATGAGATTGAAAAGACAAGAAGAAGGGTTAATGCCCTTGAATATGTTATGATTCCACAGCTTAAGGAAACAATAAAATATATTACCATGAAACTTGATGAAAACGAGCGTGGAACTTTAACAAGACTTATGAAGATAAAGAGTATGATGCAAAAATAAAGGTGGCAAATTGCCACCTTTATTTTATCCGCCACCAATATAAGGATAAAATCCAACTGTATCTCCATCCTTTAGTTTTGTGTTAAAATCAGCGTTCTGACCATTAATAGTGCAGTTGAAAACTTCACTTAAAGGCAAGGCTAATTTTTTTATTAAATCATTAACTGTTGCACCTTGAGGAATTTCAATTGTTAAAGTAGAACTACTTGTATATTTAGAGAGCATGGCAAATAATTTGACCGTAATCTTCATGTTTTCACTCCTTAGAACATGACGGACAATCCTTTTGTTTTTCAACAACGATTGTTTCAAATATATCGTTCTCGATATCTATACAATAAACTTTGTTTGAAATTTGGCTGTTTATATAGTTGTAAATCAAATTAACTGCAAGTCCGGATAAAATTTTAGAAAGATGATTTAGCGTAAAATTATCTCTATCAAGATTTTTTGATATTATTATGTCCTTTATGCAGTTTATGCAATGATTTTTATATGGCAATACTAGTGTTACAATTCCTGATGTAGAGTTGTGGTGAACAAAAACCATTGCTTTGTTGTTTTTTAAACAATAATCATTGATTAAAAGGCTGGTGTTAAAATTTGAAGTAGTGTCAACGATAACATTGCAGTCTGAGCAGTAGGCATGGATGTTATGTTCATCTATTCTATCTATGTATCCTTGTAAAAGAACCTCTGAATCTATCTTTTCTAATTTTTCAAAGGCAGCTTCGACCTTAAGGCGGCCAATGTCGTTTTCGTCAAATATAGAATGGGTGAAGACATCGGCTTCATTGATTTCGGCATCATCTATAAATGAAATATTTTTTATCCCTAATCTTGTTAAGGAGTCGATTATTGAAGTTCCAACTGAACCGCATCCTATAACGCATATTTTAAAATTATTACTTTTGAAATCGTTCATTAAAAGACCCCCATTTATTCAATTTCAATTCCTTTATAATTAAAAAATGAACCTAAAAGTGGTAAAGAGGCTTTTAGACTAAGTTCAATTCTTTCGCCAATCTTTATCCCCTTTTGAATAAAAATCTTTATATCTTTATAATCAAATACATCATATTTTTCTTCATTTAAAACTACCTTTTTTGCCTCAATCCAAAGGCTTTTTACTTGAGGCCCACCTCATCCACAGCTAGTTTTGATTATTTTAATCTCCAGCTTACCACCTTTATTTAAAATGTAGTTATAAGTTTTATCGTTCATTACAATCTCCATAAAAAGCCTCCTTCCTTATTATTATTTTATCATTACATAATTTTTTTACAACAGTGAACTACCCCCACTTATAGAAGTGGTGGCTTCGTGGTCAAGGTAACTTCTGTTACCAGATTACCCACGCTCAAAGGGCTGTTCCTTCCCCATATATACCAATCACATGGCTAATTTTAGCAAATTCTTGCTTGCATTTATATCTCTATCATGAACTGCACCACACTTTGGACATTTCCATTCTCTCAATGCTAAATTCTTTACATCAGGATTTTTATATCCACATTCACTACATGTTTGACTTGATGCATAATTTTGTGGTGCTATTATTATTTCTCTGCCATACCATCTTGCTTTATATTCTAACATCCTTCTAAATTCTGCCCATGATACTTCTGTTATTGCTTTGGCTAATTTATGATTTTGTTGCATATTCTTTACCTGTAAATCTTCTAAAACTATCACTTGGTTTTCGTGTATAATTTTAGAAGATAATTTGTGAAGAAAATCTTTTCTTTGATTTGATATTTTTTCGTATAATTTAGCAAGCTTTTGTCTTGTCCTTTCATAGTTTTTACTTTGCTTTTGCTTTCTCGATAATGATTTTTGTATAATTTTAATTCTTTTTTCTGTTTTTCTTAACCATTTTGGATTTTCTACCTTTGTTCCATCAGATAAAATAGCAAATTCTTTAATTCCTAAATCTATACCTACTTTTTTATCTATTTTAGGTAATTCTTTAATTTCTTCTTCTACAAGTATAGAAGCATAATATTTGCCTGTTGGCGTTTTTGATATAGTTACGGATTTAATTCTTCCTTCAAATTGTCTGTGTTGTTTTATTTTTATTTTTGTCTTTAACTTTGGAACTTTTAGATAACTACCTTCAAGTGTTACTGTTCCATTTTGGTTATTTGTAGTATAAGACTGGTAACCTTTCTTTTTCTTGAACTTTGGAAAACCTATTTTCTTATCTCTAAAAAAGTTTTTATATGCCTTCTCTAAATTAAGCTGTGCATTAGCAAGGGCAAGGCTATCTACTTCCTTTAGAAACGGATATTCTTTTTTATATTGTGCAGGTGTATTGTTTAGCATTTCTCCTGTTTTTTTATAGTATTCTATTTTGTCATGTAGCATTTTGTTGTATATAAATCTTACACAACCAAATACTTTAGCAAAATATTCTTCTTGTTCTTTTGTTGGATATATCCTGTATTTATAAGCCTTTAGCAAAGTTACACCTCCTTCCTGTAATACTGATTATATCATAAAAAAGAATTTATCAATCAACATTCATCACCCACTTATAGAAGTGGGCGACTTCTATTACTCTTTAGTTAAATTATTTTAAAAGGCACAGTAAGGTGCCTTACAGACTGTTGAAAAAGTTGTTTTTTGATAAGCCCCGTGAAGGATTTCCCTGGCATTCGCTCATTGTTAAACAGCACATTATTCCATCTAAAAATCAATTCAAAAATGCAAATTATTTTAACCTCGCATGTTTCTAAAGGATGAAATAAATTGCATTCTTTCAAGTCAAATTTCTTTATCCTCAACAATGCATAATTTTTAGTTTTTTACAAATAATCATATTAAACTGAACAACAAAAATATAGGGGAAAAGCCAAATTCTCAATCACCGCTTTTCCCCTAAATCTGAAATTTTGTTGTTCTTTAATTATGATTATATCCAAATTTTCTAACTTTATTCATCAATATTTGTTTTTAGGGGAAGCATCTTTCTATCCAACTCAATATGGCTGTAAAAATTGTGGCTATATGGGTAAACTCCATAGGCATGGATACTATTATCGTAACGTTATTACCGTATTTGGAACTTACAAAATCAAAGTATTACGTGTTAAATGTCCATCTTGTAAAAAAACTCATGCTCTTTTACCTCACTTTCTTGTCCCATATTTTCAATACTCTTTTTATACTATTCTTTTTCTTCTGTTCCTTAAGTTTGTTCTTGGTTCTTCATATAGTGAAATTCTTTCTCAGGTTAAAAAATTTAACTCCCTCTGTGCTCTTAATACTGCTTCTTTAAGTAGATTCCACAAAAGATTTATCTCTAAATTTAATGAAATTAAAGCCTTCTTTGCTTATTCTACTGATATTTATCCTGAGGCTGATTTTAATAACTTTGGTATTTTAATTAAATACATCATCTCTTTTGAAAGAAGAAATATATCCTTCAATACTTCATATTTTAGTTCAATGCCTTCATATTTCTTTTCTCCTTGATGAGCAGTCGTGTAATTAGGGGAAGTGTCCTTTTTTTTGCTTTTTTAAGTCCTTTTTCAATTTATTTAAGCATTTTTTGAACCTTTTAAGTCCCGCTTTACATTATTTTGTTTTCATATCAACCATCTATTTCCATTTTATTCTCATCCTAAACATCCCACATAATTTAATAGGGATATGCTCCTAACAATTTGTCCATAATTTTAGTATAACTTAAAAAGGAGGTTTTGTTATGGATGAGGATTTAAGGCAAAAGATCGCTCTTTTTCGTTATTCTCTCATTGCACCTGTTATCACCAATACATATACTCAGTCTTCAGTAAAAGAATATTTTCAAGAAATTTGTGCTAAACAGTATGATACTCCCACTGGGAAAAAAGAATTCGCTCCTTCTACTGTTAAGGATTGGCTTCGCTTGTATAGAAAGTATGGTATTAATGGTCTTTATCCTAAGTTTAGAAAGGATAAGGGTAATTTCAGAAAATTATCTAATGAAGCTAAGGAATTTATTTTGTCTTGTAAGGCCGAATTCCCTTCTCGTTCTGCTAAGTCCATTTATTTTGAATTAATTGCTCGTGGCTATTTTTCTATAGGTGAAATTTCTCTGTCAACCGTTCAAAGATTTTTAAGCAAAAATTCTTTGCCCTTAGAGAATAAATCTTCCGAAAGAAGGGCCTTTGAATTTGAATATCCTAACGACTGCTGGCAATCGGATATTTCTTCTGGTCCATACTTAACTATCGATGGTAAAAAACACAAAACATATATCGTTGCTTTTTTAGATGATGCTTCAAGATTAGTCGTTAGTTGCAAAGCTTTTTTTGAGGATAATTTTGTATCTTTGTTATCAGTCTTTAAAGATGCTGTATCTAAAAGAGGTATTCCTAAGAAAATATTCGTTGATAACGGCAAGGTTTACAAGTCTGAACAAATGGAGTTTATCTGTGCTTCCTTAGGAACTATTCTCTGTTTTGCAAAACCATACTCCCCCCAATCAAAGGGCAAAATCGAAAGGTGGTTTAAAACTCTTCAGGAGCAATGGCTTGGTAGTATCGATTGGTCTAACTTTTCTTCCATCGATGAGTTAAATCTATATTTGCAGGAGTATGTTGAGGGTGTTTACAATGTCAGTTATCATTCATCTATTAAACAAAAGCCTATTGAAAAATATATGAAGCATATTGAAAAGATAAAATTTGTCCCTTCTAAACAAGAGATTGATTATTTATTCCTCTATCGTGTTACTCGCAAGGTTAGAAATGATTGCACTATTCAACTACAGAATATTTCCTTTGAAGTCCCTTTTAAGTATGTCGGTGAAAGAATTAATGTTCGTTATGACCCTTCTTCTTTAGATAAAGCATATATTTTTTCTGATGATAACCATATTTTAGACACTATTTACCCGGTTAACAAAATTGACAATTCCAAAGTAAAAAGACAAAGAAATATTAAACCTATTGATTTTTCAAGTTTTTCTACAAATTCAAAGGAGGTTTGATTATGTTTACTGCTTTTTATGGTCTTTCTTTTGATCCTTTTCAAAAGGATATAGATACAAAATTCTTCTTCAAATCTAATGACTTTAATCAGGCCATTTCACGACTCGACTTCTTAAAAAATGTTAAGGGTTTTGGTCTTTTAACTGGAGAGCCCGGCTCTGGTAAATCATCTCTTTTGAGATATTTTGTTAATTCTCTGAATCCTAATCTTTTTAAATGTGTATATATTCCTCTATCTACTTTAACTGTTATGGATTTTTACAAGGCCCTTTGTGATGGTCTTGGCATTATTCCATCATTTAAAAAGGTTTCTATGTTCAAGCAGATACAAGAATCAATATACACATATTATCATAGCAAAAACATAACTCCTATTATCATATTAGATGAAGCTCAATTCCTTAAAAATTCAATACTTGACGATCTAAGAATAATTTTTAACTTTCAAATGGACTCTAAAGATTGTGCTGTTCTTATTCTTTCCGGTCAAACTCAATTTATATCTCAAATTCAAAGGCAACCGCATGAAGCACTAAGACAAAGAATTGTTGTTAATTACTCTTTAAAAGGATTAACCTTAGATGAAGTAAAGCTGTATATCCCATATATGCTTAAAATTGCTGGTTGCACTGAGCCAATATTCACTGATGATGCACTGGAACTTCTTTATTCAAGCTCTAATGGGCTTTTAAGGCCACTAAACGCAATTGCAAGAATGAGCTTGATTGCTGGAGCTAACAAAAACACAAGAGTTATTGATAGTGAGCTTATTTACGAAGCTCAGACTGAAGTAAATATTTCAGCTTAACCATGAGGGGTTACCCCTCTTTTTTTATGTTCATTAAGGATTAAACATTTTGACTTTTTTTCTGTTTTTTTGTGGTGCAAATTATTTCATCCTTGCATTTTTAGCTATTTTAAATCCTTTTTAGGTTAAATTAATTTGAATTTTTTGAGATGAAATAATTTGCCGAATAACAGCTCATTTCGCTAAGCAATTCTAAGCTTTTCTTTGTTTTCAAAAGTCCTACCCTCGTGAGCCGACATCCGTGTCGGCCACTCGGCTCTGCACGTCCGTGTGCAGAATTACGGACTTTTGAAAAGTCGAAAAGCAAGAATTGCTAGAGCTCATGAGAGATGCCTTTTTGAAATCCATTCACGGGGCTCTTGCAAAGTCTAAACACCAATGAGAGTTTGTCTACAATCTGTAAGGCACCTTACGGTGCCTTAGTTTTCTATTTTTTTGAATTCATTTATTGCAGCTTTTACAAGTTCAATATCATATCCCCAGGACTTTATTGCATGAATCTTGAAGGATGCTGTATATTTGGTAAGCTCCTGCATTAAAATTTCCTCCTCATAGCCACATCCGCTGCTTGCTAAATTAACAAATAAAATTTCTGATATGTTTTGAGATTTATAATAATCAAAGGAGAATTTTAAATCTTTAGATATTAATATTCCACTTTCTAAAAAACCATACTTTACAAGTCGATCCTTTAACTTTTCTGATGTGTTTGTTTTATCATCATATATTAGTATTCCTTTAAATCTTTTTGGAAGGTTATTAATTTTATTTACGTAATAGTTGATGAAAATATCTGAAGTATAGATAGGTCTTGTAAATTTAATTGTAATTCCTCTATCCCTTAAAAATTCCAAATCTACTTCTTTATTAATTTTTGAGTCTATCTCCCTTGAGGTATAGTTGACTATATATATGGTTTTACATCCATCTTTAATGGCAGAATTAATTGCGTCTTGAATTTTGGGAACATATCCTTCAAAGGCAATATAAAAGTAGTAGGGTTTATAATTAAGAAGAGATTTTTTAAGTTCTCTTGCCACCTTTAATAATTCATCATTTTTATAATTGGTTCCTATCTTATAGTAAAATCTTTTAATTTTGTAACAAAGAAAGGGTTTTGATAATAAATTTTTATTCTTTAAAAAATAATTGGCATAAAAAGGAGTATATTTTTCCATTTCTCCTTCGCTATAGAAAATTACGGCCTTTTTTAGATTATCTAGATTTGAAAAATTGGGATAAGAACTTTTTTTAGGCATAAATACAAAATAACTGCATAAAGCATAGGAGAAAAAGAAAAATATAATAAAAGCTGGAATATATTTTATATTTATAGTAAAATATTTTCTAGAGAAAACAAATATCAAAATTGAAAATACAAAAATTGCAAATAATAATGGATAATAGGATGTAGGTGATATTAAAATTAAAGTAAAAAGTATGCCCCATAAAATGGAAAATAGTAAAATAATCAAATTTTCACCCCCAAAAATAAACCTCAATTAATTATATGAGTTTGTTTATAAAATTTACTACAATGCGGATTGTAAAATAATAATTTTAAATAGTTAGGGAGGTGCATTTATGCAAGCTGTAGAAATTAAAAAAGATGTTTATTGGGTTGGTGCTAAAAATCCAGATCTTAGAGTTTTTGATATCATAATGACGACAAAAAGGGGCACTACATATAATTCATATTTAATTGTTGATGAAAAAGTTGCGCTTATAGATACAGTTAAGGATGGATTTTTTGATGAATTTATAAACAGGATAAAATCTGTAATTGGCGACAGAAAAGTAGATTATTTAATAGTAAATCATACAGAACCTGACCATAGCGGTTCTATAAAGTCGATTTTAAATGAATATCCAGATATAAAAATATATGGTTCAAAGGCAGCTTTAATGTATATTAAGAATATAATAAACAGGGACTTTGATGGAACAGAAGCGAAAGATGAACTAAGTTTAGGGAAAAGAACATTAAAGTTTATCTCAGCCCCTTTTTTGCATTGGCCGGATACAATTTTTACATATGATGAATTTGATAAAATGCTTTTTACCTGTGACTTTTTAGGATCCCATTATTGTGATAACAGCATTTTTGACGATGAGGTTGGAGATTTTTCTGATGAGTTTAAATATTACTATGATGTTATAATGGGACCTTTCAAAAAGCATGTTTTATCTGCAATTGAAAAGATAAAGCCCCTTCAATTTGATGTAATTGGAACAAGTCATGGTCCGGTTTTAAGAAAGGATTTGCAAAAATATATAGATAAATACTATGAATGGAGTAGATCAGTTTTAGACATTCCAAAGGATAAATATGCCCTAATCGCCTATGTTTCTGCCTACGGATATACAAAGGAAATTGCGATGGCGATTAAAGAAGGATTAAAGGATGCAGGCTGTGAAGTTGATGTTCATGACATTACTGAACTTCCTTTAGAAAAGCTTGTTGAAAAGGCAGATAAAGCAAAGGCAGTTTTAGTTGGCTCACCAACTATAAACCAGGATGCAGTAAAACCCGTTTGGGATTTTCTTTCATTCGTAAGCCCCATAATCAATAGAGGCAAAATTGCCATGGCCTTTGGATCCTATGGTTGGAGTGGCGAAGGAGTTCAATTGATTACTGATAGGTTAAAGGGATTGAAGTTCAATGTAATTGAGCCAGGATTTAAAGTATGCTTTAAACCAAGTGAAGAGGACTTAAAAAGAGCAAGGGAAATTGGAAGAGAAATAGGAGAAAAAATATGAGGGATTAAATCCCTCTTTTTCTTCTGTTTATTTTTTGGTAAATATGAGATAATATAAGTAGATTAATGAAAGGGAGTGTTGATATGATAGACAGAGAAAAGATAATTGAGTTTTTAGAAAATGAAGGACTTAACGAAATCGATGTTATCGATTATAAGGATGAAGACGTTTTAGTTTTAAACTTCTTCTATACCTTTGATGAAGCGGAGCTTGAAGCTGCAAAGCAGTTTGCAAACGATAATTACGAAGAGGATAATGAGGACGAATGGTATGAAGAATACTTCTTACCATACCTTACTGATATGGCAGCGGATAATATAAGAGACATCGTCGATGATTTAGGAGAAAAGTTTGGGGTTGAAGGTGAATTTGTTCTCTACGAAATGGATAGGGATTATCATAGTGAATGTGAATGCATTTTAGCCCTTGCTGAAAAGGGAAAGGATTTTGACATTGAAGACATTTTAGATGAATTAGAATAAGGCTGCACCTTATAATGTGCAGCCTTATTCTGAAAATTGAAGCTGATAAAGGTTATAATATAGGCCTTTCTTTTCCATTAACTCATCATGGCTTCCTATTTCCCTTATTCTTCCTTTATGCATTACTATTATTCTATCGCAATTTTTTATCGTAGATAATCTGTGGGCTACTATTATTGTTGTTCTGCCCTCTGAAATCTTTTTAAGGGCATCCTGGATAAGTCCCTCAGTTTCGGTATCGATATTGGAGGTTGCTTCGTCCAGGACTAAGATTGAAGGATCAAATGCAAGGGCCCTTGCAAAGGCAATAAGCTGCCTTTGACCTTGTGAAAGGGTAGTTCCTCTTTCGTTGACTGGACTTTCGTATTTTTGGGGCAATCTTTCAATGAACTTATCTGCGTTTACAAATTTGCAAACTTCTATTATTTTTTTATCAGTAATTCTGTTTTCGCCAAGTCGTACATTACCTTTTATATCTCCTGTAAATAAAAATACGTCCTGCATAACTGTGGCTATATTTTTCCTTAAGGAGTATTTATCATAATCCTTTATATTTCTTCCATCAATCAAAATTTCTCCTTTTTGGACATCATATAGCCTGCTTATTAAATTGATTATGGATGTTTTACCAGCACCAGTATGTCCTACTATGGCAATTTTTTCCCCAGGTTTTATTTTAAAGCTTACATCTTTTAGAACATATTCGTCCTTTTTGTAGGCAAACCATACATTTTTGAATTCTATTTCACCTTTAAGCTTTTCAACTTTTATTGCATTTTCTGAATTTGGTATTTTTTCATTCGTATCTAGAAGTGAAAATATTCTTTCGGCGGATGCCATGGCTGATTGGAGTATATCGTATTTTTCGGTTATGTCGTATATTGGTTGGAAAAACTGCTGAACGTATGAAACAAAAACATATAAAACTCCAAAGGGAATAATTTCCTTTAAGACCATTTTACCACCAAACCATACTATTGCTGTTAAGGTCAATGTGGATAAAAAGTCTATGCTAGGCCTAAATATCCCAAAAATTATAATTTGATTTCTTGTTTCTTTGTAATAATCCTTGTTTACTTTTTCAAATTCATCAAAGGTTTTGTCTTCAATATTGAATATTTGGATGGTTTTCATACCTGATATATTTTCGGATAAAAATGCATTTATTTTAGCAAGCTTGGTCCTAACATTTCTATAGGCTTCCCTATCATATTTTCTAAATATAATAGTCAATATAATTATAATAGGAATAAAAAATAGCATAACAAGGGCTAATTTTGCGTTAAGTGTAAACATAGCAATTACTATTCCTGCTAATAGAAAAAAGTCCTTAACAAGATAAACTAAGACTGAGGTATACATTTCGTTTATGGTTTCAACATCATTTGTAACTCTTGTAACAAGGCGCCCGATGGGAGTTTTATCAAAAAATGAAAGGGATAACTCCTCAATGTGTTTAAAAAGTTTTTCTCTAATATTAAATATTATTTTTTGACTTGTTAGATTTAAAATATAAACCTGACCGTAATTAACAAAAAATAATATTAAAGAAACAATAAAAACATATAAAGCTGTTTTGATTATCCCCTTTAAATCATCCTGCCTTATATTTTTTAAATCATTAGATGTTAGCTTTTTTATTTCAAAGGAGTTATTATCTTGATATAATTTATCTTTGATTATAAAACTTTTAGAATAATCGACCTTCCCATAAGCTATGTAATAATCTGTCCCGTCATAAACCAAAGAGACAGTTTTGCCCTTTGGATGAATTCCCTTAAGTATCGTATTATCTTTTATAGTATAATAACTTTTATATCCATTTATATATTGATCAATTGCGTTTTTAATAAGGTATGGTCTTGATAGGTCTAAAAAGACGGCTATAAACATTAATAGAAAAACTAATGCCATTTCTTTTATATAAGGTCTTATGAATTTTAATAATTTTCTCATTAGGACGGAATCATATTCTTTTACAATCGAGTCCTCCAAATTGAATTTTTCCATTATTCCGCCTCCTCTAGCTTTTCTTCAATCTGCTGTTTTAAATATATTTTCTTATAAAGTCCATCATTTTCTATAAGTTGATTATGGTTCCCACTTTCTATTATCCTGCCATCATCTAATACGATTATGTTATCACAATCTTTAATAGCTGAAATTCTGTGTGAAATAACAATTGAAGTTTTTCCTTTCATTACTTCCTTTAAATTTTTTAATATTCTATTTTCTGTTTTTGCGTCAACTGCTGAAAGACAGTCATCGAAGATAAGGACTTCAGGTTCTTTTATTAGTGCCCTTGCAATTGAAATTCTCTGCTTTTGACCTCCAGATAGGGTTATTCCCCTTTCGCCAACGATTGTTTTGTAACCATCGTTAAAACCTATTATATCCTCATGAACCTCTGCAATTTTGGCATATTTTATTACTTTATCATCGTCAGCCTCATAAAGGGGAAGGGCTATATTTTCTGCAACGCTTTTCGAAAATAAAAAGGATTCCTGAGGAACGAAACCAATTTTTTTTCTTAATATTGAGATTGGAATTTTATTTATGTCGTGCCCGTTTATAAATATTGTTCCATCTTGAACATTATAAAGCCTTATTAAAAGATTAACTAATGTGGATTTTCCACTTCCTGTTTTACCTATAATACCAAGGCTTTCACCTTTTCTTATATGGAGATTTATATTTTTAAGAGCTGGAGACTTAGAGCCTTCATATTGAAAGGTGAGATTATTTATTATTATATCTCCATCTAAAGATGTAACATTATCAACATCTTTATCATAAATTTCAATACTTTGATTTAAAACGTTTTCAATTCTTTCCAGGGAAGCATATCCCCTTTGAACTACATTTATGACCCAACCGATTGCCATCATTGGCCATACCAGGCTTCCAAGATACATATTAAAGGCTATAAAATCACCGATAGAAATTATGTTTAAAACAACATAAGAAGCTCCAACGGCAATTAAGATTACAAAGCTCAAATAGGCTAAAAGCTCAGTAAGGGGAAAAAGGATGCCCCAAACCTTAACAAGATTCATATTTGCTTTTAAATATTCCCTATTCTGTTCATTAAACTTTATATATTCATTTGCTTCTTGAGCAAAGGTCTTTATTACTCTAATACCAGAAAAATTCTCTTGAACAACATCAGTTAGTTTTGCAAATACTTCCTGAACCTTTAAAAATCTTTTATGAATGAGTTTACCAAAGTTTGTAGCAACGATAGATACAAGAGGAAGAGGAATTAGTGATATTAAAGTTAGCTTAACATTGATGGACAGCATAATTGATAATGTTATTACCGTAAGGAAAATAGCATCAAACATCATTACTATTCCTTGACCTAAGGACATTCTAAAGGCGTTTAGATCATTTGTAGCAAGAGCCATTAGGTCACCTGTTTTGTTTTTGTTATAGAAATTTATAGAGAGTTTTTCAAGATGAGAGAAAAGCTTATTGCGCAGGTCATATTCTATTTTTCTTGATGTTCCAATAATAAAAATCCTCCAGAAAAATCTTGAAATGGCTATTATAATGGATAATACTATTATTAATAGGAGATTTTTTGCAACTGATATATTGGAAATACTTTTGTTTGCTATGCCATCCGACAGTCTACCTAGAATTCTCGGAGGAATAAGCTGCAGAATATCTACAATAAATAGAGATAAAATGCCAAGGATATATCTTCCTTTATATTTTTTCATATATTTTAACATCATTTTTA